>Ga0208821_1000039_pt1 | contig 116385 bp, 115 predicted proteins | sample June2015DPH_20_5_FD_184720 | JGI IMG/M metagenome (GOLD analysis project Ga0208821, IMG submission 184720) | Peatland microbial communities from SPRUCE experiment site at the Marcell Experimental Forest, Minnesota, USA - June2015DPH_20_40... | ecosystem: Environmental > Terrestrial > Soil >...
GGAGAATGAAGTTCGTTCGTGAACAGTTCTTCCTGGCAGCGGCTGCCCAGAACATCAAACGGCTGGTTCGCTTCCTCAGCCAAGTGCCTCGACCACCGCTCGCCGTGACGGCTTAGTTTCCAACCCGCGCAAGAAACTCTTCCTCACCGCGGTACTCACACCCCACCAACTCCCGCTTCTGAGCAGCACTTTTTCAACAGCCACGCCTGATTACAACAATGATCTTGGTTCAGTGCACGAACTTGGCGCATACTGCCGATGGGGAGAGTATTTGGATGATCGAGCCAGAGGCTGGAAGGGATCATCTCAGTTGGCGGATGCCGTTATATGCGGTGCTCTGTGCGGTCTTTGTCATGATCTTGTTGTTTGTCTACGACAAAGACCCTGTCCTGTCTTATCTATTTCTGATGCTTCCTGCCGGATGCTTAGCATTCCTCGTCGTGCTTGTGGTTGCCATCATCAAAAGGACGCGCAAGAGTTTCTCCGTGGTGTTAGCGGTTGTTGCGTTTATGTTCGCGGCGGGAGCGCTACTCGCGACGCAAAACATAGTCCGCCCTTCGCTCCGATGGCTGCTGTGGTCGCGTCGTCTGAAGGCTGAAGTTCTCGCGCAGGCGACTCCGGTTAACGAGGAGTTCAAGCACATCGAGTGGGACGGTTGGGGCGGTGCGCCAGTGGGCGATTGGACGGCCTATGTTGTTTTCGATCCAAAAGATTCGCTTTCATTGGTGGCCAAGAGCCGTTCATACGGCAAGTTTGGTGGCATACCATGCAATGTGGATCGTGTGCGTCGTCTGGAAAGGAACTGGTATTCCGTCGAATTGAGCATGAATGAGTGGTGGGATCAGTGTGTCTTTTTTGCTCAGGAGAAGCCAGCGCAACCCGTCCTGAAAGTAAGTGTAATGGCGGATGGGCGTATCGCCGTCAACGGAGCACCTGCCACGATACAGTCGCTGCGGGAATCGCTGAAGAAACTGTCGCAGCAGAAAGGAGTGGTCTGTTACTACCGCGAAGCAGCCAATACAGAAGGGTCACCTGAAGTGAAACAGGCCGTGCAGGCTATTGTCGATGCGCGGCTTCCGGTCAGATTTTCCAGTCGCTCTGACTATTCCGATGTCATCGGGCCAGATGGAAAGCCAATGAAGCAATAGCGATACTTCGCCGTAGTTGGCGAAAAATCGCGATTGCACTCATTGACCGGGGCTTTGAGCTCGCAGGGACCAAGTAAACTAGTCGAGAACGCCTGCGCACAGTTCGTAGAGGGGTGTTGCCTCCGCTATAGTTGCCGGTAGGTGTTCAAAAATAGCGTCGATAGGGACGCCAAGCACTTAATTTATTCTCAACGACTTACGTCCTGATTCGCCGCAGAACACCGCAAAATTCTGCTAGAATACGCGGAATTCAAACTCCTTGGAGTCGCGCATGCGCCGATGGTGGGTAGTTTTGACTGGACTTGTTTTGGCGGGAATTGCTCTGTCGTTCTCATCTGCATCTTCATCCCGGGCGGGCACATCGGAGACCGAGTTGAAGGGTGCTTTCCGGCGGCCTGAGAATAACGGGTGGACGTTCGTGCATTTGCAAGGTACACCGCACCAAATCGGCTTCCAGAATGGCTACTTGCTGGCGCCGGAGATTGAAGACACGCTAAAAGTCACAATCCTCGAACAGATGCACGACAGTAAGAAAGACTGGCAGTTTTTCCGGGATGCCGCGCAAAACATGATGTGGCCGCACATTGAGCAGGAGTATCGGGAGGAGTTGCAAGGCATCACCGATGGCGTCAATGCTCACGGCGTGAAGGATGGCGTGAAGATCGATCTCTGGGATGTGGTGGCTTTGAATGCCGCCGAGGAATGGAGCTATTACGTCAAGGAATACGACCGGGTGCACGGGATCAAATCCACGGCTTCGCTGGCGGTTCCCGAGCATTGCAGCGCGTTTGTCGCCACAGGCAGCTATACGAAAGACGGCAAGGTTGTGATCGCCCACAATAATTGGACGAACTATTTGGACGGCGAGCGCTGGACAATCATCTTCGATATTGTTCCAGCCAAGGGCAAACGCATGCTCATGGACGGTCTGCCGGGTGTCATCCACAGTGCCGACGATTTCGTGACGAACTCGGCGGGGATCATCATTACGGAAACGACGATTGGCCACTTCTCCGGATACGACCCGGCCGGGATTCCGGAATTTGTGCGGGCGCGCAAGGCGGCGCAGTATTCAGATTCCATTGATGATTTTGCGCGCATCATGAAGGAAGGCAATAACGGCGGCTATGCCAATACCTGGCTGATCGCTGATATCGGGAAGAATGAAATCGGCCGCCTCGAATTAGGGTTAAAGAACGTTACGCTGGAGCAGAAAAAAGACGGGTATTTTGTGGGCTCGAATTTCCCGATTAGCGAGAAACTCATCCGCGAAGAGACTGACTTCGACCCCCATGATATGAGCTTGAGCGCCAACGCCCGCCACGTGCGCTGGGAACAGCTCATGGCGGAGAATAAAGGCAAGATCGACCTGGCGGCGGCGCAGCGTTTTCTGGCCGACCATTACGACACATTCGAGAATAAAGAAGATGCCGACGAACGCACACTGGACGGCCACATCGACCTCTCGCCGCGAGGTGACGAGTCTTGGCAGCCACCTTTCGGAATGGCTGGGGCGGTTCAGAACAAGGTTGCCGACGCCAGCCTCGTGGCAGAAATGAGTTTCAGCGCCGCCGCGGGTCATGCCTGTGGCATGGATTTCAAGGCGGCCGATCATGTGCGCGCCCACCCGGAGTTCTCCTGGCAGAAAGCTCTCCAGCGAGACATGAACTCGCATGCCTGGACGACTTTCAGCGTGGCGAAGTAGCCAGCTTACACGCGCAACGCACTATTTCAGGCTGCTGGCGCGCGAAGCCAGAATGAGCCAAGTCGAGTTTATTGTTTCTCCCAGGAGGACCCATGTCCAGGCGGCCGTCGCTGCTCTCGCCGTCGCTGATCCTGCCTCTGCTGCTGACGTTGCTTTATTCCCTTTTCGCCGTTGCTCAAGCCAAACCGGTCGATGCGGAGGGCCATCAGTGGTGGCAGCACGCCGTGTTTTACGAAATCTATCCTCGCAGTTTTGCGGACAGCAATAACGACGGTGTCGGCGACCTCAACGGCATCAGCTCCAAAATGAGTTACCTGCATGAACTGGGTGTCGACGCCATCTGGATCACTCCCTGCTATCCCTCGCCCCAGGTCGACTTCGGCTATGACATCTCCGATTACGAAAACATCGATCCCATATACGGAACTCTCGCCGACTTCGATCACATGGTTGCCGAGGGCAGGAAACATCATGTCCGCGTCATCCTCGATTTTGTGCCGAACCACACCTCCGACCAGCACCCGTGGTTTCAGGATTCGAAATCGTCCCGCACCGCACCGCATCGCGACTGGTACATCTGGCGCGACGGCAAAGCTCCCGGCCAGCCTCCCAACAACTGGATCTCAATTTTCGGCGGCTCGGCCTGGAAGCTCGACCCCACCACCAATCAGTACTACTATCATTTCTTCTATGCCCAACAGCCGGACCTGAACTGGCGCAATCCCGCGGTCGAAAAAGTGATGCTCGATACCACGCGCTGGTGGTACAAGCGCGGCGTTTCCGGATTCCGCCTCGATGCCGTTGACACCCTGTTTGAGGATCCCGAGCTGCATGACAATCCCGTCCTCCCTGGCACCAACAAGCAGGGCGATCCCAACATGGACGACAAATACAACACAAACCTTCCCGAGGTTCACGAGGAGCTGAAGAAGCTGCGCAAAGTGGCCGACGAGTCTGGGGCGGTGCTCATCGGCGAGACCTGGACATCGAACGTCGCCGAGCTCGACCGCTACTACGGCCAGGGCGGCAATGAACTTCAGATGCCCATGGACTTCATGTTTACTATGGTTAAGCAACTTTCCCCACCGGAATTCCGGCGCCAGATCGCGGCCGTCGATGGCGCCCACGGCTGGCCCGTGTTCGTGATCGGCAATCATGATATCGTCCGGTCCTACAACCGCTACGGAGACGGCAAGAACAACGACGCCATCGCCAAGCTGATGGGCGCCTTATATCTGACTCTGCGCGGCACGCCCATCATGTATTACGGCGAAGAAATTGGAATGGAGAACAACGACCCCACCCGTAAGGAAGACGTGAAAGATCCGATCGGCCGCACCGGATGGCCGGAAGAAAAAGGCCGCGACGGCGAGCGCACGCCCATGCAGTGGAACACCGCGCCCAACGCCGGATTCAGCAAGAAAGATCCGTGGCTTCCGGTGCCGCCCAGCTACCAGACTCACAACGTGGCGACCGAATCGGAGGATCCGAGCTCCGTTCTGAACCTCTACAAGAAAGTTCTCGCGCTGCGCCACACGAACCAGGCGTTACTCGAAGGCAGCTACACTGCTCTCAACGAAGAAGATCCCAACGTGATGTCCTACTTGCGCAGTTACAAGGGAAAAGCCGTGCTGGTAGCGCTGAACATGTCGGCCACCCCGCAAAAGACGACCTTCCATCTTTCCCAGCAAGGATTCGGCCAGGCTCCGCTGAAAACCCTGATCGCGTCGCCCGAGGCATCGGTAAAAGGCAATGAAGTTACCCTCGAGCCCTTCGGACTCCTGATCGCGGAAGTAAGTCAATGAAGTCTTCCGAGCGGTCAACACGCTGTCTGCCAAATGTGTTTTCGCGAGTTGCCGGGCCAGCTTGAAAGTGCAAGAAGGCACTTGTAAGATTTGATCTGACGATGTTTGCCGTCACATCTCGATGTGACATAGCTCACAGACTCAGGAAACAATTGGGAGCCAGCTTGAGTATGGAACTTGCAATCCCGGGCTATGGACCTTTGCAGGCCAGCCCACTTTCCACCGCGAAGGGCTGCGGCATGGACTTACCCAACATGGACCTGCCCAACATGGACTTGCCCAAAGAATGTGCGATGCTGCTGGCTCCAGCCGGCAATCTCGAGGTGGCCAAGCATGCGTTTCAGGCGGGCGCCGACGCGGTGTACGTGGGATTAAGGGGTTGGAGCCGTGGCGGCGCGCGAGGTGAGTTTGACCGTAAGCAGTTGCGACTGTGCATCGAACTGGCTCACGCCCTCGGGAAGAAGGTACAGCTTGCGGCAAACATCATACCCAAGCCGCAGGAGCGCCAAAAACTGCTGCGCCAACTGGCCGAATTGGCGGACTGGGGACTGCAAGCGGTGATACTGAACGACGTCGGATTTCTGCGCGAGGTCAGGCGAAACCTGCCGGGATTGGCCATCACCGCCAGCATCGGCTGCGGTGCGCTGAACACGGCCGACGCCCTCTTCTATCAGGACCTGGGCGCGACTGCTGTTGTGCTGCCGGGGTACGTTGAGCCGCAGGAAATCGCGGCGGTGAAGGCGGAGGCTTCGATCCAGATCGAGGTCATGCTGCACATGGTGCAGGAATTCATTCAGCTCGGAAAGTGCTGGATGCCCAGCTACCTGAACTTCGCCGCGGCGGAGCGGGGCTACCCTTCGCCACGTCTAGGTGGCAGCGTCAAACGCGGCGGAGTCGGCAGTTGTTTCCGCATCTGCCAGCAGCCGTGGAGCCTGCTGAAAGATGGCGTGGAGGCTGACCAGCGGTTGTTTCCCAGCCGGCAGATTAGCCAGGTGGCAGGACTCGCGGCGTTCCTCGATGCGGGCGTGGACGTGATAAAGATCCAGGGCCGCAGCCTTCCGGCGGAGATGGTGAGTGCTATCATCAGGATGTACCGTTCGGCGGCGGACGACTGGAAACGCGGTCAGAAGGCCGAACAGAAGACCAATGGGAACCGGGCCGTGCTGCCGGTAATGTGGACTGTACAAGGACGTTGAATGGGCCCCTTCGAACTTAATACCACGATCTCTAACCTCCGCAACCTGCGCGAATCCGATCTAAGCGCTTATGACGCGGTTTACCTGGGCAACATTTATTGCCGCATCTACGAGGACAACTTCCTGGAGTGCCTGGACGACCTCAAGGAAGGTATCGCGCGTGTAAAGGGCCAGGGCCTGCGTGCCTACGTGACTTCGTACGCGGCGCCGCGCAATGACGTGCTGCCCAAGGTGCAGAAAGCGTTGGAGACCGCAGCTGCGGCCGGCGCCGATGCGGTCGAGGTGCATAACCTCGGCGTGCTGCGCATGGTGCATGAGCAGTTTCCCGGCATGCCGGCTCACGTCGGCGGGTTTGCCAACGTGTACACCGATGCGGGAGCCGAGGTGTTGAAGGAGTATGGTGCAGTCCGCTTTACGCCGAACTACGAGATCAGCCTCGACGAAGTAGGAGCGATAACGAGCGGCGTCGGTATGCCGGCGGAGTTGGTGGTTCACGGCAAAATGCCACTGGGCGTTTCCGATTACTGCTTCTTACTGGAATATGAGCAGAAGTGGCCGGAGAAATGCCCGACGCTATGCCAAAAGAACTTGTTCCTCAAGCAGGGCGACTGGGCCATGCGGTCGGTGGGAAAGGGCGTGCTGAGTGGCAAGGACGTGTGCATGCTAGAGCATTTGCCAGCGCTCATCGCGGCAGGACATAATGTATTCCGGATCGAAGCAGCCTATGAGACGCCTGCGTACCGTCTGAATATTGCCCAGATCTATCGCGCCGCGCTGGAGCAGGCCGCCGCCGGCGGCGATGGGACGGTGGACGAGTCCGCGTGGAATACGATTCGCGAGCACACGGCTATCGGTTTGTGCAACGGTTTTTATTTCGGCCGCACCGGCGCTGAGTATGTCGGCAAACGCATGCAATCGGTTGTGGCCTGCTGAGGATTCTTTGTTCTTGTCTTTTTAGAGGTGAGCGATGGTTGAACTATTAGCGCCCGCAGGAAACCTGGAAATGGTAAAGGCGGCCGTGGAAAACGGCGCCAATGCGATTTATGTCGGAGCGCGCGGCTGGAGCCGGCGGCGTGACGCCTACGAACTCTCCGACGAGAAAATCCATGAAGCCATAGCGATCGCGCACTCCGGCGGAGCCAAAATACGCGTTGCTATCAACACGAACATGCAGTCGTCGGAAATCCCCGCGCTGCTGGAGAAGATGGAGAAGTTCGTCGGTTGGGGTATCGACGGAGCGATCATGACCGACGTGGGCGCAATCGCGCAGGTGCACCGCCGTTTCCCCTATCTCATTCTGCACGCCAGCATCGGCGCCAACATCCTGAACAACGAAGACGTGAAGTTCTATCGCTCGATCGGAGTCTCACAAGTCGTGGCCGACACCAAGCTCACGCTGAGGGAACTGGCTTCGCGTGAGGCGGATATCGATGTGGGCATCGAAGTCCTGATTCATGCCAACAAGTGTTACACCTACCTGGGCAAGTGCTGGATGTCGCCGTATATCCGGTTGGAGCGGACCGCCGACGATTTCGGCAAGGACGTGTTCCGCGGCAGCCCTAACCGCGGCGGCTTGGATTACCGCGTCTGCCTGGAACAGTGGGAACTGCTCGATGACAAGGCGCTGCTGGAGCCAGTGATCACGCTCAAGAATGACGCCTTCTTTTACCTCGACGATATCCCGCCGCTCCTTGACCTGGGCGTCCACTGCCTGAAGATCCAGGGGCGGGAGTATCCCGTGCCCTTAGTGGGAAGCATCGTGCGCTTCTACCGCGAGTTGATTGACACATACCTTGCGAAACCCGCCGAGCAGCCTTTCGATCTTGCGCCGTGGCGCTCGCGCCTGGAAGCCATCCAAGCGGAGCGCGACAGCAAGCGCAGCGGCATGACTTTGGTGCTGTTGAACGAAGCGCGCCAACCGGTGCCGCAAGGAGCCTAGCGCGGTTCCACGGTCGCTATACCCGGAACCAACGTGCTGAGTCAGCCCTTGCAGAGGCCACTTTCACTTGCTAACCAAACCGTCCCTTGCGGGGGCTAGTATAATTGCCCCGTGTCCGCTCCCACCATTGCTGTTCACTGATGGTTTGCGGCCTTCATAGCTCAATGAAAAAGGAGATCCTGCCATGTTTGTTCGCGTTGTCGAAGTCAAGACGAAACCCGGAAAAGCCAAAGAGGTTTGTGGCACACTGCATGAGAAGATACTGTCCTCATTGAAGGCGCACACGGGTTTTGTAGATGAGATCGTCCTCGTGTCGGATGCAGAAGGCATCCTGGCGCTCAGCTTCTGGAAAACGAAAGAGGACGCCGAACGTTACAGCCATGTGGATTACGCCAAAGTCAGCGAGCTGATTCAGCACCTGGTGCATAGCAAGCCCACGGTGCACGCCTTCGACGTGGAGACCTCTACCTGCCACAAGATCACGAAGGGCAAGGCGGCTTGAGGACGCAATCTTGCCAGCCGGGTGCCCCACTCATTCGCGGCTTTTGCGAATGAGTGGGTTGTCACACTCTGACTGAGATCCATTTCATTACCAAAACTGAGACACTACCAACCGCTCACGATATCAGACAAGACCCAGGCCAGTTCCTTGATCACCGACTGCCACGTTCATATTCAGCCGTTCGAACTCCTGCTGAACCCACCGGCCCTCGAGTTGATGAAAAAGCATCGGCCCGATTTCGATCGGGTATTGGAGTTTACCCGCTCCCCCAAAGCCTTTTTGAAATATATGGACCAGGTTGGGCTGGATCGTGCAGTGCTGATCAATGCGGCCGCGCCCGATGTCACCGGCTTCCCTGCTGGACTCAACGCCATGGCCGCAAACTACGCCAAGGAGGATCCCCAGCGGCTCCTCTCCTGTGGCAGCTTGCATCCGCGGCACTCCCCAAACGCCATGGCGGACATTGATGAGATAGTCCGGCTGGGTTTGCGGCTGATCAAGATCCATCCCCCGCATCAACTCTTCTACCCGAACGACTACCTCAATGGGATGAAAGAGCTGGAGCTGTTGTATCGCGCAGCGCAGAACAATGGCATTCCGATTATGTTTCACACCGGCACCTCAATCTTTGCTGGCGCGCGCAACAAGTACGGGGATCCGATCCACATCGACGATGTAGCGGTCGATTTTCCGGACTTGAAGATTGTGCTTGCACATGGGGGCCGGCCTCTCTGGATGAACACTGCCTTTTTCCTGGTGCGACGCCATCCCAATGTTTATCTGGACATCAGCAGCATTCCGCCGGCGCACCTGCTCCAGTACTTTCCTCGCCTGGCAGAGATCGCCGACAAAACGCTCTTCGGTAGCGACTGGCCCGGCCCAGGCGTGCGCGACATCAAGGAAGCGCTCGACTCTTTCCGGGCATTGCCGTTACCGGCGGAGACCAAACGGCGCATTCTCGGGCAGACGGCGCTTGCCATCTGGCCGTGCTGAAGGTAAGAAAAAGCCCATCGAGCTAGGCTCGATGAGATCAAAGGCCGGTCAGGAAGTTGCATGCGTAGAATGCCGGCGTGCGCAGCATTCCGCTCGGGCTGAACTCATGAGTCGTAGCTGCCGCCTTCGAGGCCCGCGCCGGCGTCCACCCGCTCGGCTTGTATCCCGCCCCCGGCACCGTTTTGCGGCGGTTGGAGGCCAGCGGCCAAAAAAATCACCTTAATTGTGACCGCGGTCACAGACAGCGCATTCTGCGCCAAAGGATACTTCGGCGCGTTCGTTTTTGGAACTCCTAGGTTCTCCTGCCAGGAAACACCAGGCAGCATACGTCGCAGAAGCACTGACCACGACACGCATTAGGAGGCTACACATGGCAGCACCTCAAGCCAAAGTTGCACCTTGGCCCGCCGTCCCCACCGCGAAACCCGAAGAGGTGTATGCGGGACTAAGCGACCAAGCCAAGGCGTATCCGCTCTTCCTGGAGTCGATCCTGCGCCCGGAACACAATTTCGAAAAGCCGGAAGCGCTTTCCCGCCTGCGCGTGCTCGATTGCACGACCAGCATGATGATTGGGCACTGGTGCTCCTCGCAGCTTTCCGAGCTGGGGGCCGAGGTCATCCAGGTTGAGCCCCCGGGGGGCGATCCCCTTCGTAAGCTGACACCCTTTGGCCGGCAGGAATACATGTTCGAGGACAAGGAGACGGGAGAGAAAGTCGGCGGACAGTTCCTGCATGAGATGCGCAACAAATCCTCCATCACTCTAAACGTGGAAACCGAGGAGGGCCGCAAGATTCTCCGGGAGCTGGCCGTCCACGCCGACGTGATCATCGAGAACGCGCCTCCCGGCCAGTGGGACGAGTGGGGCATCGGCTATCGCCAGCTCCGCGAAATCAATCCTCGCCTCATTTACTGCTGGGTCGGCCAGCGCGGACAGTGGGGTCCCCTTAAGGACAAGCCGGGCATGCTCGATCCGATTGCCCAGTCGGCCTGCGGCTTCGTTCACGGCACCGGAGATCCCAAGGAATTCGGCGGCCAGCCGACCCGTTCCGCGCTGTGGATGGCGGACCACGTGGGCGGAAGCTGCGCTGCCATGGGCATTCTGGCGGCTCTGATTTATCGCGAGAACGTGTCGGGCGAAGGGCAGTTCGTCGAAGCGACGTCGGCCGAAGCCATCATCCGCATCCTCGATTACAGTTGGGCGTGGTACTCGATGGATGGCAGCATTCGTCCGCGGTATGGCAACTGGGACCTGGCCATCAATATCTATGCCGTCAACCCCTGCAAGGACGGCTACATGATGGTGGGCGGCGGCCATGACCGTCTCTGGTACCGCATCTGGCGCACGGTGGGTGACGAGTATCCCGCAGTAGAGGAAGAGATCCTCGGCGACCAACGCCTCCGGGAAGTCGCAGACCGTCTGGCGCACAACCAACAGGTGAAGACCTATACCCTGCTGGGCGAGTGGCTCAAAGACAATCCGCGCGCCGACGCCGAGCGCAAACTCTCGAAGCAGCAAGTGGCGTCGGGCGGCGTGCTCTACGTCAATGAAGTCGCGGAATATCCACACTTCAAGTATCGCCAGCATGTGGCCGAGTACGATTCGCCGCACTACGGAAAGATTCTTTACGGCACCACTCCTTACCAGCAGCACAAGACTCCGGGAAGGCTGAAATGGCTGGGCCGCCCGACCGGTTACGACAACCAGGATGTATTTCGGCGGCTACTCGGTTTCACGGGCGAGGATTTTGCCCGGCTGGAGAAAGCCCACGTCATTTGACGCAGGAGGAATGTAATGGCAACGCAACCCATTAGTAAGGCGCAGTCATTCGAGGAGTTCTGCCGGGAAAGCTTTAATCCCAAGAAGGAGTTCTCCAAGCCCGAAGTGTTGAAGGGATACCGGGTGTTGTCCTGTACCCAGTACATTTTGGGTCCCTCCTGCGCTTCCTACCTGGCCGAGCTGGGCGCCGAAGTCATCAAGATCGAGGCTCCCCGGCGTGGCGAGGCGATGCGTCACACCACTCCGTTTAACGAGCCATTCCTTTATCCACTTTCCAGGTGGGTACCGGAGCGCGGCACGGGGTTGGGCTTTGTGGGGGCAAACCCGAACGAGTATTTTGTCTCCATCGACTTCCACCGCCCCGAAGGACAGGCGCTGGTCAAGAAACTGGCCGCCAAGTCCGACGTGTTCGTGGAGAACTACCGGCCTGGTACCTTCGACCGCTGGGGCATCGGATACCGTCAGTTGAAGGAGATCAATCCCCGGCTCATCTACTGCTGGCTCGGTGGTTTTGGCGGCTGGGGACCGGGACGTGTCCGCGCATCGTACGACATTCTCGGACAGTCGCAGGGCGGCAACTTCGGCATGACCGGCAAGCAGGAGTACCTGGGCGGCGCGCCGGCCAAGCACACCATCTGGCTGGCCGACTACTGGGGCGGCATGATGGGCGCCACTCAGGTCCTAGCCGCGCTGTACTGGCGGGATCACGTTTCCGGTGAGGGCACGTTTACCGAGTACTCGCAGGTGCACGGCGTCACCCGGCAACTGGAGTATGCCTTGCCCCTCTACGGAAAGCACGGCATCACTCGCGAGCGCTGGGGCAACTGGGATACGCAGCTGTGCGTCCACGGCATCATCAAGTGCGGCAAGTCCTCCTACCCCAAATCCGAGAATCCTCAGGAACTGGAAGAGGGTTACATCATGATCAGCGCATACAAGGATCAGGACTTCGCTCGCCTGTGCAAGGCCGTGGGTGAAAGCACGCTGGCTACCAAGTACGCCAAGGCTGACGTCCGGATCAAGGCCCAGAGCCAGATGGAGATTTATCCAGTGCTGGAAAAGTGGGCAGCGGATAAGACGAAGGAGCAGGTAGCGGCGGTTATGGACACCAATAACATCCTGAATCAGCCGGTGTGGAACGCCAAAGAAGTTGCCAACCACCCGCACTGGAGCGAGCGCGGCTCGCTTCGCTGGCTGGATGACCCGACCTACGGTGAACTGTTGCACCAGGCGCCGGGATACAAGATGTCGGCTACACCACCGCGTCTGAAGTGGGCGCTGAAGCCGGTGGGCGCCGACAACGAGCGCATCCTGGGCGAGGTGGCCGGCTTGTCGGCCGCGGATCTCAAGCGACTCGAAGAACAAGAATGTATTTGACGGAGACCAACCATGCTGCTCATTTGCTCGAAGTGTAAAACTAAGAACTACCTCGATCCGTATCCTTTCTGGAATTTCAAGGGGACAACCCAGTGTGCCGATTGTAAAACCATCTGGCGCATTGAAACCCAGGGAGGACGGTGTGTGTCCGGGCCCGAGGAAGCGAAGGGTCCCGCGGACCTGTTGCCCGGTTTCGCCGAGAAGCAGGACAATTCTCCTATTTCCGGTCCGGGACTGACCCGGTCCGCGCCGCGCGCGCGCAAGGACGCGGTCTGTAAACCCATACCGATGGAACGTAACATACGAGGAAAGATCCTCAGCGGACATCCGCTGAAGAAGGAAGACCTAGTGGGCAGCAAACCGAAATTCATCGTTGCCGGATCTCGGTGAAGGATAACTGGAGGCAATAATGGCGAATTACAACACTGAATGCCTGTGCGTCCGCTGCACGCATCTGCGTCCGGCGCTGGATCCCAATATTCAGAAGGCCTACCTCGGCAAGTGTGTGAAGCGAGAGTGGCCGTTTACACTCTCGATCACGCTGCAGGGCTGGACCGAGTGTGAGGTCTTCGCAGACAGCGGCAAGGCGTATGTGCCACCGGAACCAGTTGCCGCCAAGGCCGCGGTTGCGGCGGGTGGAACGGCCCCTGCCAAGCAAGTGGAGTTCTATTACAGCTCCGCCCAGAAGCCCGGCGAGCTGTTCCCGTGCGATATTAACAAGGCCCTCGACTTGGTGAAACAGCTGCAAGCCGCGGGTGTGAAGACCAAGGCGGTTGACGTCGCCGGGATCAAAGATCGCTTCCCCATCTATCACAAAACGGTCAGCGGCCCGGATGCCAGCGTGCGCCCGGTCTTCGGCGCCAAAGGCGCGCTGGTAGAGGACTTTGGAACCAACGTCCCTGCTCTGCTTGTCTTCGAAGGCGATCGCTATCCGGTAATGGCTTTCCCGCGGACCGATGCCCAGCGCGGTTTGATCCGCGTGGAGCAGGCTCTGCAGGATCTGGTCGCGGAGACTGCCAAAACCCCGGTAGCCAAAGTGGGATAAGGAGAATTCCAAGATGGCTGAGTATCTACCCCCACGCGAGTTCTGGCCGAAACGTATCTACACCCTGCCGGAGTTCGCGACCTATGCTCAAAGGTTCAACCCTACGGAAGAACTGCTCGGCAAAGCCGTCGCTGCCGGCCGGGGTGATCGCACCGCCGTGCTCTTCGAAGACCAGCGGATTACCTACGGTCAGCTTCTTACTCAAGCCAACAAGCTCGCCAACGCGCTACGCGACCTGGGAGTGCAGGAAGGCGACCGCGTCATTCTACGCACACCGAACATACCGCCGGCCCTGGTCGCCAACTTCGCGATCCTTAAGCTGGGAGCGGTCTGCCTTCCTACGTCACCCCTGTTCTCGCGCCACGAGATCGCTCACGTGGCCAACGACTCGGAGGCGGTAGCCATCATCGTCAGCGCTGCGCTCCTGGGCGAAGTCGAGGGCGCGAAAGAGAACTTTCAGACGGTCAAGCACATCATCGCCGTCGGGGGCGATGCCGCCGAAATGAAGACCAAGGGATTCCTCGCCTATGGCGAGCTGCTGCAGTCCGGCGCAGCAACCCTCGATCCTGTGCTCCGCAAACGCGAAGACGTGGGCCTGCTGATGTACACTTCGGGCACAACGGGACGCCCGAAGGGGACCGTCCACTTTGTGGAGGAACTGCTGATCGTCCCCGACGGTTTCGGGAAGTATGGCTGGCGAGTCACGGAAAACGACGTTGTCGGCGGGTCCGCTCCCCTGGCCTTTGGGGCGGGCTACTCCAGCTATGCGACCATTCCTTTCCGATTCGGCGCGGCTGCCTCGCTCATCGCCAAGTTCGATCCGGAAAAAATGTTCGACACGATTCAAAAGCATAAAATCTCAATCCTGACTCTGGCCCCTACCGCCTACCGCAAGATGTTGCAGGTGCCTGACGCGGAAAAGAAATTTGATCTCAGCAGCCTGCGCGTCTGCACCGGCGGCGGCGAGAGCCTGACTGCCCCGACCTATCACGCATGGGAGGAGAAATTTGGGCTGGAGATATTCGAGGGGCTGGGCACGACCGAGATGATGTACGTTTTCGCCTCCAACGTGGTCAGCCGCAAGCCCAAGCCTGGCTCCTTCGGCCAAGCCGTACCCGGCTACGAGCTGAAGGTTATCGACGAGGAGGATAAGGAAGTGAAGGCCGGTACTATTGGTCACTTTGTGGCTTGTGGACCCACCGGCACGATCTATTGGCGCGATCCCGACAAACAGCGCCATGCCGTCACCCGCGAGGGCTGGAATCGAGCTGGCGACTTCGTATCTGAAGATGAGGACGGCTACTTCTGGTTCGTGTCCCGTGAGGACGACATCATCAAGAGTTCGGGTTATCGCATCGGGCCGGAGGAAATTGAGGTCACCATCGCCACCCACCCGGCCGTTGCCGACGTCGGTGTCATCGGAATACCCGACGAAGTGCGCGGCCAAATTGCCAAAGCATTCGTGGTGCTGAAGCCTGGGCAAACCATAAGCCCCGAAGAGCTACTCGCCTTCTGCAAGGGCAAGATTGCAACCTACAAGCTGCCTCGGGAAATCGTGATCGTAAACGAACTCCCGCGTACTCCCACAGGAAAGCTGCTCCGCCGCGTGCTGAAGCAGAAAGAACCCGCGACTCCGCAGCCGGCAACAAAATAATGCTCGTGTAGGGACGGCCGCCCCCGGCCGTCCAAGCCGAGCGAAGCTCGGCAGCCGTCCGTGGTCACAGCTCTCTGGATGCGCGCTAGAGTTGCTAAGACCCGTGTCAGGCTTGGCCCTTTGGGTTCGCCCTACTCTGCCCCCATCCGCGTTTCTTCGCAAGTCTCTTTACTTCACCGCGTGGAAACGGCTATAAGACTGTATTCGTTCTATTTTCCTGGAGTCGCCTATGAATGACGTCCTCACTCACCCAGCGCTCTGCGAAGGCATTGTGGATCAAAGTTCAGTCGCCATTATATTTGGCGATCGGGAGGGCATCATTCGGTTGTGGAATACGGGTGCGGAGACCATGTTCGGCTGGACTGCCGGCGAAGCAATCGGCAAGTCCATGGACATGATCATCCCCGAGAAGCACCGGCCGCGTCACTGGGAGGGCTACGACCGTGTCATGGAAACCGGGGTCACCAAGTACGGCCACAGCGTGCTTGCCGTTCCCGCGCTCACCAAGGACGGCCGCAGAATCTCCGTCGAGTTCAACGTCGTGCTGCTCAAAGACGCCGAGGGGCAGGTCCTGGGCATAGCCGCTACCATGCAGGATGTCACGGCACGCTGGGAGCGGGATAAGGCTCTTCGCGCGCGCTTGGCTGAACTTGAAGCCAAGCTGAAGCAGGCCGGTGTTCCCTCTGAGGACAAGTCCGTGGCGTAAGTCCACACTGTCATCCTGAGCGAAGCGAAGGACCTCTGTATTTGACGGTGCGAGGCACAGGTCGTTCGCTTCGCTTAAGATGACAACACAAATTTATGTCGCGAACTTATGGGACACGACACTAGCTCATCGGGGGCCTTAGCGATGCCGGCACTTCGCAGATTGTTCTTGTGCGCCACGCTTCTCCTGTGTGCCGCATGGGCACTGGCGCAGCCGGCACTTCCGCGCGCCTCGACCGGCGCGGCTTGCTCCACCGAAATGGTGACCTTGCGAACCGCCGACGGTGCGCGCTTGCAGGGCATTATTTTTCATGCCCCGAAGCCCAGTGCCAGCGCCCTGTTGTTGGTCCATGGTTACGGCGGCAACTTTTATGAGGCCTACCTCCCCAAGCTCGCCGAGGCTGCGGCCCGCGCCGGCTACGACGCCCTCGCCTTGAACATGCGCGACCACGATACCGGCCCCAAAAAGTCTTCCTTTATGGACAACCAGACCGACATCGCAGCCGGCGCCGCATATTTGCGTGGGCTCGGCCACAAGCGCCTGGTTTTGCTCGGACAAAGCATGGGTACAAACCGCGTGCTGTACTACCAGGCTGCCAGCGGCGACCCGGACATCGCTGCAACCATTCTGGTGAGTGGCCCGGGAGACCTCTTCGAGTGGAACGTGTGGCAATTTGGAAAGGAGAAGGCGCAGGCGACAGTGGATGAAGCCTTGAATCTGCAGCGGGCCAGTCGCGAGGAGGAGATGATGCTCATTGACCTTGGCCCAATCGGCAAGGCACTCTACACCGCCCGATATCTTCTAAGCCTGCGCGGCCCAGATCGGCTCTCGAATCCTTACCTGAATCTGGCCAAGGTGAAGAATCCGATTCTTATCGTTCAAGGCACGGCCGATAAGCTCATCCCACCGGACGTCGGCAAGCGGCTTCAGATGGCGGCGCCCCCCGGCTCCGCAGCCGTATTTGTGAGCGTTGAGGGAGCGGGCCACGGTTTTGAGAATTATGAGCCGGTGTTGAGCGATAAGGTGTTGGGCTGGTTGACCACCGTCGCCCCTTAGGCCGTTTTCATGGTTACCGTAGACTACGGTGTGGTTCTGGGTAGGGCACGGCTTCAGCCGTGCCGCCAACGACCGCCAGAAATGCGGGCTTTAGCCCCTGAGGTACTGGGAGCCGTTATATGAACTTTTGGCGCATCACAACATTGGCCGCAACTGACGGCCATAGCATCCCTGCATATCTTCTTGCGCCAGACTCTGCGCGCGGCGGCGCGGTCCTGATCCCTCCCTATGGCGGAACGAAGGAGCACATGCTCGGGATCGCCGTCGCACTCGGAGAGGCTGGTATAGCCGCGCTGGCGATCGACCTCTGCGGTCACGGTGAGAATCGCACGGCCATCGGTCCGGTGATGCGCGATGAGGTCGAGTCCGCTGTTCATTACGTGCGCCGCTTCGGCCGGGCGGCGACAGTAGGCATCAGCTTGGGTGGCCGGCTGGCGCTGATGTCTTCCGCCGATTGCATGGTGGCCATCTCGCCTGCCGTGGTTGCGGCAATCTCACCACAGGGTAAGTGGATGTTCGAGAATTTTCCCAGTCCCGCCGTGCGCGAGCCATATTCAGGGTATGTGATTGAATTGCTCGAAGTCCTCGGCACCGTGGCGCCGCACGATCGTCCTTGCCTGCTGCTTTATGCCGAGCGCGATATCCCTGCCATTCTCGAGGGTGCGCATGGATTGAAGGCGAGCCTTTCGAAGTCCGAATTGCGTTATGTCACGAGCAACCTGCACCCCGAGGTTCAGCATGAGAACGGCTTTATCCGTTACCTGCCGCGCTGGTTCAACCATATGGAACTTAAGTTCAACGATGAGGTGCTGGCCGTCACCACGGGCTGGCTAAACGAACGCTGGGGCAAGGCTCAGAATGCATAGAGCTGCTTTCATAAATCGGTTTTGGGTAGGGCACGGCTTCAGAGGCTGCGGAAAAACTCTGGTTTTGACTTTGTTTTGAAAGGGCACGGCTTCAGCCGTGTCGCCCAGAGTCAATAAAGACGCGGGCTTTAGCCCCTGAGGGACGTGTCGTCCGAGCGCAAAGGCATTTATGAAACCAGCTCTAGGAGAAAGAAGGAGTGAAACGATGCAGTGGGAGTATTTTGATCGGATGGTGGTTTTCAGCGAGACTGAAGAGGGCATGGTCAGCGGCCTGGATTCGTGGATCAACGGCGCCGGCGCGGACGGATGGGAGCTGGTAAGCTCGGTTCCATTGATCGCACCCAACAAGGATGGCGTCGCTTACGGTACCATCGGCATCCACATGGTGTTCAAGCGGCCACACGAATCGTCCGCAGCCGCGTGAGTTGATTTATGTCTGACTTGCGAGGACGGCCTCTGATCGAGAACCGCTTCGGAAAGCTGGGCAGCGGCCATGACTCCGTTGTCATCGGAGACGAGGAGTACGATCTCCAGACTTTGCTCGCCCGCATGGACCTTGCGTTCGAAGATAGCTGGCCGATCGATGTTCAAGTGGTCTCCGAAGGGCACTTCTGCGTCCGCTATTACGACGGGCAGGACCAGCGCATCGTGGCCCACGAGTTCGATGCGAGCTTTGTCTTCGTCGCTGAAACGCGTGGCCATATTGCCGAGTGGATCGGCGAGGAGGCCTATTACGAATGGTTCGCAAGCATGTCTCGTCGTCCGCCGATACCCGGCGCCGACGTTTAAGTTTATTGGGGAGCTGCCATGAAACCACGCATCCAGGCGATTGCGTTCGACGCTTACGGTACGTTGTTCGACGTGCACTCGGTGATTGCCCTGTGCAACCGCAAGTTTCCCGGCCAAGGCGCTGAACTGAGCAAGCTCTGGCGCGCCAAGCAACTGGAGTACACCTGGCTGCGCAGCCTCATGGGGCGGTATGAAGATTTTTGGATGGTGACCGAGTCGGCGCTGGTATTTGCCTGCCGTAGTCTGGGCCTCGCGTGCCCAGCCGAGATCCGCAAAGAGTTGATGGAATCTTATCTGCACCTGGCTACCTTTCCCGAGGTAAAGTCGGCGTTGGGTAAGTTGTCAAAACATAAGTTGGCAATCTTATCGAATGGCTCGCCGCGAATGCTCGCGGCCGCCGTGGAGAGCGCCGGTCTGAAAGGCGTCTTCGCCGACGTGATCAGCGTTGACGAAGTGAAGATCTACAAGTCGAGCCCGCGCGTGTACGCCCTGGCTTCACAGCATCTAGCCGTACCCGACAACGCGATCGCGTTCGTATCGTCGAATTTCTGGGACATCGCGGGTGCCAAGTGCTTCGGGCTCTGGACGTGCTGGGTGAACCGGGGCAAGCTTCCTGAAGACGAATTGGGACTCAGGCCGGACGTCACCGTGGACACGCTGGATGGGCTCATCCCGGTTCTGGGATGAGTACTATTATCTACCGCATTGACCAGGTCGAGACGAATAAGACGAGATGAATACGCCACGAGACCGGTATGTAATCGAGCGCCGATTTGGGCCGCTGGGCAGCGGCGCGCAGAGCCTCGCGATCCGGGAAGTGACATATTCGCTCTCCCAGTTGCTCTCCCAAATCGGTGCGGAGTTCGACGACAGCAAGCCCATTGACGCACTGACGTTGTCGGAAGGACATTACGTGCTCCGCTACATTGATGGACAGGACCAGCGCGTGGTTGCGGCCGAGTTCGACGACGACTTTCGATTACTAAGCGAAATGCGGGCCAGCCTCTCGGAATGGGAAGGCGATGGCTCGACCCCGGCCTACTACAGCGGACATTGAACCGGAACTGGTCTCATAAATGGTTTTGGGTAGGGCACGGCTTCAGCCGTGCCACTGCCGGCCAATAAAAATGCGGGCTTTAGCCCCTGAGGGTCGGACAGTGCCTGCTCGGAGAACCATTTATGAGACCAGTCAGTTCTGAACTGAATCCGGCAAACACACCCATGTCACGCATGACAGGAGCCAGCTATGAAAGATACGTTGCAGCCCGGCCTCACCTTTGAGTTCAAGTTTCGCGTGCCCGAAAACAAGACCGTCCCCTACCTCTACCCGGAATCTCCCGAATTCCAGTTGATGCCCAAAGTGCTGGCCACCGGCTACATGGTGGGGCTGTTGGAATGGGCCTGCCTGCAGGCCATCCTTCCCCATCTCGATTGGCCGAACGAGCAAAGCGTTGGCACGCTGGTCAACTTCACTCATTCCGCCGCGACGCCACCGGGAATGACCGTAACCGTCCGAGTAAAGCTGGAGAAGGTCGATGGCCGCAAGCTCAGCTTCTCGGTCGCGGCCGACGACGGCATCGACAAGATCTCGGAAGGCACGCACGAGCGCTTCGTCATCGACGCCGCCAAGTTCAACAGCAAGCTAGCCGAGAAGATCGCGCGCGCCGCTGGCGCCTGAGCCCCGGAGGGTCGCGAAGGTACCCCCTACCCCCCCTCCCCCCCCTATTTCCGCTAAAATATTGAATAATAAAGACTTACTTGCAAAATATTCCAGAATAAGGACTTAGCTCGACTGTCCCCACTTTTGGCGGCTTGTTTACTCTAAAGGTACTATCCGGCATCCACAAATTTTTTATTTCACGGCCCTTTAGAATCACATAGATTTGGCAGGAAATTCCTTTCAAATCTTTGAGTTTAAAGGAGTTATATGTAAAATATTCCGGAATAAGGAGTTAGCTTGTTGGGCTCACTCGCAGGATTTCGGCAGGGGCTTGTCAGCTGACTGCCTCATTTTCTGTTTTCAAAGAGCGCCGACTAGTGGGGCTGCGGCAGCTTCGAGGGGCGTCTTGATGACGGGTACACCTCGGCCCTGACACACAGGTCAATTCCAATTGTCGCTGACGGGCGGTTCGATGTCTGTGATGGTGCTCACTGCGCGTTTGTGATGAAAAGGAAGGTGAGGTATTTTCGGGGTGCTTCGAGAGATTCCAACATCAACGAGCCCGCCCAAGCGGAGCTTGGACGGGGCACCCTCCGGATTTTCAAATGACGATGGTAGGGTGGGCCACCCGCCCTGTTTAGGTCATAGGAGTGCGAGGAGGCAGCGACGTTGGCGACATCCCCAATCAAGCCAAAACCGGGCTTGAATGGGCCACCCGCCGTCTGTCCCGGAGTTGTCCTAGCCCCTCATTTTTCCTTCCAAAGCCCCATTAGTTCTTTAATACTAAGGTCGATGGAGATGCGATTTAGGATTTTGGAAACCAATCCCTCTCGCGGTTTGAAGCGAATAGTCGCACGGACTGCCTTTCCTTGCGGCGTAACCTCAAAACCAATTTCGCCGTCTGCGATGAGGCCGCGATCATGGAGTTCTTCAATCATCTCCGGTACGGACGAAATCGTAGTCAGTTCGGGAGGTCCAAAGGGATGACCAATTTCGGGTGCGACGAGTACTTGCTCCGCCACCTCGGATTTCTTTGACAAGCCGTGATTTCGGTCAATCAGACCGAGTGCGAGTTGATCGGCCGGAGGAAAAAAATATTGCGAGATGCCTTTTCCGCTGAGAATTTGTCGTACGTCATCAATTTGCGCACCTGTCTGGATAGCGTCCAGTTCGTTAACGGAGAATTCCTTCAAAAGGAACGGGCAAATTCCCAACTTCAGATCGTCTTTCGTGTGGTACACCGGAACTGCCATCGAGAATGGAAGCTCCTCTAAGAGCTCACGTTCAAGCGATTCTGTGGGTCCCTTGTATCCGCTTTCACGGAGCCCGCTTTTGAACCCCATGGCACTCACCATGAGGGCAAAATCCTGAATGTTATGGACTGTCTGGATGTAGGGGCCCACTATCTTACGTATCAAGGGATCGGCTGGATTAGAGTTCTGCTTATTTTCTTTTTTCTGGGAATGGGTGCGCCTCTTCGCCGCCTCTGCCTTAACGAATTCGGCCTCAAACTTAAGGAATTCATTCCCAGCATCCTGAACTTCGACTCGTCCGGCGATCGGGCGAATCGTAAGGACTTGCACATTTTTTAGGGCGCTCTGCATGTCCGCCCGCGCCAGGGCCGCCGTGCGGCAGTCCGGGTCAGCCGAAACAACTATCAGTCGCCGTCGGGCATCATCAACGGCCGCAGCGAGTATGGGGTGGTCAATGCCAGAGGCACCCTTAATGGAGCCGACGCTTCGCGGCTCCGCCCCCAACGACCGCAGGACATTTCGCCAAAAGCTGGCTCCCCATTTCGAAGTGAGGCGCTTGTGCCGCGCGGCTTCGTCCATGCAGCAGGATACGCTAGCTACCATCTCGGGGACGAGGTGTAAAAGTGGGCGGGCTGCGGACGGATTTCGGGTTCCAATGAGAACGTGCTATTGTATATACACATTCGCCATTACGAAGGGCTGACGTGGAATTTGTCTGGGACGAACGAAAGAACCAGATCAACAAACGAAAGCACGGCGTCAGCTTTGAGACCGCTGCTCTGGTCTTTGACGATCCTTACCACCTGACACGGCAAGATCGGGAGGTGGAGGGCGAGCCGCGTTGGCAGACGATTGGAATCGTGAACGGCGTTCACGTGCTACTCGTCGCTCACACGGTAAATGAGGACGAGGAAGTGATCCGCATCTTTTCGGCACGAAAGGCAACACGCAGCGAACGGAGCATCTATGCGCAAAGCAACTAAGAATGGGAGAGCGAAGCGAGCGTCTGGACGCAGCCTCACTTCGAGACAGAAGAGGCAACTGGCGGCTCTGGCCGCGCTGCCCGACGATCAAATCGATACTTCGGATATCCCGGAGCTTCCCCCCGACGCATGGAAAAATGCGGTTCGGGGCAAGTTCTATCGTCCGGTGAAGCAGGCCGTTTCCATGCGGCTGGACGCCGACGTGGTCGCATGGCTGAAGAAGCGGGGCAAAGGCTATCAGACGCGGGTGAACAGCATTCTGAGGCAGACAATGCTGGCCGATTCCAAGCGCGCCTGAACAATTTAACTTGGGTGAACACGATTCCGAGCAGGCGGCGCAGCCCCTCAGGGGCTAAAGCCCGCATTTCTGGCGGCTGTCAGCGGCACGGCTAAAAGCCGTGCCCTACCCAAAACCAGACTACGGTCCACGGTAACCATGCAAACCGGTCTAACTCTTCTCTTACCCCTCCTCGCGCACGTTCGGCAGCCAGCGCAGCATGTGATGCTGAAGTTTGGTCACGATCCAGTTCAGCAGGATCCCGATCATGCCGGCAATCATGATGGCCCCGTAGGTTTCCGGGATGCGATAGCTGGACTGGTAAAGATAGATGGCGCGTCCCAGGCCGCGTTCGCCCAGGCCGATGAACATTTCGACCGCTACCACGAGCAGCAGGGAGTACGAAACCGCGGTCCGAATGCCGTCGAAAATGCTGGGCAGGGCCTCGTAGAAGAGCACGTCGAAAACCATGTGCAAGGAGTTCAGGTTTAACAACCGAGCCTGGTAGAGGCGGTTCTGATTGGCTAGGGCTGCGCCCGAAACTGCATTCACCATGACGACCAGCAGGCTCGGATAGGCCGCCAGCGCCACGATCGACGTCTCTCCGACTCCAACCAAGATCAGGAACAACGGGAACAACGCGGAAGCGGGAACGGAGCGCAGCGCGTGCAATGGCCCTTCGACAACCTTATAGGCGCGCTGGCGATAACCCAGAAACAAGCCCGCCGGAATGCCGAATACGCAGGCAACCGCCAAAGCCGCCAGCACACGGCCCAGAGTCCAGGCGATATCCGCCAACAGTCTTTCGCGGAGCATGCCCGGCACAGCGCGAGCCACGTTCCAAGGCGCGGGCAGAACGATGGGATCCACCAGACGCAGCGCGGCGACGATGGCCCACACTGCAATCAGGCCGCCAACGAACGACCACGCGCGCCAGTTTCGCCTAAGCCAATCCATTCTCTATCTAATCCATCGCTAAACCAGTCCGTCGCGGATACCGTTAATCAGCGCCTGCTGCATGGCGTCGTAATCGGGCGTGTTCTCCTCGCGGGGGAAACCCAGGTGGAAGTCGAGATCGGACATCACCTGCACCGGCCGTCTGGCGATAATGACGCACCGCATACCCAGGGCCAGCGCGTCCGAGACATTATGGGTAATGAGGACCAGCGTCATCCGGTCTTTGAGCGCCAGCTCGTGCAGCGCGGATGTGATCTCCGCTTTGACCTTGCCGTCGAGGGCCGAGAAGGGCTCATCGAGAATCACCAGTTTCGGCTTCCAGGAGAGGCAGCGGGAAAGTGCCAGCCGCTGCAGTTCGCCTCCGGAAAGCTGCGCTGGATAAACATCGGAAAGCGCGCTCAGCCGAAACAAGGTCATGAGGTAGCAGATGCGGTCACGGCGTCGGGGGCCTTCCCAGTTCAACTTTTCCAGCGGGTAACGCACGTTCTCGAGCACTGTCTGCCAGGGGAAGACACCGTTCATCGGATGTTGGTCCACGTACACCAAGTCCGACGGCCTGGTGAAGTCAGGCGACCGCCGGACGATTCCCTTTTGTGGGGTGAGGATGCCGGCCATGATCCGGCCCAGCGTACTTTTACCGGCGCCGCTTGCGCCCATGATGGTTACGATCGAACCCGGTTCGATGCGTAACGAGAAGTCCTTGTACAACGCCCCATTGATGCCGTTAACGCGGGCGGCGTAGGAAAAGTCGATGTCCTCCAGTTCAAGCGCGCAAGGACAAGGACTGGAAAGCGCCGGGCCGCTCATCATTTAGGAACCACCAGGGTAGGATCCACCAGTCTGTGGGCGTCGATTCGTTCCGGGATCTCGCCAGTTTGAAAGAGCAGGTCGATGAACTGCTGGAGGTTGGCGATATCAACCTGGTTCGACAGGGTGACGTCAGCGACATTCACCCGGGCGGCGATTTCCGGCGACAGTTTGATGTACTTGGTCAGCAGTGTGCGCGATTCGGCCGGGTGCGCGGCCATGTAGTCCACTCCCTGTTGCAGAGCGTGCACGGCGCGCGCCGCCGGCTCCGGATGGTTGCGCTCGAATTCTCGCGAGATCACCGAGGCGCCAATCGGACACGGGTTGAGCAGATCGGCATACACCGATCCGAAAAGCTGGCGATAGCCGCCGTGGACGAGGGCAGTGGTGGTTACTGGCTCGTAGGCAAAAAGCGCGTCCACCGCGCCGGACTCGAGACTGGAGATCTGGGCTTGCGGTGGCAATTGCACCATCGAAACGCTGGCCGGATCGACTGCATGCTTCTTAAAAAATGCGCTCAGCATGTGACTGGGCGCGGTGCCGGGAAACACTCCAATCTTCTTTCCCCGCAACTCCCCGATGGCATGGAGCGGAGAAGCTTCCTTCACAATGATCTTGTCCAGCGCGTTGGAGTCGTTCATGCGGCTGTGCGAGAAGATGCGCACGCGACCGGGGCTATGGATTTCCAGGTGAATGATCGGTACCAGCGACGTTGCCGGCAGAATATCGGCTTGGCCGGCGACCATGGCGTTCACCAGATCGTTACTGCTGCCGAGCGTGATAGCCTTCAAGCGCAAATTTTCCTGGTCGAAGAATCCCTGTTCCTGCGCGACGAATACCGGCAAGCTCGGGATGATCTGCAAATAAGCAACCCGGACTTCTGCGCGATCCTCATGAGCCCGCTTGCAGGATCCAAGCAGCCCCGCGAGGAAAACCGCTGCAGCCCCGATCGCCAATAGTCTGGATCGCATAGTTCACCGTCCGGCGACCAAAAAAAACCGTCGCGGAGCACTTGCTCCTTCCGGCCCTGGATGCGGGTAAGAGGGCAACCGCACCGTTCCGGTTCCCACATTTTAGCCTCGCGGCAGATCGCAAATCGACCAGAAAGAATGAAGCGGTTGGCCGGCACAGCCCGTACAGAAAAAAGGACATCCGAAGAGATGTGGTTGCTGCTCGACGCAGAACCACGTAGTGCCTTTCCGGATGTCCTCTAGCCTTCTTGCTAGACGTGGAAACGTGCGCCGACCGAAAGGACTGGGCACGTCGCCTCGCAGGCGATCCTATACGCGACGCCTGCGCCCAGGTGTTTGGTCAGGGCCGCTGGCCGTTTTACTCCGAGTACGATCATGTCGGCCCTCCCGGCAGCAATTTTCACAATCGTCTCTGCTGGGGGACCAAATTCCACCATGTACTCGGGCTCATGCCAAAGCTGTGTTCCGTCGGGAACCAGGGCGCGGAGTTGCTTCTCTGTGGAAGCTACTACCTCGCACGGGTCAACCACGGGCATAGTTCCGGGTTCTGGCTCCGGCAGAGCGACAGTAGGTTCTGGCGCCACATGCAGGAGGGTCAGACGAGCCCGATTTTCCTCTGCCAAGGATATGGCGTAGGGCAGACCGTGCACCGACTCTGGCCCGAAGTCTGTGGCAAACAGGACGTGCCGCAGTTTGCCATCGATCTCCCAACGGGTAGCATGCGGACCCACGGTGAGAACGGGGCACTCGGCATTGCGAAAGACCTCTTCTGCCACCGAGCCCAGCAGCAGCTTTCCCAGTCCCTTGCGGCCGCAGGTGCCAATGACGATGAGGTCAATATCATACTTCCGGACCAACTTCGAGATCACTTCCACAACTTCGCCCTGCTCGATCAGTTCCTTGTGTCGAATGCCCTTGAACGACTCGGTGCCCACCAAGGCAGCCAGTTGTTGTTTGGCCAACAACCTGGTTTCCTCCGGATCGGGCTGCACTGCTTCGACGAACGGCATGTGCGGCAGCACGTTCACCGAGTACACCTCGGCATCGTAGCTGTGAGCCAGATCGATGGCATAGGACAGAGCCAATTGCGCGGATGGAGTGAAGTCCGTGGCGAACAGGATGTTTTGCAGTTTAACGCGGGTTGGAGCACTTACAGTTGGCATGACAACCTCCTTCTGAAGCCCGAGGCACAGTGCCAGCAAAAATTCTGTGAGACGCCGCATCCTCCGGCTTCGATGTTGCCTGCAGGCCTCCGGAGTGTGGATTCTCCTTCTGCCTGAGGTCGGGGAGAAACATCACGTGACACCTCGATATGACTGCGGAGGGTCACTCTGCCAGTTCCTCTTCCAGTTCCTGCGTGACTGCGGAATTGAATTCCGACACTGGCGTGTGGGGCGTGACATACTCCGCCTCGCACGCTGTGCAGCGCACGCCCTTGTCGGAGATTTCCCAGGTTTGATTGCCGCAGCTGCAGGTATATAGGTCAGCCATAAAATACCTCCTTTGATAATGTGACGCCCTTCCACCACCATGAAAGCAGACCAATGACACGTGACCGGCCTGCCCAGAGGCCTGCTACGTTGCCTCTGGGAGCGCGAGGATGCGCCTTTATTCTGCTGACGGCGGATGACGGGCAAACGGATGGGTACTCGAGCGCCATACCTCTCCCTTCGAGGTGGAACTCACGAATAGGAGGATGGTTGGGGGCCACAGAACATCGCGGCCAATGCAGGAGTGTCTTTTCGCGGCTGCAGTGTTCAGGCGAGACAGTATCTTCTCACTGATCGCTCATAGCGAATTATATTCATTTCCAATTCCGATGCAGTGATACAGATCACTGCGCCGTGTGAGATCCGAGCTCACAGCGGGTCCTCTCTAAAACGGCGCCGAAACAAAACACCAACCGCGAAACGCGCTACTTGCCCGCCCAGCACGCTGGTCGCTTCTGCAAGAAGGCAGAGATGCCTTCCTGTGCGTCCAGCGTCATAGAGTTCATGGTCATGATTTCCTTGGCATAGGCATACGCCTTGGGCTGGTCGAGGTCGATCTGCGTGTAGTAGGCCTGCTTGCCGATCGCCAATGTGACTGGGCTGGCTTGGGCGATGCGCAGGGCAAGGGCGCGTGTCTCCTCGCGCAAGGACGCCGCTGGCACCACCTTGTTTACCAGTCCCCAGTCCACCGCCGTTGCCGCCGGGATCATATCGCCAGTCAGCAGCATCTCCAGCGCACGCTTGCGGCCGATCGCGCGACTCAGAGCAACCATGGGCGTGGTGCAGAACAATCCGATTCGCACCCCGGGTGTGCCAAACGATACCTCTTCGGCAGCAATTGCCAGGTCACAAGTTGCTACCAGCTGGCATCCGGCTGCAGTGGCTATTCCCTGGACTTCTGCAATGACAGGTTGCGGTATGGATTGGATCTTGGTCATCAGATCGCAACAAACGTCGAAGATTCGCCGGTACTGGTTGATGTCCTTTCCCACCATTTCACTCAGATCATGCCCGGAAGAGAAGACTTTCCCCGCGGCGGCTAGAATGACGGCGCGCAGCTCGCTATCCTTGCCGATGCGCTCGAAACAATCCAGCAACTCGAGCATGAGCTCGAGAGACAGGGCATTGCGGCGATTGGGCCTATTAAGCGTGACTACTGCAAGATGTTGTTCTGTTTCAAAGCTGATGTTCTCATAGCCCGTCGAACAAGCGACTTGATGCATAGGCACCTTCCCGTGGACAGCGATGAAAAGCCGTCCCAATTGTTTCATTATCCACATTTCCAGCCTCGTGGCAGACCACAAATCGACGAAACGAGTGGCGGCTGGGAGCGATCTGATTTCTTTCTTCTGCAATTTGTTTTTGTGTTTACAATACCTGCCCATGGACTATCTTCTGAAAACTGAACCGACGGTGTATTCCTTCGCGGATCTTGAGCGGGAGAAGACGACGATTTGGGATGGGGTGACGAATCCAGCGGCGGTGAAGCATCTGCGCGGGATGAAGCCGGGAGAGCGGCTGGTGATTTACCACACCGGGTCTGGAACGAAAAAAGACGAGAAGAGCGCGGTAGGGACGGCCTCGGTGATGGCGGTGGATGCGAGCGATCCCAAGACTCCGCTGGTGAAGATCAAGGTGGGAAAGGCGATCGCGAAGCCGAGGACGCTGGCGGAAATCAAGACGCGGGCGATTTTTGCGGAGTCTCCGCTGGTAACGCAGGGACGATTGAGCGTGGTGCCGCTGACGGCGGCGCAGTACGGGTGGTTGGTGGGGGAGTGATCAGTCCCGGGAATGGCAGTCATGTGGTACGAGCGAAACCCTGCCGAGCCTTGCTCGGCTTGGACGGGCGAGGCGCCCGTCCCCACACAAACCCTTACGTCCGGATTACCCGCTCCGCGCACTCGGATTCGGGGCAGGCGTAGGTCACGTGATTACGCTGGCGGTCGAGGCTGATGATGAACATGGGGCGTCCGTGGCGATCGCAGATGGGCTGGTTGGGGGTGAGGACGGGCGCGTCTCCGCGCTTGGGCGTCGTGTAGCCGACGCGCTCGCCGAAGCAGCGGTGGCAGAACTTGTCGGTGCAGCGAAAGAATTCAATGGAATAGTCGGCGTTGTAGGGAGCTAGTGCGGGCTCCATGGTGCGGTAGTGCTGGTCGCAAAGGGGCAAGAGGTCCGTCCGCATGCGAAGCGAGTTTAGCACTTTGAAGGGGGCGGCAAACGGAATGCGTGGGCAGGATGCCACCTGATAACTGGCGAGACTCGGTGCGGAACGCCCAGCTTACATCAGCCGATGTAGCGCAGGGCGTCGACGATGCCGAGGTTCGAGGCGCGATAGGAGGGAATGAGGCCGCTGACCAACCCTACGAAGGCTGCGACCACCATGGCGGCCGCCGCTGTGGCCGCGGTCATGTGCATTGAGACCGGCAACCCGATTCCGGGACGCGCCATGAAGAGAATGGCCCCGCTCGCGAGCGCGACGCCGATCAATCCTCCGATTACAGAAATGGCGATCGATTCGCTTAAGAGCAACTTGAGGATGCTTTCGCGGGTGAAGCCGAGGGTGCGGAGGACGGCGACTTCGCGGGTGCGTTCGCGGATCGACATGGCCATGGTGTTGGCGCAGACGAGCAACGTGGTGAAGACGACGGCTCCGCAGATGCCGAGGATGAATGCTTTGACGTTGCCGAGAGTCGCGATGAAATCGAGCTTGAACGCCTGTTCGCTCTCGCTCTTGGTGGGAACCGGAGTGCTGTGGAACATGTCGTCGATGGCGCGGGCGGCTCGTGGCATGTCTTCAGGAGTATCGACGCGAGTGAAGTAAAAGCCGGCGGTGTCTTTAAACCAGCCGACGGACTCTTCCAGGTACTTGGTCTGGAAGTAAAGCGCACTGTTGGGCGGATCGATGGTGTATACGCCGCGCAAGTTCAAATCGAGATCGGCGGGGAAGATGGTGCCTTGCAGGATGATGTGGTCGCCGATTTTCCAGTGGTGTTTCCTGGCAAGTTCAATGTCGACGACGCAGCCCGCACGGTCGCGCTTCCAGGCGGCGAGCTGGTCGGCAGGCATGTTTTTGTCGGCGGCGACGTCGAAGTATTCGTCGGGGTCGGTGGCGAACTGGGCGAAGTAGTTTTCCGGCTTCTCGTCTTTATACGTGCCCCCGAACCAGGTCATGGGAACTACATGCACGACGCCGGGAACGGAGCGGATCTTGTCACGATAGTAGATGGGAAGGAAGTTGGCCAGCGAGACCTTGTGACGGGTCATGATGCGAAGCGCGGAGTCCGGGGCTCCCTTGTCGATGTAGAAGCTGCGCCAGACGCAGAGCATGATGCAGAGCAGGAGCAGAGAAAAGGCAATGCTGGCGACCGTCAGCAGACTGCGCCGCTTGTTACGAAACGCGGACTTGGCAACGAAGCTTGCGAAGGTCATGGGGACGACAAGATTTTACACCGCACAAGCTTGCTGGTGCGGAGAGCCGGGCATTCCCGGCCGACCGGACGGGCGAGACGCCCGTCCCCACACGAGCGAAGCTCACGCGCTCAGTTTACGTAGGAATTCCTGCTCGTCCATGCGGTACTTAAAAGCTTTGCGGCCGTTGATGAAGACTACGGGGACCTCGTCATTATAGAGGCGCCGAATTTCGGCGTCGGAGTCTACGTCGATTTCACGCCAGATGAAGCCGCCACGCTTGTGGAGCTTGACGATGCTCTCTTTGACGATTTCGCAGAGATGACATCCCTTGCGGGAATAAACGATGACTTCGCGAGGCTGCGTCATTCGAAGGAGTGTAGCAGTATCAGTGCAGGGTTTCCAAGACACGGAAGGACGTAGATGGGTGCCAGACACTGGGTGCCGAATTAAAGACGGGCGTAGAATTTCCTGATGACGACGCTCGGGATGACGACAAACGGACGGGCACTCTCTGGAAAGACGATGCTGGTAACGGGAGCGGCGAAACGGCTGGGGCGCGCGATCGCTTTGGCCGCGGCCGAAAACGGCGCCGACGTGGCGATTACTTATCGCGAATCGGCGCGCGAGGCGCGGGCGGTGGTGGGAGAACTGGCGCAGCATGGTGTGGAGGCGCTGGCGGTGCGGTGCGATATCACTGATGAGAAGAGCGTCCGGGAGATGGTGAAGGAAGTGGCGAGAGAACTGGGCGGGATTGACGTGCTGGTGAATAACGCCGCGAATTATGAGACCGTCGAGTTTGAGAAGATCACGGTAGCGCAGTGGGATGCGATTTTTGCTTCGAACACGCGCGGACCGTTTCTGGTGTCGCGTGAGGCGCTGCCGTATTTAAGAACGCGCAGAGGGCGCATCGTTAACATGGGTTCGCTGGGCGGGCTGCGTCCCTGGGCGACGCACGCGCACTATTGCTCGTCGAAGGCGGCGTTGCACATGCTGACCAAAGTGATGGCGAAGGCGCTGGCGCCGGAGATCGCGGTGAATGCGGTCGCTCCGGGGATGATTGAGTTGGGAGAAAAATCGGCGGCCTCATTCATGAAAAAGATGGCGAAACAGACGCCGATGCAGCGGAACGGGACAGCGGCGGACATCGCCGCAGCAGTGATGTTCTTTGCTGCGGCTCCGCAGTTTATTACCGGGCAAGTGCTGGCGGTGGATGGCGGGCTGGGGCTGTAGAAGCTGTTTTGTAAATGGTTTTGGGAAGGGCACGGCTTCAGCCGTTCCACTACGAGCCTCATAAACACGGGGCCTTAGCCCTTGAGGGAACCGCCAGTCCCCGCTGCAAACGATTTATGAAACAAGCTCTCGGAACTGGATCTGTTTCCTGGCGCGGGTTCGCGTATCGTTGGTCTTCGACTTTGACCTTACTTATGACACGATCCATCCGGGGCGCGGGCTCTCTTCTTCAGAAGCTCTTTCTGACACTCTTTCTGACACTCTTTCTGACAATGTTTCTGGCAGTTTCTTTTGCGGTTGCCCAGGATCGCCCGGAGGAGGGCGGTCATGAGCTCGAGGTTTGGACTGGCGGCGGGCGCTCCGTTCCGGGCGGGACCAAGGATACGAGCGTGTGGAACGCTGGAGTTCGCTATGGGTGGATCTTGACGGCTCCGCATGGGCCGGGTTTTCTCAACGGACGATTCGAGCTTGCGGTGGACGCGGTACCGGCGTTTGTTGTGTTCCAGCGAGCGAACACTGCGTACGGCGGGGGAGTGAATCCGGTGGGGCTGAAATGGATTTTCGCCACCCGCGGACATGTTGCCCCGTACCTCGAGTTGAATGGTGGAACGCTGTTTACAACGCACGAAGTGCCGGCGGGAACTTCGACCATAAATTTCACGTCGGGCGCGGCGTTCGGGCTGCATTTTCTGGGTGAGCACGCGTGGTCGGTGGATGTCCGCTACATGCATATCTCGAATGCCGGGCTGACCGTGCCGAATCCGGGAGTGAATACGGTGCAGGTGCGGTTGGGGTTTGGGAAGTTCTTCGGGAAGAAGTAGCGAATGCAGTTGTCGCCGTTCGTCATTTGAACAGCGCCGAAAGCGCCTGGTTTACCGCGAATGCGGCAGCATACGCAACTATGGTCATGTAAACAAACTGGACGGCGGGCCACTTCCAGCTATTGGTTTCCCGGCGCACCACGGCCAGCGTTGACGTGCACTGCATGGCAAACGCGAAGAAGACCAGCAGCGCCATCGCCCCTGCAAAAGTGAGGTCTTGCCTGAGCGCATTCTGCAATGTCATCGAGTGCGTCGCCGGCGCGGTTCCATAAATCGTGCCCAGGGTGCCGACGATCACTTCGCGCGCGATCACGGACGTCAGCAGTCCGATCCCGATTTTCCAATTGAAGCCGAGCGGCCGGATCAGCGGTTCAATTCCATGCCCGAGGTGGGCGATCGCGCTCTGCTCTAACTGCGGAGCGGCTCCATGGTGCAGCGGAAGATTGGTCAGGACCCACACCAGCAGAGAGACCGCCAAGATAACCGTGCCAGCCTGCCGCAGGAAGACCCGTGCGCGGTCCAGCAGGCGAAGACCAATCGACTGCCAGGTCGGGCACCGGTATTCGGGAAGCTCCAGCACGAATGGAGCGGCAGCGGACTTGAGCACCGATGACTTGAGAACCTTCGCCGTTGCGATGGCCGCAAGAAAACCGAGCAGGTACAGCGAAAGCATGGCGCACGCCCTGGATCCGAGAAGCACGCCGACGACCGGGCGCTCGGGAATAAAGGCGGCAATCAGCAATGTGTAGATGGGCAACCGGGCCGAACAGGTCATGAAAGGAGCGATAAGAATCGTCGCGATCCGGTCCCGCTTGTTCTCGATGGTGCGCGTCGCCATGATTGCCGGTACCGCGCATGCATAGGCGGACAGAAGAGGAATGAAGGCCTTCCCGTTCAATCCCACGCTTCGCATGGTGCGATCCGCAATGAGCGCCGCGCGTGCCAGGTAACCCGAATCTTCCAGCAGTCCTATAAAGAAGAACAGCAGAAGAATCTGGGGCAGGAATACCAGTACGGAACTCACGCCCTTCCAGAGGCCATCCAGGAGCAGCGATCGGACGAGACCAGCGGGAACGAAGGGCGCCGCTTGCTGCCCAAGCTTTGTGAGCAGATCCTGAAACGCTGTGCTCATGGGCTGGCCGAGTCCAAACACGGTTTGGAAAACGGCGCCGACTACGACCACAAAAATTAGTGGTCCCCAAACCTTGTGCAGAAATATGTCGTCCAGCCGGCTGTTCCATGCGCTGGGAAGGTGCTGCTGGTAATCGATTCGGCGCCCAACCTGGCTTGCCCACTTCCGGCACTGCGGAAGATCCTGGAGAACCGGGAGAAGCGCGTCTGGACGCTGATCGTGTTCCTGTCGCAGGAAACGATCCACGATGTCCAATCCCGTTCCCAGCGTTGCACTCACCATGGCAACCGGCGCACCCAGTTCCTCGGCGAGTTTGAGAACGTCCAGCGACCCACCTCCCTTGGCAAAAACATCCGCCATATTCAGGAGCACGAGTGTAGGCAGGCCCAAAGCGATCACAGGTTTTGCCAATACGAGTTGCCGTGAAAGATGGGTTACATCCAGCACCAGCAAAACCGCATCCAGGCAAGGCAGGCCGTCCATTTGACCGGTCAGCACGTCTACGGCGACGCGTTCATCGTCGGAATAAGGTGTCAGGCTGTACACACCGGGCAGATCGACGATCCTGATCTCGTGTCCGCTGCCAGCCAGCACACCCACACGTTGCTCCACCGTCACTCCCGGGTAATTGCCGACCTTTTGACGAAGGCGAGTCAGACGATTGAAGAGCGTCGACTTTCCGGAATTAGGTGGGCCGATCAGGGCCACCGTCCGGATTTCACGGCCCGGGACTTCCGGAACTTTTTCACGGATGGCGAACAAGGGCTCGGTAGGAGTATCGCAACCACATCGGCCATTCAGGATCGGCATCACCGCGAGTCACCCAATGGCGTAGCCGCCGCTCGTTTGACAATGATGTGGCATGCGGTCTCCGCCCGCAACGCAATCTCGGTTCCGTCCACCGAATACACGCTCGGGTCGCCCAAGGGCGCGCGGCGGGAAAACCCGACCTGCACACCCGGAACAAAACCGATTCGCATCAGGAATTGTTGATCGTCCGGAGGTAAGGAGATATGGTCGATAATGCCTGTCTCGCCCAATTCAAGATCGGTCAGCGCGACACGTAGCTCGGGAACTTTTGGCCCGACTCGCTTGTGGTCTCCATTCTGGTCTGCGCAATCAAGTCTGCCGGCGCGGCGTCGACGGATTCGCGGGGATGGGTGCGGCCCATCTTTAGTTCGATCTTTAGTCAGGTACGTCAGGGCAATACCGGCGACAAGCACGGCTTCGACGCCTTCGCGGAGGGTAACGATAAATGCCTGGAGCATTAAGAAACACCGCTTTCTATTTGAAAATGAAATTCAATTTCAATATCAATAGGATACGGTTTCGAGTGGGGAACGGTCAACGGAGTGAATCACGGATGGCTGTGATGTGCATCACACGGAGAAACGGGGCATTGAATGGCGGTAGCCTGCCGAGTAGCTAAACCGGTTCTCTTAAGCCGCAAGCCTCCCCTGCGCCCGGAAATTAGAGTGGGCAGCCGCACTAGCTGAGCAACTCGAACGCCGGATACTTGTCTCGTACTTCACGAAATGCTTCCGGCGGCGAGCCGGCCTTGATTGGAAAATAACGCTGGACCTCCAACTTGAACGCGTCGAGATATCCCTTCAAGACAGGCAGCTTTTCATCCCCCGCCAGAACTCGCAGACGAAACTGTCGCCTCGCCCGTCCCTTTCTTAGCGTAATCTCACCGGCAGCTTCGGCATTGCGGACCCACTGGGCGCGGCCACGAGGGGCTACCAGAAACTTCTTGCCATTCAACTCAAGAAGGTCGACTGGATTGGAAAAAAGCCTTCCGCTCTTACGTCCGCGGACTTCGAGCAGGTAATGGTGGGGAGCCCCCACTCCGATCCCGACTAGAAATCCAAATATTCGATTGAATAGCCTCTCAACGGCAGTCGCGCACGAAAGTCAGGTAAATTGTCGGTCATTCGAACCCCTAAAGGTGATTGTAGCTACTCTTGATCCGCAATGATGTCACGGATCGTTTGCCAGAAGTGTGTTTACGTTTTTCCGAAGGCTGCTACACCATACGTAGGAATCTGCGTGCCTGCTGTAGTCCCGGAAATAGTCTTTCCTCGGCGCGAAATTCCCGCGAATGCACACATCTGCGGCTGCCGCTGAGTTTGACTGGATGCTTCAAATGCAGCATCTCGTGGAACAGGATGTATTCGATGGCGTAGCGGGGGACGCGCGGGTGGTCGAAGACTCGGCTGATGACGATGGCGTTGTGCGCGGGGTCGTAGTGGCCGAGGCTGCTGCGGGCATGGTTCTGGCTCCAGGTGAGTTGGGGGCGTCCCATGAGTCCGTGGAAGAAGCGGCGGTTGATGTCGTCGAAGATTTCTTCCAGATGGTAGTGATGGCCGCGGGCGGAGTGGATGTGCTTGCGTCCGCGCATTTGGCGGACGAGCCGGGCTTTGGCGGCAACGTCGTGGCTGGCGACATAGCGGCGATAACGGGCGCTGTGGATGCGATCGACCGGCTTGCGATAGAGCTTGGCGAGCAGGATGTGGGCGATCGATTGCAGCACGGGTTCGGGGGCGCCTTCGAGCAGATCGGAGAGGCGGATGTAGAGCTCTCCCTGGCGGAGGCGGATGGTGTTGTTGATGGAGACGAAAGGATAAAAACGAGCGTGCAGGGGCGGCGCGGGCGTGCGGGGTCGGAGTTCGCGATAGGCTTCGTGCAAGATTTCGCTGAGCTTTGGAGACACGTTGCAGAAAGAGTAGCACGGCAGTCAGTGCTCAGTGCGCCGGGCTTGAAGCCTATTTCTTCTTTTTGTGCTTCATGTATTCCTCGACTTCGGCAACGGTTTTGCGATGGTCGTCCGCGCTCGAGTCAACGGTGTCGAGGGCGTCGGTCAGCAGGAATTCATATTGGCTGGCTTCAGCGGCATTGGTGTTCGCGGAGTTTTTGAGGGCGCGCAGCTTGGACTGAAATTCGGTGTCGGCTTCGATGATGACTTTCAGCGGCTTGCGGATGTCGTCCTTGCGGCCAACGTACATGTCGATGTTGTCGTTGAGTTCGTCGTAGACGGCGAGGAAGTCTTCCAGCATGTCATGAGTCTGTCGGGCGCGATCGATCGTCTTGGGGTCGCTGCGCATTTGCTCAAGTTTGGTCATGCGATCCCGGGAAAACTTCACGTAAAGCTTTAAGCGCTGGTCAGGGTCGAGCATCGCGTCACGAAGTTGGTCGATCTCCAGCGGATTGAGCGGGTCTCGCCTGCGCTGGGCCCAAAGCGTAGAGAAGAGAGGGAACACGAGCAACAAGGCCAAGCCGAGCGCGGCGCGCCGGCGGCTGCCGGGCCTCATTTCTTCTCCTTCTTGTCGTCCTTGGCGAACATTTCTTTGAGCAGGGTGGTGCGGATGTCTTCGAGGCGGCGGACGGCCTGTTCAACGGGAGGCTGGTCTTCGAAGGCGAGAGTGCGCTTGATGTCACGCAGCTTCTCCGCCATTTTTCGAACATCGATCTCGACATTCTTTAGGTGCTTCTTGGTTTGTATTGCGGCGTCGCGGGCCTTTTCCGAGTAGGTAACGATGTCATCGACAGCAGCGCGGGCCTGGTTCGCGTTGCCCTCGCCGTAGAGCTTGTCCGTATTGCGAAGCTGATGCTGTGCGATCCGGATGCCGATTTCGGGGCGATCTTCGGGACGCGCGCTCTCGAAGCGTGATTTGAGTTCGGCCAAAGTTTCTTCCTTAGCCGCGCCGTAGGCAGAGGCGAGAGCGAGGAGAAGCATGATAAAGGCAAGTCGGCGCATGGCAGTCAATGCTTCTTGGATTCGATCCAGATCAGGCGATGCCGAGCTTTCCACTCATCATCAGGATACTTCCCATTGGCCGCATCAAGGAAGAGGTGATAGTACTGCGCTGCTTGCTTATAGTCCCGCAGGTGGTCGAGGGCGGAGGCGCGCAGAAAGTAGCTGGCGGGGGTTTCGGGTAACAGCTTGGCGCGGACTTCGAGGGCTTTGATGGTGAGCGCGTAGTTCTGGTTTTCATTGGCGGCGATGGCCAGGCTGCCATAGGCGTCGCCAAAATCAGGTTTGATCTTCACGGTCGCCAAGAATTCCTGTTGCGCGTCCGGATACTTGCGCTCTTTGAGCAGTACCTCGCCGAGAAGTTGATGAAGCTCGGCGTCATTGGGATGAGCCTTGATAAGGTCGCGATAGACTTGTTCGGCATCCGGCAGTTTCTTGGATTGCACGAGCAGGTCGGCGAGATCGCGCTGCGCGTCGGAGTCCGCAGGTGCGAGTTTCAGTGAAGTCTGAATTTCTGTGATGGCGTCCTCTTTCTTCCCCTGCGCCGCGAGTACGCGCCCCAGTTGGAGATGAATGCCGGCGTCATCGGGACGCTCAGCGGCCAGCCGGCGCAGCAGGGGTTCGGCTTCGCCGAGGCGGCCGGACTTCATGTAAAGGTTGGTGAGGCCGATCGCGGCTTCCATGGTGTGCGGATCGAGCATCAGCACTTGTTTGTATTCGGCTTCCGCGGCGGAGAATTCCTTTTGCCGCTCGTGCAACAAAGCGGCGGAGAGATGGGGTTCGGGATCCTTCGGCGTAAGTTCGGAGGCTTTGGTGTAAGCCTGGAATGCGTCTTCCGGCTTTTTATTCTCGAGCAGATGCGCGAGCGCGAGCCAGGCGCGGGCCTGACCTTCTTCAGGATGAGCGGTGGGTTTGAGGGTTGTAGCGGCGCGCAGAAATTGCTCAGCCTCAGGATTATTGGCGCGGGCGAGCATGAGACCCAGGTTAAGGTTCGATTCAAAAACGTCGGGCTTGGCGGTGACCGATTTGCGATACGCGGCGATGGATTCGTCGGTGCGGCCGAGGCGGTTCAGAACGAACCCGAGATCGAACCACGCCTGATAATTGTTGGGATCTTTATCGATCGCCTTTTTCAGCAGCGTTTCTGCGGCGGTGAAGTCGTTTTTCTGGATGGCATCTTCGGCCTGCGCGATTTCTGGGGGTTGGTCGTCGACGCGTTCCTTGTAATGGCGGACGGTGGTGTGGGTTTGCGCGAAGGTGCAGGCGGTCAGGGCCATGAGCAGGATCGCATTTGCGAAACGGCGCTTCATGCGTGGTCCGCCTGTGCCGGGCGAGGGCGCCCGGCTCTCCACAAGTGTTCTACCGGTCACCATTGCGTACGCCGTTTCCGTTCAGGACCTGCTTCAGATACTGTCCAGTGTAAGAGTTTTTCAGTTCCGCGATCGCTTCGGGCGGGCCGAAGCCGACGAGGTTCCCGCCGCGATCGCCGCCTTCCGGACCGAGGTCGATGACCCAGTCCGCCGTCTTGATCACTTCAAGATTGTGCTCGATGACGACAATGGATCCGCCCGCATCGATTAGACGGCGAAAAGCGAAAAGTAGTTTGCTGACATCGTCGAAGTGCAGGCCGGTGGTGGGCTCATCGAAAATGTAAAGGATGCGGCGCTTGCGTTTGAGCCCGTCACCGCCCTCTGCGCGGCGGCTGGCCGGGCGGGCGCCAGTCTGCCGAGTTCCAGGCTGAAGGTGGGCGGCCAGTTTCATGCGCTGCGCTTCGCCGCCGGAGAGCGTGGTGGCCGACTGGCCGAGACGCAGGTAGCCCAGGCCGACCTCGTCGAGCACGCGCAATTTTTCCGTGAGCCGGGGAACGTCGGCGAAGAACTTGAGCGCTTCGCGAATGGTGAGGTTCAGGACCTCGTGAATGTTCTTGCCTTTGTAGTGCACTTCGAGCACTTGCGGCTTGTAGCGCGTGCCCTTGCATTCGTCGCAGATCAGCTCTACGTCGGCCAGAAACTGCATTTCGACAGTGACGGTGCCGTCACCCTGGCAGTTGTCGCAGCGTCCGCCGGGAACGTTGAAGGAAAAGTGTCCGGCCGGGAAGCCCCGCTTCTTGGCTTCCGGCAACGAGGCGAATAGTTCGCGGATGATGTCGAAAGCCTTGATGTAAGTAACCGGATTCGAGCGCGGAGTGCGGCCGATGGGAGATTGATCGACGAGGACGACCTCGTCGAGAAACTCGTCGCCTTCGATGCTGTCCCACGAAATGGAAGCGGCGCCGTTCGTCTGCCGCTTGGCCGTGGCCAACGCCCGGTAGAGGACGTCATGCAGCAACGAGGATTTCCCCGAGCCGGAAACGCCGGTAATCGCCACCAGCATGCCGAGCGGGATTTCCAGATCGATGTGTTTCAGGTTGTGCGCACGCGCACCGGTGATGCGGAGTTTGTGGGATCCCGGTTGGCGGCGTCGCGGTGGAATCTGGATGTGAAGCTCGCCGGCAAGGTAACGGCCGGTCAGCGAGTGCGGCATCTTTATGATCTCGTCGTAGGTGCCGGCGCCGACGACTTTCCCGCCATTTTCTCCGGCGCCCGGGCCGAGGTCGAGAATGCGATCGGCGGCGCGCATGATGTCGGGATCGTGTTCGACCACGAGGATAGTATTTCCCAGGTCGCGCAGGTCGTGCAGGATCTTGATGAGGCGGTGCGTATCGCGGCTGTGGAGGCCAATGGAGGGCTCGTCGAGCACATACAGTGTGCCGACCAGACGCGAACCGAGAGAAGTTGCGAGCTGGATGCGCTGCGCTTCGCCACCCGATAGCGTCGATGCGAGACGGTCAAGCGTCAGATACTCAAGCCCGACTTCGTTGAGGAAACGCAGGCGTTCCCGAAGTTCGATAAGCAGCTTGTCGGCAATCGCAGCTTGCTCAGTCGAGAGCTTGAGTTGACCGAGGAAGCGGGCCGCCTCTTCGACCGTCATACTGCACACTTGGCAGATGCTTTTGCCATCGATCTTTACCTGCCGCGCTTCCGCGCGCAGGCGAGTCCCCCCACAAGCGGAGCAAAGCGAGTATCCGCGATAGCGGCTGAGAAACACGCGCACGTGCAGCTTGTACTTCTTGCGCTCAAGATGCTGGAAGAAGCCGCGGACACCCCAGAAGCCGCGGTCGCCATCGACGATCAGCCGCTGCTGCTCGGCGTCCAGTTCATACCAGGGCACGTCCAGCGGAATTTCTGCCTGGCGCGCGAAGCGCTTAAGCTCAGTGAACAGCGGCCTGTACTTCGGCTTAGTCCAAGGCTCGATGGCACCTTCGTTCAGGGTCTTGCTTTTGTCGGGGATGACAAGGTCAAGATCGAAATCGATGGTGTTGCCGAAGCCCTGGCAACGCGGGCAGGCGCCATAAGGATTGTTGAATGAAAACAGGCGCGGCTCGGGTTCTTCGTAGCGGCTGCCGTCATTCTTGCACTCGAAGCGCTGGGAAAAGCGCAGCCGCTGCCGGGTTTCGCCATCACGCGGAGCGGTTTCAAAAATCACTTCGCCCGCTTCGCGATAGCCGATCTCGACCGCATCGACGATGCGTGAGCGCTGGTCGGCAGAGACGACGAGGCGATCCACTAAACCAAACACGGGTTCGGAAAAGTTGACGTCGAGTAGCGACTCCGGGGTCGAGAACTCGAAGACCTGGCCGTTTTGAAACAGCCGGTTGAAGCCACGTTTGCGCAGATCGAAGAGGCGCGCCCTCATCGCGTCGGAGATCGCGTCGGACGGCAGACTGGAGTCGGCTGATTGTTTCTTTCCGCGAGGCTTCTTGGTGCCCTTCCCTTCGGCAGTCGGTACGTGCGTCTGAATCGGAAAGAACACATTGAGGCGAGTGCCGGCGCCCAGAGCGAGCAAGCGGTCGGCGACTTCGTCCACCGTATCTTTTTTCACTTCTTGTCCACATAGCAGGCAGTAAGTGCGTCCGATGCGGGCAAAGAGTAGCCGCAGGTAATCAAAGATCTCCGTGGCGGTCGCGACGGTGGAGCGCGGATTGCGAGTAGAGTTCTTCTGCTTGATGGCAACCGCGGGCGCGATGCCGTCGATCAGATCGACGTCGGGCTTCTCAATCCGCTCCAGGAACTGGCGCGCATACGCGGACAGCGACTCGACGTAACGGCGCTGCCCTTCGGCATAGATCGTGTCAAATGCAAGCGACGATTTGCCGGAACCGGAGACGCCGGTAACGACCGTCAGAGTGTTGTGCTCTATCTCAAAATCAATGTTCTTGAGGTTATGAACCCGGGCCCCGTGAACAACAATGCTATCTGTGGACATCTTCCCCTGGCATACAGATGGATCAAGACTCGCAACCGAATCTTTCTATTATAAAGCGTGGGTTGGGCGGTATAAAGCATCGCGGCAGGCGCTGCACTAGATTTTGGGCGGCGCAGCGGTTCACCGCTGCGAAAGGGGGCTAGCTTTCAGAGTCGGCTTCAGCCGCTGAGGCTTCAACGGCTTGCGGAAAAAATTCGCGCTGCGGGCTTTGGTCCTGAGGGTTGCCTTACTGAACCCTTGAATCTGGTTCCCCGCTTCCCTTCGAGAACCAGGAACTTTGCTTCGTAGCCTTCAACTGATTGGCTTTTTGAGATAGGATTAGTCCGCCTTCTTTAAGGAATTCGCACTCACTACTCAACAAAAGGAGATGGCTTATGGATCGCATGCTAGTGGTGGTTTTCGACAACGAAACCAAAGCGTACGAAGGGAAGAAAGCCCTTATGCAACTGGACGCCGAAGGCAGCATCAGCGTCTACGCCTGCGCCATGCTTGCGAAGCACGCAGACGGCAGCGCAACCGTAACGCAAGGCGATGACCCCGGGCTGATTGGCACTCTCCTCGGTACTTCGCTCGGAAGCCTCATTGGTCTGTTGGGAGGGCCGGTAGGTATGGCTGTCGGCGCCGTGGCAGGTCAGGCCGTCGGCGTGGCCGCCGATCTGCACAACGCTCGCATTGGCGAGGATTTCATCGACGACGTCAACAAAGTGTTGTTGCCGAACAAAGTTGCCGTGGTCGCCGAAATTAAAGAGAACTGGACCACGCCCGTGGACAGCACCATGGAGTCGATCGGAGGAATCGTATTCCGTCGCGCTCTTTCGGACGTAAAACACAAGATCCACGAAGAGAACGTCAATGCCATGAAGGCCGACCTCGCCCAAATGAAGGCAGAGCACGCCAAGGCTCACACCGACCGGAAAGTAAAGCTACAGGAAAAGATCAACCAGCTCGATTCGAAGATACAAGCGCAGTTGCAAAAGGCGAAAGAGAGACGCGAGGCGGCGGAGCGTCAGGAGAAGGCCAAGGTCGAGGTGCTCAAGGCAAAAGCATCGGCTGCAAAGGCCAAGGCGTCGTAACGCGAGACACCTCAGCCCAGCTGTTCAATGACCTTTCGAAGGGCAGGTCGAGAAGGCCTCCCTCTTGAAAACAAATGGGCAACATAAGTCTTGCTGGATTGGGCATTAATCTTCGTTGGTCGCGCCGAGTGCCCCCACGTCTCGCGGTTTTGCGAGACGGTAAAGAGAGAAGAAATAGAGACGGCTCACTATGCCGTAAACGAGAACAACAAAAGGATGTAAATCCACAATCCCGTCATGCAGTGCCAGTACCATGAGGTAATGTCAACGATGATGCGGCGAGTTTCAACCGGTCGTTGTAGCACAGAGGCAACATTGGCGAACATAAGAGCCAGTACGCCGCCGGCCAGATGAAGGCCGTGCATCGCAGTGAGAATGTAAACGAAGGAACTGCTGGTGCCTCCGGCGAGGTGAAAGCCTCGGGAGGAAAGTTTGCTCCAAACAAAAAGCTGCCCGGCAAGAAACACGAGACCGAGAACGGTGGTCAGAGCCAACCAGGGGAAGTGGCGCTCGTCGCCCAGCGAGACGCCCGGAATCGACTGGACCGGGGCGAGCGCGGCTTCTCGCGTGATTTCGCGCCGCGCCAAGTCGATCGTAATGCTGCTGGCCATAAGGACGACCGTGTTGGCCAGCAATAACGTCCAGGGCAATCGGACCGGAACCCAGGTTTGGATGTAAGCCGTATCGCTCAGATCGAGACTCAGAAATCCGCGCCGGATGAGGTAGACCGACGTGAAGGAAATGAAGAGCATGACGATGGGTGTCATGGCGATAGCCAATCCCATTCGGGCTCGACGCAAGCGCTCGCCATAGTTAGGAATAGAGTCAGGCATGCTGTCGCCGCTGTCGCGGCCATCGTCACCTCCGCCGGTGCGGGGCGGGAGCGAGGCGCCGTTGTGGCCGGAGGGGTGCGTCGAGAAGGGCGCCATGCGGGGCATGTGTAATTTGGTAATTTTGTAATCGTGCAATTTGGTAATTTGAAAACCTAGAGCCAGATGATTTTAGATTACAAAATTACCCGATTGCCAAATTACAAAATTCCCACTCCCATATCCACTTTGGAGTAGATGATCTCACCCGCTTCAAGGCTTCGCAAACCCGGTTCGAAGTGGCGATGGCATTCTTCTATCTGGAGAGCGAAAGATTTTTTAGGAGATGATGAAGGCGGTGCGGCCGGGCAGACTGCTCGTCTACAAGACCCACACATTGGCACAGACGAAGCTGTCCAGGTGCCACCGCGGTGAACTGGGCGGAATGATGTTCGGTTCCCGCCGGTCAAGCATGCGACGTTGCAACCGGCACAGGTTCGCATCTAGACTTGTGATGGCCGGAGTCGATCTGCGAACGGTAGCTCGATAGTTCCCGGACGATTCAGTTAACCATGAGCTACCGCCGTCTGCACCCGATCACCGGCAAAGCGCGGAACGCCTGGTTTTGCTGGATAAATATGCGAAAGTGGCGGAATTGGCAGACGCACCAGACTTAGGATCTGGCGGGTAAAACCGTGGGGGTTCGAGTCCCCCCTTTCGCACCAATGACTTGCTTGGCTTCAGATTTCGGCGCACAGCTCCATTACTGGGTGCGCGCATCTTTTTTCTTTGGGCACAGTCGAAAAGAGCTTTGCTCTGGACTTTGCTCCGCACTTTGCTCTGTAGTCTGTCCAGGCGTTACACTGCGAGACATGAATACAGTGAACCAACCGAATGTGAAGTTCGTGCAAACCCCCGATTACCGCGAAGCCTACTCCAACAGCGTGCAGATTCGGGTGAATGTGTGGGATTTCTTCCTCGTTTTCGGGACGCTGCAGCAAAGCTCGGAAACGCAGGTGGAATTGCGAAACTTTCAGGGAATTTATCTCAGTCCGCAACAGGCCAAGGCGCTCATGGCGCTCCTGCAGCAAAACGTGACCAACTACGAGGCCGCGTTCGGCGAGATCAAACTTGATCCACGAGCCCCGGGTGGACAAGTTCACTGATGAATGCGCGGCCGGCGGCGCACTCCGATCTGAAAACAAAATCTCAACCGGCATCTTCCGCGTGGGTGCAGCAGTCTCTTCTCTTCGCTTTGTTCTTTGCCGGATTGATGCTTCTGCATGCACCGCTTCTGCGTCTTCCTTATTTCTGGGACGAGGCGGGCTATTACGTTCCGGCCGCGCGTGATTTATTTCTGACCGGCACGCTCATTCCGCATTCCACGTTATCCAATGGGCATCCTCCGCTGGTGATGGCGTGGCTGGCGCTGGCTTGGCACGTTTTCGGATACTCCACGCTAGTCACACGCACAGCCATGCTGGCGCTGAGTGCATTCTCGCTGCTGGGGCTGTTTCGACTATCGCGAATCGCCGCCAATCTGCCGGTGGCGTGGGCGACAACGGCATTAGTGGCGCTTTATCCGGTGTACTTCACGCAGAGTTCCATGGCGCAGGTGGACTTGCCGGCCGCCGGATTTACGTTCTGGGCGCTGGCTGCTTATATAGAGGACCGTCCCTGGAAGCAAATATTCTGGTTCTCGCTGGCGGCGCTCGCAAAAGAGACTGCGATCCTGGCTCCGGTGGCGCTGTTTGGCTGGGAACTGCTCGGTTATTTCATTCGGCCATGTTCAAAAGAAACTCGATGGAAAGAGATTCCTCCACCCGTGGGCAGACGAACGCGCTTGCTTTTTCTGCTGCTTCCCATCCTGCCGTTGGCGGCCTGGTATGCCTACCACTACTCGAAGACGGGTTTTTTACTGGGCAACCCCGAATTCTTTCGCTACAACGTTGCCGCCACGCTCAATCCTCTGCGCGTCCCACTTGCTCTCGGAATGAGGCTCTGGCAACTCTTCGGATATTTCGGTCTTTATCTGCTCACGCTGGCGGGATTGCTGGCCATGCTTCGTCCGCCTCGATTGGAGAACGGGGTTAGTCGCCCGCGAATTGCAATTTGGACGCAGGCGGCATTTCTTTCCGTGTTGGTTGCCTATCTGGCCTTTATGTCGGCAGTGGGCGGCGCGGTGCTGGCTCGCTACATGTTGCCGGTTGTCCCGCTTGTGGTTCTGGTGTTGGTCTCGACTCTCTGGCGGCACGCGCGCTATTGGAAATTGATTGTGGGAACGGTCGCGATTGCATTTGTCGCGGGCCTGTTCAGCAATCCGCCGTATGGATTTTCTCTCGAAGACAATCTGGCCTATCGCGACTACATCGTGATGCATGCGGAGGCCAGTCGTTTCCTGGCGATGCGATATTCCGGCGAGCGCGTTCTAACCGCATGGCCCGCGTCGGACGAACTCACCCGGCCATGGCTCGGCTATGTTGATGCCAATGCCAGCCAGCCTTTCCGCATCGTGCGCATCGAGGACTTCACAGCTTCCCAGATCGACGTGGCTGCCAGGGCTCGCGACAACTTCGACGTGGCTCTGGTCTTCTCCACGAAGTACCAGCCGCCCCATGCGCTGCTTGAAAATTGGGATGCATGGCAGCGCATCAAAGAAAAGTTCTTCGGGTATCATCGCGACCTGCTGCCCGAAGATATTGCCCAACGTCTTGGCGGGAGCATTCCCTATCGCAAAGAACGGAAAGGGCAGTGGGTCGCGGTAATTGCGGTGGAGCGGGAACAGGATGCGAAGAGCGCAGGATGCTGCCCGGCGGTGCGAAGACTTTCACATCCCCAACAAATGGCAAGAATGCGTCTTGACCACAACCCAGACGCCTTTGCCGGGGACAAGTTGGAGAGCGTCGCGCGCCGCTAGGGTTATGTGCACCTCGAACTCCGTGCCGCGACAATCCACCATCGCCGAGACGATGACGTCTCTCTGCACCAGCCGCCGAATCGTTCCCGGCAAGACATTACGAGCACTCAGCCCGTGTGGATCCACCGTTGCCAGCAGCAGATCGCCCGCGCGAATGCCCACGCGCAGGCGCGAGCCAACCTCGGCGCGAACCAGCGGCGTTTCTAACTCGACCTCGCCGCTTCCCGGCCGGCAGGTCGTCAGTTGGCACGTCATGGTGCCGCGACCTTCATGCAGTGCCAGCACCGTGGCGTCGAAAATGTTTTCGAATCCTGAAAGGTGCGCGACAGTTTCCAGCCGCGGAGCGCGCATAACTTCATGCGGCTGCCCTTGGGCCACGATTCTTCCCGCGTCGAGCACAATGACCTCGTCGCCGAGGGCAAACACTTCCTCGCCATTGTGGGTAACGAAGAGAATCGGGACGCGGTGATGCTGGTTCCACTGGCGCAGATCGCCGACGAGAGACGACTTCGTCGGACGGTCCAGCGCCGCCAGTGGCTCATCGAGCAGTAAGGCGCGTGGCTCAGTCACCAAGGCGCGCGCCAGGGCGACGCGTTGGCGCTCGCCTCCCGAGATTTGCGCCGGTCGCCGGTCGCGCAGGTGATCGATGCGGAACGCGCCGAGCATTTCGCGGCTGCGGGTTTGCCGCTCCGCCGCGCTGAGCCTATGGAGACCGTAAGCGACGTTCTCTTCGGCGGTCAAGTGGGGGAAGAGCGCCAGATCCTGATGTACAAATCCGATGCGCCGTTTCCAGGCTGCAACGTTGCGCTTTTTCTCCGAGTCGTAAAGGTCTTCACCGCCAACGGCAATGCGTCCTTCGTCCGGATCGCTCAGCCCCGCGATGCAATCGAGCAGTGTGGTTTTTCCCGCGCCCGATGCGCCGAAGACAATGGTGAAGCCAGCAAGCGCGCGGAAGTGGACATTCAGGTTAAAGCTGCCCTCGGGATTCGGAAAGCGTTTGCGGATGCGGACTTCGAGATCGGAAGAGATTGGCTGTATCGATGCTGGGGGCGCTGTGTGGGGTGCGGGAGTAACCTTCACCGCCATGGGCCCACCACCCATGGACGCCGGTTCAATCCGTACACGACCGACAACACAACGAAAGAAATGACGAGCAAGAGCAGAGCCGTCTGGTTCGCGCTGGAATAATTTGCGATCTGCACCTGATCGTAAATATCAATCGAGATGGTGCGCGTCACACCCGGAATGTTGCCTCCCACCATCAGCACCACCCCAAACTCGCCGAGCGTGTGCGCGAAACTGAGCGCAAATCCCGTGACCAGTCCCGCTTTTGAGAGGGGAAGTACGATACGGCGAAAGGTCTGCACTGGCGAATGGCCAAGCGATGCCGAGGCGCCAAGCAGCTTGAGATCGACGGCGCCAAATGACGCCGCGAATGGTTGCACGGCGAATGGCAGACTGTATAACAAGGATCCGATCACCAGCCCTTCAAACGTGAACGCCAGGGTGTGGCCGGTGAGCGACTCCCACCAGCGGCCGAGCGGGCTCCGCGAACCGAGCGCCACCAGCACATAAAAACCGAGCACAGTCGGCGGCAGGACAATCGGAAGCGCGACCGCGGCCTCGACCAGAAATTTCCAGCGCCAGCGCGAGTAAGTCAGCCAGTATGCAATGGGGATGCCGATCGCGATCAGCAGCGTCGAGACGATGGCTGCAAGACGCACGGTCAACCAGAACGCCTCCCAGTTCATTTCAATGCTTCTCCATTTCAGTGTTTCTCGATATCAATGTTTCTCCGTGGGCAGGCCGAAACCGTATGTGGTGAGCAGGGGAGCGGCCTCGGGGCTGCGCAAGAATTCCAGAAATCTACGGGCCGCATCCTGCAGTTTTGATCGCGAGAGCACGACGGCCGCCTGGTTCAGCGTGGGATAGGCATCGAGCGGAACCGTCCAGTAGCGGCCTTTATCTTTGAGCGCGGGAGCGAGCGCATGTGAGAGTGCGATCAGTCCCGCTTGGGCATTGCCCGATTCGACGAACTGCGCCGCCTGCGACACGTTTTCTCCCAGGACAAGCCGGCTCGAAACCCGCTGGTAAATTCCAAAATGCCGCAGCGTGGCCTCGGCTGCCCGCCCATATGGCGCAGTCGCAGGATTCGCAATCGAAATCTTCTTGACCGAAGGGTCAAGCAAAGCCTCGATGCCCAGTTTCGATAAGTCGAGCGGCGAGTCGTTCGGCACCCACAGCACCAACCGTCCGACGGCATAACGGTAAAGAGTGTCTTTCGACGCCAATCCCTCCGCGATCAGCTGTCGAGGATATTCTTCATCGGCCGAGAAGAAGACATCGAACGGCGCGCCGTTTCGGATCTGATTGGTCAGATTGCCGGACGAACCGAATGAGAGCTTCACCGCTTGCCCGGTCTTTTTCGTGTAGCTTGCGACGAGTTGCGGAAGAGCGGCACTCATATCTGCCGCTGCCGCCACAGTTATCTCCTGGCCAGTTGCAAAAGCTCCTGTGAGCAGGAGAAGTAACGCCGGCAACTTGCTCATCGCAGATATCCCGGGCCTCCCGTGGGGATTCAGCTTACCGCAAGCTTCGAGTTAAACCAATTCCAACTACACCAGTTTCGTCTTCGACAACGGAAGCTCTCGCACCCGCTTGCCCGTGGCCGCAAACACGGCGTTGTACAGTGCCGGCGCAAAAGGCGGTACGCCGGGCTCGCCGACGCCGGCCGGCGGCGCTTCGCTCTCCACAATGTGCACGTCGACGTGCCGCGGAGCCCGGTTCATGCGCGTGATCTGATAATTGTGGAAGTTGCTCTGGTCGATGATTCCGTTGGTCGCCGTAATCTCGCCGAACAACGCCAAGCTCGTTCCGAACACAGCCGCTCCCTCGAACTGGTTGCGAATATTGTCAGGGCTGACGATCGTGCCCGCATCGACCGCCGTCCACACACCCGGAATGTGCACCTGTCCCTTGTTGTCGACTTCGACTTCAACCACGGTCGCAACATAGGTGAGAAAACTGCGATGAGCGGCGATGCCCATACCACGACCTTTGCCCATGTCCATTGACCGCTTGCCCCAGCCGGACCTCTCCGCTGCGATCTCGACCACTCGCCGCAATCGGGCCGTGTCGAGCGGATAATTCTTGGCATCTTCCGCTTCGTCTCCCTTGAGGTCAAGGTTGACGATGCGCGGAGGTCCGATCAGGTCAAGCAGATACTGGACCGAATCTTTGTTGGCGGCTTTAGCAAGCTCGTCGGCGAAGGAGTGAATCGCAAACGCATGATAGATGTTCGCCACGCTGCGCAACCATCCAATGCGCACGTGATAGTCGGCGGGGCCATTTTCGGCGCGATGGTTGGGAATATCGAAAGGAAGATTGTTCCATCCCAAGCCCATCTCGTCATCGGCATACGTGGCGGATGCGTCGAAAGTTGAATTGATGGGCGGATACACGGTGCGCTGCAACCACGCCGTCGGCTTGCCATCGGGCCCAACTGTGGCCTTCATGTACATTGCGGCGACGGAGTGAAAAAAATCGAAGTGAATATCGTCTTCACGGCTCCAGACAACTTTGACTGGCTTGCCGAGCTGTTTGGAAAGAACTGCGGCTTCCGCAACCTGGTCGGGTTTCGACTTGCGTCCGAAGCCGCCGCCAAGCAGCGTGACATGGCAAGTCACATCTTCTTTCTTGATGCCGAGCACGCCGGCAATAGTCTCCTGCACCGCTTGCGGATTCTGAGTCGGAGCCCATGCCCGCACTTTTCCGTCGCGATACTCGGCGACGGCGACCGGAGGCTCCATGGAAACGTGCGCCAGATGCGGAGTGTAGTACTCGGCTTCGAGGATCCTTCCGCCCTTGGCAAATGCCGCATCCACATCGCCGACGTTGCGAACAACTTTGCCCGGCTGCTGCGAAGTTGCTTCGAGCGTCTTGCGGAATGGCGCCGAGTTGTACACCGAGTGCGGACTACTATTAATGTTCCATTCAACCTTCAAACTCTTGCGTCCCTTGAAGGCCGCCCAGGTGTTGTCGGCAATCACGGCGACGCCGCCCAGAGGCTGGAACATGTGCGGCGGCTTGAAAGCGGCGATGGTCAGCGTCTTCTGAACACCAGGCACCTTGAGCGCGGCCTTGTCATCGTAGGACTTGATCTTCTGTCCGAGTACGGGCGGATGCTCAACCGATGCGTAGACCATGCCCGGCATAGTCGCGTCCATGCCGAAGATTGCTTTCCCAGTGACGATCTCGGGAAGGTCGAACAGAGAATTACTTTCCTTGCCGATGTAGCGCCACTGTGAACGTTCCTTGAGCGGAACGTCTTCTTTTTTCGGAACGGACAACTTGGCTGCGGCGGCGGCAACTTCGCCATAGCCCAACTTGCGGCCGCTCGAGCGATGCACAACGAAGTGGGGCTCGGTCGTGCAGTCGCTTGGGAAAACGCCCCACTGCGCGGCGGCGGCGCTGATCAGCATCACGCGTCCGGTAGCGCCCACCTGGCGCATCAGGTCGAAGTAACTGCGAACCGAGTGCGACCCGTCCGTATCCTGCTCCCCGTACCTTGGATCGCCAATCGCCTGATCAATCTTGACCTTGGACCAGTCGGCGTCAAGTTCGTCGGCGACCACGAGCGGCAAGGCGGTGCGGCTGCCGCATCCCATCTCCGAGCGATGGGCGACGACGGTGACTGTGCCATCCGAAACAATCGACATCCACAGACTGGGTTCAAACGCCGGCGCGGCCGCGTCGCCTTCCGCGGCCCACAGCGGCTCGGGAATAAAGCGCGCGCTCAGCACGAAGACACCGCCGGCTAATGCGCCTTGCAGGAATCTTCTTCGACCAATATGCCGGCTGACATCACGGCTGACATTTTCAATGAGTTTCATGCCGTCTCCTTCGCAGCCTGATGTTTCGCAGCTTGATGGATGGCCGCCCGAATCCGCTGATAAGTGCCGCAGCGACAGAGATTGCCGGACATGGCTGTGTCGATCTCCTGGTCGCTGGGATTCTTGTTGTCTTTAAGAAGCGCGATGGCCTGCATGATCTGGCCCGTCTGGCAGTAGCCGCATTGCGGCACCCGGATTTCCATCCATGCCTTCTGCACGGGATGCATGGGCGCGATGCCTTCAATCGTAGTGATCTCGGCGCCACCGACTTCTTTCATGGGAGTCGTGCAGGAGCGAATGGCCGCGCCGTTCTGATGTACGGTACAGGCGCCGCACAACGCCATGCCGCAGCCGAACTTCGTTCCTGTGAGCTCAGCCACGTCGCGCAAGTACCAAAGCAGCGGCATGTCGGGATCGCCGTCAAACGTTTTTTCTTTCCCGTTCACTTTAAAACGGATCATTTATCCCCCGGTTAAACCACGGATGCTGCAGAATTGATTTCCCATATCCTAGTCGCAGAGCGCGAAATGTGGAAGAGTGCGTATCGAGCCACGGTAAATGTAACCCGAGGGGCGGCCGTCGAGACACGTAGGATGGAACCCGACTCAAAAGACGAATTGGAGGAGGGTTGGATTGGGACATCAGGCCAGTGGACTCCCACTCGGGTCAACTAAACCGAGCGAGGTGGCTTTCCTCCACGAATTTGCATGCCGACACGCAAAAGCGACTTTCAATCGACGCGAAAAGTAATTGCCCGCCCGGTTCACCCCTCCGCTACTTGCGCGTTGGCATCCACCGCTTCCACCTGCGGCACTGGGCTGGCGGGAATCCTCGCGGGCACGCCGCGCCAGGCGCCGGCCTTGAACCCCTCCCTTATGAGTTTGAAGATGGTTCGCCGATTTTGCGCAATCACCTTCAGCCATGCCATTTTCCCCATCATAGGGAAATAGATGCCGCGGAAACAGAGGCGCGCCAGGAAGATGTTGACGCGATAACCCAGGGGCTGGTCGTTCAGCGAGTCGACTGCTTGCGCCAGCGCCTCGGGACTATAGGCCTGGGCCCAGCCGTAATTCACTTCGTCATGAGCTTCTTCGATGGTCATTTTCAACGGCGTGTGGGCCATCGCAAACGGGATGAACTCCTGCCAGTGTTTGGGCCGCGTCAGCCGACCGGCGGTCTCCAGCCGCTTGTAGAGCGGCGTTGCGGGCAAAGGAGTGAGCAGGCCAAAAATCGGTAGGCCCGGAGGCCAGGTTCGAACCTGTTCGAGCGTTCGCTCGGCGACTCCGGCCGTGTCATTGTCCATGCCAAAAATAAACGAAGTGATGGCGTACACGTTGCGTTCCGCTAACCGCTTCAGCACCGCCGCATACTCACTTGGTTTGTTGAATCCTTTGTTCACGTCTTTCAGATTGGCCGGATCGATGGACTCCATGCCGATAAAGATCCACTTGCCTCCAGAATCCGCGATCAGGTCAACCAGTTCTTCGTCGCGCAATAAATTGGCGCTGATCTGCGCCACCCAATGCACCTTCGCGCCGGCGGCAATGATGTCGCGCAGCAGCGATTTCGTGCGCTTGATGTTGATGGCGAAATTATCGTCGATGAAGAAAACGGCCATCTGACCCTTCTCGCTGCGGGCGCGGGCCTTCAACCGCAGCAGTTCATTCACCACGCTTTCATTGGTACGGAAGCGAATCGAGTCTCCAAAAAATCCGGTCACCGTGCAGAACTCGCAGCCGTAAGGGCACCCTCGTCCCGATTCGACCGGAATAAGGCGAAACGTTCCCCAGCCTTCTCCGATTTTCTGGAGCAGGGCGCTCGCGGCCTTCGGCACCAGATTGAACTGGCTGAGATCGATGGACTGCCACGGAATCTCCGGGTATTCCTTCAGCGTCGGCTTGCTTTCCTGGCCAAAGGCATCCACCGGAGCATAAACATCTTTAAGCTCACCACGGGCAGCGTCTTCAACAATCACCGGCCAGGTCGCATCAGCTTCGCCCAGGGCAACAGCATCGGCGTGGCGCGGCCCGCCATCTCGGCCGAGGGCCTCGTCGGCCATCTCGGTCACGTGAGGTCCGCCCATCACCACCGGAACTCCCGTGGCCCGAACCGCATCCGCCATGCGATACGCCTTGGCGATCATTCGAGTCATGGCGCCGATGCCGACCAATCCAATATTGTTATCGCGCACAAACTGCGCGATCCCCGCTTCATCCATTGGATTGGCGTTGCCATCCACCAGCAGCACCTCATGGCCTGGCGGAGTGAGCGCCTGCAGCAGAAACATCCACAGATGCGGCATGAAATTACGGGTTACGCCGTTGTCGGGGTTATAAAGCAGAATTTTCATAGCATTATTAGCAATTCCGTAAAATGCGCTTAGCTGCGTACTTCACCACGAGGAAGAAATCAGCGACGCCACAACGGCGACTGCGCGTCTGCGCTTAAATCAAAGGTCTTTCGATTGGAATCCCCACGCAATGTGCATTGTACACCGCGATAGCTAGGCTGACGCCAGACCATTCGCGTTCGAAGGATCGTACTCGACAATATACCCCGCCACCGCGCTCGCGGCCACGGTCAGCGGCGACGCCAGATACATTTGCCCCGGCCCGCTGCGCCCGGGAAAGTTTCGGTTCTGCGCACTGATCACGATCTGCTCGGGACGCGACGATACTCCCGGCCCCGCATTGATGCACGCGCCACAACTCGGCTCGAGCACGTGCGCGCCCGCCTGCTCGAAGATTTCAAGATAGCCTCTGCGCTTCGAGTACTCGCGCGTTTCCTGGGAGCCGAACTGGATCCAGAACTGAACATTCTTTGAAACTCGCCTGCCCTGTTTCAGCGCATCGGCGAGAACCGACGCGTACATGTCCATGTCTTCGTTCTTTCCCGCCGTACAGGTTCCTCCGTAGGCGATTTCAATGGGCACGGGAGCGCTGAGTTCGCGGATGTACTTGCCGTTGCCCGGATCGCCCGGAGTCGCAACCATGGGCGTGATCTCAGCCGCGTCGAGTTCGATCACCTCGGCGTATTCAGCGTTCGGATCGCTCTGCAGGCCTTCGATCATCTTTTCGATTTCGGCGCGCTTCATGCCGCGGCGCTCAACCAGAAACTCGACCACCTTTTCATCCGGAGCCACAATGCCCGTAAAACCCCCGATTTCGGCCGCCATATTCGTCATGGTGGCGCGCTCGTCCACCGAGAGCGCCTCCACTGCTTCGCCTGCATACTCCATCACTTTCGCCAGCGCCTTGCCGCTACGCACGTAATCGAGCGAGAGAATCTTCAGGATAAAATCTTTCGCCGTGACGTTCGGATGCCGCTTGCCCCGAATGACGATCTTGACCGATTCCGGCACCTTGACGCGAACGTCTTTCGTAATCCAGGAGTTGAATACGTCCGTCGTTCCGATGCCGAAGGCGATGCACCCGATGGCGCCAACGTGCGGCGTGTGCGAATCGGAACCGACGTTCACCTGCCCCGGCAGGGCGTAGGTCTCCAGCATCACCGAGTGGCAGATGCCCTCCGAGCCTTTGCGGTCGGTGAGTTCGCCGTGCAGTTTGATTCCCTGCTGCTTGGCGAAATCTTCCTGCTTCAGTTTGAGTTGCGTGGCCAAGTCGAGCAGCCCCATCTTTTTCTTTTCTTCGGAGATCACTTCGTCGAGGAAGGTGAGATGGTCGCGGAAGAAGCGGATGCTCGAGGCATCGTTCACCGGGACGTTCTTGCCGACGTTTTGCTCGTAAAAAATGGCGGCCATCGGCGTGACGTACTCATGGCTGAAGCGCAGATCAACGCGAGTGAAGCCGGTATCGCCCGGCTTGACCGCGTCCACTCCGACCCCTTCGGGATTAACCATGTGCCGAGCAAAGATCTTTTCCGCGAGTGTCATGACTCGTGTGGGGCGGGCGCCTCCGCCCGCGATCGACGGCAGAAAAACTCTGCCCTGCATGCGTGCAACATTGAAGGGAAACAATCCGCCGTGTTCGATCACCTGCCTCGTGATCTCGTCTTCCCCGGTGGTGAATTCACGGAGCGCGATTTCTTCCCCGGCGCGAATCCGGCCGATCAAAGAAAAGTCGGTCGAGGTGAGCAACCCGAGGTTCTGGCAGTTCTGCTTGTAAATGCGCTCAATATTCTCCCCAATCACGACTTGAATCCCGGCGCACATCTCCGCATAAGGCGACTGCTCGCGGCTCGAGCCTTTGCCCCGACGCTTGCCGCTCACCGAGCACACGAAGCCGCCCTTCTTCACATCGCCGCGCCCAATCGGCAGAGTGTCGCCGCAACGCAAGCCAACATAGGGAATCTCGCCGAGCGTCCGATCAAAGTAGAAGCAATAGTGCGCGGGAGTGATCTCGTCGGTCGAGATGTCGTCGCGGAGTTTGGGATTGTTGGCTGGATTCTTAGAGTCCCAAGGGAGATCCCAGCCCGCCAGTTGCTTCTTGATCAACTCCGGATCTTCGGTAAGAAAGAGAATGCGACCCCGCAGCCGCACCTTGTCGGGACGCTTTTCGATCTTGCGTTCAAGAAGAGACGAAATCACGTGGGTAATTGTAACGCTTGAAAGGTGAGGTAGAGCGACGCGCGTCCGGCCCGTCCTTGGGCAGCCAAGCGGCCGGGCGAGGACGCCCGGCTCTCCATTACAATTTTCGATCTTTCGCGTAGGTGACCGGACTGGGCAACGGCTTCAGCCCCCGGCCTGCGAAGATCTCCTGAAATTCGTGCAAAAGCGCGTCGTGCACCAATCCATTCGACGCCAGCGTCTCGCGGCTTGCGATCCGGAATTCGCCGCCCGAAAAATCTGTGACCTTCCCGCCGGCCTCTTCGACGATCAGCACCCCCGCCGCCGTGTCCCATGGATTGAGATTAAATTCCCAGAAACCGTCAAAGCGGCCCGACGCGACATTGCACAGATCAAGCGCGGCGGACCCCGCCCGCCTCACCCCGTGAGTGCGCAACGTGATCTGGTGATAGAAATAAATATTCGGGTTCTTATTTCGCTTGTGGCTCGGGAAACCGGTGCCGATCAGGCACTCTCCCAGGTTCGCCGTGATCGATACGTGAATCGCTTTGTCGTTCAGCCGCGCGCCACTGCCAAGTTCGGCGGAGAACATCTCGTCGCGCGTCGGATCGTAAATCACTCCCGCGATCCGTTTTCCCCGGCGCTCCACCGCGAGCGAAACGCAAAACACCGGATAGCCGTGCGCGAAGTTCGTTGTGCCATCGAGCGGATCGACGTACCACTTGTACTCGCCGCCGGTTTCGATGCGTGCTCCCTCTTCACCCATCACGTCATGGGTAGGAAACTGCTGGCGAATCCGCTCCAGAATCAGAGCTTCGGACTTTCGATCGGCTACCGTAACCAGGTCCACGTCGCCCTTGTATTCAATCTTCACGTGCTGCCGAAAGTAGTCCATCACCATGCAGCCCGCTTCACGCGCAATAGCCTGCATCGGAGAGATGAGGTCCAGGAATTGCTGGGATTGATTGGATGTCATGCGACGTCCAGACTTTCATTTTCTGGATTGAGTGCCAGCTACTGAGAACTGGGAACCGAGGCCTGACTTGCCGGCTAACTCTTCTTCCCTTCTTCCGCGATATACACAATCTCGTGCTTGAAGATGAACAGGTTCGGACCATCTTCACGCGTCACGCGTACCATGTTCTTGTCGTAGTACTCAATCCAGCCGCGGACCACTTCGCCGTCGGCCAGCTTCAGGCTTACGATCTTCTGCTTTTCCCCCAGCGCTTTCAGATAGGCCGCTTCTTCAAAAGTCTCGTCCGGAGGCGGAGTGCGCTTCTTGCCAAAGTTGGGACTTGCTGACTGTAACGGCATCTTGCCATTTTACAACGCCGCAGGCTCACGGTTTCTTCGGATAGAGAACGCCGCTTCCCCGGGGACGCGCAACTTGGGTCGGCTCGCAATACTTCCGCTAGATCTGGTAATCGATATCTTCGATGACCCATTGCAGCGATGCGGAGACCGGCTCACTTCCGCCTGTGCCCTCCAGTTGGCGCACTCGTTCCGCCAACCTGTTCACCTCAGACGCGACTGCGGACAATGCTTCCGAAAGCGGGTCGTTGATCTGCTTGGGGTCGGTGATGACCACACGCTTCCCTTCGCGAAAAATGATGTGTCCCGGCACACCCACCACGGTGGAATCGTCGGGCACGTTGCGCAGCACTACCGATCCGGCGCCAATCCGGCAATTGCGTCCCACCGTGATGTTGCCCAGAATCTTGGCGCCTCCGCCAACCACCACGTTGTCGAGAATCGTCGGGTGTCGCTTACCGTGTTCCTTGCCAGTTCCACCAAGCGTCACGCCCTGGTAGAGCGTAACGTCCTCGCCGACAATGGCAGTCTCTCCAATCACCACGCCCATGCCATGATCGATGAACAAACGTCGGCCGATCTGCGCCCCGGGATGGATTTCGATGCCGGTGAGCCAGCGCGCGACCTGCGACAAATAGCGTGCCAGCAGCAAGAAATTGTGGTTCCACAACCAGTGATTCATGCGATAGAACCACACCGCATGCAGGCCGGAATAGCAGAGATAAACCTCCAGGCGAGACTTCGCCGCGGGATCGCGCTCCAGCACGGTGGCAACGTCCTCGCGAATTAGCGACAAAAGGTGCGGCATGGGCCCAGGATTCGGGGTTAAAGATTAAAGATCAGGCCGGAACTTGCGAGGTCGGAATCTGCAACGCCTGGTTCCGGAGTCCTTCGAAGAGGATACTACTTAGGTAGCGCTCGCCGAACGACGGCAGAACCACAACAATCAATTTCCCGGCGTTCTCAGGGCGGCGCGCCACCTGCAATGCCGCGACCACCGCCGCTCCCGAAGAGATGCCGACCAGCAGACCTTCTTCGAGCGGAAGCCGCCGCGCCATGTTGATAGCGTCATCGTTGCTGACAGTAATGACCTCGTCAACGTAATCCCGGCGCAGGATGCTCGGAACAAAACCGGCGCCGATTCCCTGAATCTTGTGCGGCCCTGGCGCTCCGCCGGAAAGCACCGCACTATCTGCCGGCTCCACGGCCACCGCCTTGAACGACGGCTTCCTCGGCTTAATGTACTCGGAGACGCCGGTGATGGTTCCGCCCGTGCCGACGCCGGAGACCAGAAAATCGACGCGCCCGTCGGTGTCCTCCCAGATCTCGGGACCCGTGGTTTCAAAGTGAATCTTCGGATTTGCCGGGTTGTCAAATTGCTGGAGCATGTAGCCGTTTGGGGTGCTGGCAAGCAATTCCTCGGCCTTCAGAATCGCTCCTTTCATTCCCCGTGGACCCGGGGTAAGAACGATCTCGGCGCCCAAAGCCAGCAGCAGCACGCGCCGCTCCAGGCTCATGGTCTCGGGCATGGTGAGGATGAGCTTGTAGCCTTTCACGGCCGCTACAAAGGCGAGAGCGATTCCGGTGTTGCCGCTGGTCGGCTCGATCAGAACGGTTTCTCCGGGCTGAATCCGGCCGGCACGTTCGGCGTCGGCAATCATGCTCACCCCGATGCGGTCTTTCACACTGCCCAGGGGATTCTGGCTTTCCAACTTCGCCACGACTTCGGCAACCTCGGCTTGCGTAACCCGGTTCAGCCGCACCAGAGGGGTGTGGCCGATCAGTTCCGTTACATCGTTTGCAATTTTCATAGACTTTCGATTCTCAGATCTGCCGGTTCGATTCTTTCGATTTCTGGAATCGGCGGCTCGGGAATCAGCCTTCCGGCGCCGTTTAACACAATTAACTCTACTATTCTACTAGTCTATATTAAGCGATACAAAAAACACCTTGTCCCCTCGCTTCGCTCGAGATACGGTTGCAAATCTGGACCCGCCTTGGCTAATGCTGACGCGGCTTTCGCCGTCCCACCCGCGCCAGGATGCGCCGCACTTTCTTCGGAGAAATCGAGAGCCGAGACGCCACCCGAGACACTTTGCGGCCTTCGCGCTCCCACACCCGCGCGATCACAATCTCCGCAAATTCTTCGCTGATTTGCCGGAACGTCTTCTCGCCCACCGCACCCTGCGACCACGCCTTCAGCGCCGGATCGACACTTCCCTTGCGAAGAATTTTCGCACGTAACGTCTGAAGATCCTGCCACATATTGTTGTCGGGTTGATTCGCCCCGCAGGATGTCCGCGCCAGGTCATACGACTCGCGCGCCGCTTCCGGATTATCGAAAAACGAATTGCACTGGGTCAATCCCTGCCAGAGATGGGCATTCGCGAGCAGCAGATGGTGCTGGGTATGCTTCGCCAGATCAATTGCCTCCTGACTGAACTCGAAGGCGCGGCGCGCATGGCTTCCCGGATCGGCGCCTTCACCGATCTCTTCTTCCACCTTCGCATTTTCAATCATGCACTGCAGAATGCGCGCCCGGCCCATCAGAATGTAGTCCTGCTTCTGTCCGGCCACGTCGTAGGCCGAGGCCGCTTCTTCCTCGGCGCGCTGGAAGTCTCCGCTATCGAGGTGGATGTACGCGGCATTCAGGTAAACCGTGCCGACTCCGTGATGATTCGGGCGCTGCTGGTAGATGGCCCGGGCGGCCTCGAGGTGTTCCAGCGCTTCGCGGCGAAGCTTGGCCAAGCGGCCGCGATAGTCATGACTGCGCGAATCCTGTTTGCGAGAATCATGATCACGAGAATCATGATCACGAGAATCATGGCTTGCGCTTAGCTTGCCTTGGCGGCTGGCTGAGGTCTTCCGGCGTCGCTGAGCGTCGCGATCGATTCTTCTCTGCAACTGAAGAGCGATGCCGCGCTTGGCGAGTGCCATGTTGGCCAGCGATCGCGCCAGGTTCGGATGCCGTGGATCGCGCTTGCCATAATGACTAATCGCGCTCTCGAAAAACTCAATCGCTTTATCGAAACGGCCTTCGCGGCGCGCCATGCGCCCGTAGAAGGATTGAATGTTGCCGAGCGTCACATAGTCATCGGTCTCGCGCAGCACGCTTTCCGCCGCCTGCGAGACGCGTACGGCTTCCTTCCATTTGCCCTGCTGAAACAAAAGCCAGCTCTCGAGCACTTGCATCACGGCCGCCATGCGCAGATGGCCTAACGCAAGCGCCAGATCTTTTCCCTTGCCGGTATAGATCAGGGCTTCGTCGTAGTCGCCTTTTCTCCGCAGACAACGGCCCTTCCAGAAATAAGCGATGGCCAGCAAAAAACGGTCGTCCAGTTCCTCCTCTAAGCTCAGGACGAAGTCAAAATGACCAATCGCCGGTTCCATCGCCTCTTCCACCATCGCAGCCATGCCCTCGGCCATGCGCAGGCAGATGTAGTCGGCAATCGAGAGCTTCGACCGCGATCCCGCTTCAAAGCGTTTCAGAAGCTCCTGGAGTGGCGACCCGGTGAATCCGATATCCGTCCATATCGCAAGCTGAGCCAGCAGGCGAGCGGCATTCTCCTGGCAGGGATCGAGCTTGGCGATCAGGCGCTGGTGCGATCGAAGACACGCAATCCCGCGCTCGATCTCACGCGTGGCAACATGTTCCTGTAACTGCGCGAGGAAGCCTGCGTCAATCGGTGCAAGGTCAATCGGGAGGTTGGTGGGAGTTCTGCGTGCGCCCATGCATTGACGTTCTAATCCAATAAATCATAACTGGCAAGCGTTGGAAACTCCGCAAATTCCTTGCTCGTCGTCAATTCTTCGAGGACTCGGGCCGCCTGACGCAGCTTCTCATCATTATTGCTACTCAGCTCCGCTGCGCTCTGACGGATAATCTCCTTCACTATTCCTTACACCTGCCTGCTGTCCTCATGGTGTGTTTCATAGCCGCTTTCAGGCGCAAATCACAAGTACTGGGTCATTTCGGACTAGTGGGACCGGGTGGACAGCGCGGCTTGTCTGAAAGTGAAATCCGGGGTCCACTGCAATCAGGACGCAAACTCTTGAGCGGGGAAAAATACATGACAACTTCCAACCGGCAAACCAGCAACTGGCAGACCAGCCCTCGGTGGCGCGGTATCACGCGTCCGTACACCCAACACGACGTCAACCGTCTTCGGGGCTCGTTCCAGATCGAACACACCCTCGCGCGGCACGGCGCGGAACGGCTATGGGACCAGCTGCATGACAAGGCAGAGGCCTTCATCCCTGCGCTCGGTGCCGTGACTGGCAATCAAGCCGTGCAGCAAGTCAAGGCTGGATTGAAGGCCATCTATGTAAGCGGCTGGCAGGTCGCCGCCGACGCCAACAATGCCGGCCAGATGTACCCCGACCAAAGTCTCTATCCCGCCGACAGCGTGCCCAATCTGGTGCGCCGCATCAATCAGGCGCTGATGCGCGCCGACCAGATCCACCACGCCGAAGGCAACAATAATGTTGACGTGAACTGGTTCCCTCCGCTCATCGCCGATGCCGAAGCCGGATTCGGCGGCAACCTCAACGCCTTCGAGCTGATGAAGGCCATGATTGAAGCGGGCGCCGCTTGCGTTCATTTTGAGGACCAGCTTTCATCCGCCAAGAAGTGCGGCCACCTCGGTGGCAAAGTGCTGGTGCCGACTACCGAGGCGATCCAGAAACTGGTCGGGGCCCGGCTCGCTGCCGATGTGATGGGCGTCCCCACGCTGATCATGGCGCGCACCGATGCCGACAGCGCAAATCTATTGACCAGCGACGTTGACCCGCGCGACCGCGAATTCCTGACCGGCGAGCGTACCGTCGAAGGCTTCTACCGCTTTCAAGGCGGCTTAAAGGCTGCCATCGCTCGCGGCCTTGCTTACGCTCCGTATGCGGATATTCTCTGGTGCGAAACCTCCAAGCCCGATCTCGAGGAAGCGCGCGAATTCGCTGACGCCATACACGAGGTCTATCCCGGCAAGTTGCTGGCCTATAACTGCTCGCCCTCGTTCAACTGGAAGAAGAACCTGGACGATGCGACCATCGCCAGCTTCCAACACGAGCTCGGGGCCATGGGATACAAGTTCCAGTTCGTCACGTTGGCAGGATTCCACGCTCTCAACCTCGCCATGTTCGAACTCGCCCGCGGCTACAAACAGGCCGGCATGACCGCTTACTCTCGACTGCAGGAAAAGGAATTCCTCCGCGAGCAACAGGTTGGTTATGAAGCGGTGAAGCACCAGCGCTTCGTCGGAACCGGATACTTCGACGCCGTGCAGCAGGTCATCACCAGCGGCACCGCGTCCACCATGGCGCTTGAAGGATCAACTGAGGAGGCACAGTTCACCGATGGTGTCGATCTACACAAGGAGCCGGGCAATGGCCACGCCATCACGACCCCTTGGACGATGGCCAATCCATTAATGACCGATCAGTTAATGACCGATCCATTGCTGACGAATCCGTCGCTGATGGCTACTTGCTGGGAGGCATCCGACGAACTGATGCCGTCGGGGGACTAGAGCTGGTTTCATAAATGCCTTTCAGCTCGCAAGGCACGTCCTTCAGAGGCTGAATATTCTTCCGGGCCCTGAACGGCACGGCTGAAGCCGCGCCCTACCCGAAAACCGATTTATGAAACCAGCTCTAGCACTGGGATGTCCTGCTAAGCGCTGTTCTGCTAAACACTCACGCGTGTTCGGTTGTTTTTGACCGTTCGCGCTTGTCTTCGCGCAGTTGCGCTGCTGTAAAAGCGCAGCCGCAAGTGCCGCATCTCCAGCTTGTGAATGCGCTGGTCACCAGGCTTGGCCCATCATTACTCGTCTGGGGTTGGTTCGCACGCACAGCCAGGACCAACTCGCCACCGCACTCCGAACATTCACGTTTTTGCATAGCCCTCGTCAAAGAATGGGGGCGCCAAGCCGCAGCGTCCCGTGAACCACTCTTATACTATGACACAGATATCTGGAAACAACCGGTCAAGATTGACCGTTTTGTGTTTCGCGCCGCTTCTACCTCGATGAAACGGTGGAATGTGGGCAGTAATGAGCTGAGCCGAAGTGGTACGTCTGGTCAGAATTGGACGGTTCCATCCCGAATGCTTCGCCAAACTCTTTGCGAAAAAGGCGCACCTTTTTCGTCAGTACGGTCCGCCCCTTCCCGTGACCTGCCGGGACGGCGGAGATGTGCCGGCGTTTGAGCCCTCAGCTCTCGTTCACGGCGTTGGGCCGGCTTCACATTCAGAATGAAGTGAACGGTCGCCACCAGGAAGTGAGGCCCGTCGGACTTGGCCACGAGCGCATCTGCGGACTTCAAAGCACCGTCGGGCAATTCCAGATCGTCGATCAGCATGACAATCGGAACTTCCGGCCGGAGTTGTTTGATCTCATCGGCGATGACCCCGCCATCCAGCAGGCCCAGGTGGTACTCGAGCACAATTGCATCCACCGGCCGCGACATGAAAAGCTGTAACCCCTCGTGACCATTAGCCGCGGTTACCAGCTCGTATCCGTTTTCCTTCAACAAGCTCAACTGACCTGGATCCCGGTGTATGCAGAGTAGAGTGCTCTTGGTCGCCATGCGGTTCATTTATATAAGTAGGTTTTCCACAATTCTGTTCAAAATTGCTCAATTGAGGGGCCAGAAGAAAGCACGGGCGGATAAACCAGTTCCCTCAAAAGCCACGGCAGAGCCCTATGTTCTCAGGCTACCGCGATTCCGGTTTCTTTGGAACCCGGAGGGTTTTCACCGCAGATTCGAGTGATCACCGGCAACAAGCGGCTGGATGCTTCATTCTTGGAAACGAAGGCATCCACCACATTCAATGCGTGTTCTGGAATCGCGTCGTCACTGGAAACCATGATGATTGGAATTTGTGGCCTGATGCGCTTTATTTCGGTCGCGACCTCATGCCCATTCATCTCGGGCATGTGGTAGTCAACGATCACGGCAGCAACCGCGCAGGCCGCCGCAATTTGTAAGCCTTGCCGGGCGGAGGCGGCAGTAAGGACCGCAAATCCACGTCTTTCGAGCAGCGCTCGCTGGTAACCCAGCATGCCGTCATCGTCGTCAATGCACAGAATCGTTTTGCGGGCTGGGTAATTGGACATCATTTGGTCTCCCCACATCGCGATGATCGGCGATGTGCCCCGGCTAAAGCTGGTCAAATTTGCACACTTTTCGCGACAGTTGTTGTACAGGTTGATCTCTGGTGGGAATGCCTCAACATGCGACTCGATCTCTCTTGGCTAATTAGTCTGGTCAATTTTGATCAGTCCTCAAGCCCTCTGTCGTTGAATACTGGTTAGAGGCAGATTCCATGATGGACGAAACACCCAGTAATGAACTCGGGAGGGGCTCGCCTGCAAACTAGCCTCTTTCAATCTATACTCAAGGAAGTTATCGGCTAATGTCGCTACCAATCACCGTGCTTCCGGATGGAATATTGGACGTCGTACACCCGCGTCCATTGGTGCAAGACACGGTGTCCGCGGCTCGCGCACGATTGCAATCGAAACCATCGCTACCGAGTCGAATCGCAGTGATCGGAAATTATCTTCCGCGACAATGTGGAATTGCTACGTTCACCACAGACCTATGCGCAGCCATATCCGCGGAGTACGGAACAGCTCGATTGTTGGCGCTACCAGTGAACGACACAGAACAAGGATACGACTATCCCGCTCGGGTAAGATGGTCGCTCGCTCAGGATGACGTTACGTCGTACGAAGAAGCGGCTGAATTCTTGAATTTCAACAACATCGACATGGTGTGCCTGCAGCACGAGTATGGAATCTTCGGTGGCGAGGCCGGAAGTCATATTCTGCATCTGCTGCGCGGCTTGAAGATGCCCGTGGTGACTACGCTGCACACGGTTCTGCGCGAGCCAGACCCTAACCAACTGATGATCATGGAAGAGATCGCAGAACTTTCGGATCGCCTCATCGTCATGAGCCAGCTCTCATCCCAGTTCCTGCAGGAAATCTTCAAAGTGCCCGGCAGCAAGATCGACATGGTTCCGCACGGCGTTCCAGACTTGCCGTTTCTCGATCCCAATTTCTACAAGGACCGCTTTGGCGTGGAAGGAAAAGCAGTGCTGCTCACGTTCGGCCTGCTCTCGCCAAACAAGGGAATCGAAAATGTTATTCAAGCGCTGCCGCAGATTTTGTCGAAGCACAAGAATGTTGCCTACATTGTCGCCGGCGCGACCCATCCTCATATCCTCCGTCGCGAGGGGGACAAGTATCGAGCCAGCTTGCATGCTTTGGCGAAGGAAGTGGGGGTGGAACCGCAAGTGATCTTCCACGACCGCTTCGTCAGCCCCGAGGAAATGGCCGAGTTCATTGGCGCAGCCGACATTTACATCACTCCTTATCGCCATGAGGAGCAGGTGGTTTCCGGGACGCTTGCCTATGCCCTCGGAGCGGGTAAAGCAATCATCTCGACTCCCTATTGGCACGCGATTGAGTTGTTAGACGGCCGCCGGGGCGCGCTGGTCCCATTCCAAAATCCCGGAGCTATCGCACAAAAGACAATCGAACTCTTGGATACGCCCGCGATACGCCATGCCATGCGTAAGCGCGCTTATTTATTCGCGCGCGATATGATCTGGAAAAGAGTCGCGCAAGGTTACATGGAAAGTTTTGCCCGGGTTCGCAGCGACCGCATGGAGAATCCTCGCGTTCAGTTCTCGGCTCGCATCACCCCGAAATCGCTGAATCAGCTTCCCGAATTAAAACTCGACCACATCGATGCTCTAACCGATGACACAGGAATGCTGCAGCACGCGATCTTTACCATCCCCAATCGTGCCGAGGGCTACACCACCGACGATAACGCTCGCGCACTCATTTTCACGGTACGGCTGGCGCAACTGGGTGTGGACCAGTTCGGAAAAACCGAATCGGCCAACCCAAATTGGCCTTTTCGCTATTTAGCGTTCTTGGAGCACGCCTTCCATCCAGAGAAGAAAAGGTTCCGAAACTTCCTCGGCTACGACCGCCGCTGGATGGAAGACCAGGGATCGGAGGATTCTCACGGCCGCGCGTTGTGGGGACTTGGAACGGTTCTAGGCCGATCCGAAGATCAGGGATTGAGGGGCGCTGCCGGGCGTCTGTTCGAGTTTTCCCTCCCCGCAGCTGTGGAATTCAGCAGCCCTCGTGCCTGGGCCTATACATTGCTCGGAATTCAGGAATACCTCAATTCGTATCCTGGAGACCGCGACGCGCAGAAAGTGAGATCCGTACTCAGCCGGCGATTGCTCGAAATGTATGAGTCGATCCGCAGCCCGGATTGGAAGTGGTTCGAGAACGTTCTAGCTTACGGCAACGCGAGGCTGCCCCAAGCCATGCTTCTCGTGGGATCGGCCTGCGCGGACGATCGTATGGTTTCCGCCGGTCTCGAAGCACTGGATTGGTTTATGGAAACGCAGCGTTGCCAGACGAACGGCCACTTTGTACCGATCGGGTCGCAAGGGTTTTATCGCCAGGGTGGTGAAAAACCTCGATTCGATCAACAGCCCCTTGAAGCCGCCGGCGCGGTTTCTGCGTGTCTCGAAGCGTACCGCGTAACGGGTGACAGCCGCTGGCGCAGCAAAGCCTGGTCGGCTTTCAACTGGTTCCTAGGCGATAACGATCTGCAGCTTCCTCTTTATGATTCCGTCACCGGCGGTTGCCGGGACGGCTTGCATCCCGAGCGCGCGAATCAAAATCAGGGAGCGGAATCGACGCTATCGTTCTTAATGGCACTCCTCGAAATGCGCTCGCTGCCAAAATCGGAAAGGCCGGAAGACCCGTCATGACTGCTCCCGAAACAACAATTATGAAAGTCGAAGGCACTCACTACCCGCCACTACTTCTGCGTTACCCTGGCAACCCGATCCTGACGGGCAAGAATTGGCCGTACTCCATCAACAGCGTGTTCAATGCCGGCGCAACCTTGCTGCCGGATGGAACCACTCTACTCCTGTGCCGTGTCGAAGACCGGCGCGGCTTGTCGCATCTGTGCGCCGCGCGCTCTCAAAATGGTGTCGATGGATGGCAAATTGATAGCGAACCGACATTGATGCCCAACTCGAGGGAGTATCCGGAGGAAATCTGGGGCATTGAGGATCCTCGCATCACTTTTGTGCCCGAACTGCAGCAATACGTGGTTACCTACACCTCCTATTCACGCGGTGGCCCGGGAGTGTCTCTGGCTCTGACCAAGGATTTTCGCAGCTTCGAGCGATACGGCGTGGTTATGGTACCGGATGACAAAGACTCGGCGCTTCTGCCCCGGAGAATCGATGGATACTGGGCGCTGATTCATCGGCCCATGACGGCGCTTGGGGCGCACATGTGGATTTCCTACTCTCCCGACCTGCGCCACTGGGGCAGACACAGGCTAATGCTGGAAGCACGCCGCGGCGCCTGGTGGGACGCAAACAAGATTGGGATGTCGCCGCCGCCCATCGAGACTTCCAGGGGATGGCTCGTGCTTTACCACGGAGTACGGCACACGCCTTCGGGCTGTCTGTACCGATTGGGATTGGCCCTCTTCGACCTGGAGAATCCGGAGAAGTGTCTGCTGCGAGGAGATTCGTGGATCTTTGGGCCGGAGGCGGAGTACGAACGCCTCGGCGACGTCGACGATGTGGTGTTCCCGTGCGGATACACGATGAATCCCGATGGCGACACGGTCAATATTTATTACGGAGCTGCCGATTGCTCAATTGCCCTGGCTCGCGCCAGCGTGCGCTCTTTACTAGATTGGCTGGATGCCAATGGAAGTCGCGAGCGCCGGCATCGAGCGGAAGATTTGTGAAACCACTGCTTCGGATTTTCCAGTTTTCCTTCGGGTGCCGTCACCGCCAACGGAGTGGTGTGTTCACGATCAAGAAACGGACGTATCAGGTCTGCTTGAAGTGTGGACAGGAATTTGAGTATTCCTGGGCGCTGATGCACGCTATACGGTCGAGTGTTGCCGATGCGCCGCTGAAGAGCGTCAGATCCGCTCAAACACCGGTGAACTGATCCCGCGGATCAGGCACCGCCATCTTGCCCACCGATTGTGAGCTATCTTGCTCAGACACGAAAGTCCACACCTGTCATTCTTTATTCTCCTGAGTGTGTAGACGGAGCCGCGACCGCTGATTCGTAGCTCTCTTTCTCAGGTCGCTGCGGGTCCTGATCAAGTCCCGGCGAAGCGACCACATCCAGCTCATCGGCATTCTTCATCCGTGTGTACGCCGCGAAACCCCACGGCGGGACACGATTCGACCCTAAAAGTCTCGAACATCGAAATTAGGGGCAACAACTCCAGGCGGATGAGAGGAGTTAGCCCGCGAAAGAAAGGAAGGTCAAAAATCATGCCTCTAACTCAACTGCTGGAAGTTCTCATCGTGGTGGGTATCCTCCTGTGGCTGGTGAATCGCTTCATTCCCATGCAGGGAACCATCAAGTCGATTTTGAACGGCGTCGTGATCATTGCCGTGGTTCTGTGGATCCTTAATGTTACTGGGCTGTTCCATTCTCTTCCCAATATCCACATTGGGAAGGGATGACGATCTGGCAAGCGTTTGTTCAGAGAACACCAGGCCGTCAGCACAAGAAATAACCTAACCCGGCAGATCTTTGCCCCAAGGAGATAGTGTGAAGACTAAGCTTTTTCTAACAGTCGGAATCGCCCTCAGTGTGAGCGCATTTGCTCAAACGAATCGTCAAACAACAATAGTCGTCGAGCCCATGAGTCCGACTCCCATATTCCGAGTGAACGTTGTCAGCCGCAGCGTGCAGGCCATTAACTACGAGCATCGCAGCGGAGCCTCCAAACTCGACTTCACGGGCACGGACTTGATGCCTTTAGCGAACGGTGAAGCCAAGGTGAATAGCAGGCGGGGCTCGATTGAGATCGACGCAGAGTTTGGCAGCCTGCAGGAACCGACGACTTTCGGCAATGAGTATCTGACCTATGTTTTGTGGGCGATTTCTCCCGAAGGCCGGGCCGTGAACCTGGGCGAAGTGTTAGTTGGCGACAACCATCGTAGCAACCTGCGCGTAACCACCGACCTTCAGGCTTTTGCTCTGATTGTTACCGCAGAACCTTATTATGCCGTCCGTCAGCCGAGTAACGTGGTTGTGCTTGAGAATGTGGTTCGCGAGAGCACCAAAGGAACTACCGAGGCCGTAAATGCAAAGTACGAACTCATGGAGCGCGGCGGCTACATTCCCACCGGCTACAAGTTCGACCCGGTGGTTCTGAATGCCAGGTTGCCGCTGGAATTCTTCGAGGCGCGTAATGCACTGCGCATTGCTCAATCCGAGGGAGCTGAGCAATATGCCAGCGACAGCTATCAGCATGCCGTCCAGTTGATGAATAATACGGATGAATACGCTACACAAAAACACCTCGACAGAAAGGCGCTGATCGCAGTCGCGCGCGAGGCAGTGCAGACCTCCGAAGATGCACGCGAGATCGCAGTCAAGAAACTGGACGAGATACGCCTGGCAACCGAACGTCAGGACTCAGCCGATGCTCAGGCGAAATCGCAGGGGCAGGTTGATGACGCGATTCGGCAGAAAGACCAAGCCCAGTCCGATACGGCGCAAGCTCTAGCGGCCAAGGCTCAGGCAGAGTCCGATGCAGCAAAGGCCCGCGCCGACGCTGCGGAAGCACAAATTGCGACCGCGCAGGCTCAGTCCAGCATGGCAGCCAGCGAGGCTTCGTCAGCCAATGCACTCTCCGCAGCCCAGGCTGATGCAGAGCAGTCTCGTTTGGCTGCACAGCAGGCCCAGGCGAGCGCACAACAAGCGGAAACCGACAAAGCGGCCATGCGCGCGCGATTGTCCGAGCAGTTAAATTCCATTCTTCAGACTCGCGATAGCGCGCGCGGGCTCATCGTCAGCATGTCCGATGTTTTGTTTGACACCGGAAAATACTCGTTGAAGCCGGGGGCACGGGAGAAACTGGCGAAAGTCGCCGGTATTCTGCTCGCCTACCCTGCACTCAACATTGAAGTCGGCGGCTACACAGACAATGTGGGCAGCGATGAAATGAACCAGACACTGTCTGAGAACCGTGCTGGATCCGTGCGCGACTACCTTGTGCAACAAGGCGTGTTGACAAATTCGGTTTCAGCCAGAGGATTCGGCAACACTTTGCCCGTAGCCTCAAACGACAACTCCTCGGGACGGCAGCAGAACCGGAGAGTTGAACTTCTCGTGTCCGGCGAAGCCATCGGCAGCCCGGTGAACGCGACCACAGGAAGCTTGCGATAAAGCAAGCGTACGTAACGATCTCAACAAACAATGGAGGCAACACCTATGAAACTAGTTGGATTTATGAGCACCGCAGTTCTGTCTTTGACCCTCGTAGCCGCGGCTCCGGCGTTCGCCCAGCAGGAGCAGCACGACCAGCAGGAAGAACAGAAGGCCAAGCCTGCCCAGGACGAAAAGAAAGCGCAACCAGCTAAGTCCGCACAGCAAGAGGAAAAACCTGTGGTGCAGCAGGAGAAGAACACCAAGCCAGAAGAGAAGAACGCACAGCAGGAGAAGAACACCAAGCCCGAAGAGAAAAACGCACAGCAGGCTAAGCCGGAGCAGCAGGTGCAGCGCGCCGCTGGTAACCGTGGTGGTCAAATTCCCGCAGACAAATTTAAGGCCAATTTTGGGAGGGAACACTCGTTTCATGTCAGCCAAGGCGACTACAACAATCACCGCTTCCAATACGGTGGCTATTCGTTCGGATTCGTTGACGCATGGCCAAGCAATTGGCTCTACACGCAAGACGTTTATGTCGTCGAAATTAACGGCGTGTATTACCTGTGCAACCCGATGTATCCCGGCGTTAACATTACACTTAGCTTCGCACCATAGCGGCCCATTCCCAGGGGTGCAACCTGCTTAAGTACTATCGGCGCGGGTCCACTGTTTGGGCCCGCGTTACTTTTTTTCGGCGTCAGCACGGTCATTTCGGAAAAAATCATTCAGCAGATTTAATGGGAACATTCAAGAAAAGTGAGCAGTAGTGCACAGATTTGGCAGGTGCCTCCGTGGCATTCTGGCATCGACGCAGTCGCCATTCAATCCGCGCAGCCCGCAGCGGCAAGGTAGGACCGGGCAACCGAAGGATGATCTGGCAAGGTGGTTCAACATGCGCACAATCCGTTTGCTATTGCTAGCACTTCTGATATTGGTCGTACCGGTCGCCTCGTTCGCTCAGTTCGGCGTGTCGATCATGATCGCTCCGCCCGCGCTCCCTATTTATACGCAACCCATGTGCCCCTCCGTCGGTTATATGTGGACGCCTGGCTACTGGGCTTACGGGGATGACGGCTACTTCTGGGTGCCGGGTACATGGGTGATGGCTCCCGAGGTTGGCTTCCTCTGGACTCCCGGCTATTGGGGTTGGGGCGACAACGGCTACGCTTGGAATGAAGGCTATTGGGGACCGCACGTCGGCTTCTACGGTGGCGTCAACTACGGCTTCGGCTATGGTGGCGTCGGCTATGAGGGCGGATATTGGAATAACGGAGCCTTCAACTACAACCGCTCGGTGAATAACATAGATGTGAGAAGCTTTCACAACACTTACGAAAAGACCGTAAGCAACAACCGCAATTATGTCAGCTATAACGGCGGCACCGGCGGAATTAACGCCCGTCCGACCCAGGCAGAAGAGACAGCGGCACATGAGCAACACAGGTCGCCAACGGCGATGCAAACCCAGCATGTGCACGCTGCCAGTACTAATCACGCGCTCCTGGCGTCCGTGAACCATGGGCGGCCGGCAGTCGCTGCAACTGCGAAGCCTGCGGAGTTTAGCGGTCATGGGGTGGTTGCGGCCAAAGCGGCGGGAGCACCTTACAAGGCACCTGAAAATAAGTCCACCGAGAATAAGGCAGCTGCGAATAAAGCGGCTGCAACTCGTACAACTGAGAATAAGGCGGCTGAGAATAAAGCAGCTGCAACTCGTACAACTGAGAACAAGGCAGCCGAGAATAAAGCGGCTGCAACTCGCACAACTGAGAACAAGGCGGCCGAGAATAAAGCGGCTGCTACTCGCACAACTGAGAACAAGGCGGCTGAGAATAAGGCGGCTGCTACTCGTACAACTGAGAACAAGGCGGCTGAGAATAAAGCGGCTGCTACTCGTACAACTGAGAACAAGGCAGCCGAGAATAAGGCGGCTGCTACTCGTACAACTGAGAACAAGGCGGCCGAGAATAAAGCGGCTGCTACTCGTACAACTGAGAACAAGGCGGCCGAAAATAAGGCGGCTGCAACTCGTACAACTGAGAACAAGGCGGCCGAGAATAAAGCGGCTGCTACTCGTACAACTGAGAACAAGGCGGCCGAAAATAAGGCGGCTGCAACTCGCACAACTGAGAACAAGGCGGCTCATGCGCAGCCCGCAGCTCATGCACAGCCCGCGGCTCATGCGGAACCTGCAGCTCATGCGCAGCCCGCAGCTCATGCGCAGCCTGCAGCTCATGCGCAGCCCGCAGCTCATGCGCAGCCTGCAGCTCATGCGCAGCCCGCAGCTCATGCGCAGCCTGCAGCTCGTCCCCAAGCTGCACCTCGCCCCGAGGCTCACCCCGCGAGCGCTCCGGAGAAGAAAGCCCCTGGAGGTAAAGAATAGCCTCGTCAGTAGCGAATTGACTGTGAGACATGGCGTCAGGCCGCTCGATTTATAAGAAAGACGTATAAGAAAACCGATTAACTCTTACATTGGTGCGAGTCCACTCCGTGGGCTCGCGCCATTTTTCCTTTCAGGCCCTACGCAGCGATCGAAACTGATGTTCCCGCGGTGTGGGAGATGCGATTCACCCGCTATCATCGCCCGCATCCCCCACGAACGCACTAATTCCGCTCTGTCGACCTTATTCTTCACATTGAGCAGTATTGACCAGTAAGAGACCAGCGGAACACCTATAAACAAACTGGTTCTTCATTATGTTGGGTTCCGGTTGCGGGCTTGAGGATCGAGGACGCCGCGCTGGAATGAGACAGAATCAAAACCGCCCATTCGGGAAGTGACGTTTGAACGTCGTCTCAGTGCGGGGAAAGGAGTGAAACATATGCTTGGAACGATATTGATCGTGATTTTGATCTTAGCTCTCTTTGGTGCGCTACCGAGATGGTCGCATAGTCGAGACTGGGGTTACGCTCCGTCCGGAGGATTGGGGCTGATCCTCGTGATCGTTGTCATTCTCCTGGTTCTCGGCCGGATTTGACCGCCGAGCAGGTCGTCACTGCGGATCGCTCGTGGCGTGGGTCCACTCCAGGCGGGGATGCGGTTGATGTGCCGGGTTTTGAACTCGCGTTTACCTGGAAACTGCAGGAACCTCCGAAACCGCAGCCTGCTGCCGTGCGCAGGGCGCAGGATACCCGAGTGGCCGTGAGTAAAAGAACCAGCCGCCCCCCTCGCATACTCACATAGCAGACAGGCAGCCGGTTGGCCGCCAGTGTGCACTCTTGACCAGAAATCGCACGGGTATCAGTGCGAGACTGGTATTGGAGATTGTCTGCAATCGCCTGGAAGGGAAACCCATGCAAAGCTCTGGTCTGACTAACCCCAGGCACTCATCGCCGCCGCTCCATGCCACAGCGGCCCGCTGGCGCCTGCTGGTTACGCGTATAGTGACACTTCTTCTCGTCGTGGTGATAGGCAGCGGCGCTTCGTTCGCTTACTCGGTTTTGACCCACGAGGAAATCGTGGACCTGCTCTGGTCCGACGAGATCCGGCCTCTGCTGCTCAAGCGATACCCCGGACTGTCGGAAGATCAGATCAAGGAGGCGCATGCCTACGCCTACGGAGGCGCCGTCATCCAGGATCTGGGTTATTACCCATTCGGCAGCAAAGATTTCAGCAACCTGGTGCATTACGTTCGCAGCGGAGATTTTGTTCGCGAGCTGTTACTGGAAAGCGCAGATGCCAACGAGTATGCCTTCGCCCTGGGCGCGCTGGCACACTATGCGTCGGACATTACCGGGCACTCGATGGCAGTCAACCAGTCGGTGCCTATCGAGTATCCAAAGTTGCGAGCGAAGTTCGGCAAGTCGGTGACCTATGCACAGGACAAGACGGCACACTTGAAAACCGAGTTCGGCTTCGACATGATACAGGTGGCGAAGAATCGTTATGCATCGCAGCAGTACCACGATTTCATCGGGTTTCAAGTGTCAAAGCCCCTGCTGGAGCGAGCCTTCCCAGTCGTATACGGATTGCAGTTGAAAGAGGTGCTTACCCATGAAGATCTCGCCATCGGCTCCTATCGTTTCGCCGTCAGCCGGATGATCCCGGAGATGACCCAGGTCGCGCTAAAGACCCATAAGAAAGACATGATGCGGGAGCAGCCCGACTTCGCGAAAAAAAAGTTCCTGTACCGTCTCTCGCGCTCCGACTATGAAAAGGAGTGGGGGAAGGATTACACCAAGCCCGGATTCGGAACTCGAGTCCTCTCAATCCTCTTCCGCTTCATGCCGAGAATTGGTCCCTTCAAGGCGCTGGGCTTCAAGAACCCGACTCCGCAGACGGAGGACCTGTATTTCAAGAGCATCAATTTGACCGTCGATCAATACCGGGCCTTTCTCGAGGAAGTCCGCACTGACTCGCTCGTGCTTCCCAATTGCGATCTTGATAGTGGCCAACCGACCAAGGCAGCGGAATACTCGCTCACCGACGACAGCTATGCAAAGTTGCTGGGGCAGTTGTCGAGAGGAAAGTTCGATGGGATGACTCCGGAGCTGCGCGCCAACATTCTCGACTTTTATTCCGACCTCTCGGCTTCGTTCAAGACGAAAAAGGACCAGAATGATTGGAACAAAGTACTGGCCGAACTGGACCAACTGAAGTCGATGACTCTGGTTCCGACCGTTGCGGGTAGCCCGACACAGTGATCGCATCCGTGTTAGGGACCGCACTGAGATGGGCAGTTGCAGCCGAATGGTAAGAAGTCCCGGCCCATCTGACAAAAACCGGCCAGAGGACTACGGGTGAATCCAGAATTCTTGTCTGTAGAATAGCCGAGCTTTCGTGATGGAGTGGGCGTCCGCGCCACAAATTCATTCAGAAAATACTAGACGCCAACCCTCACGGATACTAACTCTGGGTTGCAGTGAGAGTTTTGCATGGATTTAACCGCATCTTCCGCTGTAAATCTCCCCATCACCAGGGCCAGCTTACGGTTGGTTGTCGTCTGAATGGGAAGCCGATCAATCCTCAGCACATATTGAGGTGCATGAGCGCCGCCTCGGTCCACTTTCACAACAAACTTGATATTTTTCATGGTTCCTTTCTGTTTCTATCGATCTGGACAAGAAAACGAGACCACAAACAGAAAGAAGGCGATAGGCAAGCCGACTCCCTGTTTTCTCACTTTTCATTCGCAATCGAAAACCAGTACTGGACCTCAGAGCAATCGAAGAGGAGACAATTTTCAGATAGGCTAACTTAGTTCAGAGAAGCGAAAGAGTAAGAAAAAGTACTTGCTCAATTTCAATGTTAGGCTTATGCGCTACCATTGTCAATGTCAAGCTTTCCACGCCAGCCATGCCCAACAATGTCAATACCGAAGTTGCCTGGAACTACCATGAAGCTACCAAGCATTCCTACACCAGCGTCCGCACCAACCCGCATTCCCTGGACTTTGACAACCAGCCCCTGCCGTTCAAGATCTACCCCGCGCTGGAGCCATCGCGCCTGCCGACCGAGGTGCGCCAAACTGGAGTCGCTGCCCTCTCCGCGATCGCCGGCAGCGTCCCCGCCCAGACCCTCGTTCCGACCAATACCGCGCCGGATTTAGAGGCTGTGGCCCAACTCCTGTACCTTTCCGCAGGTATCACCCGGCAGAGAAAATATTCGGGCGGCGAAATCTATTTTCGCGCGGCCGCGTGCACGGGAGCGCTCTACGAAGTCGAGCTCTATCTCGTTAGCGGCGACCTCGGCGACCTTCAGGCTGGCGTCTATCACTTCGCCCCTGCCGAGTTCGGCCTGCGCAAGCTGCGCGCCGGAGACTATCGCAGTGTCCTGGTCGAGGCCACCGGCGGAGAACCTGCCATCGCTCATGCACCGCTGACCATCGTCTGCACCTGCACCTACTGGCGGAATGCCTGGAAGTATCAGGCGCGCACCTACCGCCATTTCGGGTGGGACAACGGCACGATGCTCGCAAACCTGCTGGCCGTAGCCACCGCCTTGGGCCTGCCCGCCAAGGTAGTATGCGGCTTTGTGGACTCGACGGTGAATGGATTGCTGGATGTTGATTCCCAGCGCGAGGTGGCCTTCTCGCTGGTCGCCCTCGGTCACGACTCCGGGCTTCCTGCGCAAACCGCTCCGCCTTCGCAAACCGGTGCCCGAGTGCTTGCAGATATCTCGCCGCTCGGATTCGAAACTGTTCCGCTCTCGCGGGACGAGATTGACTATCCGCTTATGCGCGAAATGCACGCCGCGTCTTCGCTGCACTCGACCGAGGAAGTCGCGAGGTGGCGCGGTCGCACTGCACTGGATGATTCTCCGCCGGCCGCCGGACCCATCGTTCGGCTCCAACCTCTATCTGACGCGGAAATGCCTCATGACCCGATCGAACAGGTCATTCTGAGACGCGGCTCCAGCCGCCAGTTTGCGCGCACGCCGATCAGCCTGGCGCAGCTTTCCACCATGCTCGACCGGGCAACCCGCGGCGCACCTGCCGACTTTCTGGATCCGTTGGGATCTCAACTCAATGACCTCTACCTGATTGTCCATGCTGTCGAGGATCTCAAGTCCGGAGTTTACGTCTTCCACCGCGACCGTGGAGTGCTGGAGTATCTGAAGCATGGAAATTTTCGCGACCAGGCTGGCTATCTAGGACTAGAGCAGCAGTTGCCTGCCGACGCCGCCGCGGACATTTTCTTTCTGGCGGACTTGCGGCCGATTTTGCAGCGCTTTGGCAATCGTGGGTATCGCGCCGTGCAGCTTGAGGCTGGCATCCTCGGCGGCAAGCTGTATCTTGCGGCCTATGCCCAGCGTCTAGGCGCCACCGGCCTCACCTTTTACGACGACGACGTGAGTCGCTTCTTCTCCCCACATGCCGAAGGCAAGAGCGCCATTTTCCTGGTAGCCGTGGGCAACGGCGTTAAACAGAAATCCTAGCGGCGCAATCTTAGCGAGGCGCCAAAGTGTTTCAAGTGAAACGTTGTGTAGTTACGCTTTTGCAGGATCAGACAAAGCTGACCGAAACCGGTACGCGGTCTCGGTCAGCCACAAAATCGCCTTTGACATTCTTTCTGATGCAATTACCGCCTTTCTGATGCAATTACCGCCTGTCTTCTCTTGCTTCCGCGATGTGGGCCTGGTGTCCGGCTTCGGAAACAGCCCTCACAAACGCTACTGCACTTTCTGGAGTTGACGCATGGCCCGAAAGAATGTTGCGGAACATCATGTGTTTGCCATAAATGGCGCGAGTGGAGTCGTTGTCCTGCTCCACTACCGCACCTTCCAACGTCAAGCCGGCGAACACGCCCTTCGAGCGCGAGTAAGTTAGCACTTCAGTATTCAGCAATATGTCAGTTCCGGCGGAAGTGTGACGGCCTACCGGGCCCGCTGCCACCGATCCTTCACCGGTAAGTTCGAACTTGCTGGAAAGAAGATGCTGTAAACCGCGGTCGTTCATGACCAGCATGACCAGGTCAATGCCTTCGATTCCGATCTGCAATCCCCAACTTCCACCGCCAACCGAGACGAATGCGGGAGCGCTCCAGCCTTCAGGCGTGCGGCAGGAGGCCACTCCACGGCCGTGCTTCGCGCCGAAGATGAAGCCGCCTTTGATTAGGTTGGGCACGATGACGATGCACTTTGCGCCGTTCAACACTTCCTCAGGGATACCTTTGTCGGGCGTCGACATGATGGATTGGAGAACATCCACGGATTTTTGCATGCGATCAACCGAGTCTTCACGAGCCGACCCGGCAAACGCGAAGGTTCCAACCAGGCCAATCAAACTCATCAACAACAGGGACATTATCTTTTTCATGAATTGTTCCTTTATGGGATCTGCTGAACTAAGGGGAAACGACTTCAGATAGGCTGACTTAGCTCAGAGAACCTGAAAGAGAGAGAAGAAGTATTCGTCTCAACCGTTATGATCGCTCAACGCATAGGAGAATAGCTGGTCTAAATTGCTCACCTTTGCCGAAGGTGAGGTGTTAGGTCTAAGTTCTCAGGTCTCAGGAAATCCGAATTCTCTCTGAGACCCGGGACCTGACGCCTGGGACCTTAGTGCTCGTGCGCCGTCGCCTCTCCCAGGTGTGAGCAATCTTGCACAGAATACCGAGTCCTGATGTGTCATCGTCAGTTTGGCGGAGATGCGGGGGAGGAAGACCTTCCTTAAGAGCACTTCGGCCACAAGAGCACTTCGGCCATTTGCCTCATAACGGGATCATTCGTGCATGGGGAGAAAGAACGAAGGTGGATCGCTATGGAACCCGCTTTTCGTCGGTTGCGCGATCGTTTTAGTAGACGGCTTGCCTCTATCAATGCATCCGTCTCGAATCTGTTTGCGTCGCATACGCCACCGGTTCGCGGTTACGCATCGCAAAGAATGTGCCCGTTTTGCGGGTTAATCACGTCGCGGTCAAAGTCGTCTTGCCTGGAGTGCGGGAAATCGCTCGTGCCGGCCACGACAAGATAATAGATGAGTTTTGTGGGAAGCTCATTTTCGGCGACTCCTTAAATGAGCGAAGGAGATCAACATGCTTTGGACAATTTTCGTTGTGCTTCTGATTCTGTGGCTTCTTGGTTTCAGCCTCCACATGGGCGGCGCCCTGATTCACTTGCTGCTGGTTATTGCGGTGGTGGTACTGATCATTAACCTGGTGAGCGGCCGGAGTGTGGTGTAAGACCGTCGCTTAAGCTTTCGAGGATCCAAATGAAAAGGCAGTACCTGCACCTCTCCGCTTGTGTCTGCGACAAGTGTGCGGGCCCGGTCATAGCGGGCTCGACTGCAGCGCGCGAGAATGAAATATCGAAAGAGACTGACCTCCGGGAAGTCGGAGTGATCTGCCTGTCGTGCGGCCATGGGCAAAGCAAGGCAAGCAAGCCCGGTCTGATCCACGACTTTCCGCCCACGCCATGGGAGTTCACGAAAGCAATCGACATCGGCCTTGTGCGGCAGAACTTCATTGAGCAGTGACTTGCGAACGCGCGCCAGTTTCAGGACAGTCGCGTACGCGCACCAGCAATGCTCAGCGCGATCCCGCCCGCGATCAGCACGACACTGATGATTGGCGAAACCCGCTCGCTGTGACTGGTCTGAACGCCGATATTCGTTTTCCCGACCTTGATGCCCTCCGTCTCGGTGTGGGGAATTGGAACGACCAGGGATGCGATGCCGAGCGCAACCAGCAGCAGGCCTGCGAACAGCAGCATTTTCATATCAAGTCCTCGCTATTGAAAAGCGTCTTGCCTTTGCACCGATGATAAGTCATTTGCGACTTGCTCTGTCCGGAACTTCCGCTCATGAACCGCACCTCTCTTGGCAATAGAATACGCGCTAACGTTTCCCCTTGCCGGGTGTGCAGAGGACTTTCCGTTCCAGGTAAGCGCGCCCTGCCGTGCGACCAAATAAGGAGAGCCGGTCGAGCTTTCGCTCGACCGGCTCTATTCATGAGGCGATCTCGGCTTACTGTGGCGCTTCCGCCTTCTTCTTTGCTGCCGGATGCGCGGGATGATCCGGAACCGCCTTTACCTTCGTCTCATCGACCAGGGTCGTGGTGTCGGCTCCGGGGAAGGTCGCGCCGACCGGAACAATCCAATGTTCCGAAGTCGCCGTGCCTGCGTTTCCGGTGCGGGTCTCGATGCGGCTTGGGTCGATGTTCTGTTTCGCCTCGCCTCCCGAGATGTAGGCCTTCACGTTGAGCGCGCGCTCGCCCGCCAGGTTCTTACGCTTTTCCGTCGGATCAGCGTTCCCAACCACCACCAGCTTGGCATCTGGATCCTGCTGCAACTTGAGGGCAACATCGTCCAGCTCGGCCTTGCAGGTGTTATCGACGCGCCACGGTTTCTTGAGGTTCGGGTACTGGCACTCGTTCACCTTGGTGGCCTGCGGCGGCGGCGGTGGCGGATTTTCAACCGTCACCGAGCTCGTCGTCGAAGCCGTCAAGCCGCGCGAGTCGGTACAAGTAGCCCCGATCGTGATGGGACCGGACGAGGCGCCGGTGGTGTTCAGCGTGGCGGAGTTTCCGCTGCCGGAAATACTGCCGCCGCTCGAAGTCCATCCACCCACCGTCACCGGAACGTTATCGGGACTGGTGCAGGTGCAACTGATGGTTGACGAAGTACCGGCCTGGACCATCGACGGGCTCGCCGAGCAGGAAATCTGCGGCGGGTTCTTGGGTGGTTCCTTCACGATCAAGGTCGCCATGCAACTTGCCTCGCCACCCTTCCTCATTTTGGGATCGGAGATATGGGCCGTAACCGTGTAACTGCCGCCCGCCATGCCGTTGGTGTTAATGCTCGCAGTATTATCCTTACCCGTAATTTGGCCGCTGGTGCTGCTCCATGTGTAATTCAACGTGTGCTTGGGATTGAAGTTGCTGACAGTAGCAGTCGCCGTCGTGGGCTCGCCCACCATGACTTCACTGGGATTGAGGGTGCAACTCGCTGAAACGGGCGGCCCAGGCTGTTCGCCGCCAAACATAAGTACCACGCCAGCTTGCAGTCTTAAGCCTCTCACATCAGTGGCGGGGACAACCGACGACGGACCATACTGATGATCCGAGTACACGAAATCGGCTCTGAACAGACGCACAGCGAAGTGTCTGCCCAAGTTTGCATCGAGACCGCCACCAACCATGAACCCGGGTGCGAGATCGTTCCCGAAGACTTCGGACGCCAGGCGATGCTCGCCCCCGAGAGCTTCGAGAAACGGGGAAAAATAGTGCGTGCGAAAAGTTATTTTAGGCCCAGCGGAGATGTTGAAGAATTCGACTTGGTCAATTCTGGCAGCCACCCCGCTCTTACCGCTGCCCCACTGCCCACTGCTGTCGACTGTCAATCCGAACCAGCGATTAAAGTCGTAGGTGATGCTGGCGCCCACGCCCCGCGGATCCCATGTCAAGCAGCTAGACACCGGGACCACTCCTCCTGGAAGCAGGCCGTACACCGTGCAGCCTGGGTAGAAAGCGGAGTATCCGCCGTAAAGTTCCCATTTGGGAGCAGGCTGATCCTGCGCTGCCGCGAGCGTGCCCACGCAGCACAGGACAGCAACTACTGCCAACAGCATAACTGCAACGCGGCCACAAGAGTTATGAGAGTGAGATGACATGTGCCAATTCCTCCGAACTTCAATGACGTGAAATCATGCTTTTCCATCCTGCCCGGTAGTGGGCCAGCCTCAAGCTGATCTCACTACCGAATACCTCCTACCGACTAACTCATGGACAGGGTGGTACGTTCACTTGATTGTCGTCCAATGTGACTGCGCCGGTCAGGGCCATCGCTCTGCCGTCCAGCGTCGCGCCGGTGGTAACGGTGGTGGACGCCTCGGACATAATGGTTCCTGCGAATAATGTGTTGGTTCCAAGGGTGGCTGAACTGCCGACCTGCCAGAACACATTTTGAGGCAGGCCACCACCGGTCAGAATGACCTGGCTATTACCGGCCGCTGTGGTCAGGGTGGACACGATCTGGAAGATCCAGACGCCATTCGCACCGGCCGTACCGGCGGCGAGAGTGAGGTTCCCGGTTATTCCCAGCGAGGGCTGGGCGCTCGTCGTCTTATAAACGCCAGGAGCGAGTGTTTCCCCGCCTACATCTGCGGGGAGGGTGGCCCCTCCGGGTGCTGCCGCGGCGTAGGCATACGCCGTGGCCAAGGCGGCCTGGGCCTGCATGGCAGCGGCATCGCCAACGTCGTACGAGGCCGCTATTCCTGGTCCTCCCGTAAGAGCAAATCCAGTGATCGAAGCCGCCGGATATATCCCCACCTCTCCCGTAACGACGGTGTCGCTGATACTGCTAAGAACGGGAGTGGCAGCCAGAGCTCCGAAACCGCAGGCCTTTCCCATCGGTACGGTGGGAGGGGCTGTACATGCCGCGGCAGCTGTGGTGAAGGTCCACATATAGTCAGTTGCTAGTCCAATACCGCCGAGATCCTGGGCCCCCGTGGTTATGGTAGCGGTGTAGGTGGTGCCCACGGTGAGAGCGACGTTTGGTGTGAAGGTCGCGGCATAGCTCGAAACATCATAGGTAACTGTTCCTGCCACAGGTGTGCTGGGCGACACGGCCAACGTAAAGGTTGTATTAGTGATCGTGGCAGGATTCATCGCCTCGCTGAAGGTGGCAACGATCAGGGTGCTGGGACATACATCGAGAGCGCTAACAAGCGGGGCTACGGAAACCACGGTGGGCGGAGCACATGGGTTGGCAGCTGTGGTGAAGGTCCATACCTTGTTACTCGCCAGCGCATCGCCATTGAGATCCTGGGCCCCCGTGGTAATGGTGGCGGTGTAGGTGGTGCCCACGGTGAGCGCGGCGTTTGGTGTGAAGGTCGCGGTTGACAGAGCGTACGTAACTACTCCTGTCACGGGTGTCGTACCCGGCCCTTGCAAAGTGAAGGTTGTGGCAGGACTGATGATCGTGGCAGGATTCATCGCTTCGCTGAAGGTGGCGGTCACTGCCGTGCTGGGGCAGACGAGGGTCGCACCAGCAAGAGGGGTCACGGAAATCACGGTAGGCGGAGCGCATAGTTCGCTAGAGGTTGTGAAGCTCCATACAACGGGACTCGCTAGCGCAATGCCATACTCGTCTATAGCCCCGGCCGCAATTGCGGCGGTATAGGTGGTGCTCAGCGCGAGAGGAGGGCTTGATGGCGTAAAGGTGAAAATCGTGTTTGTTGAATCGTAGGTAACTACTCCTGGCACGGGTGTAGTGCCCGGCCCCGCCAAGGTAAAGGCGACTGTGGCAGGTTGCATCGCCACGCTGAACGTGGCGGTCACCACCGTGTTATTGGGACAGACGAGGGTCGCACCAGCAAGAGGGACCACGGTAACCATAGGCGGGGCTAGAGCTGGGTTGGAGCCGGGATTGCAGCATCCGGGGCTGAAGATGAGCGTAGGAATGCTATGGACCAGATCTTATGATTGTAGTATCTACGCATGATCGTCTTCCTTCTTCCTCTCGGCTCAACTGCTGCCGCACGGTGGAATCTTGCGATTTTGGAAAAATTTTAGCCAGATGGACTGTAACGAATCTGTTCAAAATTGCTCACAATAAGAAAAGGGTGAATCTTGAACTGTTATTAACCGCTTGACGCTGCTCCGGGTCCCGGCATGGGATTATTATGATTGCCCCCACGCGATCCGCATAAGTCCTCTTTCGGGCGGCACACTTTCGTAGGCATCATTGGAAAACGATTCGCATCCTATGGAAAACGTGGAGGGCGATTTCGCATCCATTCCCGAAATGAAGAGGGACCATTCCACCTACAAGCGCGGGGCCAGTGAGCGCAATGGGACGAGTTATTTGACAGTCGCTTGCTTGGGGGCGCTCAATCGCGCAGAACCTTTAATCGCGCGGAACTATGGGGAGGCGTTCAATCGTGCAGAATTACACCAAGCAGTGAGCTGTGGACCTGCAACCCGCCTTCCGGGCCGCCGGAGTAATCCACAAAACCGAGCTTCCTGAACCGGTTCATGAAAAAGCTCACGCGCGAACGAGTGGTCCCGACCATCTCGGCCAAAGTCTCCTGACTGATTTTGGGGACGACCGGCTCGGGCACACCTTCCTTGCCAAAATGAGCGAGCAGAAGAAGGACGCGAGCCAGCCGCTTTTCGCTGGAGTTAAACAACTGGTCGACCAGATCCTCTTCATAACGGATATTCCGCGCCAGCAAATACGCCACGAACAGATCGGAAAACGCGTGTTCGCGGTGCAGTGCAGTTATCATCGCTTTCTTGTCGATCCGCAGAATTTCACAATCCGTCATTGCAGCCGCCGACCCCATGCGCAGAGCCTGACCTGCCAGCGCACCTTCGCCAAAGAAGTCTCCGTCAGTTAAAATGCCGATGGTCGCCTCTCTGCCGGTCTTGGAGACGACGGTGAGATTCACTTTGCCTTTTTGGATATAGAAGACCGCGTCCGCTTTATCCCCCTGAGCGAAGATTCCCTGCTTCTTGGCGAAAGTCAGGGTCTTCCTACCCTCGCCAATGGTTGCGAGGAAGGTGCGGGGATTGAACTCGCGGCCTTTCTTATTCGCAGGTGAAGGGGAACCCATCGCCTGTAATTTTAATCCTGTAAAGTTGGTTTTTTCCATAAATTTGAGACGCCGCACCGCGGGACTCCTTCTAGGGCCAGGGTTCTCAAAGTGAACCATTCTGCACAGTATTTCGACAGAAAATGGATGAGCTTTAAGGCAGCGAGGAGCAGTGGGTCCGTCCAACCAGGCGGCTTGGATCTCCTGCGGAGCCAAGAGGTTCCCACGATAAGGTGGGCTCACGGGAGGAGTCTTCCATGCCCCGAGAAGTTCAAATTGGCACGATCCTGAGTCGGAATGGCCGCAGCTCTTTGGGCTGAAGAGCGAGCCCTACTCGGGGCAACACTTTAATGGCCCTCGAAGTGAGCAGACCCGTTACTCTTTCTCAGCCACCAAGCACCGGGCTGGATGCGGCTCTGTGCGGGGCAGTCCGGTGTTAAGCTCGCACTTCTCTTGCGGCTTGGCGCCGCAAGTGGGGCAACGAACAGCCAGGGCCTGTTTCTTCTCCGCTTTCATGACTAGATGATGCAGGATTGCCCGGCAACAAGCTGGTCAATTGTGACCAGCGCACTTACATCAGAACCCAGCATTCTTGGTTTTGTAGAGTTCGTTTTCCGTTAGCGCCTGTGGCGATAATCGCCGATACGGAATTGCGCATCCAATCACTGCATGGAGGAGAGGGTGTCAATCTTCGATGAACAATACAGAGTTGTCGCCATCGAAGGTGACCGCCTTGTCATCCGGGGAACCGTCAGCGGCGATGTGCTGACGATCATCAACCCCGAGCCTGAGACTCCTCTTACACAAGAAGACTATCCGCTTGGAAAATTGATCGCTCTGACTGACCCGTCACAAGCGCCTCTGAATTAGGAGTGTCAACTCCGCGGCCTTGGTGAAGGGAATTCTCATGCTGAAAAGGTTGGCAGCCTCGCAGGGATTCGAACCCCGATACTCTGCTCCAGAGGCAGATGTCCTACCGTTGAACGACGAGGCTGTAATCCGATTCTAAATCATTTTGCGGCGACTGCAAAACGGCGCGCTCTTGCCGGATGCACGCGCAAGGTACGAGGCTTGCGTTAGAATCTTTGGCAGCGGTGCAAGGAGTTGCCATGGCCAGCAGCCGAACTTTCCCAGAAACTTTTTCAGGAACTATCCCGGTTGAAACCGACTACGCCGAAATGGCGCGCCGTCCGCTTGAGGCCGAACAGTGCGCTCTCATCGTCGTGGACATGCAGGAGAAATTGCTGCCGCCGATCTGGGAAAAAGAACGGCTGGTGCGAAATATCCAGCTCCTGATCCGCCTGGCTGGAATTCTGAAGATCCCGGCGCTGGTCACGACACAATATGCAAAGGGCTTGGGCAACACCGTGCCGGAGATTGCGTCCATGTTGCCGGACAGTCCGCCCATCGACAAGCTGATGTTCTCCTGCTTCGGCAGCGATGTGTTCTGCTCTTTGCTGAAGCGCTTACCGGGCCCGCGAACGACCGCGCTGTTGTGCGGCATGGAAACGCATATCTGCGTGATGCAGACTGCAATGGGGGCGCTGCGGGAGGGCTATCTGGTGCATGTGGCTTCTGATGCTGTCAGCTCGAGGACAGAATTAAACTGGCGGATCGGACTGGATCGCATGCGCGCGGCCGGAGCCATTCTTTCCTCGACCGAGATGATGATCTACGAACTGCTGCGGTCGTCGGGCGCGCCCGCGTTTCGAGAACTGTTGCCCTATCTGAAGGGCTGACATGACCGCGTGCTGAGTCGTACGGTGGAGGGACGGGCGTCTCGCCCGTCCAGCCGGGCGGGGACGCCCGGCTCTCCAGGAACCTATTCTTTTTCTTTCTGCTTCACCCGCACAACCGTGATTTTCGAGAAGCCCTCCTCGAAGGTTGGAGGCTTCAACTTGCCCGCCATCTTGCGCATGATATCTTCGGGGACCGCGCGGCCACGGCGCTGGTGGCGTTCCATGCAAACTTCCAGCGGCACATCGAAGAACAGGCCCTGCACATCGTAGCCGTAATCCTTGGCCAGTTTGATCCAGCTATGGCGGTCGTGGGGGGTAAGGTTCGTCGCATCCACGTAGTTCATGGGACGGCGGGCAATCAGCCTCGCCTTCAGCATGGATCGCAGATTGGAAAACACGAGGTCCTGAAAGCGCTGCTCCTGCGCGTCATCGAAAAGAAGTTCGCGCAGCAGATCGCTCGAAAGCGGATGAATGTTGTGCCGCTTGAACCACGAACTCTTGCCCGATCCCGGCAACCCGATCGCCAGGACTACCGTTCCCTTGCTGGCGCGGGCGGGAACCGGAACAGCTTCAGCCGGCGACTTCGCGGCAACCGCGGGTTCCGGGGCGGATGCTTCGGCTGCCAGTGCTTCTCCTGCGGATGTTGGTTCTGCTGCAATTGCGGGCGTAGCCGCCACCGGCCGCGGACGCGATCCGCCGCGACCTCCGCGGCCCCGACGACGGCGGGACGTTCGCGGTCTCGCTTCACCTGCCGCAGACATCACGTTGGATGCCACGACCGGCGCGGGCGCGGGTTCCGGCACCGGCCCCCGTCTCGGCGCACGCGACTCGACTACGGGCGCCTCGGCTGGAGCTTCGACCGGCGCGACCGGCTCATTATCATAGAACCTCGGCTGCAAGGGCTCGGGTGCCTTGATTGCTTCCTTGCCGTGGCCCTCTCCGGCCTTCTTGCGGCGCTTTAAGCGCTCGCTCATCCATTTGCGCATATAGCTGCTTGTAGCATACCAGCGCACACTGGAGCAATCTGCGCGTCGTGGCAGCCGGGGTTACCCGGGGTTCGATACCCGGGGTTCGATACCCAGGGTTCGATATCCAGGGTTCGATATCCGGGGTCCGCCCCAGCCGGATTCAGCTCTGGACAGCACGATTTACAATAGCTGCCAGGGTAAATCCATGAATCCAACGCATCCCGCAACTCTCCCGGTTGCCGCCGGGCAACTCCCCGCCGTGCCGCTAACGCTTGAAGGCTACGCCGCTCTTCACCAGATGATGCGTTTCCGCTGGACCGCATGGCGCTCCATTCCAGAGAAAGATCGTCGCGAAATCACCAACGAAGCCGCAAGACTGCTGGCAGAGATGGAAGGCAAGGCCGATGGCGAGTCTGCGCTCTACTCGTTGCTGGGACACAAAGGGGACCTGATGCTGGTCCACTTCCGCGATAGCTTCGACCAGCTCAACCAGGTGGAACTCAATCTGGCACGACTTCGACTCAACGACTTCCTGGAGCCCACGACTTCGTATTTGTCGGTGATTGAGCTGGGGCTGTATGAGTCGACGCTGAAGACCTACAAGGCGCTCGCCGAGCGCGGCGTCGAACCACACTCGGAGGAATGGAAAAAGTCGATCCAGGAAACGATCGCGCGCCAGAAAGAGGCGATGAAGCCGCGGCTATTCCCGCCGATGCCGCCGAACCGGTACATCTGTTTTTATCCGATGGATCGGCGGCGCGGCGAAGACAAGAACTGGTACACGCTTCCCATGGAGGAGCGCCAGCGCCAGATGAATGAACACGGGCTGATTGGACGCCGCTATGCCGGTGAGGTGAAACAGATCATTACCGGCTCCATTGGTTTTGACGATTGGGAGTGGGGCGTCGATCTGTTCGCCGACGATCCCCTGGTATTCAAGAAGCTGATCTACGAGATGCGCTTCGACCACGTCAGCGCCGTGTATGCGCTGTTCGGAAGCTTCTACCTCGGATTGCGCTGCCCGGCGAATCGGCTGTACGACTTGCTGGAAGGAAATTTACCGCAGCATGGTCAGTCTGGAGTTTGACTCACTTCTTGCCTGATCGCTTCTTGCTGCGAACGCGCTTCACTTTCGGAAGCTTTGCATTCGGAAAGTGAAACTCGTGCCGTTTCATATCCACGCGCGTCCCGCGAAAGGTAACGCCCTCCATGCGCAGGCGGAATTTTTGCTCGGCGGAATTCTCTCCGCACAACTTGATCGCGCCGCCGAAGCCGACCACGCGGTGCCAGGGCAATCCAGGAACCTGTTGCAGAATTCGCACCACCTGGCGGGCGGCTCCGGGCCAGCCCGCAGCCTTGGCGATCGCTCCATAGCTCGACACCGTTCCCGCTGGCAAAGCCCGAATGCAGCGCACGACGCGGGCACGCTTATCCTCCGGCATGCTTCTCCCTCAGTTGGATTGGGATTGCCGATTCACGAATAAACATCTGGCGAACAATCATGTTAACCTAGATTCACCAATACAAAAATTTACACATGCCCGTAAAACCTGAGATTACGATAGGTGCATCCCATGTTCTTGCTCGCCACGAAAACTGCCTTTTGGAGAATACAAATGTCTCGCTTGTTGAAAGCCCTGCCCCTTGGGTTGGCCATTGTGGCCGTTGCGGCTTTAAGCATCATTGCCGCCAGCTGTAATTCAGGCAATACGCAGGCTCGTTTCGTCAATGCCATCTCGGATTCGGGCACGTTGGATTTCGATTTCAATGGAACGAAGATATTTACCGTAGCAGCTAACCAATCTTCGTCGTCAAGCTATACGGGTGTGCCAGCAGGCAGCGACCAGATCCAAGGGTTTGCAGAGGGCACCACCAACTCGGCCTTCCCTGCGGATGTCGTTTCTTTGAACTCTGGGTCATTTTACACTTTGGTTGCGGCTGGACTTCTTACGCGCACGGTCCCGGTCAACATCTTGAATCTACTCGACAACAACACGGCGCCGCCAAATGGCTCCGTGAATTTCCGCGTCATTAACGCATCGACTTGCGGACCTTCGCCGGGTTGCAGCGGCGGCGCGGTGGATGTTTATATCCTCCCGGAGCCCAACGCCATCTTACCTAGTTCTTGTTCGGTGGCGGGGAAATACTGCATTTCAAACCTTGCCGCCCAGACCACGAGCGGCTACGTAACCCTTCCCTATAATTCCGAGGGGAACGGTTGGCTGATGTACGTTACTGTGGCGCCGGGGTCCACGACTCCATACTTTAACGTTCCCCTCGGTGGCGTCGGCAACGCAAACGAGGGCGCGATTTGTACCCTGGTGCTCTACGACAACGGTGGAACGCAAATGAGTACCTCGGCGCCCCTTAAGTTGAATGATCTCAATTGCTCCGGCCTATAGCGGGCGGTTCGCTCGGCATAGCCGCGTTCAGTTGCAACCTTCAGAAAAAGGAACCGGGCCTTGACGGGGGTCCGGTGAACCACCTGACAAGCTGCTAAAATCCTTCTTGCTCACCACCAAGCTGCCTTTTGGAGAATTAAGGATGTCTCGCTTGCTGAAAGCCCTGCCTCTTGCGTTGGCCCTGGCGGCCTTGAACATCTTCACCGCGAGTTGTGGTTCCAGCACTCCAGCGCAGGTTCGTTTCGTCAATGCCATCCAGGACACTGCCCAGTACGGCACCGGCTTGGATTTCGAGTTCAACGGAACGAAGGATTTTACCGACGTAGAATTCCAAGGTGTTCAGCCGGCCTCGGGCTATACGAAGGTGCCTTCGGGTTTTAACTCGGTCGAAGGGCTTGAAACCGGTACCACCACCGAGGTCTTCAGGTCCGACGTTAGCTTGAACGGCGGGGCGCAGTACACTTTGGTTGCGACTGGATTTGCTACCAACTCCGTCGAAGTTGTCATCATTCCGGCAGCTGACAAGAACGCGGTGCCGGCCAACGGCAACGTGGAATTCCGCGTCATTAACGCATCACCCAGCGGACCTAACGGCATTCCGGGCGCTGTGGATGTTTATATCTTTCCCATCGGGTCCAACAGCCCTATCGCGCCACCGGCCACAATCCCTAACCTTGCCTACCGGAGTACGAGCAGCTACATAACGTTTCCCTATAATCCCAACTTTGAACAGGGCTTCAATTACACGATGTTCGTGACTGCAACGGGGACCACGACACCAATCCTTATTACCCAGACCCTCAGTGCTGGCAATTCGTCCGAGGGAGCGATTCGTACCCTAGTGCTCACGGACGAAAAGAATGTAGATCAATTGAATCCGCTGGCGATCGTGTTGAATGACGTCAATTAATCGCACACAAGGCGCTTCGGCCCCACCGGGCGTTTGGCTGCAACCTTCCGAAAAAGGAACCGGGTCTCGACCAGGGCCCGGTGAACCACTTCACAAGCTGCTAAAATCCTTCTTGCTCACCACCAAACTGCCTTTTGGAGAATTAAGGATGTATCGCTTGTTGAAAGCCCTGTCCCTTGCGCTGGCCCTTGCGGTCTTGACCATCTTCGCCGCGAGTTGTGGTTCCAACGCTCCAGCGCAGGTTCGTTTCGTCCATGCCATCCAGGACGCCAACCCCCTGGATATCGATGTCAGCGGCCCCAATGTCACAAGCAAGCAGGAATTTACCGACATATCATTCCTCGGTGTCCAGCCGAATCAACCGGGCTATACCAGCATGCCTTCGGGTAGCGACACGATCGAAGGGTTTTTGACGGGCACAACCACCGAGGTCTTCAGCGACTCGGTTAGCTGGGGCGCTGGGGCGCAATACACGGTGATTGCGACTGGATTTTCTCTGACTGGCGCCAACGGCAGCAACGTTGTCCTCCTGTCTATCCCTGACAACATCCCGGCGCCGCCGACGGGCGACGTTGAATTCCGCGTCATCCACGCGTCGCCGAGTGGACCTGGCACAGTGGATGTTTATATCGAACTGAACCCAAGTACCGGTCCCGGGCTCCCCGTTACGATTAAAGGCCTTGCCTACACGCAGGCGAGCAACTACGTATCCTTTGCCTTCAACCCCAATAATGACACCGTTCCCCCGGGTTATACGGTGTACGTCACTGCATCGGGGAGCACGCAACCACCCTTTTTTATTAGCGAGCCCATCTATCCGGCAAATGCTGGAGCGGTACGCACCCTGGTGCTCACGGACGTCCAGGATGGAAAAACAATGAACACGTCTTTCCTGGAGTTGTCTGACCCCTATTAGATCGCGGGCAAGATGCGTCACTACGGGAAATCAGCTGCCCCTTTAGGCGCTGGGCATCGAAAATCGACTTTTCCCGCCGCTTCCTAAGCCGCATCTTTCTTGAAGGACTGCGCGGCAGCTTGTTCATCGTCGAACACTTCAAAAATAGTGAGCAGCTTGGTGAGTTGGAGAAGGTCCCCTACGCGCTGGCTCAAGCTCGCCAATTTGACCGCTCCGCCGGCGTTGCGGGCACTCGTGTAAAGCGAAACCAGCGTTCCGAGCCCGCCGCTATCGATGTAATTCACTTCGTGCAGATTTAGCACAACCTTTGGGCTTTGGGCCAACAGTTTCTTGACGGTGTCGCGCAAGCTGGCCGATTCTTCGCCGAACACAAGCCGGCCGCTGCAATCCACCACCAGCACGCCCTCCATCGATCGTGTGCTCATTCTCAGTTGCATGGGCAACTCCTCTCTAATCTTCGCAGTAAAACTCAGTTCATGAGCGTACCCCGCCTGCCGAAGCCATGCAAGCGCCCGCTGTAGAGACGTGCTTGCCCGGTCTCGGTCTGAGGCAGGAGACGCGGTAAGCCGCGTCTCTCCTTGAGTTCCCCTCCGCGCAAACTCCTCGTGCGTGAGACTATATAATGAAGAACTCGCATGAGCTATCAGGTCCTGGCGCGCAAATACCGGCCGCAGAAATTCTCCGACGTCATCGGCCAGGAACACGTCACCCGCACCCTGCAAAATGCGATCGCGCAGGAGCGCATCGCGCACGGCTATATTTTCAGCGGTCATCGCGGCATCGGCAAGACGACGGTCGCCCGCATCCTGGCGATGGCGGTGAACTGCCGCTCCGCGGAAAAGCCGGTGGCCGAGCCCTGCGGCGTATGCGATTCCTGCACCGAGATTCGCGCCGGTAACGCGGTGGACGTGATCGAAATTGACGCCGCCACCAATCGCGGAATCGACGAGATCCGCGAATTGCGAGAGGCCGCGCGCTATCGTCCGGCGCGCGATCGCTTCAAAATCTACATTCTCGACGAGGCGCACCAGATCACCGACGCGGCCTTCAATGCGCTGCTCAAGACGCTCGAGGAGCCTCCCAGCCACGTCATCTTTATGATGGCCACCACGCAACCCGAAGATATCCCCCAGACCATCCGCTCGCGCTGCCAGCACTTTAGTTTTCGGGCGGTGAAGTTCGAAGACATAGTGGGGCAACTCCGCGACATCGTGACGAAAGAGAAGATCCCCGCCGACGAGGACGCGCTCGCCCTGCTGGCCGAAGCCGGCGACGGCTCGATGCGCGACGCGCTCTCCATCCTCGACCAGGCCATCGCCTCTACCTCCGACCATTTGACCCTCAATTCGGTGCGCAGCCTGATCGGCTCCGCTCCGGCAGGGGCTCTCGAAACGGTCATGCAGGCGGTCTCGGAAAGTTCCAGCGAAAAAATCCTGGTGCTGGTCGACGAACTGATCGGCGAAGGGCACAGTCCCACGCATTTCGCGCGCCAGTTGGTGCGCTTCCTGCGAAATGTCACGGTGGCAAAGATCGCGGGCAAGGATTCGGCGCTCTTGCAGATATCGTCCGATGAGCGCGCCCGCGTGGCCCGCATCGCCAATCTGTTCAGCGAGGAAGACCTGACGCGGCATTTGCAAATCATGCTGCGTACCTACGGAGAACTCGGATACCGCCAGGAACAGCGCTTCCACCTCGAACTGGGATTGCTGAAAATGGCGCACGCGCAGCGTCTGCTGCCGATCGAGCAATTGCTGAGTGATGCGGCGCCTATTAAGCAAAAACGCATCGACATAGCGGCATCGGCGGAAGTTCCTCGCCCGGGACTTGCGCGCACCGCGCCCCCAGCATCGGCGCGATCGAGTTCGGTGTCGCCGTTCGCAGCCGACTCGGCGCGAAAAGGCAATCCCAAAGCGGAGGCGTCCGGCGATACTGTAGCATTCGCGGACAAGGCATTCGCGGACAAGCATGCCCTGAGCGCAGTCGAAGGGACTGTCCGCGCCACACACCCGTCGGGTGCGACCAGCGCCAATGTCGTCATCATGGGATCGGCCGCGCCCGCCATGGAAGAGTTATCGCTGGAACCAGAAGCGCAGCCAGCCGCGCATATCGAAGCGAAGGCTGAAGCGAACGCCGAGTCTCTGCGCGATGCCGTTCTGAACGCGCTGGGCAATCAGCAAATGCTCGTCTCCCTGTTGGAGAACGCGGAGTGGAGGCTGGAGGGAAATACGCTGATCGCAAAAGCAGCGGCTTCGAGCACGATGATCGAAATGTCATTCACCGCCGACGCGCGCCGCGTCGCCAGCGCCGCCGCCAGCGGTCTGGCCGGGAAAGCAATCAAGATGCTGGTCGAGCCCGGTGGAGCGCTGCAGGCGACGTCTCCGGCACGCCGGTCTTCATCGAATGGAAGCGCGCGCAGCCGTGCCGAACAGGATCCGGTTGTGCAACGCATGCAGGAAAAGTTCGGAGCGGAAATCCGCACCGTGATTGATTATCGGGAGAAAGGATAGGAGCATTGTGTAATTTGGTAATCGGGTAATTGAAGCCCTCATCGCCGCAGGTCTGAAATTACCAAATTACAAAATGTACAAATTCCTCTATGTCTGGATTTAATTTGCAGGAACTGATGTCGCAAGCCAAGCAGCAGTACGAGACGCTGCAGAAAAAGATGGAGCAGACCGTGGTCGAGGCCTCGGCCGGCGGCGGCACGGTCACCGTCAAAATGGATGGCCGCAAGCAGGTGCTCGCCATCAAGATCGACCCCGAGGCCGTAAAAGCCGGCGATGTCGAGATGTTGCAGGATCTCGTGATGGCCGCACTGAACGAAGCCGGGCGCAAGGTGGATCAAGCGATGCAATCGAGCGTCGGCGGAATGCTCGGCGGACTCGGCCTCGGGGGACTCTAGGAACATGTCACGTTTTGCCGAACCGATGACCCGGCTCATCGACGAACTCAAGAAGCTGCCGGGAATCGGCAGCAAGAGCGCCCAGCGGCTCGCCTTTCATATTCTTCGATCGAGCGAGGATGACGCCGAGGCTCTGGCCTCTGCCGTTCGAGATGTGAAGGCCAAGCTGCGTTTGTGTTCGATCTGCAATAACATCACCGACGTCGATCCCTGCGTGTACTGCAGCAGTCCTACCCGGAATCAGAAGCTCGTCTGCGTGATCGAGGAACCGACCAACATCGCCGCCGTCGAGAAGACGCGGCATTTTAACGGCGTCTACCACGTGCTTCACGGCTCGATTTCGCCATTGCATGGCGTAGGACCCGAACAGTTGCGCATCGCAAACCTGATCAGCCGGGTCGGCCGTGGCGAAATCGAAGAAGTCATCCTGGCGACCAATCCCACGGTCGAGGGAGAAGCCACCGCCACCTATTTGGCCCAGCAACTCAAGCGGCAAGGACTGCGCGTGACGCGGATCGCCATGGGGATTCCGGTAGGCAGCGACATCGAGTACACCGACGAAGTCACCATGCTGAAAGCCATGGAAGGCCGGCGGGAAATGTAGAGTTTGCTACGGCTTTACAATCGACGATGCCAGCGCAAGCCCAGGCTGCCCGCACGCAAAACTGTGCAACACTTTGAAACACTCGGGCGCGAGCATCCCCGGAACGGCTGCGAACAACCCAGCGAACACAGCGGCTAACTAGCATTATTGTCTTTCACTTGCAAAAACAATTGAAACCATTGCGCGGAATCTGACACTGGTCATCCAGTTGCTTCTTCCATTACGTCTGTATCCTCGCTCCGTTTGAACCCTTGCTGGCGCGAGATGTACAAAGCGGACGTGAACCGCGCCCGCACAATTCTCCGGGCCAGTCGGCGCCGTGCCGCGATGTAACCGCATCTCAACCGGCGCTCCCGAAACCGGGCCTAACCGCCCGGTTTCATTTTTTGTCCGGATGCCGGAATGCGCGGGGCGGAGCGAAGCTCCGCATTCTCAGTCGCCACTGGTTCCCAGCAGGAATCCGTTGGCTTCCTCCTTCTCGGCAACCAGTCCTTCCGGCAGCCTGCCCCGGTTGTACTCCGCCATGCGGTTTTTCCACTTGAGGAAATCGGTGATGCTCTCGGGTTCAATGCGGATTTCCACACGCCGCAAACTCGCCAGCAGAAGATTCATCTCGTTCTGGAACCCGATCTCGGAACGCAGGTTCTTCGCCGACGCCTTGACCCGCTCGATCTCGCGCCCCCACACCTCCAGCAGTCCCCAGCCCGTGGGAAGTTCCCCGGTAAGTATGAGACCCCGCGGCGCCAGGTAATACCGCTCACAGCCGACGCCGATCTCCGGCTTCTGCCGGAAGGGCTTGTCGCGATCGGCCAGGAAATCTGCGCGCGACACCTTGCTCTCTACCAGCACCGAATGGCACGCCTTTTTCCAGCCAATGGCGTCCGGCATCTCGCCACTGACGCAGGCCTGTTCGCTGAGCACCACTCCGCAGCGATAGCGCCGCAACCAGTGCACTGCCATCGAAACTAGTTTTGTATGGGTCACACAGGAAGTTTGAAAGGGGAACCTTGTTCTGAGAAGTGTCAGAGTAGCTTCTATGCTCTCAGCTCTTAGCTTCTGGGCGCGCGTCCCGCGGATTTGCCGCCTTTTGCGGAAGCACGTAGTGTCCGCACCAGCACTGGCCGGCGCAGCATGGTTTCGAGTAAATATCGCGCCGCGGCGATGGCTTCCGCCGAACGGTCCAGCGCCAAGTATCCCGCCACCCGTATCAGTATGAAACCGTCCTGCAAATTAACCTCGAGCCGCGGAGCGTCTTCGTTTTCGTTTTCTTTCCCACGGCGCCTATTGCGCGTGTCCAGCGCATTTGCCAGACGCAAAATGCCGGCCAACTCCATGGCTATGCGGCGATCCGGTAGTTTCAACTGTTGCATGGTCTTTCCCCGCGGACGCGGCAATGCCCCACGATGATAGCGCGCCACCACCGCCGCCAGTTCCATTTCTCGCGCGCTCCAACCGAGAGGCGGCGTCAGCCCGCGGATCATCCGGTAGGAATTCTTTTGGTGATTTTTCGGGCCCCTAGCTTTTCCGACGTCATGCATGAGTGCCGCCGCCTGCAAAACCGCTCGCCAGTCGTGATCGAGATTCTGCGCCCCCAGCTTCGGATCCCCAGGGTTCGCCGTCACCAGCCCCGCATCTTTCAACCCGTCGTACAGAAGAAGCGCCAGTTGAGCCACGCGCTGGGAATGCGAAAAATCGGGATCCAGATATCCCGCCCCTACCCGAAGACGGCTCATCGCCGCTGCGCGCAGTTGCGGGCCCGACGGCAGCTGCGCCCGCCAAACGCGCCACAGCGACTGCCGGCCCACCATCTTCTCGCGATAGCGCGCGATCCTCTTGGCGCGCTCCACGTTCAACTTCTCACGCCAGCGGCTCTGGCTTTCCACGTCAGGGAACGCCATAATGTCGACGGCCGTGGCCCACAGCACATCCAGATCGTGCACCTCTCCCAAAAGATCCTGAAGCTCTTTCAGATCGCCGCCCCACAACGCGTGCTGCCGCGGCAGAAAATTTTCCACCGTGTAACGGAAGCGCTTGATGCCGATGCGCAGTTCGTGCCAGCTAACCTGCGAGCGCGTCCGCAGGGCACGTTTGTGCAGATCGTAGGCGGCTGTCCACTTTTCGAGCGCAAGATGCAAATACACCACGCTCCCCGGACGCACCCGCGACGCGCGTTGCGGCAGACTTTGGCTCCACTGGCGCCATTGCTTGCGGTCAAACTGATGGAGGTCTTTGAAGGCGCGCTGCTTGCATTCGGCTTCGCGCGCATGCACATGATGGAGCAGCTTCGCGGATACCGGATCAGCCGACAAATGATCGCCCGCCGAATCGCTTGCGTCTCTCAGCTTCTCGATCCACTCCTGCATCACCTGCATGTCGCGCAGTTCACCCAGCGCCTGGAAAAGTTTCCTTCCCGCCTTCTTCATGTCCTTCCATGAAGAATCGGGATCGAACGTCATCAATCCATCGGCGAGTGAACGGCAGCGCCGCAGGGCTACACGCAGATCGTGCACCGCGTCGGCGTCGAACCCCGCAGCCGCCCGATCGCACTCCACCAGCACGCGCTCCATCCAGGCGCGCAGGCCGAGTTTCGGCTTGGGGTTCGCGGGCTTCAGAATTGGACTGGCTCCCACCGTGGCTCCTTTCCTTGACGGGAACCATTGTCGCCTCTTTGCGCGGATTCTTCTAGGAGCAGCTTCCAGCCGTCAGCTCTCAGCCCTCGGCGAAACAGGTTCGTGGAGGCACGGGCGTCCTCGCCCGTCCGGTGGTGTGAAGCTCCTGAGCGGCGTCCATTCTTGACAGCGGTATTAGAAAACCTGCCCAGAATCGCTCCGATGGAAATCCGTATGCCGATTATCGCATTCTCGACTTCAGCTTGATCATCTCGCCATCCACAGCGAACCTGCCATATCCGTGATGGTGAATGGTCTTCCGGTCCTTTTGCGTCGGATCGATCCAGGCCTTGACCACTTCCAAGACGAAGAGATTGTACTTGGTGACGAAACCGGTATCGGCCACCTTGCATTCGAGATTGGCGAAACACTCGGCCACGAGCGGCGGCGCCACGCGCTCGGCTGGCGCCGGCGTCAGACCGAATCTCTCGAACTTCTTCACTTCCCGGCCCGAGCAGTTGCCGACTTCCACGACTTTGGGCGCCAGCTCCAGCGCCGGAATGGCGATCACGCACTCTTTCGTCGCCCGCAATGCGGCGAAGCTGTAATTGGCGCTGCTGACGACACAGGCAACCAGCGGCGGCTCAAACTCGACCATCATATGCCAGGACATCGTCATGACGTTGGCGCGGCCCTTGCGGGCGGTCGTTAACAGGACCACCGGACCCGGTTCAAGCAACTGGTAGACTTTCGACAGAGGTAGGTCTTTCATCACGGTCGCGGCTCCTGGATCCGGTCTGTAATGGTGGCGAGGCGCAGTCCGTTGTAGCTACGCTCATTGCCGCAGGGGGGATCGTTCACGATGAGCAGGCATTCATTGCCGGTTCCCTTATCTCGATGAAGCTGACAACGGCGATCCCGCTGTCGAATATTTGAACGCCTCCCGCAAAAATTCCGCTGCGCGGGGAGCAGGCTACTTTTTCGGATAGCCAACAGACTGCGCCAGGAGAATCTTCTGATTTGGCCCCAACTTCATGATCTTGGCTAGCGCGGCGCGATCGACAGAGCCTCGGACGCCCGTTGCCAATCCCTCTGAGGCACAGAATAGATAGACATTCTCACTGATGAAACCTACATCGGCGGCAGTGAAGAACTCTGCCTCACTCCCCGATGGTTTCGTCTTACTGAGATCGGCGACATAGACTAGGTTCAATGGCGCAGCGGCGACAAAGGCTTGCGTTCCAGTGGCGGCGCGCACATCTTGCGCCAGGATCGGCTCCAGACGATTTGCTTTGGCATTGTATAGAAATAGGCCATCGCTCATAGCGACGTAGATGTCAATTTCTTGCCAGTTCATCGCCGAAGGCGCCGTACGGCCGCCATCCGGACGGTTAATGCCGAACGCAGCCCAAAGGAGATTGGCTAACACCTGCATGGGCAGCTTCTAGGGACTAAACTCCCGTCGAGTTTTTCGTTCCTTAAGCACCTGCATGAGCGGACGTCCACCCTCAGTCTGTGCCGTTGGCAGTTGGATCGGTTTCAGATCCTGGGCTTGGATGGCGATGCTGACAACGAGAGTGAATAGTAAAGCCGATTTGCGCATAAAGGTCCTCATTAGAGATGCTCTCGGGCCGGGCTGGAGATCGTCGGCGAAGAGAGAACTGCTGGCACCAAGCCTGCGGCCAAAACAGGATTGTAAGACGCTTTAACCATGAAAGCGCCCCCCTATGTCCTCTTCCGGGCGGTTTGTCGCCGACTCGGAAATGAGCCGAAATCATTCGTTACCAACCCGTTCTCTTTATAAGGCATTGGCGGTGAGCGAAGCCAGATCGCTAAAAAGCTTCTCCAACGTCCCTTCCCTGTCAGCCTCGGGCAAACTAAGTTGTCGTTCCACCCGCGCTTCCATCTCGCGCAGCTGCGCCTCCGGCGCTTTTCCCGCAAGACGCTGGAACAGCAACCTGTGTGCACTTTTGCGCTGCATGACCTCCAGCCCATCCAGCATCTGGCGATGCGATGTCCCTTCCCAGATCGCAAGAATCATGGCCTCGCGCAGCCAGCGCTCCACGCGATATTCCTGCAGTGTTCCCACCCCGCCGTACACTTCCATCGCCCATTTGGCCGTCAGCACAGCGAACTCTGCTGTCCAGTACTTCGCCAGGTGAGCGACCAAGCGGAACAGATGATAGCTCTCCGAGTACGGCGGCTTCTCCTGCCATACCTCGTCGAGCAGACGCACCGCTTCCCAAGCTAGCCGGGAAGCCGCGCGTAGCCCTCGCAGACGATCCTCGAACTGCCGCCGAAGTAGAGGATGTTCGATGATCGGTTTACCGAAGGCGGTGCGCTGTTCCGCGAAAGAATAGGCATCGGCGATGGCCCTTTGTGCGAGCGCTACGCTGCCCACGCTGTTGGCCACGCGCGAGAGGTTCAGCACTTCGAGAATCAAATAGATTCCCTGCTCCGCCTGCCCCAGGAGCCAAGCCTCGCTCTGCCGAAATTCGATCTCACCGGTTGGTACCGAGCGAGTGGCGATCTTGTCCTTGAGGCGGCGTATCTGATAATTCAGCTGCCCGTCTTCGCTGCGACGCGGTACCAGGTACAAGCTCAGCCCACGCACGTTCTGCGGTGCGCCCTCCTGCCGAGCCGCGACCACCGCCAATTCGGCCCCGGCATTACTCGCGAAGTACTTGTCACCGGTTAGCCGCCACTTACTCCCATCCCGTTGCGCCACGGTTTCCACCGCCGCGCCCAGGTCTGACCCACCCTTGATCTCCGTCATCCAGGTTGCTCCCTGCCAGACGCTGTCATCGCGCTGCAACATCTTGGGCAAGAACCGCGCCTTCAATTCTGCGTCTCCATATTTCGAGAGCGGGCACACCGTGGACAGAGAAACTGTGTACGGACACGCCAGGCCCGGGTCATAGAAACCAGTAGCGTAAAGAAGAAGGTAAGCGGGGATCAGCGAATTCTGCTCAGAATCTCGCTCAAAGACTCGCCAGAGCACGCCAGCCCGGTATCCATGTTTCAGCATGCGCCAGTAACCGGGTGGGTAAAGGATTTCATCCACCCGCGCGCCAAACCGATCGAACATGCGCAACCACGGAGTGCCGGCGCGGTCTACCGCGTCTGAGATCCCCTGCCCTTCGCGTTCGAACCACGCCTCGTATTCGCGCAGCCAGTCTTGATCGGCACAGATTCCGACCTGCTGCAGAAACTGCACCGGAGAGCGCAAGGTATCGAAGTTCATAGCCAAAGTTCTCTCACCCCGGCGCGAATTTTGCAAGACTTGGCGAAATGTCCCTCTCAAAGTCGCGGCCTATAGCTGCCCACGGTTACGTGATGTCCGATGGCCGGGTACTTCTTCTAAAGGGTTGTCATCTTGCCCGCTGAGCTAGCGCGAGGGGAAAGATCTGTGCATTGCGGCGGGCAAGTCACTGCAATGAGTCATCCTGAGCGAAACGAAAAACGGCTGGCAATATTAAGGCTGGCGTTGTCCTGATTAGAGACCGGGATTACCCCTTTTTTGAGCGCTGCGGGAGACGCGGCGAGCCGCGTCTCTACAGGAAAATTTATTTAGGTGCTCAGCACCTTCTCGCGCTCCTCAGCATCCTGGATCTCCTCGCGAGGCGAAGTCGGCAGCGCAAACTCCAGCACCTCGTCAATGGTTTTCACGTAGTGGGTCGTCAATCCTACCAACTGCTCGGGCGTCAGGTCTTCCTCGACGTTGGTTTTGTTCTCCGCCGGCAGAATCACGTCATGTACACCGGCGCGTTTGGCAGCCAGCACTTTCTCCTTGATGCCGCCCACCGGCAGTACGTTCCCGCTCAGCGTGATCTCGCCCGTCATCGCCGTCAGCGGACGCACCGGCTTGCCCGACAGCAACGACACCAGGGCGGTTACGATCGTGACGCCAGCCGAAGGGCCGTCTTTCGGGATCGCTCCCGCTGGCACGTGAATGTGGATGTCATGGTTGGCGAAAAATTCTTCGTCGATGCCCAACTCCTTCGCGTTCGAACGCACCCAGCTTAAGCCGGCCTGCATGGACTCGCGCATCACGTCCTGAATCTGGCCGGTGATGGTCAGCCCGCCTTTGCCTTTCATCTGGTTGGCTTCGACGAACAACACGTCGCCGCCCGAGGGAGTCCACGCCAGTCCGACCACCACGCCCGCGCGCTTGGTACGCTCGGCAATTTCGCCCTCGCTGCGGACTTTGATACCGCCCAGAAACTCCTGCACGATCTCTTTGGTGACTACCAGTTTGTCGGTCTTCCCTTCCGCCAGACGGCGCGCCTGTTTGCGGCAGATGGTGCCGATGGTGCGTTCGAGGTTGCGTACTCCCGCCTCGCGCGTGTAGTGACGGATTATGTAACTGACCGCCTCTTCCGGGAATTCGATCTGCTCGGGCGTGATTCCGTTTTCGTCGATCTGACGCGGGATCAGGTACTGGAAGGCGATGTGAACTTTCTCTTCCTCGGTGTACCCCTGCAGTTCGATAATCTCCATGCGGTCGCGCAACGGCTCCGCGATCGGATCGAGCATGTTCGCGGTGGTAATGAACAACACCTTGGAGAGATCGAAACTCACGTCCAGATAGTTGTCGCGAAATGTCGCGTTCTGCTCCGGATCGAGCGCTTCCAGCAACGCCGACGCCGGATCGCCACGGAAGTCGCGCCCGACCTTGTCAATTTCGTCGAGCATGAAGACCGGATCTTTCGTCTCCGCGCGCCGTATGCCCTGAATGATCTGTCCCGGCAAGGCTCCGATGTAGGTACGCCGGTGGCCGCGAATTTCCGCTTCGTCGTGCACTCCGCCGAGCGACAGACGCACGAACTTGCGTCCCAGCGCGCGCGCAATCGATTTGCCCAATGAAGTTTTGCCCACGCCCGGAGGCCCTACGAAACACAGAATCGGCCCTTTCATGTTGGGCTTCAACCGCCGCACCGAAAGGTAGTCCAGGATGCGGTCTTTCACTTTCTGCAAGTCGTAGTGGTCGGTGTCGAGAATCTCTTTCGCCTTCAGGATTTCAATTTCTCCACCCGAAGTCTTCGCCCAGGGCAGGATCGCCAGCCACTCGATATAGTTCCTCGTGACCGAATAATCCGCCGCCATCGGCGACATGCGCGCCAGCCGCCCCAGTTCCTTCAGCGCTTCTTTCTTCACATCGTCGGGCATGCCCGCGGATTCGATCTTTTGCTTCAGTTCGTCGGTGTCGCGCTGGCCCTCGTCCTGCTCGCCTAGTTCCTTCTGGATCGCCTTCATCTGCTCGCGCAAATAATATTCGCGCTGCGTCTGCTGCACCCGATCCTGCACTTCCGACTGGATCTTGTTCCGCAGTTGCTGCACTTCCAGTTCCTTGGCCAGGTGCTGATTGATTTTTCCCAGTCGCACCCGGACGTCGCTCGTCTCCAGCGTCTCTTGCTTGTCGGCCGTCGAAAGCGACGGCAGCGATGAGGCGATAAAGTCCACCAGCCGTCCCGGTTCTTCGATGTTCATCGCAACCGTTGAAAGCTCGTCCGAGAGCGTCGGCGAACCGGCCACAATCTGCTGGAACAAGGTCAGCACATTGCGCTGCAGCGCTTCCACCTCGGAATCCTTTGGCGGAATCGTCTCCGGAATCGTGGTCACCCGCGCCCGCATGAACGGCGAAAGCTGCGTGAAATCCGCCAGCAGCACCCGCTCCAGTCCTTCCGCAAAAACAAACAGGCTCTGGTTCGGCATCTTGACAACTTTGTGCACCACCGCCAGGGTTCCGATGGAGTACAGATCGGTCGGCTGCGGCGAGTCCACGCGCGCCTCGCGCTGCGCCACCACCACGATGGTCTTATCTTCGCCCAGCGAGTTAATCAGTTGTACCGAACTTTCCCGCCCCACCGTCAGCGGAAGCACCGCATGGGGGAACAGGACCGTGTCGCGCACTGGCAGAATCGGCAACGACCGCTCTGTGGTTTCGTAAGCAGCGAGCTCGGAAGAAGTAGGATCGCTCATGATTTTTCCTTGAGTGTGTTTCACTCAACTTTGGATGAACTTAACTGCCAAAAAGATGCACCCTTCGTGCTAGGTTGTTGAATTCTAAACCTTCTTTGGCTTTTTGCAAGACACGGAAGGTTTCGGCCCCCGCTGGGACTGGTCCTTCCGAGGACGTGCTTCCCCCCTCCTGCACGCCCTCCCGTCAAATCAGCTACTTTCTCGTGTTCCCCGCCTCCCACTAAAACATGTGACTCGCGAGGTCGCCTTTAAACACCAGCTCATGCAGAACTCGCTCGTTCGCCGCATTCAGGGTGAAAATCTTCTCATCCCTAGTCGCCTTCGCGCCCAACGAAACCAGCGTGCACTTCGCGCGCACCTCAATCGGCTTCTTCGTCCCTAGCTGGCGGAACACCATGATGTGGTCCGAACCCTCCATCACGTGACGGATCTCATAGTTCCCCTTCGGCAACAGCGTGTCCGCTACCCGGACTTTCTCTGAAAAGTTCACCTGATAGTTGTCTCTAATTCCCAACTGATTCTCGGCGGCCGAAACCACGCCCAGTATAAAGACACACATCAAGATAAGAATTCCTACAAAGGTATGACGCATACAAGCCCTCCTTATGGCTCCGGGCCGGAACGGCCCACATTGAGACTAGAACGAAGGTGCGGTTCCCGCAGTGCAGTGCCTCACAGCAGGTTGTGACGAAAGACTGGAAGCGAACCACTGGCCACTGACCCTGCCTCACGCTTCCGGATAAATTCCCAGCACCTTCACCAGTTCCGCAACCTCGCTCAGATGCCGCAAGGCATTGCGCGAATCTTCATCGTCGCCGCACAGCAGATCCACAAAAAACACGTATTCCCACGGACGCCCGCGCATGGGCCGCGACTCGATCTTACTCAAACTGATGTCACGCAGCGCGAACACGCTGAGCGCCTTGAACAACGCCCCCGGAATATTCTTCACGCTGAACGCCAGCGAAGTTTTATCTCCATTCCGCGCCGCCCGCGGCTTTCCCCGCTTGATCTTTCCCCGTTCGATCAGAAAGAAACGCGTAAAGTTCTTCTTGTCATCCTCGATCCCCGCCTTCAGAATCTTTCCCCCATACACTGCGACGGCCCGCCGGCTGGCAATGCCCGCCGCATCGCGCAAGCCCTCTGCCACCACATGCTTCACGCTTCCCGCCGTGTCGTAGAACGGCACCGGCTCCAGCCTCGGATTCTTCGTAAACAGGTCGCGGCATTGATCGAGCGCTACAGGATGAGAGAACACGCGCCGGACGTCTCCAAGCTTGGTGCCCGGCAGCGCGATCAGGTTGTGAACAATGCGCAGGCGAAACTCGCGGACGATGTGAACGTCGCGACCCAGCAACAGATCGAAATGTTCGGCGACCGAACCCGCCAGCGAATTCTCAATCGGGATCACCGCGCCGTCCACCGTTCCCCGCTTGACTCGGTCGAAGACATCGAGCGAACGCGCGCACGGCACCACCTTCGCCTGCGGCAACATCGCTTCGGCCGCCTCGTGGCTGAAAGAACCGAGTTCTCCCTGGATCGCAATCTTCATGAAGCCATTCCCTCTTCGCACCGCGAATTTCCACTTGTAAAGGCCGGGCTTGCCGCGTCTCGAAGGGAACATCCAATGCCCCTTTAGAGGCTGCACACTGCTTAACCCTGCAACTCATCCCACCGGCGACCGCGCCAGCTCTTTCGTCATAACCAGAGCGTCCAGTTGGCCGGAATAGTATCCGGTGACCATCTTTTCCACAAAGTAGCCTTTCTGCTTGTAGAAGCGGATCGCGGCTTCATTGTTCACTGGCGTCTCCAGCGCCACCGCGCGCGCGCCCGCCCGCAGCAATTGATCTTCCGCAGCGCGCAGCAAAGCCGAGCCGACGCCCGTCCGCCTCGCCTCCGCGACCACATCGATGGTAATGATGTGCCCACCCTTGCGGCGAGTCTCCGCCACGACGAAACCTAGAATGCTGAAACCCGGAATCCCCGCCGGCGCGCTGCCGTTGCCCGGAACCCCCGCGCCTTCGCCTTCAGCCACCAAAGTGAACGACCCGGGCCGGCGCATATAGAAGGCCATCTCCGGTCGCGAGTACGCCAGTTGCGGATCGAAGCATGCCTGGTCAATCCGCCACAGCGTGTCAAAATCGGCTTTCTCAAATTGTCGGATTCGAAACAACACGCCGCCATTGTAGCGGGATTGTGGGAGGAGAACAGCAGGAGAGTGGCGGGAAAGAATGGCCAACTTTCTGCAGCCCCTTTTTTTCGTTTCTTCCCCTTGCGCAGTTGCATCTATAAGAAGTACGATTTCTCACCAGAGGCAGCAGCACCGTGGCCCGTTTCATTCTCATCGACGTGATCGCAGCGCTCGCCCTCTTCTTCCTCTGGTATGCCTGGTTTGCCGGTTACAACCGGCGGCGGGCAGGCAAGGTGCTGCAGTGGGTCGAGGCGGCATGCCTTGGAAAAGGCCGCGTCGTTGATTTGCGATGGCACGCCAGCAGCTCCCGGCTGAATGCCACCCTGAATCTTTCCTCGCGCTGGTTTGAGGACGCCCATCTCACCATTCGCCTGTTGCCGCGCCCGCTACCGGTACAGTGGGCTCTGAGCCGCTGGCGCCAGCAGCAGGAAACGCTCACTTTCGAAGCTGACATGGGATTCCCCCCGGGCTTCCATCTCGACGTCATACGTCATCGCTGGTCGGGCCACACGGGAGCGAGAAGCTCGGGAGCGAACGACCCGGGGTCGAAAAGCTCGACCGGCACTCGCGCCTGGACGATCACCCGCCCCGGCCCTGTCATTCTGACCACCAAGGAAGACTGGCCCGCCGAACTTAGCCCGGTGGTGAATGCGCTGGCCTCCTGGCGCGACAAGGATTTTGTGGGCGTCCGCTTCAACTCTGCCTCGCCGCACTTTACGGGCACAGTAGCGCTCGAAAACCTCTCCGATCAGAAAGCTGCCGCCGCATTGCTCGGCCTTTTTCGCGAGCTGGCAGCCAGTTCCTCCGCCAAACAGCACTAACAATCCGCTCGAAATTGGCCAATCACTATTTTCGCCAGGCCTGCGCGAAATCGTGTAGGATGCTGGCGTTCCTTTCGTCCACACTCCGGCAACCAATTGAAACTGGAACTTGATGTCACGAGCAAGTGACTTTGAGTGTTGCTGGCGTAGTTGAAGTGTGGGAGACCAACCAACCTACCAACGAAAAGAGGAAACGATGAAACGCAATCAGTTGTTATCCGCTGTTGGGATCATGTTGTTTGTAGCGTGTTCGCTGGCCGCCCAGGAAAAACCCGGAACGCTGGCCGCTATCGAGTTCCAGAAACCAAAGAACGGAATGGTGCCGCAGTACGAAGCTGGACGGAAGCAGAAGGCGGCATGGCATAAGCAACAGAACGACCCGCAGCCGTTGCTGGTATGGGAGACACTCAGCGGCGAGAATACGGGAGCGTACCTTGTCGGCCGGTTCCGCCAGCATTGGGCGGATTTCGACAAGCCGGCCATTTCAGACGAGGCCGACCTGGCGCAGTTCCAGAAGGTTGTGGGGGCCTACGTGGATTCCGTCATTGCTCGCTACTATGAGTTCTTGCCCAAGATTAGTAACCCGCCCAGCGGTGCCACAATGCCTCCCAAGTTCTCGGAAGTCATCGTCTTCCACGTGCGCTACGGGAAGGGCTCGGATTTTCGGTCCGCTATCGACCGCATCTACGAGGCGTCACAGAAGACGAAGTGGCCCCTCAATTACGAATGGTACGTGTTGGTGAACGGTGGACAGACAGGGGAGTATGTGCTGTCCTTGCCACACAACAATTGGGCGGACTTCGAGGACAAACCTGACGTGAAGCCCTTCCGCGACATGCTCAAAGAAGCTTTTGGACACGCGGAGGCCGATTCCATTGTCGATCGAATTGATCGTTCAGTGGAGAAAGAGACGAGCGAGATCATCCAGTTTCGTCCCGATTTGAGTTACCTGCCAGGCAAATAGCGGTTCGAGAACAAACTGAAGCGGATTCAGAGTTGCTGTAGCTCTTGCTCGCGCAGGGACAGCCACCCCCGGCTATTCCAAGCCGAGCACAGCTCGGCAGGCGCCTGCGGTCACAGCAACTCCGGATTCGCTAGAAGTGCCGGGGGATTTTGATTTCTTCTCCCGTGTTTCGTCGAAAACGAACCGCTAGCTGCCCGTCCTGCGCCATCATCCCGACGCTGGTCAAGAGGGCCGCACTTCTTCGATTGACGATCGTTCACATTCACCTCCCACGGAAGTCAGACGTCACGTCCGCTACTCCGGCTCGGCCACAAACCGATACCCCACTCCCCGCACGGTCTGCAAATGCTTTGGCTGCGATGGATCCTCTTCGATGTAGCGCCGCAGCCGAACCACAAAATTATCGATGGCGCGCGTATCGGTATCCTCGTGCAATCCCCACACATCTTCCAAAATCGCCTTGCGCGAAACCACGCGACCCGCGCTGCGAACCAGATAGCGCAGAAACTCCGCCTCCATCACCGTCAAGTGGATCGTATTCCCCAGCGAACGCAGTTCGAGTTCCCCGAAGTCAATGGACTTGCCGCCAAAACTGAATGTATCCGCGCCGGCTTCCGGTTCGCCGAACGGCGCCGGCCGCGTCTTATCACCGTGATGGCCATTGCCCGCCGGCTTGGCATCCTTCATCCACACACTGCGCCGCAGCAGGCTTTCCAGGCGGGCGATCAGAATCGCCAGTTCAAACGGTTTCGGCAGGTAATCGTCCGCCCCCGCCGCGAATCCCTGCAGCACATCTTCGGGACGCCCGCGCGCGGTCAGCATCAGAATTGGCACATAATTCTTTTTCTCGCGCAGCAAAGCCGCGACATCAAAGCCGCTCTTACCCGGCAGCATCACGTCGAGAACCACCGCGTCGAAGCGCTCTCTTTTTTCGACCAGCCTCTCCAGAGCCGTCTCGCCGTCCGCCGCAACTTCCACCGCGTGTCCTTCAGCTTGCAGGTTAAAGCGCAAGCCCTGCGCCAGATGCGCCTCGTCCTCCACCACCAGCACCCGGCTCATGCCACTCTCCGCGGCAATTCCAGGGTCACCGTGGTTCCCTTCCCTGCGCCTTCGCTCTGCGCGAATACCCGGCCGCCGTGCTTGCGCGCGATCGATCGCACGATGAACAATCCGAGACCGGTGCCCTTCACTCCCGAGAGGGAGCGCTGCGTCACCCGGTAAAAGCGCTTGAAGATGTGTTTCAACTCCTGCTCCGGAATGCCCACGCCGCGATCGCGCACCCGCAACACCACCCGCTCCTCATCGGAAGCATCCAGTTCCACCGAGATATGCACGCCATCGGGCGAGTACTTCACCGCATTGTCCAAGAGGTTCGAAACCGCGGTCCGCAACTCCTCCGGATCGCCCATCACCCGCGCTCCGTCGCCGTTCGCCAGAGATGAAGATAAAGACAAAGACTCGCAGTAGTCGAGATCCGCCGCCTGTAAATGATGCCGCACTCGCGCCAGTTCCACGCACTCGCGCACCAGCGTGTTGAATTCCAGCGGCAAGCGCTGTGGCGGGCCTTTCTTATGTGCGGCCTCACCCGCTTTCAACACCTGTTCCACGGTGTGCAGCAGGCGCTCGGTATCGAGCAGCATCAACTGGTAGAACTGCCGCCGCTGCGCTTCTCCCACTTCGAGCCTCTGCAAGGTTTGAAGGTAGAGCCGGATGGACGCGATCGGTGTCTTCAATTCATGGGTGACCGCGTTGATGAAGCTGTCATGCTGCTCGTTGCGGCGAATTTCGCGGACCAGAAAAATCGTATTGAGCACCAGTCCCGCGATGATGACCAGAAAAAGTATGGCGCCGAAAAAAAGCATCAGCCCTGCGCGCCAGTTCAGGATGATCCAGCTGACGTTTAGAGCGACGGCCGCCGCAATCAGGCAAACGCCCAGCGTGATGAAAAAATAAATCGCCTTCTGCCGGCTGATGATGCGCACAGGGAGATTCTAACGGGAAATGCGTTTAAACGCAGAGGACGCAGAGTTCGCAGAGGAAGACTAGCAAACAAAAAAACCGGGGCACCTTCCCCGGTTCTCTCTGCGTTTTCTGCGGTTAATGCTCCCCTAGTCGTTGCCCGCCGCCGCCATCACCCCAGCCGCCTTCACATCCCGAACCAGGGGCGGCTTGGGCGGCAGGTTATCGAGCGCGACCTTGTACACGTGCCGCGCCAGCCCCAGTTTATTCAGCGCCCAAATGCCGTACCAGTTCATGTCGATTTCGTACCACGTCATGCCATGGCGCGCGGAAACTGGATGCGCATGATGATTGTTGTGCCAGCCTTCGCCAAAGGTGAGAAAGGCCACCAGAAAGTTATTGGTCGAGAGGTCTTTGGTCACAAAGCGCCGCGTTCCCCACATGTGTGTGACCGAGTTCACCATCCAGGTAGCATGCAGTCCGACCACGACGCGCGCGAACACTCCCCACAGCAGCCACGGCCATCCGCCGATGGCATAAAGAATAATGCCCAAAATAATGTTTGAGGTGTAGTGATACTTGGTCAGCCAGACGTGAACTTTATCCTTGGTCAGGTCGGGGACATAACGGCCCAGGGTCGTGGTGTCGTGATGCATCGACTTACCCATCAGGATCCATCCCATGTGCGACCACCACTTGCCGTCGATCGGCGAGTGCGGATCGCCTTCCTCGTCGGAAAACTGATGATGAATCCGGTGCGTCGCCACCCAGAAAATCGGCCCGCCTTCGAGCGCCAGCGTCGCGCACCAGGTCAGGAAGTACTCCACCCACTTCGGCGTCTTGTATCCGCGATGCGTCAGCAGCCGGTGATAGCTCATCCCGATCCCGAGGCTACCCGAAATCCACCACAAGAAAATGGCGACGAAAAATGCTGGCCAGGTAAAGAAAAATAGCGCCGCGATTGCGCCTACATGAAACAGGCCCATGGCGATCGCCGTGCCCCAGTTGATGCCGGCGCGGGTCGCCCGGTCTTTGCGAAAGCTGGTTGCTTCGTTGTTCTCGCTTGTTGCTTCCATCGTGGTCTCGATTATTGTCTCGCTCGCTGTCTCGCTCATTGTCTCGGGCATCATCCTTCTCCCCACAACCGTCCGACTCAGGTCAGCCTAGACAATACCAAGAGAGCGCGAACTATTTTGTAATAGTTCTGTAATCCCCGCTCATTAAAGGGGTTACGAGCGTAATGCGTTGCCGACCAAGAGACTTAATCTTGACGCAACCGGGAGTCACTGCGTTGCAGTGTCATGCGTGATTCCCCGGCGATTCCTGGCCTGCAACCTTTTCGTGCACGTTCCCCCTGTCGTGGAGTATCGTTGAATGTTTCAACCGTGTTTCCGAACAGGAGGTGTGTGTTGAAAGGGAGATTGTCGAAAAAAGAAGCATTGAAGAAAACTCCACTGATCCTTCTCACACTGCTCTTTTTTGTGTTCGCGTTGTGGGCGCAGAAGGATCAGCCCCCCGCAAAAGCGCCCGCCCCCGAGTACAAAATTCCCCCCGAAGCTGCCGCCAGGGTAAATCCCGTCAAGCCGACCGAGGAGTCGCTCGCCAAGGGCAAGAAGCTGTATGGCTTCGATTGCGCGATGTGTCACGGAAACAACGGCGACGGCAAGGGCGACATGGCGACCGACATGAAAAACGTCACCGATTTCACCAATCCCGATGCGTTGAAAAACCGCACCGACGGCGAACTCTTCTACGTGATCCGGAATGGCAAGGGCGAAATGCCCCCCGAAGGCGACCGTGCCAAGGATCAAGACATCTGGAACATGGTGAACTACATCCGCTCGCTGGCAAAGAAGTAGGAGAAGGAAGACGTAGCAGCATCGGCGACCCTGCCGTCGCGATTCCAGAACGCTACGCGCCGCCCTTCACTTCCACGCCCGCCCACTTCTCCAGCAGCGTGAGTGTCGCCGCGTAGTCCAAATCCTGCTGCCCTTCCTCGGCCGCGACATCGTATACCTCTTCTACCGCTTCCAGTCCGGGCAGGCGCACCCGCGATTCCTTGGCGGCATCGAGCGCCAGGCGAATGTCTTTCAGCATCAGCCGCAGAGGAAAATTGGGCGAGAAGTCACGCTTCAGAATGAACGGAGCTTTGTAGTCCACCACCCCCGAACGCACCATGGAAGCCTGTATCAGCGGCAGCAGTTTTTCCACGTCCACGCCCAGCTTGGCGGCAAGCGTAAGCGCTTCGGCGAAGCCTTCGTAGATGAGCGCGATCTGCAGATTCATGACCAGCTTCGTCGCCTGTCCTTTGCTGGTTTTGCCCATGTGGAACACCTGCTTGCCCATCGCCTGAAAAAGCGGCTGCAGACGAGCGAGCGCAGCTTCGTCGCCGCCCACCATGAAGATCAGGCTTCCAGCTTCAGCCGCGATCTTTGAACCGGTCATCGGAGCGTCCACATAATCAACGCCGCGCGCCTTCACGCGCTCGGCAAAGCGTAGCGTGGCGGAGGGCGAAATCGTGCTCGAGTCGGCAATAATCATGCCTGCGGCCAGAACCTGCTCTATGCCGCCCGCACCAAACAGCACGTCCTCGACCGCCTTCGTGTCGGAGACGCACATCCACACCACTTCCGCGCCCTGCGCCGCATCCGCGGGAGAAGCCGCGCGACGTGCGCCTTCCACGTCCTTACCGCCGCTTCGATTCCAGACTGCGACCTCGTGTCCGGCTTTGACCAAGTTAGCGGCCATCGACCGTCCCATAATTCCCATGCCAAGAAAAGCGACGCGCATCGGCGGGTTCCTCCAAACACATTTCGTCTGAACTTTTTTCGCCTGAACATTGGATTATAAATATGACCGGCAAGGTAACGGTCAAGGAAATCAAGATTGTTTACGCTGGGAAATCAACCGCCCAAGAAACAATAACGGAGGAAACTCGCCGCCTGCGCGTCGTTCTTGGCGCCCGAAGCATCTAAATCGACTAGGAACTTGATTAAACAAAGCCGATAATGTAATCAGATAATGGGATCAGCAGTCCGTCGTTTCTGACGGACGGATCGAATCATAGTGGCGAACTGATGTTAAAGTCCTCATTGAAAAATCCTGCTCTGCGCAAGCGAGCCAGCCAGTTCACGCGCCTGGTGCGGCATTCCGCGGTCACGCCTCGCACCGGCAAGACGCACAAGCCGCAACTGGTTTCAAATGGCGAACTGGGCGTCACCTTCATCGGGCATTCCAGCTTTTTTCTACAAATTGGCGGACAGAACGTCGTCATCGATCCCAACTTTGCGCGCTGGCTGTTCGTTCTAAAGCGCCTGCGTCAACCGGGATTGAACCTGCGCGACCTGCCTCCGATGGATGTCGTACTGGTGACGCACGCTCATTTCGACCACTTGCATCGCCAGTCTCTGCGCACCATTGCGCGGCAAACGCGGCGGCAGACCGGAACCGCGCCCACGCTCGTCGTCCCCCATCACTTGTTCGACCTGGTTTCCGATCTGGGCTTTGAAGAAATTGTCGAACTCGAGTGGTGGAACACCTATCGCCATGGCACGCTCGACATCACCCACGTCCCCTCGCGGCATTGGGGAGCGCGCGTCATCAAAGATTCGCATCGCGGCTATGGCGGCTACGTTCTGCGCAGCGGCAAACACTCCGTCTACCACGCCGGAGACACCGCCTATTTTGCTGGCTTTCGTGAAATTGGACGCCGCTTGTCGCCGGAACTAGCGCTCCTTCCCATCGGCGCCTACAATCCGCCGCAATTCCGCAATGTGCACACCAGTCCCGCCGACGCCACCCAGGCCTTTCTCGATCTGAAGGCCCGCTGGATGGTGCCCATGCACTATGGAACGTTTCGCCTGTCGCATGAACCGATCGAAGAGCCTCTCCAATTGCTGGAGCGCGAAGCGCTGAAGGCCGGCGTGAAAGACAAAGTGGTCGTGCTCGAAGAAGGCGTCGCCCGCTTCTTTTGAAGCGTTCTTTTGTCCCTAGGGACTCACCTGCGCTTCGCCCCATGCCAGATCGTGCTGATAATAATGCTTACAGGGCTCCGATGGCCTGCGAGTGTCTTCCTTTGTCCTGAATGTAATTCGAGGTGAGGGAGTATTCTTCAGTCATGGACAAGAAGGAGATCAATTCCCCAAAGTTGACCGAGCATTTTCTCTTCTGGGTTTGTGGCCTCGGAGGTTTGCTGTTAGTGATTCTCTTTGCTCATTTCGTCTACCACATTTTCTGAAGCCGGTGGATGTGAGTCGATCAAGATCCCCGCCCAAGCGAGCTTGGACGGGGCACCCTCCGGAGCTCAAGTGATTGCGATAGGCCGGGCCGCCCGCCCACTTCACTTGCCGGCGCGTACGAAAGCGCCGGTGGTCGCGTTAATCACACCGATGCCCTTCCTGTCCGTCTCGCTCGTGCCGTAAATGACATACCAGACGGGCACGTTCTGCTTCGGGTCCTTGAGCAACACGTATGTAATGGGCTGCTGTGCATCCTTCTTCACGATGGCTTCGCCCCCGTGTTGCTGCGCGATCGCGAAGGCTTTATCCGTATCGGTTTTCAGCAGGTACTGGGAAAAGATAAGACTGGCGGATTGGGCGTTGTAGGCGCCTTCAGCCCCCTCGGTTGAAACTCCGAACGGCGGCGCATCCGGCCGACGGCTTCCCGAGCAAACGATGGTCTTGGTGGCATGGCGACTGGGCGAGGCAAAGTACCCTCGCCAGACGGTTGATTTCCCGTCCTGGCCGGTGGTTTCCGTGGTGAGAACGGATTCCAACCGAGCCGGCTGAGCATCCGGCGACCACTTCAAGGCGAGACCCATCATTCGATTGAATGCCTCCTGACCGGTGTAAAGGATGGGTTGCGCAGTCTGCGGCGGTGCGGCGGTGGCCGGCTTTTCGGGCGTGTTCTCCTTTGGCTTATTCTCGGTTGAGCTGCACCCTGCGGTCAGGATTGCAATGCTGATTACACTAAGGGCAAATGCGAGACGATATAATTTCATGCTCCGTTCCTCCCAAGAGTATTTTGAACCCATATCCTCATGATCTCGACTACTTTTTCCGCTCCATCACGGTGTCTTACGACAAGGCAGGTCAGCTCCGCCGTGATCTGGTCCCGTTTAAACGGGAATCTTTTTTCTTAGCTCTGAATCGCCCGAATTGTACTGCTTGTGCGTGCTTTTGCAAGGCCAAAGCTGGGTGCCCCTCAATAAGAGCGAAGGCTCTGTCAAGGGCAAACTTCTCCTGGAGGGTCTGTAAGCCCCGCTTGGCGGAAACCGGCCTTCCACCACCAGCTCAGACTGTGGGCCGCGCCTCGTTTGTCGGTCTTCTGCTTGCGCACGCATGTCACTGGTCACACTGGGAATTTCGCTCACTGTGTTCCTTCACGCATGAACCTCCCGCAACAGCGTCGCCACCGACGCCGTGAACACCGCGCGCGCGGCCGCCGCATCTTTTGGCAGGATCGTCTTTGCGATCAGCAGCATCGCTGCTCCGTGGACCAGCATCCACAAGGCGGTAAGGAGGCGCGCGTAATTGTCGGGCGATCTGCCGAACTTTTCCGTCAGCTTTTGTCTCATGATTTGCCTGGTCGGCCGGCCCGTAAGCTTGACCCCGGCGCGGATGGAACAGGCCGAATGAAAGAGTTCGTATTCTTGCTGGAAAAGCAGTTCGTACTCGTGAGGATGGCTCAGCGCGTAATCCAGATACCTTTCACAACCCTCTTCCGGAGAGGAGGCGCCTTCCATCTGGGCGGCAATCGCCCGCCGGATGCGCTGCAGCAGCCTACGCAGAATATCTTCCCGGCTCCGGAAGCGCCGATAAACTGAAGGCGTGTTCGTCCCGGCCGCTTTGGCGACCGCCCGCATCGTGAGAGCCTTCGTCCCTCCCTTCTTCCATAGCTTTTGAGCGGCATCCAGGATTTTGCTTTCCAGATCAGGGTCCGGTTGACGCGGCACGTTGCCTCCCCAAGGAAAAGGAAACCTCAGATGTTATGTATACAACGTAAACATAACAATGTACAGGGAATAAATGCACACGCTGCCAGCTACTCCCGCTGAATAATCCGCGACTTATATTGTTGACAACGTAAACATAACGATGTATACATTACTAGTAATCGGGCCCCCGCAGCGGTATCCAACTTCAGGAGTTGATTAAGATGTATTCGTGGGAAAACCCCGACGATAGAGTTTCTATCGCCCAGATGAATTCAGAACTTCAGCATGCGCAGCTGGAGTTGCTCAGCGCCCATTGCGCCACTCACCAGCTTCGTCTCCGTTTTTCCGCCGATAATTTGGCCCATTTCGGCCAGCGCAATATCCTGCGCAAAGCCGCCCAGACCGCCACCGCTCTGAGCGAATATTACGCCTCCATCGAAAGGAAAATCCCCAGCGCGGAAGCCGCCTCCGAACCTCTCACCAAGCTGACCGAAGAGCGCATCCTCGATGGGGTCGAGCGCGTTTCTTCCTATTTGCGCGAGCAGCGCGAACACTACTTCCACTTGGCAGCACCCCTGAATAACCACCAGAAGGCTGTCATGCGGCCATATTTTTCTGCCGCTCTGCTCGATCGGGTGAGGATCGTCGAACTCGAAGGATCGCATGTCCCGAATCCGCCTTTTTACGAGGAAGCGAAGACTTTAGGTTTCGTGAACCTGCCCGAAGTTATGCACATGCGCTCCTTGACCTTTCTCGATGTTGTGGTCTTCGGCGAGAAGATCGTCGAGAGGTTCCTGTTTCACGGGCTCGTGCATGTCGTCCAGTTTGAAGTCCTGGGACTCGAACGCTATGCCAATCTCTTCGTACGCAGCTTCGTGAATACCAAACTCCATTTCTTGGTGCCGCTCGAATCGCACGCGTTTTCTCTTGAGTCAAAGTTTGCGGGCGCGCCCGCGAGCCGGTTTTCGGTCGAAGATCAGGTTCGTCTCTGGGTCGAACAGGATCGCTACTAGTGGCCTGTCGCAGTGAGTTCGTTACTGCGGACGCGGCGGGTAGGGTCGGAGTACTTCCACTGGATGGGCCGAGCATTGGCGGAGTAGGCGTTGATGTAGCGGCGAAGTTTGCGAGCTAAATCG
>Ga0208821_1000041_pt1 | contig 114087 bp, 100 predicted proteins | sample June2015DPH_20_5_FD_184720 | JGI IMG/M metagenome (GOLD analysis project Ga0208821, IMG submission 184720) | Peatland microbial communities from SPRUCE experiment site at the Marcell Experimental Forest, Minnesota, USA - June2015DPH_20_40... | ecosystem: Environmental > Terrestrial > Soil >...
AAAGCGCTACTTATGAATACTGGCAAAATACTTTGGCACTACATTTCCCACTCCGCGCGATGTCGCGTCTCTATTTTTCAATGGGTTAGCGGCGGGCGACTCCGTTTTCATGGCAAACATGCGCTAGTGGCTTCGGTCCAGTGAAGCAGATCGTCGGAGTAGGAAAGGCCCATTTGGCCGGTCTTGTCCGCGGCTGTGCCCAGCCAGTACATCCAATAATGGCCGTTGATTTTTTCGGGGACGATGGCGCCGGACTTGGTCCAACCGACGTTCCAATTGCCTTTGTAGGCGGGGAGGATGACGCCCTGGCGCGCCCAATGAACGAGATCGAGGGAGGTGGCGAGGCAGAGCTGCGCATCTTTTTTGTTGTAACCGGTGTAGGTGAGGTAGTAAATGCCGTTAATGAGCACGAGGCGAGGGTCTTCGACTCCGCCATCTTTCTCGTAGTCGGTTTCGGGGGAGAAGATGGGCTCCGGCCGGCGGGTGAAGTGAATGCCATCGGTGCTTTCCGCATAGCCGAGGCGGGAGGTGCCAGAGGCATCCTGGGCGCGGTAGAGCATCACAAATCTTCCGCCAGCGGAATCCTCGGGATCTTTGCTTGGAACAAAAGTGACCGCGGGGTTAAAGGTGCCGGCGGATTCCCAGGTGGTGCCTCGCGGGGAAAGGATCGGCGTGCCGGAGAGGCGGCGCCATTCGCCGAAGGGTTGATTGGCTGGAGAGGCCGCGAAGGCAAGGGTGGCAAGGAATAGGAGGGACGATAAGATGGCTTTGCGTTTCAACGGATACTCCCGATTAGCCGGATTACTGGAGTGTGGAACCCAGACATTGAAAACTATACAGTGCTTCCCATCTCCCTCGCGAAAATCCCGCTAAGATTCGCCTTTGTTTCTGCCGCGATTCGTAAGGGAGTCACACCGGGTGCATCTCGATTGCCATCCAGATGCAGTCCGTCTCGGAATAATAGCGGTGCCATGGATAGCTGAAGGTGGCGTCACTGCGCAAGGTGAAAAATGGGTCATGGGTGAATCCTGGCGGTACCGTAATGTCTTCGTAGATCGTGTCGGCTTTGTTTTCGCGGAACTTTTGCATGTGGCCGGTGCCAAGAACCTGTGTGTGCACCTCCAGAAATTGGTGCCCCGTGTGGATTCCACAATCGGTTTCCTCCGGGGTGTACCAGAGATTCAGCTTGAGGCGATAACGGCGCGACGAAGCGGAATCCACGTGGGCGAAGGCGGCGAATGGATCGAGCTGGACTTCACCGATGTCATCCTGGGACGAGATGTAAAGAGGAGTGCCCCGCGGATACTGTGGAATGCGCCGGCCGTACCAGTCCCAGCCGAGCGCGACTCCCCCGAGATTGGCGCGCTGGCGCACGTGAAGCAAGGCGAGCATATCGCCGCTCTTCAACGTGCAATGCCGCAGCACAGCGGATTTCCAGGGGAGAATGGTTCCGCGCTCGGCGCCGGCGGTGTAGGGTATCGGCGAGGTTGAGAGATTCACAACGATGGCATCGTCCACTGGCAAATCTCGCGCCCCGGTTACGAGCAGGCTTTCGATCCAGTCATTCGAAAATGAGAGAGAGCGGGTCTGGTTGTATTCAGGCATAGGATTCTCGCTGAACATCCTCGGAGCTAACCCAGTGGCAACAAGTAACTGGCCGGAATGCGAGAGAAAAGAACGCCGATCCATGTTTAGCTCCGCGCTTACTGGTGAAGCGAATTATACAACGGCGCCTGTTGGCAAAACAGCTCGGTGTCCGTGCCTTGGGCGTATCGCAAAGAAAAAATTGAGCCGTTCACTTTGCCACTCTCGCGTCCTGAATGGTACGTCAAAATGTAATACGATACCGGGATGAAAGAAACTTGGCGGTGGTTCGGCCCTCTGGACCCGATTCCGCTCGATCAAATCAAGCAAGCGGGCGCGACGGGCCTCGTCTCCGCCCTGCATCACATTTATCGCGGCGAAGCTTGGCCGCTCGACGAAGTCCTCAAGCGTAAAGCGGAAATCGAGTCCGCGGGCCTCGTTTGGTCCGTCGTCGAAAGCATCCCGGTTCACAATTCCATCAAGCTCCGCTCCGGGCCCTATCGCCAGTACATCGCTGCATGGAAGGATTCCCTCGCCGCAATTGCCAAGGCAGGCGTGCCGGTCGTCTGCTATAACTTCATGCCGCTCGTCGACTGGACCCGGACTAATTTGAAGTGGCGTCTGCCCAGCACGGGCTATGCGCTGCGCTTTGATGCCGTAGATTTCGCGGCCTACGACCTGTTCCTCCTCGAGCGCCCGGGTGCCGAACTCGATTACGCGCCAGAGCGTGTCGCTGCCGCCCGCACCAGCTTCGACTCGATGTCTGAGAAGCAGCAAGAGGAACTGGAGCGTGCCATCATCGCGGGACTCCCCGGTGCAGAATCGTCGTACAACCGTAAGCTGTTTCGCGAATCGCGCGCGGAGTGGGAAGGAGTCGCGCCCGGCGACCTCCGTTCCGCCCTCTTCGCCTTCCTGCAGGAAGTCGTGCCCGTGGCAGATGAGCTCGGCCTCCGGCTCGCGATTCACCCAGACGACCCGCCGTGGCCGCTCTTCGGCCTGCCTCGCATCGTTTCGACGGCCGGTGATGCCCGATCAATCCTTGCTGCCGCTGATAGTGCCGCTAACGGCCTCACCTTTTGCGTGGGCTCTTATGGCGCTCGCGCGGACAATGATTTGCTTGCGATGGTCGACGAATTCGCTCCACGCATTCATTTCGCACATCTTCGCCAGGTCGTTCGCGAAGCAGATGGCTCATTCTATGAAGCCGAGCATCTTCACGGCAGTACGGATATGGTAGGCGTGATCCGCGCATTGCTTGGTGAGGAATTGCGCCGGCGGCGCACCAACCGAAGGGATCATGAAATTCCCATGCGGCCCGATCATGGACACTTGCTCGCCGACGACATCATCAAGAAAACCAACCCGGGCTACTCCTATGTCGGTCGCTTGAAAGGGCTCGCCGAGTTGCGTGGGGTGATGCAAGGCTTAAGCCACGCTATACCTGAATTTGCTGGCTGAGCTTTCGCGCGTGTCTCTTGCCATTCAAATGCCGCATAGACCCGTGGAAACTGGCCGTTTTCATATTGCGACGGAAGGGGTAGACTCCTCTCGGTCTTTCTCTGCCTGCTTGAGGTCAAATGAGGGAATGGAATTCTTCCGCAGCCGATTGAAATCGCAGCCAGGAGAAAATGAAGCGAGCAATCACCCATGAAGGAATTCGAGAGCAAGGTTGCCATCGTCACCGGCACCACCGGGATTGGCCGGGCCATCGCCAAGAGGCTTGCATGGGGCGGCGCGAGCGTCATGGCCTGTGGCATAGACGCAGACGCGAACCACGAACTCCAACAGGAATCTGATGCTGAGGGTTATGCCCTTCGCGTCGAACTGTGCGACGTTAGCCGGCCGGAGCAGATGCAAGCCCTCGTCGCCAAAGCCGCCGCACGATTTGGCGGTCTCGATTTCATCGCAAATTCCGCCGCCATTCATCCATTTGGAAGTGCCGTGGAAACGGAGCCGGAGACTTGGAACCGCTGCATGGCCGTGAATCTTGGCGGCGTGTATCTCCTCTCGCACTTCGGTATTCCGGAAATGAGGAAACGCGGCGGCGGTTCGATCGTGGTCGTCGCCTCTGTTCAAGGGCACGCTTGCCAGCACGGGGTTGCCGCCTACGCCGCTTCGAAGGGCGGTCTTCTTAGCTTGACGCGCGCTCTCGCACTTGACCATGCGGCCGATGGCATTCGCGTTAATTCCATCAGCCCGGGATCCATTCGCACTCCCATGCTCGAACGCGCGGCAGCGCATTTTTCGCCGGACCTGCCCGTTGATACGGTCGTCGAGAGGTTCGGGGCGGCACATCCGCTCGGGCGCGTTGGCACCGTCGAAGAAGTTGCCGAGTTGGCGGCGTTTCTCCTGTCCGACCGATCCGCATTCTGCACGGGCGGAGACTATCTCGTCGACGGCGGATTGCTCGCAGGTATCGGAGTGCAATGATCACGGATCCGGTTTGTGTCGCGCCCACGGGCGACGTCTGCGGCGAAGGCGCCGTCTGGCACGCCGCGCACAATGCTGTCTTTTGGACCGACATCAATCGCTTCCTGATCCATCGCCTGAATCTGGCGGACTCCTCGGTCCGCACTTGGTGGTTCGATGAGCCGGTCACCTCTCTCGCGTTGACCGATCGAGAGGATGTGCTTGTTGTCGTGCTGGGCTCGCGCGTGATTCTCTGGGAGCCTGTCACGGATGCGCGCCACGATCCCCTTTTCCTGCTCGACGGATGGCCGGCGGTCCGCTTGAACGACGCGCGGTGCGACCCGCGCGGATCGCTCTGGCTCGGCTCGATGCGCAACAATGTGAATGAGGATGGTTCCCCGGGTGAAGCCGGTGGACAAGACGGCGTTCTTGTTCGTCTCGATCCGGATGCCAAGGTGACTTCCTGGCGGAAAGGAGTTGGAATCGCCAACACGCTTGCGTGGAGTCCCGATCGCTGCTGTTTTTATTTCGGGGACACCCTCGCAAACGTGATCTGGGTTTATGACTACGATTCTTCGACGGGCGCGATCTCGAATGAACGTCCTTTTCTTCAAGGTTTCGCGCGCGGATTTCCCGACGGCTCGGCGGTGGACTCGGAAGGCTATCTGTGGAACTGCCGTTTCCATGGAAATTGCCTCGTGCGAGTTGCGCCGGACGGGAAAATCGATCGGGTAGTTGAAATGCCCGTGAAAAATATAACGACCTGCACATTTGGAGGCGCCGATCTCACGACTCTTTTTGTCACCACTGCCTCCGCCGAAGCTCCGCGCGGAGATCGCCTGGCCGGAAGCCTCTTCTCGATTCGAACGGAAGTGCGAGGCCAGCCTGAAAATCGTTTTCGCTTTTACGGCCGCGCGAGGTAGGAACTTGGCGCTACTCTCTGCTCCGCAGAACTGCAGTGGACAATGCCGCGGCAGAGCAATGGTTTGCTGGGACAAATACTCCTGAGCAATATCCATAAGGAATAGGCTAATGATGCTCCGCAACCGAAAGGACCATGGTGCCAGATTCGTTTCCAACAATTCGGGCATATACGAATTGGTGTGTGATGCGGTTCTTTTTGATCTCGATGGCACGTTGGTTGACTCCACCAAGGTAGTCGAACGGTTGTGGGCCGAATGGGCAGCCCGTCATTCTTTAAACGTGGAGGACATCTTGGCCATCTCACACGGCCGCAGAGCCGAAGAGACCATGCGGCTAATGGCACCGCATCTCAAAAACCTGAAGGAGGAGGCTGCGGCCCGCCTCCGCGAGGAAGAGCAGCAGAGCGAGGGGCTCGTGGCAGTAGCGGGTGCGAAAACATTGTTGAGTAACATTCCACATACGAGGTGGGCCATCGTGACCTCATGCACTCGGAAGCTGGCTGAGGTGCGGTTGGGGAGTGTCGGGCTACCCGTACCCGCGGTGGTGGTTTCCGAGGAATCCGTACCGCTGGGAAAACCGCATCCTGATGGTTATCTGGAAGCTGCGCGAATCTTAGGGTGGACGCCGCGGAATTGTTTGGTGGTTGAAGATTCCCCGGTCGGCGTCGAAGCCGGCCGTGCCGCGGGTATGCGAGTGCTCGGAGTTAGCACGACATTTCCTGCAGACCGGCTTTCAGCAGACCTGAGTGTTGCAGACCTTTCGGAAGTAGCAATCGTTCCGGGGTTGCCACTGACCATCAGGATTGGTGCCGTCCCACTCAGAGCGCCATGGTTGGAGTTGAATAGTGATTAGTGGAGGACTCAACTTCACCCTTCTCGGTCAGGAGTTGCTGAAGCTCAATTGCGAACTCAGGGAGTGCATCGCATGGAAGGGGCCGTTATTCAGTTTGTTGATTCATGGAAGCACTTCTCAAGTGTGGCCTAGTCCTTGTAGCGCAAGACTGCTGCCGGGTGACTGTTTGAAGCATTGCTATCGCCGCTCTCAGCTTGCGGCGATTAAGTTTTGCGGACAACCTCGGGAAAACTGCAATTCGATCACAAAGCCTCCCTGATTGGAGGTGAAGAGCTTAGGACCGCAAATTGGGATTCCGGGCCTTCATGCTTTAGGTAAAGGAAGTTTCTTGCGCAAAGTTGGTCACCGTAGCCCAATACGTAGCCCGAACAAGGGAGGAAGTTGCACAGTTATCCGACGCCGATTCAACGCATTAGATTGTTTTACTTCGATGGTTCGGGACTAGGAGTTCTACGAGGCGCTTCTCAACAGGTTCGCGTTGCATGTTCAAGGGCGTAGAAACAGAAAATGTGTGCATCAAGAGGTGAACGGCAACATGGCGCCGGCAGATGTGCAGTACCGGGCGGCGGCAAGACTTCCCCGGAAGCAGTCTAAATTGCTGACTTGGAGTAGACTCCACAACAGGAATGCGAATCCCGCTCCAGGACAAATCAGCGGAGTTCAATTGCTGACCGGGACCCGTTTTGCTGTCCTACACAGCTATAAGTATTTCGGCTGCAAGAAGCTGGTGGAGGCGGGGGGAGTCGAACCCCCGTCCGAAAAGCGCAACGGCCCGAAGCCTACATGCTTAGCTCAATTCGCTAGGTTTCGCCTTCCGCGCTCAGAATGAGCAAGAAACGCAGCCGGCTAGTCCGATGGTTCTCGCCCAAGCCTTACGGACCGAAAGGCTCAGGCCAGCTCACTGTATGACGCTTCTTGCCGGGCCCGTGAGCAAAGCCCGGGGAAGCGTGCGCTTAATTAATTAAGCAGCAAGTGCCAAGTTGTTGTTGGCAGTTCTAGTTTCCATCCTGTTACGGGCGGGTGGGCCCCGGCATGCCTTCGAGACGCGACAGCTTCCGTCGAAACCGTGTCGCCCCCTAGAGCTTGTATTTTACCACGCCAGACGCTTCCCGTTCCCTTTCAGAATCTTCTTTCTCGTCCCTAAGAGCGAATTGTCCACCTCGGCGAAACGCTGCATCTCCACTCCGTCTCCTACAACGTCTTCAGGATCTTCGCCCTCCTTTTTCTTCTTTATCTTTTTTCTCTCCCCTTCCAAACCTCGGTCGCGTTACCATCTCTCCAGTTAATCCTGGAGATCCACCGATGACATCGAGATTTATCTTCCTCCGCCAGTCGATCCTCTTCCTTCTCCTGGCCTTATTCATTTCCCCGCTCCTCGCCGCTGAATCCTTTGCCGTCAAAGTCGAGCGCGATGTTTCTGCGAAAATGCGCGATGGCATCACGCTTCGCGCCGATATCTATCGCCCGGACGCCGACGGAAAATTTCCCGTCCTCCTCCAACGCACTCCCTACAACAAATCAGGCTGGAGCATGAATTTCGCATTCCAGGCCGCGGCGCGCGGCTACGTCGTGGTCATCCAGGATGTTCGCGGCCGCTATACCTCCGAGGGAGACTGGTATCCCTTCATCCACGAAGCCGAAGACGGCTACGACACCGTCGAGTGGGTCGCCGCCCTTCCGTATTCCGACGGCAAGGTTGGCATGTTCGGCGGTTCCTACGTCGGTGCCACGCAAATGCTCGCCGCCACGGCTCATCCTCCGCATCTCGCCGGTATATGTCCCGTGGTTACCGCCAGCAACTATCACGACGGCTGGACCTACCAGGGCGGCGCCTTTGAACAATGGTTCGACGAATCCTGGACTTCGGGTCTCGCACAGGACACCCTGAATCGCTCTGTCCAAAAAGCCACCAACGCCCTCCTAGGTGTGAACACGCTTCCCCTCACCACCTATCCGCTTTTCAATCTTTCCTCCCCTGGCAGTGTCTATGCCTCCACTTATGGCCTTGCTCCTTACTTCCTCGATTGGCTGGCCCATCCCGCCTACGACGACTATTGGAAGCGCTTGACCATCGAAGATCACTACCCTGACATCCGCGTGCCCGCGCTGCATGTCGCTGCCTGGTACGACATCTTCCTGGGCGGCTCTCTCCGCAACTACATCGGCTTGAAAGCCCGCGCCGCAACCGAAGAAGCCCGCAAAGGACAGCGTCTGCTCGTCGTCATCGGCGGCCACGCCGGTGGCGGCCGCAAAATTGGCGACCTCGACTTCGGCCCCGAAGCCGCAAAATACGACGAATACGACGTCACCCTCCGCTGGTACGATTTTCTCTTCAAGGGAATTCAAAACGACTTCGCCACCGGCAAGCCCGTCACGATATTCGTCATGGGCCCCAATCAATGGAGACAGGAAGACGACTGGCCGCTCGCTCGCGCCAAGACCACCCGGTATTTTCTCCACTCCCAGGGTTCCGCCAACTCTTCGCGCGGCAATGGCTCTCTTTCCACCTCAGCGCCCGCCTCCGAACCCGCGGACAAGTTTACCTTCGATCCCGGCAAGCCCGTGCCCACCACCGGTGGCCCGCTCTGTTGCGATGCCGTCCATCTTGCACCCGGCCCGAAAGACCAGCGTGCTTTGGAAGAGCGCGACGACGTTCTCATCTATTCCACGCCGCCACTCGAACATGACCTCGAAGTTACCGGCCCCGTGCGCCTCGAATTCTTTGCCTCCTCCTCCGCGGTGGACACCGACTTCACCGCCAAGCTCGTCGATGTGTCTCCCGACGGTTCTGCCATCAACATCGCCGAAGGAATCCTCCGCGCGAAATATCGCGATTCGCAGGAAACCCCCACGCTCCTCACGCCGGGCAAGGTCTACTCCCTCGCCATTGATCTCTGGGCCACCAGCAACGTTTTTCGCGCTGGCCATCGCATTCGCCTCGAAGTTTCCAGCAGCAATTTCCCGCGTTTCGATCGCAATCTGAACACGGGCGAATCCGCCGCCACTTCCGCCAGGTGGGCCACCGCCACCAACACCATCCTTCACGATGCGGCGCACCCTTCCGCTCTTCTGCTGCCCGTCGTCCCGTAATCTGCTCCGCGGAGCAGGGCTCAATCCTGCTTCCCCCAATCGCATCCTTGTATATGTAGGTCGCGTTCCGCGTCCCCTGCATTCCTGAATTGGGAGGCCCGACTCTTCAGCCATCCGCCTCGCTGCCCCAACCACTCTGTTCTCAATTGGTTACGTCCCAACCCCCTGCGCAGGAGCAACAATTGGTCACACGCTCCCTCCGTCCCCGTTGACTCCCCGCCGCGTTGCTCCCAAAATGAAGAATCAGGAGAATTTCCGGCGAAAACGCCGAAGATTGCCATGGCACCTGAACCCAATCCGGTGGAACAAGCGGTGGCGCGCGCCGTGCGCGATAACCTCGAGCGCATCAAGCGCACCAACGACGAACTGACACAGGCGGTCAGTGATGTCGTCGCGGCCTGCTCCAGCAGCCGCCCCACCAACGCGCTTCCTCCGATGTTGCGCGCCCAAACGGCCGCAGCCGCGCTGTCAGCTTCTTTGGAAGTGTTGTCCCGCTTCATCGCCATGGCGCTGCAAGCGGGTTCCCGCAGCCCTTTGGAAGAGAGCATCACTCAGGCCATTGGCATCGCGGCTCCCGAAGCGCCCGCCGCTCCGCAACGCCCGGCGCCTATCGTTCCGGCTCCCCAGGCTGCCGCCCCGAGCGCCGCGGCTCCCGCGCGACTGGAACCGGTGGAACCTCCTTCCTATGACCTTGAGCCCACGCCTCCTCCTCCCGCTCCTGTAGAATTGGAATTGCCCGTAGGTGTCGCTGGCGTCGGCTCCGAGTTCGACATCAACCAGTTAACTCCTGAGGAACAGGAACTCCACCGCCGCGCAAATCGCGTGGCCAAAGTATCGATGCAGGATATTAAAATGTTACGTCCGGACCTCGTTAGGCTGGGCCGCGAACACAGAGATATCTGTATCCGATTGAAAGACGACATTGAGAAAGCTCATCGAGAATACGACCGCAGATTCAAGCCCATCATGGACCATCCAGTCGATTACTTTTATCGCTGGTTGGTGGAAATCCTTGCCGACGGCGATCCTTCCCTGCTCGGCGAATACCCCTACGCCACGGCTGGCAAATCGCGCTAAACACACCGCGGCGCACACAATCGTGCATCGCGCCCTGGCGCTGGGGCTTTGCGCATCCCTGTCACCTGGCGGCTTCTCGTACGCCTCCGCTGCCACTGCGCCGCAATCCGCCGCCACCGTCCGCAATGTCTCCACGACTCCGCAACAAGACACCACCCACAAAAAGAAAAAAGCCGCCAAGCCCAAATCGCCCGCGTGCCGCACCGGCTGCAAGCCCGATACCACGGCGCCGGCGCTCGATGCCGCGACTCCCGAAGACGCCGCCGCGCAAAAAGAGCTCGCCCTTCTTGCCCGCGACGTTCATCTCGGCACTCCCGGCTCCTACGAAAAGCTCGCCTCCTTCGCCAACAAAAACTCCGCCAGCGTTTGGGGGCAGCGCGCGGCCCTCGCTCTGGGCTACGAGGAATACTCCCACGCCCACGCGCAGCAAGCCCTTGCCTGGCTCCAGAAAGCCAAGGCCGATACGCTTCTGCGCGAGTACACGCTTTTTTGGACCGCGCAAAGCGAACATGCCCTGAATAAAAATGGCGCAGCGATTCAGGATTTCACCACGCTTCTGAACGACTACCCCAACACCGCCATCAAGGAGCAAGTGCTGGAGGGCTACGTGCCCACGGCAGTCGAGAGTGGCCGTCCGCAGGATGGTCTCGACGCGCTCGCCGCTTATCCCGCCACTTCCTCGAAGCCGGGCCTGGTCCTCGAGCGTGCTCGCGCCAATGAAGCCGCTCGCCACCTGGTGCCCGCCGCCAAGGATTACCAGACGCTGTACTACAAATTCCCGCTGGCCGATGAAGCGCGCGACGCCGGTAACGCCCTGCCGCGATTGAACAAGCAGCTTCACAGCGAATTTCCCTACGCCACTGGGGAGTTGCAGGACCAGCGTGCGCAGGACTTCTACGACGCGCACAAATGGAAAGAAGCGCGCGCCGAGTACGAAAAGCTCGCGGCCATGTTGAAGGATCCCGCCAACCCCACGCGCCAGCGCGCTCTGGTGCGTATCGCGGAGTGCCGCCAGCACCCGAAACCCGCAATCAAGCTGCTTGCTTCGTTGAATGTCAGCGATCCGGAAGCGGATGCGGAGCGTCTATACACGCTCTCGCAGGCCTATCGCTCCGAGAAAAACGAAGCCGAAATGCTCGCGGCCATCGAAAGAATCTGGGAAAAATATCCACAAAGCCGCTGGGCCGAGGAAGCGCTGATGGCCGGCGGAAATTATTACTGGGTGGAGTTGCAACGCAGCAAGGCCGTCGGTTATTACCAGCGCGTCCTCGACGCTTTCCCGGCCGGCAAGAACGCCTACAACGCGGAATGGCGCATCGCCTGGGTCGCTTATCTCGATCGACTGCCTTACGCGGACGACAAGATGAGCATTTTCCTGCGCAAATATCCTGTTTCCGCCGCGGCGGTGAATGCCCTTTACTGGCTCGGGCGCAACGCCGAACGCGGCGGCAATCCCGCTCATGCGCGCGCCTACTATGCGAAGGCCATCGAGCGGTTTCCCACCAGCTATTTCGCGGAGTACGCCGCGGTACACCTGGAAAAGCTTGGCCCGGGCGAAGCGGATCCCGTGGACTTTCTCGCGCAGATTCCGCCCGCGCCCCCGCTGCGCCCGTTTGACGAGCCTGTCGCGCCAAACGTCGCCGACCGCTGGAATCGCGCGCAAGCCCTGCGCACGATTGCGTTCGACGCTTCCGCCGAACTCGAACTGAAAGCCGCCTTCGCCGCCACGGCTTCGCCGCGCTTCCTGGTCGAAGCCGCGCAAGCCGCCTTCGATCAGGGCCACTTCGGCACGGGCATGGCCTATGGCCGCATGGCGGTCTCGAATTTCGATGCGCGCGCGTTCAAGGATGTTCCGCTGAACGCCTGGAAGGTCCTCTTTCCGCTGCCTTATGAGGCCACACTGCGCCGCGAAGCCGAACGCAACGATTTCGACGCCATGTTCGCCGCCGGCCTCATCCGCCAGGAATCCACCTTTCAGGCGGACGCCGTTTCTCACGCCAATGCCATCGGCCTCATGCAGATTCTTCCCAAGGAAGGCCGCCGCTTGGCCAAGCAGCGCAAAGTCCGCTACACCAAATCTTCGCTCTTCGATCCCGAGGTGAACATCGAGCTGGGTATGCTTTATATCGCCGAGCTGACGCGCACCACGGGCGCGCCCGAATATGCCGCCGCTGCCTACAACGCCGGAGAAGAACGCCTCACGCAGTGGAAGGCGGAACGCACCTTCGAGGAATTTCCCGAATTCGTCGAATCCATTCCCTTCACCGAAACCCGCGAGTACGTCCAGATTGTTCTGCGCAACGCCACCATGTACCGCCTTCTCTACGGCGAACCCTCCAAGACCACGGTCTCTGCCGCCATCCACTCCCGCTAATCCTCTTTCCTTTGTCCTTATGTAGGGGCGCAGGACTCCTGCGCCGCATGTCCGCACAATCTCCGAGTCTTTTGCTTTTCTTGGAGTGCGGCGGCTTGCCGCCGCTTTTCCAAACCACAATCCAACCTCCCAACCGTTTCCTGATCACTTATCGCTGATAGCTAATATCCGCTATCTGGGTACTTCCCGCTCTGCCCGTCTCTCCTTTGCTACAATCTATTCCCATGTCTACTTCCGAAACCAACATGACCCACATCGCCCGCCGCATGCTTTCCGCCAAGGCCGAGCAATTCACCGAATCCGTCATTCGCGAAATGACGCGCCTGGCGCTGCAGCACAACGCCGTTAATCTTTCCCAGGGATTTCCCGATTTTGCCGCGCCCAAAGAAATCAAGGAAGCCGCGCGCCAGGCCATCGCCGACGACATCAATCAATACGCCATCACCTGGGGCGCGAAACCCCTGCGCGACGCCATCGTCGAAAAATTCGCGAGCACTCAGGGCATCACCGTCGATCCCGAGCGCGAAATCACCGTTTGCTGCGGCTCCACGGAAGCGATGATGTCCTCCATGATGGCCATCATCAATCCGGGTGATGAAACCGTGGTCTTCGAGCCCTTCTACGAAAATTACGGCCCGGACGCGATCCTCTCCGGCGCCACGCCGCGTTTCGTGAAGCTCCGCCCGCCCGACTGGACCTTCGACGAAAGGGAACTGGCCGCCGCCTTTGGCCCGCACACCAAGGCCATCATCCTCAACACGCCCAACAATCCCACCGGCAAAGTCTTCACCCGCGCCGAACTCGAGTTCATCCGCGATCTCTGCGTCCGCTGGAACGCCTACTGCATCACCGACGAAATCTACGAGCACATCCTCTACGATGGCGCCGAGCACATCACCATGGCCCGCTTGGACGGCATGCGCGACCGCACCATCGTCATCAACGGCATGTCCAAAACCTACAGCGTTACGGGTTGGCGCGTCGGCTGGGCCATCGCCCCGCCGGAAACCACGCAAGCCATCCGCAAGGTCCACGACTTTCTCACCGTTGGCGCGGCCGCTCCGCTGCAGCAAGCCGGCGCCCTCGCGCTCAAGTCGCCGCAGTCCTACTACGACAAGCTGGCCGCCAACTACGCCGCCAAGCGCGAGCGCCTCCTGAAAATTCTCACCGCCTCCGGCTTCACCGTTTACAAGCCACGCGGGGCCTATTACATCATGACGGACATCTTCCGCTTCCATTTCGACGAGGCCAAATACCCCGCCGATTCGCGCGACGTCTCCTTCGCCAAATATCTCGTCGAACACATCGGCGTAGCCTGCGTGCCCGGCTCCAGCTTCTACAACGACGCCCGCGACGGCGCCTCCCAGGTTCGCTTCACCTTCTGCAAAAGAGAAGCAACCCTAGCCGCCGCCGAAGCCCGCCTCGCCAACCTCCATGCCTGACACGTCTCGTAGCGGATGGTGAATCACACCGGCTAAATCCGCCGCTTCGAAGGAGATTAGATTGCGACCAACACCTAACACGACAAAGAAACAAGTCATCTTCTTCCTAATCGACGTGTTCAGGCCGGTTTACTACATATTGGCTTTTTTCTTACCCCTTATTTGGAAGGTGTTCTTCTCTTGGTGGTTAGGTCCACTATTGGATCACCATTTCGACCAATTGTTTGAAGCTGAAATTAGACAGGCCGCGCCGTTTCTATTTGATCTTTTTGGAGGGAAAGTGAGGCAGCCTCCCCAACCGGAGCCGAAAGGATCGCAGATTGAGCGTGTTTGCATCGCAACGGAAAATATAATCTTCCAATTCTCCCGTTGGCACAGAGAAGACTATAAGGTGCTAGTTTCGCCCGCATTTTTGCCAAATAATTCCTACGATCTTATCGACGCGCTGCGAGTGGCCGACCCCGTCGATCAGACTATAAGCTCACCCAAAGCTTATAGCTGGCCCTTATTCGCTCGACTGCTAGAGCCGAGATATCATCTTTTGGAAATCGCATTTAATCGAGATAACTTTGTAGACACCGAAAAGAAGCTGGCCGAACTGCGCCTGGGCAAAACCGGTTAGCGAGGCTGATCGAGGAAAACGGCGACTGACCGCTTGTGTAGCGGCCGCCTTCTGAGGCGGGCGCTTTTCCTCTGTGGCCTTCATCACCATCTCATTTTTCGAGCTGTGCTAAACTCCCGAAGACCAGAGAAGGGAACCAAATTATGCCCCTCAATCTCTCTTTAATCCCCAGCGGCAGCAAGCTCGAATCCAATGGCGACGGTCAATCCTTTGACATCTCCACCAGCGAAACTCGCACCTTTCTCTGCGAGCTTAGCGTCACCGATCAGCTTGAGCAGGAGTCCCTCGAGGTATCCCTGTGGGGTTCCGCGGATGGCCAGGACTTCGGCAAGAGGCCGTACCTGAAAATTCTGCAACAATTCTATCGCGGCACCACCAAAATGGTTTTGGATCTCTCCCTGCGCCCGAAGGTGCGTTTTCTCCGCGCTCACTGGGAACTTAACCGCTGGGGACGCGTCGCCCCAACGCCCATGTTTGTGGTTGGGTTGACCCTGACCGAAATTCCGCCGATGTCTCAAAATACGCCTACCAAACGCGGCGTTGTGGCCGTATCCTAGCTGATCCACGGCCGCGAGAGAATTACCCGTTCTGCACCAGACTTTTGTTTTCTGAGTAATTAAGGGGTAGGAAGCTATTGGTCGGTTGTCCTGTGGTGGTTAGCTTCCTACCTCGCGAGTGGTCTTGCAGGTATAGACGAAGCTACCCCTCCAAATGTTTCTCGTCCTTTGAAAATAGTTTGTGGGACTGCACAAAGGTTTCCGGGCGGGATACAAAGCCCCATAGCCTCCCGGGACAATGTACCAAAAAGTTCCCGCGGTAATTCTTACCCCACCTCAACCGTATCCAAATAACGCGCCACCGAGGCCTTCCACCGGAACTTCTCCGTAATGGCCTGCTGTAACGCTTGTGCCGCCGAGGGCTCCCCGTGCGTCAGGTACACCTGCTTCGGCGGCGCCTGCAGCGCCGTCAGCCACCGCAGCAACTCGCTCTTCCCCGCGTGTGCCGAGAATTGCCCCATCTCCACGATCTCCGCCAGCACGGGGACGACCTGTCCGAACAGGCTCAAGGTCTTCGCCCCCTCTTGCAAGGCGCGCCCCCGCGTACCCTCGGCCTGGAATCCTCCCAGGATCACGGCGTTCCGCGCATCCCCCAAGCGCTGCGCCAGGTGATGCAGCACGCGCCCGCCCGTCACCATGCCGCTCGCCGAGATGATGATGCACGGGGTCTTCACGTTGTTGATCTGCTTGGACTCCTCGGCGCTGCGCGTCAGGTGGAATTCGTGCACGCTCAGGGGATCGCCGCCGTTCTGTTCATCGCGCGCAAACAGCAGGTCGTGATCCTCCTTGTGCTTCAGGTATAGATCCGTTGCGCTCAGCGCCATCGGGCTGTCCACATACACGGGAACCTTCGGGATGCGCTGCAGATTTTCCAGTTGCCGCAGGTAATACATAAAGGTCTGTGTGCGCCCGATCGCAAACGCGGGAATCACGATGGACCCGCCGCGCTTCACCACGCGATTCACCACATTGCTGAGCAATTCCAGCGGATCGCCCGCTTCATGTTCGCGGTCGCCGTACGTGGATTCGCACAGCAGCAGGTCAATCTGCTTTTTCACCGGCGTAACGGGATCATTAAGGATGGGCTGATCGTAGCGGCCAACGTCCCCGGAAAACACGATGACCGTCCTCTTGCCGTTCTCCGTAATCGTCAGTTCCAGGCTGGAGGAGCCCAGAATGTGGCCCGCGTCATACGACTCCACGTGGAATTCCGGCGAAATGTCAAAGCCGCCGTTGCGCGGCATCGGTTTCAGCAGCCGCAGCACTGGATCGACGTCGTCCGATGTATAGAGCGCCCGGGGATGCGGGTGCTTGCTCCATTTGTGTTTGATGGCGTCCTGCGTTTCTTCTTCCTGCAAGTGCCCGGAATCCTTCAGCAGGAGTTCCGCCAGCTCGATTGTCGCCGGATTGGCAAAGATCGGCTTGCGAAAGCCGTCGCGCACGAGCACCGGCAGCCATCCGGAGTGGTCCAGATGCGCGTGCGTCAGGATCGCGTAGCTGATCGTGTTCAGATCCACCGGCAGCGGATTCCAGTTGCGTTCCTTCAAATCATCCGTGCCCTGAAACAACCCGCAATCCACCAGCAGTTTCTTGCCGGCCGCTTGCACCAGATATTTGGATCCCGTCACGCAACCTGCTGCGCCCAGAAAAGTGAGTTTTGCCATGATGCCAGCATTCTACCGGAACGCCGCCGCCCCCCGCGATGAAAAACCTGCAAAACTGGCACCCGGCGTTCCATGCTTTCGCTTGGCGCAAAGCACCTCGGCGAGGCTCCCCGCGGCGCCTGCGCGCCATCCATCACGCAATCCTGCAGTGCCCGCCGCTCCGACCGCTCACCGATTTGTGGTAAACTTTTGGAAGTTCCTCCGGTGGGGCCGTGGCGCAGTTGGGAGCGCGCCTCGATGGCATCGAGGAGGTCGTGGGTTCGAATCCCATCGGCTCCACCATTTGAAGAAACCAAAGAACTTACTCTCGAAAACTGCTCACTGTTACCAGGCACTGTTGCCAGCTCTGAATTTTCCTCTTGCATTCAAACATGAATCTTTCACGCTTTCATGAGGAAAACGGATATGGCTCATTACACACTCATCGCCCGCATCAACGCAGGTGACGGCAAATTTCCGTTCGTCAACGTGCGGTTCTCGAAGAATCATCGTCCGATTCCAATCGAAGGAGCAACCTACTACCTCCGTCCGAGTACCAGCGGCAAGCGAACACCATTCAAGATCGGCAAAGATATCACCATGGCTCACACTGCGCTCATCCGAACGGAGGACGGCCAACCGCTCGAACGCACTGCCGCGTTGCACGCCGCACCAACATCCAGTATTGCCACTGCTGCGCCCCGCAGAAGGGTCGCGGACGCCGCGCGAGAGTACATTGAGCGGAGCAAGCAAAAATCGCGCAGGACCTACTTGGGTTATCGCGTCGCCGTCAACCTATTCGTCGCCAGTTGTAAGAAGACTTATTTCGACCAGATTTGCCGCGACGACATGCTCGACTTTCTGCACGACTTGCGGACTCGTCCATCCAGAGAGACCGGCCAGCCAATCGGCGAGTCAACCGTGTTCAACTATTTCCTCAAGACAATGGTCTTCCTCAACGACCGTGGCATCGGGAAGTACGTGGCAAGGGAAGATTGGGTGCAGAAAAAAGACTGGCCTGTCAACGTGGACAAGCGCAACAGGAACAAGAAATATGCGACCTACACGGAGCACCAGGTCGCTGCCATGATCCAGGTCGCAGACAGCATCGAGGAAGCGCTCGTACGCTTTCTCGTCGGGACCGGCCTCCGCATCGGCGAAGCAGCGGTCGCCGAGTGGATGGACATCAATTGGGAAGACAAGACGATCTCGGTCCGTTTTAAGCCAAAGTTCGGCTTCAAGCCCAAAGACTATGAAGAGCGGACCATCGCAGTCAGCGATATGTTTCTCGCCTGTCTCAAGAAGTATCGTCGCAACGCGGCGGATGACGCACTGATTTTCCCTTCGCCTGCCACACAGACTGTGGACAAGCATCTAGATCGAATCATTAACGGTCTCATCGACAAGGCGAACGAGGCGGATTACACGGTCAAGAAACCGAAGAAGCCCTGCCACGCTTTTCGCGTGTTGTATGCCACGCGGCGGCACCAGCACGGCGTTGACATCGAAACCTTGCGGCAGGAACTTGGGCATTCCGACATCACAACGACACAAATCTACTTACGGTCGGCGAATACAAAGTCCGATGGACACCGCGCCCGAATCAATGAGGCGGACAGGTTCTCTATGACCGCAATCTGCAAGCCTTTCCTCCGAGGCACAGTTACCGACCCATCCCCTAAAGAAGAGATTGCTTGTATCCAATAATGGATGTATAATGCTCCATATATGGAGAAGTGCGAGGAGGCCAGCGTGGCAACCGTCCATCAACTAACAGCGGGCATTGCCTGGGAAAAGCCAGCCGATCTTTCCAGTAAGGATGTGCTGAAGCGATTGAGCCCCTCGGGGGTGAAGACGTTCTTGAAGATTCGCGAACTTTGGGAATTACGCGATGAAGACGCGAGACAATTGCTGGGAGGCATCTCAAATGGTGCATTTTACGAATTGAAGAAAAAGGCGCGTGGCACGCTTGATCAGGACCGGCTAACGAGGATTTCGATTCTAACCGGGATCTTCAAGGGGCTAAACATCCTCTACAGCAAGAAGCTCGCCGACCGTTGGATTCAATTGCCGAATGAAAATCCGATGTTTGAAGGGGAGACTCCCCTTACCTACATGGTTAGGGGTGGACTGCCGGCGATGTTGCGCGTGCGGCAACTTCTGGATTCTCGCCGTGGCGGGCGATAAGTTGTTACCCAGCGTTTCGGATGTTCTTCGTGATGACACCCATCGTTTAATCCCCTCACGTTATAGCGACCAGGGCGAGAGCGTTCTTACGCGGCTGACTGATGATGCCGAGGATTTGAATGCGCTATTCGAACTTGAGGGAGCTACAAACGACCGCCTCCTCGGAGAAGCTGGCCTGCTGCCTGGTATTACGGTACGGGAACTGGTCTTTGGCCTTTCTTACTCGCATATTGTCAACGCAGCATTCACGCACGCCAGTCCCTTCGGCAGCCGCTTCAGTGGGCCGGAACGCGGCGCTTGGTACGCGGCGTTCACCCGCCAGACCTCGGAGCTGGAGGTGGCTTACCACAAAAGCAAAGAACTGCAGGAGATCAGGTGGCAAGAAAAGGAGATTTTTACTTACGTCGATTTCCTCGCCGATTTTCGGGGCGCGTTTCACGACATCCGCAACGACACACGTTTTGGAAATTGTTTGGACGCAAACAGCTACAAAGCATCCCAACGTTTGGCCGGAGAGCTTCTTGAGCGAGGATCAGCCGGTGTTGTGTACCCGAGCGTGCGGCATGAAGACGGAACTTGCATAGTGTGTTTCAGGCCCGCGCTCGTGAACAATGTCCGGAAAGGCTCGTCCATCTCCATCACTTTTGAAAACGCACTTGCTATTCCCGAAATTCGAGAACTCTAGTTGACCGTCACTTACGCACCTCGCGCTGTGCTAGGAACAGTTCCACAGAGGCAAGCCGGAACCGAAGACGATTCCCCACCCGGATGTAGTTCAGAAGTTTTCTGGAGACCCAACGACGGATTGTCTTGGGCCTGAAGCCCGTGAGACTGGCCAATTCATTTGTGCTCAAAAGAACATTCGGATCATGCTCGTCAAGCAGATGCTGCTTCGACAACCTGAAGGCCCCTTTTTTCTCCGCCGGATTTTCTGCTTGTTCTGGCTGAATGTCGCCCTTCGCGCGGGACAAGTTTGGGCTCAATAGCGCCCTCCGAACAACCTCTGCTTCCGGCGGAAGCTGGTTGTAACGAACAACCTTGTCTGCCTGTTGCACCAGAATATAGTCCGACATCTCGCGTCCAGTCTGCTCACGATACACTCGGTTCATTTCGGCTCGCGAACGACCTACTACTCTCGGTGCCCATTTCTCGAATGCCTTGACCAAGCCCTTGCCCGCAAGTCCTTGTTGTCGCAACACACCCAGGAGAATCTTTGCCTCCCATAGAGGAGACACACTCCATTTGCCTCGTGAGCGGCGATGCTCCTCTTCGCCTGCCTCGATTCTTGAATCGGTTCGCTTTTCGTTGCTATTTGGTTTCGGGATAATCTCCACCGCGGACTCCGTATGGCTAAGAGGCAACTCGAAAACTCTCGTTCTCGGCGGAGAGCACGCTTCGTATCTGGCCTTCGAATCGCTGCCTTCTTCGACTGCGACGCTTGCGGACGAATTCACTGCGGTGCGCGAGCCATGTACTCTTAGCGAGTCTGGGTTCTGGCGCGGATCGAGTTGGATGCTGCGATATTTCATAGGCTTTCAACAATGGAAGTCTTGAACCTTGCGACGGCCCTCCAAAGAATGTGCTTGCTTTAGGTAGGCAATATGGACTACCATTCTGACTACAGTCTATGTGACTGTAGGAGACATTGTCAACCATGATGTCGATTCTAAAGAAGAAACCCCGGCACGAGGTCATCTCGATTCGACTCAGCGAAGACCGCCTCAAGCTGCTGGAGCGCTACCAGAAAGTCCTTAGTGAGCAATTGAGACGGGAGGTGTCTTTGGGAGAGGCCGCCTTCCTCGTTATCGAGGAGCGCGTCGAAGGGATGGACCGTGAAACAGCCCGTCATGAAATGCTCAGCACGCCGACCGCTTCCCTCTATCACATTCGCAAGAAGTGGGAATCACAGCACGCACTATCTGCCGCCGAGTGGGATGTGCTCATGCACTATGTGCAGATCGGTGCGGAGGAAGATATCCAGGAACCACCTCTGCTCTGGCCTGCGATTCCTTCAAGAGAGGCTTACATCGCTTTGCTGGATGCCTTCGAAGCGGTTTATGTGAGCCGGAAGAATCCGGGCTCAAAGCACGCCTGGTACTACGTTCGCAACCTCGGTGGCGACTGCGCTGGCGTTCGAACATCCGATGAGAAGCCAGAACAGAATCACCAAGCAGTTCTGAAACAGATCGCGGCGCGGAAGCTGTTACTGAAACCCTCTGAAAAATGGGAGCGCCCAGGTTCAGTCGCCAGGTGCCTTCTTGTAGCGATTCGAGACGAAGAGGTAGAAAGCTCCAAACTCGATCAGGTTCTTGCACCATTCTGGCCGACTCTATGGGGACTTGCCGCTCGGGGCCATTCGCTACGGCACGAACGCCAACCCGTGCGCCTCGTCGGTCCCAACGAAGATGATTTTCGCCACCGGATTATCTTGCCCGAACCGCTGGAGTCGGATGATCTGAGGCTTTCCTTTGCGGGCATCGGTCGCCCTGAGTTGGGTATGTCGATTGATCTCGGTCCAACTCGTCGCGTGAGCTTTCTAATCGCCCGCTACCCGGACCTGGCCGAGTTTCAAACCATGCTCGCGGGATGGCCCATGAAGCGTTCGTGGAACGGCAGGCATTTCGTTGCAACGCCCAGCAAGGAGAAGGGCGGCACGACGATCACGCTTTGGCTGAGACGGAACGATGTTGGCATTGAGTTTACCGAGCGCGAGTGGGTAGCTCTACGTGAACTCTCCCAGAAAGCCTCAGCCCTTCCTGAGGTTCAGCGGTGGCTGGGAGAGCTTCGGCTGGAGTATGGCGAACAGGGTTGATAGCGCGAATCGATGGTTTGCGCCGCGTTTGCGAAGAGCGGTGCCTTCGGCACCGGGAGTTGGACGGACACGCCACCCCAAAGTGGGTGCTGCACAGCGCCGCGCAGCGCTTTCGGTTAACTTGCTCACGCGGCGCGAGTTAGCGATTCTCGGACGCTGGCGGCTAACTTTCGGCGCTATTCGTTAACTTCTTTGTTTTGTTGAGTGATCGGTTTTCGATGAATTCCCTTTCTGGAGGCTTCTTGCCATGCCAGCAGATCAACTGCGGAGTCGAACCGTTGGCTCGAAGGTCACCGAGAGCGAGTACGAAAAGCTTACGACAGTGGCCGAGCGTGAGGGTTTGACGCTGGGCGAATGGTGCCGCGAGGTGCTCTTGGCGCAGGCGAATGCCAATGAAGCGAAGAAGCCCAGCGCCACCGAGCAGACCATGCTTGCAGAGTTCATGGCGTTGCGGATGATCCTGCTCAATGCCCTCAGCAAACTCGGACAGAAAAAGGAGTTCACGGAGCAGGAATTTCAAGAGCTTGTCGAGCTAGCCGACCAGGAGAGATTCAGCCGGGTGCAGGAGCGCCTTGCGGCAGCGGTTGCAGGGAGGCAGTCATGAGCCAGGAATGGGGTCGAAACAAGCACGCGGGGGTGTGGCCGAATCGTCATGCCGCCTGGACCTGGACAGCGTTGCTTGTGGCGTTCGCGAGTGTGGTGGCGATCTGTGCCTACCGCTATGCCGAAGTATGGACACCTTTGCAGAGGTTCTATCTCAAGACGTACATCCGTAGCGGGCTCAGAAGTGTGACGAGCTTTGCGAAGAGCGACCGCTATCAGATGGTGACCGTCATCGCCAAGAAGGGCAGCCACTGGGCCTGCGAAGGCGAGGTGAGGGAGGCAAAGACAGAGGGTGGCGAAACGACGCTGGCGCTCACTGACGATGCGGTCAACATTGGTGACCTCCGCCTTGTGTTGCAGCCAGTACACGTCAACAGCGGAAACCTGCATGAGTTTCTAGGCCATTGGGTTTACCAAGACCAAACGCTCATGGACTTCCTGAGGCCAGCGTTGTGGGGTGGTTTGGTAGTTTTATTGGTCTGCCTTGCGGTGGCGATTCCGAAGGACAAGGCGCGCGACCGCGAGCGGAGAGAAGGCCGAAGGCTCAAGGGACCAGAACTTGTTGTGCCACGAAGATTCAATCGCCGGAATCGTTCCGATGGCATCGGCTTCGAGTTGACGGAAAGAACGTTCCTGCAAAGACAGTTCGGCATTGTGCCGAGCGTCAGACTCCCCCTCAGGATAGAACCGAACCACATCCTCATCATGGGCGACACAGGTACCGGCAAGAGCACTTTGATCCGGCGGATTCTGCTTCAAATTGAGCAACGCGATGAGACCGCCATTGTCTACGACCCGGCACTCGACTACACGCCGGAGTTCTATCAACCCGAGCGTGGCGATGCAATTCTTAACCCCTTGGACCAACGGATGCCGTACTGGAGCCCCGGAGATGAACTGCGGCACCCAGCAGAGGCGCTCACCCTAGCTTCATCGCTATTCCCCGACCGCCGCAATGAGAATCAATTCTTCGTTGAGGGGCCCAGGAAAATCTTCGCCCATCTTCTGACCTATAGGCCAACACCCGAGCAGATGGCTTGGTGGATGTGCCATGAGGAAGAGATCGACCAAAGGGTGAGAGGCACACAGTACGCCGTGATGATCGACAAGAAAGCCCCGGCACAGCGGAGCGGCATCCTGGCCTCGCTCAACATGGTTGCCGACTCTCTGAAATTGCTGCCCACAGAGACCGAAGGGAACGGACGCTGGAGCGCGGCGGAATGGTCGAAGCAGCGCAAGGGTTGGCTGTTTCTTACCAGCACTTCCGAGACGCGCGAGCGGCTCTTGCCGCTCACGAGCTTGTGGCTCGATACCCTGGTGCTGCGATTGATGAACCAGGGGCAGACAAGTTCACGGAAGGTATGGTTTGTTCTGGACGAACTGGCGACCTTGCAGCGTCTACCACAACTGCACACGGCAGTAACAGAGAATCGCAAATCCAACAATCCCGTCGTCCTTGGCTTCCAAGGACGAAGCCAACTGGAGACACGTTACGGCCATGAAGCTGAGGCAATGCTGTCACAGCCCGCCACGAAGATTTTCCTGCGCACGAGTGAGCCTCATGCGGCGAAGTGGATTTCAGACACCATTGGAAGGGTCGAGATCGAGCGCTTGCGGGAGAGCCGGTCGAGCGGGCAGTTGGGAGGGCAGCGGAATACGACGAGCTACAACAATGAGCGTTACGTTGTGCCGCTGGTGATGGATTCCGAGATCAGCGGACTTGAGAACCTGCACGGGTATCTCAAGAGCGGAAACCTTGTGGTGCGAATGAGTTTCCCGTTCATTGAACTACCAACGAAGCATCCGAAGTACATCCAGCGACCGGCGGAGGTCCGCCCGGAGGAGCCGCCCAAGACAGCAGCGGCCACGGCGGGGGCTGGCGACGGGTCGGAACAGAAGCTCACGCAGCACCAAATCAGGCAGGACCGCGAACAGGAATTGAGGCGCTCCAATCTATGGCAAGGGCATTTCTTCCGGTAGGCCAACACAGCGATGCTGACCATTTCCAATCCGCTCAGTGCAAGCCAGGCCCAGGCGTATCACGCGGAAGAGTTTTCCAATGCCCGCGAGAACTACTACACGCAGGGCGACCAAATACGTGGCGAATGGCACGGGAGACTTGCCAAGCAGTGGGGGCTACGCGGTGAGGTTGGCGAGGAGCAGTTCCAGCGGCTCGCGGAAGGCCAGCACCCGGTTACCGGCGAGCAGCTCGTCCGCCACAAAGCCGCCCGCGAATACCTGAACGAACACGGCCGGAAGATACGAACGATGGAGCACCGCGCAGGTTGGGACGCAACGTTTTCAGCACCCAAGAGCGTATCGCTCACGGCACTCGTGGGCGGGGACGAACGAATTCGAGAGGCACATCAACAGAGTGTGGCCGTCGCGCTTGACGAGTTGGAGCGATACGTCCAAGCCCGAATCGGCGGCAACCTTCCGGCAGAGACAACCGGCAAGTGGATAGCGGCGAAATTCGAGCACGACAGCGCAAGGCCCGTGGACGGCTACGCTGCACCACAATTGCACACGCACGTGGTTTTCTTCAATCTCACGGAAACAGAAGACGGGGGGACATATGCGTTGCAACCACGGGAACTCTACAAAACGCAGCAGTATGCAACGGCGGTCTACCGCTCCGAGCTAGCGTCGCGACTCAAGACACTCGGTTACGAAATCGAACGCGGGAAAAGCGGCCAACCAGAGATCAAGGGCTATTCCGAAGAATACCTCGCCGCATCGAGCCCGCGCCGTCAGCAGATCGAACAGCATCTCGCCATGGAGAATCAGCGGGGAGCGGACGCCGCGCAAATCGCGGCGCATAAGACCCGCCAACCAAAGCTCGAACTTTCACAGGAGGAGATGCAGCAGCGCCACCAAGAAATGGCGGAAGCCTTCGAAAACCAGCCAACGCATGTAGTGGCAACAGCCATGCAGAGAGAATCTCAAATCGAGCAGGGTTCTCCCCGCACGACGGCTCAATTCGCCGTTACATTTTCCAAGGAAAGAAACCTGGAGCGAGAGGCCGTTGTCGAGGAACGCGAGTTGTTACGTGATGCGTTAAGACGTTCGATGGGAACAGCGACTCTCACGGACGTTAGGCCCGAGTTTGAGAAACGCGTTAGTTCCGGTGAGTTCGTCGCAGTGGAGAAGAGGACGAGTGCCCCTGGGCGCGCATTCACGACCCAAGAAATGCTGGATTTCGAGCGTGGCACCATTCAGATCATGCGGGACGGGCTGAATAGACATGAAGCGCTTGTTAGCACCGATACACGCAGAACGGTCACTGGAGATCATTCCCATCTAAACGAGAGCCAACGCGCGGTAGTCGAGCAAATCTTGTCGAACCGCGATCAGGTGATGGCGCTTGAAGGAATCGCCGGCGCGGGGAAGACAACTTCCCTGTCAGCAGTTCACGAAGCTGCTGAACACGAGGGTTACCTTGTCGAAGGGTTCGCACCGACATTACGGGCCGCGCAGAAACTCGCAGAGGCCGGTATTGAATCGAGCACGTTGCAACGGCATCTTGCGCAGGCTGATGCGGGGCACGACGGCCAAAAGCGTTTGTACGTCCTCGACGAATCGAGTCTGGCAAGCACGAGGCAGATGAACGAGTTGCTGCATCGGCTCAAGGAAAATGATCGCGTCTTGCTGGTAGGCGATACGCGCCAACACCAGGCCCTCGAGGCCGGAACCCCTTATCAGCAGTTGCAGGAGGCCGGAATCCAAACGGCACGACTCGACGAAATCGTGCGGCAGAAAGACCCGGCACTCAAAGAAGTCGTGGAGCAACTCTCGCGAGGCAATGTGCGAGAAGCAATCGAGAATCTCGATACGCAAGGCCGCGTGCATGAAATCCCGGATCGGAATGAGCGACTCAAGGAAATCGCCGGGGAGTACGCGAGGCAGCCAGAAGGGACGTTAGTTGTCTCACCCGACAATCAATCGCGCATGGAAATTAATCAAATTATCCACCGGGAAATGCAGACGAGCGGGCAAGTGGACTGCGCGGAGCAGCGGCTGAGGGTTCTTGTAGCCCGCCAAGAGATCACCGGCGCAGACCGGCAGTGGGCTGAGCAGTACGCACAGGGAGATGTCGTGCGTTACGCCAAGGGCAGCAAGACTCATGGCATTCACGCGGGGGAGTATGCCCGTGTTGAACGGGTGGACGGAAAAGAGAACCGGGTCACTGTCGAGCGCAAGGACGGCGAGCAGGTGAGCTACGATCCGCGCCGTTTCCATGGCGTAACGCTGTATCGGGAGGCAGAGCGGGCCTTCAGTGAAGGCGACCGGGTACAGTTCACCGCGCCGAATCGAGAACAACACATCGCCAACCGAGAGCTAGGCACCATCGAAAAGATCGACGATAGCGGCAACCTGCAACTACGCCTCGACTCAGGCCGGACCGTCGCATTCAACATCAAAGAGAATCCGCATCTCGACCACGGCTATGCAGTAACGAGCCACAGCAGCCAAGGTCAAACCGCCGACCGCGTGCTTGTTCACGTGGACACGGAGCAGGCAGGAGAAAAACTCGTGAATCGCCGGTTGGCGTATGTGGCGGTATCGCGCGGACGCTACGATGCCCAGGTCTACACAAACGACAAAGGCCAGCTTGCCGAGCAACTCGCGCGCGACGTGTCGCACCGATCCGCGATGGAACCGAGCCGCGAACCCGTATCCCCGACACACAAGATCGAATCCTCTACCGCGCGATGCCAAGTGCACGACCACGCGCAGACAGAGGGTCACAGCATTAGCAGATAGACGCCCGATTCCCTCCACTCTCGCCGCCGTAAAGGGGCATGCCCGCTGCCGCGGCTCCCGATGGTCGCCCTTGACCGCGACTTCGCTGCGGGAATTTTCCAGTTATCAGAGGAATGGAGCCTATCTGCCCAGCCTACAAAACTGCGCTGGCCGGTTATTGAACCTACGCCTCCAGGCCTCGGGTTTCCTTCGATCACTACGGCAACGCCTAAGAACATGGAGTTGACATCATATGGATTACATGCCATATTATAAGGGTGAGATGGGCCATTGAGATGGCCGATGAGTTTGAGCCGGAGTTCGACGCGCTGCACGAAGATGTGCGGACGGAGATTCTGGCGTTGTCGCTCGTTCTGGAGGAGTTTGGGCCACAGTTGGGACGGCCCCGTGTTGACACGCTCAAGGGCTCCCGCCACGCGAACATGAAGGAGTTGCGGTTTAGCGCAGCTGATGGTGAATGGCGACTGGCTTTCGCCTTTGATCCCAAGCGCAAGGCGATTTTGCTCGTGGCGGGAGATAAATCAGGTGGGAGCGAAAAGCGCTTCTACCGTGAACTGATACGGAAGGCCGATGAACGTTTTGACGTCCATCTTGCCCGGCTGAAGAGGGAAAGGAAATAGCCATGTCTGTGAACATTCGTGACAAGATCGGAAAGCTGAATCTCGTTCAGCGAAAGAAGGTTGAGGACCGTGCGGCTGAGCTAATTGCAGAGGAAATGAGTTTGCGCGATCTCCGGAAGGCCCGCAAGCTGACACAGGCCCGCGTTGCGAAGACTCTCGGGATTACGCAGGACAGTGTCTCGCGACTCGAAAAACGCAGCGATCTATTGCTTTCGACGCTACGAAAAACGGTGAAGGCGATGGGCGGTGACGTGCGCATTGTTGCTGAATTTCCCGACCGTGCGCCGGTCGTGCTGTCTGAGCTATCCGAAGACGACTCGCCGCGCAAGTCGTCTCGGAGACATGCACACGCTCAGGCCTAGAAACGATTTGGGAACGGCCCGCGTTGCACTTCGTAGCCAAGTGCGGTCTATTACATTATCGGCTCGGTGGGTGCCATGCCGGGGCCGCCACCGGGGTTTTCCCACTTGGCCACCAGTTCCAGTTCGCTTTCTCTGGCCCATTCTCTTGTAGCGAAGTCAGCACCAAATTGAATGCAGTAGCACGGCTCAACGTCCCTGACTTGCTCTATTGTCCAAATTTCCGTTTTCCCAATTTTTCTTACTCTGTCTCGTAAGTTAAACATCCACAGCCTCCGTTGGCGCAGAGTCCACTCTGCGGGCCATTAAGGCGTTTTAGGCCCGCATGTCTCCATTACCTAACGTGAATCAGTCTGAAATCTCCGGGCAGTTGCTCCAATTCACCACTGCGAAATGTAGCCCTTGAAGCGCGGCTAAATTCGATGTACTGAGTTTCCGTAGGCATCGAATCTAGCACGTTTCCCGCGTAGGTCTTTCCTGCATCAAGTTTGTGAGCATCTCTGCCCGTTTCAGTATCCGTGTCTCCCATGAAAAATCTGCCGTCTGCGATGACTCTCGCGGTAGACATTTTATTCCCCCCTGCTGTTGAAAACACCCATATCCAGTGCAAACTGATGAACAGCATCGTAGAAGCTGCGTTCATTTGGGTTGTCAGGTAGTGGCCGAAAGATATCAAAAAACCGCATGGCTTCGATTGGATCAAGAATGGTTCTGTTTAAATCGGCAATTTGCTCCGCAGTTTTCTGACGAATCGTTTCATAGTCTCCGTCATGCAAACGGCTCAGCGTCCGAATGTACTTAAGAAATGTGTTGGAGAACATGCTCCTGCTTCCTCCAGCAGCGATGTACCGGCCATATGACGTGCTGTAAGCAGCTCCACTCAAGCATGAACAGAGCGCGTTATCCGAGGCGAGTTTACGTGCATGATCGTCGATGAGTTTTGAATTCTCTGCCGCGAAAGCTGTCCCAGGTTCTCCAGTGGACTTTTCGCCAAAGACTCTGTTTGTGACGGCCGCCGCGAGCAGTGAAGCCTGCTGTTCTTCTAAGCCAGCCTTATTGACATACTGGCGGAGAAGAAACATGTAAAGGCCGGTCTTGGCTTCATCCTCGGTGGCCAAGCATATTTTTAACAGGTAGCTCTCAGTTGACAAGTTGATGCCTCCTTGGCACCACTCAACAGCGGATTCCATCGCGCTCAATTTACTAGCGGGTACAGATTGTCAGTAACGATAGTTTACAACAGCTACCACCACTTCTTTGAAAGCTCTGAACAGTAGGGCATCCCGTTATAGTGATAGACGGGAGGTTTGTCTGGATTCGCAATCACCGCGTCGTAGCGGTCATAGAACTCTTTATACTGCGGATAGTTTCTCCGCGGGGCGAGTAAGGAATCGAAAATGCTTGCATTTGATTTTGGCTCTGGTTCTGAATCAGCCAGCGTCTTGGTGATTATTGAATCCGTGTTTCTATCCAGTTCAACGGTGTTAAAGCAGTAAAAGTTTGGATCGGTTTCACATTTCTTCTTAAGTTCGTCTATTTGGTCAGTGTATACGGCGGTATGCATCTCTCGCTTGATGAGATCCACCGAATCATAGGTGATTGCTCCCGTGTTGCACTCCTGCCCTGTCTTGTTATCGAACATCTTCCATGCGGGCGACCCCTGAATGTGAATGAATCGCGCTTGAGAGGTTCCTGCGCTTAGAGTCCACGGTTGTTGAAACATCCCTTTCCCCACCAGCATAAATAGTAGGATCGCGACGGCAACCCCTAGAACAACGATAACCACTTTGTTTTCGCTTTCCCAAAAAGAACTGTTGGAGTGGCTTGTTGTCGGAACAGAAGCCGTCGAAGCCACAGAAACGGAATCTATTGGCGGTGCAGCGGACTGTCCCTGCGATCTTGAGGGCGGAGTCACTTGTACGTGAGTTTGAGCATTTGCAGGTGCTAATGGGCGGACTTTTCTGGCGCGGTAGAACCATACGGCGGCCACCAGGCCAGCGATAACGCCCCTGCCAAGCGACTGCCCTGCAAGGCGACCCGCGTTTTCCGTCCCGACGTTCAGGAGAAGCAGGAACTGAGCAAGAGAAATACACGAGACCGCTGCCAAGATGTACCGCGTTACCGTCCCAATCACATTCCAAAACTTCATTGAACGACCTCCGCTTTGGCTCTCCTACGTAACTTCATCGGTCTGGATCTTCGCGTCCCATTGTCAGGTTCCTTCGAACTGTCAACCAAAGACGGCCCATGACAGTTTCCTCCAAGGCTAGCTCAGAATTGGGATGACGGGTCGCCGCTGACTTCTCTCATCTTCGCGGCCTGCCGAATCATTTGCAGTGTTTTTCTGGGCATCCTGGGGGAGATGAAAGTCCTGTTGCATTCGGTCATCGCATAGGCACGGGATATCTCCCAGAGCAACTTTCCCGACTCTGATTCCGGCTTTGAGATCACGTCCGTGAAAGCCTTACCGTCCTGGCCGCTGTAATCTAGATGGAAAGCTGCCCTCGCGCGAGGCTCGATCTCGTAGGGCCACGACACTGGCTTAAACTCTGAGTTCTCTCTTATTACCGGCTTTCCGAATGAATAGTATTTCTTGCCGACGCGATAGCCGATATCGCAGATTCGGAGGGGGAACGGGCTTACGTTCCGGACTACCACGCCGTACCAATCGTCCTTCAAGACGAGTTCCCCGTCCACAGTCCTGGAGAGCACCGGGCTGATGAGCACTTCGAGACTAGGTCTCGTTTGCCTCAATTGGTTAACCAAAGCCCACGCAGAAACCAGAGTCGCTAGAACAACGGTTACAATCGCTATGATCAGCTGGAATTGGTGTTCAGCGGTCACGGTACGCGCCTCACGGTTTGGCAGCGCAGGGCAGCATATACGCAGCTCGAAGAGCATACTTCTCTGCGTAAACGGGGGGATCTAATCGGAATTGTATTATCGGGTCCATGAGGTTCTCGTCGTTGTGCTGTAGATAAATATCATGGGGACCGGAGAAGACGAGGGTGGTAGTCGAACCATATACGTCTGTGTATGAAAGAGCCCTAGCTTTTGTATTGTCCGCAAATTTTCTGGTTCTGTCGGTCAACGGCGGGCCACAACGGACAATCAGCTTGTCTGGAGTTAGGGCAACTATGGCCGAGATCTGTTCCTTTTCGGACGCTGCGACCGAATCTTCAAACGAAGAGGGATTGTTGGTCGATTCAGGCTTTTTCTCAGGCGCGAGTTTGGGCGTGTCGTCACAATGGTCCATCGCTCGGTCTATAAGATTCGTGTTGGAAGGGCCGCACTTGTCTATTGGTTCAGTTCTGAGTGCATCGAGTGGATTTGCGTTGACCTTATAACTTGGATCCTTCAACGCGGCTTTGGCCGTTTGTTGCTGCCCAGCAACGACACCGACACGGTAGCCTTCGCCGAGCAGTATCAAACTGGCGACCGCAAGCAACGCATAATTGAGCCGGACATCCTTCCAATCCTTCTTTGCCCACAGCCACGCCAAGCTGCCCCACAGGAGGGTTTCGATCAACCCGAATGGAGGTAGGCCCCGCCAAAGCGCTGACAAAAATGCTAATACGGCAAACAGGATAAAAATCGGCTTCCCAAGATTCATTGGGGTTCTTTCCCACTGTTATGTTCCGTTCGCCTGTAATTTCCGTCAATGGTACGAGTCACTAAACAGTTACCGCAGCTCCTTTCTCTGCAAAACAAGAGTGCCAAGAAGTCCAGAAAATCTAAGGCTAGTTCACGTGGAGTCCATTTACCAATGAGCGTATATCTCAAGAAAAAGTACTGCCGTACTATCTGCGTGTGCTTCAACGGTTGCTACTCTCTGGCTAGCGAACGCTTCAACTTGAGGAGCTGATCCATGCGAATCCGGGCGATATTGCTTGTCGCCACTCTATATGCGGCCCCAGCCTGTGGTCAGCAGGCAGTCAAAATAGAGTGTCGTGACCTTAACGGATCTAATCAATTTGTCGGGCCAGACGAAGTCATCGTTCCGGCAGGCGCTGGTTATCAGGTTTGCCGAACTGTCCAAGCAAAGGCCACGGTTGAAGTGGCGCCCAAAACTAAAACCGCGCCTCAGGTAGAAAATGCCCCAGCCGTGGCTGATCCCACGGGTCAAGCACACCCTCAGGAGGGGAACATTCCCGTCCGGGACTTCGCCGACATCAACAATGAAGACGCCGCAAGCGCATGTAAATCGCGTCCGAGTAGTAAGGTCGTATCAACCCAAACAGGCAGTACTTTGAGTTGCTCGGATTGGTTGGCAATACGAGCAGCAAAATTGAATCCGAATCCAGTTATACCGCCTGCTGGAGTGCAACCCGCACCAAAGTTGGCGGCAAATCCGATCCCTCAACCCGTGAAGCAAAGCTATGTCAAGTCGATTTCGTTCGCTGTAGCGAATCATAACGGCGGAGTCGAATATTATGTTCCGAAATGGGCCCAGAATTGGGTGAAGAAGAATGCAAAAAAGTATCGAGACATTCAGTTCACACAGGAAAAGGGAGTCGGGAATAATAGCTATCTCATAGTGTTCTCCGACTCCGCCCATGCTTTGGCCGGTTTCGAGCCGGTCACTCACACCTCGACCAGCACAAGCACCACCCCCGTATCGGGCAGCGGGACGGTCACGGACTATTACGGAGACAGATGGAATTACACATACGATGGAACGGTAACCACGACCACAACTACCCGGACTACCGAGAATGAGGCTTACAGGATTGAGTCCAGCACCCTTTATGCGACCACTTTCGATAGCCGTGGCGGCACCGTGTCGCAGCATTGGCATGAGTACAGCACGAAATCAGGCGGCGATGCCTACAATAGCCTCGGCTACAATCTTGGCAATGCCTTAGGGGCGATCAACGCGAGAGGTAGGCTGCTTAGTGCTGCAATGAAAGACATCGAGGGACCGAAGCAGAAAAAACATTAAACAGATAGTGCTCCATCCCTTGGGGCAATTCCAAAACCGCCTCCAATCATTCTCAGAGTGTGGATGACAAAAAAAGAGCCAGCATGCTTTTCCCCATCAAGCATGAAAACATGACTGCCCGGCGCTGGCCGCTCGTCACGCTTGGGCTAATTCTCGTCAACTTCGCCGTCTTTCTTTGCACTCACCACGCCATGGAAGACCAGGAGGATCCTCTCCTGTCCGTGAAGGCGCACGTTCTGGTGCTCGCCGCGACGCATCCAGAACTGATGGTCCCGCCTGAGGTTCAACCGTTGGTCACTGATTTTCAGCGCTATTACCCGGCCGACTGGGCGGAGATGCAGAATCCAAACAACGAGGCAAACGAGAGTGAAGACACCCAGATAGAATCGGCGGATAACCTTCAGCAATTGCAGGTGGAAATGGACTCTCTTGGGACCGAGTATTCCAAGCTTGCGGCCGCTTCCATTACGGAGCGGTTCGCTTTTATTCCGGCTCACCCGAAGCTAATTGCATATATCAGTTCCACTTTCCTCCACGGCGGATGGTTACATCTGATTTTCAATATGTGGTTCCTATGGTTGGCCGGCTTCGTTTTGGAGGACGTTTGGGGCCGTCCTTTGTACTTGGCCTTCTACCTCATGGCGGGTATTGCGGCGACGCAGCTTCATGCTTGGGCGAGTCCGGGCAGCCTCGGCGCATCGTTCGGGGCGTCGGGGGCTGTGGCGGGTCTGATGGGAGCGTTTCTTGTGCGCTTCCCTAAGCTGAAGATCAGGCTGGTGTGGTTGTTTGACTTTGGGCTGTTTGGTTTTTGGCCTCTGTGGGTGCGCGCTTACTGGCTACTGCCGCTATGGGCGGGGATGGAGATCTATTACGGAGGAGCAGCGGGACAAGGTGACGGCGTGGCGCATTGGGCGCACGTTGGCGGATTTATGTTTGGGGCGCTTGGTGCATTGGGGGTCCGCCGCTCGGGCTTGGAACGCAAAGCTAACAAGACGATTGAGGATAAGATCTCCTGGACGACAGACCTCGAAATCCATCAGGCGAGCGACCTGATCGAAAATAACAAGCTTGAAGACGCCGCGGTGATCCTCAACAAGTACCTGGCAGAAAAGCCTGACGCGCTCGGTGCATGGAACATGTTGCGGGCAATTCATTGGAGACGAAATGAAATTCCAGCTTGTCGCGAAGTTGCTAGCAAACTTTGCGTGCTGAACACCGAAGCGAGGATGTACGGAGCGGCTTGGCTGGATTACGAAGAGTTCCTCAATCTGGGGGGTGACAAGATGCCTCCTGCTATCTGGCTGGAGCTTTGTCGCGTGCCAGAGGAGCGGAACGACTTCAAACGCGCACTGAGCGAGTATGAGAAACTTGCGCTCGCTTATCCCGCCACGCGGCAGGGTCTCATGGCACAGCTCGGTGCTGCTCGAATCTTGCTCACTCGATTGGATCGTCCCGACGAGGCATTGAGGTTGTATCAGGTAGCGTCGGCGTCCGCCGTCCCGCACTTGGACTTGGAGCCAGACATCGAGGCAGGTATTCAGGAAGCCAAAACCGCCCTTTCGCACCGAGCCTCAATGGTCACTTGAAAGCCGAAATGACCACGGCGTCTTTCTTTGGATGCGCGATAAGCAGCGATCTCACGCGCAAAGAAGAACTTGGAAATAAGGATTTTGTTAAGCAAGGAGGGAGGCTAAAGATGGCCGATTACATAAAAACAGAATTAGATCAGAATGGCATAGCCGTTCTACGCGGTTCATTTGGGAAAGTGAACGACCGTGATGCTGCTTCCAGGTTCAGTTACAGCGATGCTCAGTTCTTTCAGCGGCAAGCTTTCGAACAATGGCCCGATTTCATTTGGAAGACTGAGGATGTTGGCGAACACAAGTATCTTGTCAAAGCTGACGCGATGAAGGCGAAAAGAAAACGCGGCTTAAAGTGAGGCAGCGGGTAACAGTGTTGCCCGGCGTTCCACGCGGCGTGCGGTTTTTTTGTTTCTAACGTATCCCACCAACTTAAGTCGTGTCAGAGACGTTGCCGAGTCAGTTGTACGGACATTCCGAAAGCGCTTCAGTTACTCTCTCGGTAAATCTCGCTGCTGTTCAGCGGCGCTTCGCACAAATGGGCGCTATGCTTGGGTGGAGGGTACGAAACGAAAGGCCCCACGCAAGACCGCCGATGGCGATGCTGCCGCGAGGGTGTTCCGTGATAGATGCCCGTGAAAGGCATAGGGGCCCCCACTGATGAAAGAAACAACAGTTGAAGCCATATCTGTGAACTACGGGACTTTTACGACGGTGAAGCAGCTCAGAGACGAGCTAAACCGCGGGCTGAGCGATAACCACGACAAAGACATCCCATTGGAACCACCGATCAATGCAACTGAAACGCAGCACGGTTCACGGTTTGTTTCCGTTACGTTGCAAGCTGGAACCGCAGGAAAGTAAAGGCCGCAGCCAGAGGTGGAAGCGTTCAAATGTCAGACGCAAAGAAAAGAGAATTCATTGCGCGGACGATATATCACCACGCAAAAAGAACCAATGAACACGTGACGCTCTTGGTCTACAAGGATTCAGACGGAGCATATGAGCTTATGGATGACAGGGAGGGAGCGCACGATTATCTGGCCGGGTCAGAGGATTACATTCTTAAGCAATGGGGAGAGAAAAACCGGCAGCTAATTGAAGATGGTTTCCAGCGTGACAATATGATGGGCGACAGTAAATGGCAACAATTCATAGGCTGAGCCCGCGCCCTGCGGACGCGCGGGATACGAAATAATCAATGGGAAATTCGCGCGGGGTCAGCACGGACCCCTGACCTTTGGGGTGACCACCCGGAGCCATTTTGCTTGGAGACGAGACCATCGAAGCGGATAAAGCCAACCGAATCGATAAAACCCGTACAGGATCGTAAGTTTCTATTTATCCCAGCCAATAATAGGCCGCAACATTAACGCCTGTTGCTTGCAGCTTGATGCAAATAGAGTGAAGATGGGCCAAGCCTACAACGAATAGGCCTATATGATGGGTTTTCATCTGATTGTGAACATTTTGAATCATTTGCAATTCCCGATTCTCTTGCTTGTTGAGTGCGCCATACTCGTAAAATTGCGGCGCTTCCTCGCACGGGCCCAATGTGCCGTCGTGGCCTGGATAATTGATTGGTGCGTTACAGAACGTCCTGAATTGCTCGTCTGGAGGAGTCCCCACATTTTTGTAATCGAGGCCGCGATCACTTGCGAGTACCGAGGTGAATGACGGAGGGCCTTCAGTGGCCCACTCTTCCAACACGATTGTGGCTGCAAACTTATCGAGTAGATATGACAATCGCACTGCCAGCTCAGAATTCAAGGAATGCCCTACTTTCTGCAGTTCATGGGTGGTTCCAAATACAACCACACGTTTCATCTCCAGTTCGCGCTCTAATTGCCCCTTCAGATCGTCTAGAACTTGATTGCTTTGGTCGTTGATAGCATCTGATCCTGGGCTGTGCTGAATCACACTTCGAAAGAGTTCGTTTTCTTGTTGGAGTCGTTCGATCCGTTGTTTTAGCAACTCACTTAGTCCGCTGAGTTTATCGGTCATGATTACCCAGGATAGCCAAAGATTGGGCGTGGAGACCAGTAATCTCGCACGGTCGTTAGGTGAGCGACTGCCTCAGCCTCACTGCTACCGATATCGTCGTAACGTACCTCAACCAGCGAGACCGTGTAGCCGGTATGTTGGTAGAGACCGTCCAACAGTACATCAGCAACACTCTCCGCGATAGCTCGCTCAAACCTGGTCAGGTCGCCTTTGTCCACCGCTGCTGACCAAGAAGCACACACCTCAAAACTAAGGTCGTCTGCCGGAGCACACTCGAACCGGACAAACGCGTAACTTGATGGATGGCCGTACTGCCCACGAAACTCGTGCTGGACGGTCGTTGTGGATGCAAGACGGAAGAAATTGCGTGAACGCTTGTGGTCCCGAAGTCCTTCAAGTGCGTTTCTGTCGAGGCGAGAATTCATGGATGTTCCCAGTCTAGGCTCTGCGCGCCGCTCTGCAACGCGCCCAGCAAAGTCACGGCACACTCGGCAGGAATCCACTTGGACGATTAGCGCTACTGTTACATGTGAGTCCGGCCAAACGAACCAAAAGTCCCAGGAAACGCTAAGCACAATCTGGGTACAATAAGGGGACGCTAAGAAGTTACCTACGGTACCCTGAGATATCAAAAGATGTCCGCCGACACCGTTTGATATCAATCGATTACATAAAAGTGTTGTCCTGTCACCGCATCATTCTCTCATCAACTCCGCACGAGCTCGGCAACCGTATAGCCAAGTGCGGAATATCCTGCCAGCCGCTTCTTGAACATGCGAGCCAGCATAGGCACCATCACATCCGCATAGTCGTAGACGTGGACTTCGCTCTTGTTGTCGTGGAGACGATGCAGGCGACCCACGTACTGCTGCAAAGTGCCTTTCCACGAAATCGGCATTGCAAGGAGAAGCGTATCAAGACGCGGGTCGTCAAATCCCTCGCCGAGGTAACTTCCGGTCGCCAGGATCACGCGCGGCTCATCCCAAGGAACGGCTGCGAGAGATTCAGCCAGTCCCTTTCTTTCCTTGGCACCCCTCCCACCCCTCAAAATGAAAACGTGCGAACAGAGTCCACGCAAGCGTCCAGCCAAATAATCGAGATGTTCCGTCCGACTTGTCAGAACAAGTGGTGAACGTCCACTGGACAAAGCCTGCTGAAGGTCCCTGATGATCAGGTCGTTCCTCTCTTGACTAACGATGAGGGCAGCATAAATATCCTGAATGGCCGTCTCATTTTCAGGCCGATTCCAACAGAAATCAGTAATCCTCGGGAAAACCTTATGTTGGAGCGGGGAAGACTCGGCAGCCTTTTTCGCGCTGAGATAAAAACGAATCGGGCCACATTGCATGTAGATGATGGGTTGATGCCCATCTTTTCGAGTTGGTGTTGCCGTCAATCCCAAAACGTATTTTGCTTTGACCTCGCGAAGGACTCGTTCAAACGTGACTGCTGACAGATGATGACATTCATCCACAATCACGTGTCCGTAGTCCGCGACGAAATCTTCAACTGTTCCTTTACGCTGCAAGCTTTGGATTACAGCAACATCAATCAAACCGGTTCTCTTAGCTTTCCCTCCTCCGAACTGTCCGATGTGCCCAATCGGCAAGGCCAGAAACGCCGCTAATCGCTCGCGCCATTGGTCCATCAGTTGACGCCGATGCACGAGGATCAGGGCGTTAGCCGCCCGTTTGGCGATAAGGCAAGCCGCCACCACTGTCTTTCCGAATGCCGTTGGCGCAGACAGTATGCCTTGGTCATAAGCAAGCACCCGCTCGATGGCGTCTTGTTGTTCAGGCCGCAATTCACCGTGGAAAGAAACGTCGATTTGCCGCCCGGCGGTTCGTTCATCATGAACTTCCACATCGATGTGATGTGAGTTGAAAACACGGACCACCTCTTCCATGCACCCTCTTGGAAGGCCGATGTGCTCGGGGAAGACTTCACTGCAGGATATGACCCGCGGCTTACCGTAGGTCGAGAGCCGCATCGATTGAGCTTTGTAAAATTCCGGGTTTTGAAATGCAGCGATGCGAATGAGGCGATCCACCATCCCGGACGGAAGGCCCTCTTTCTCGATATAGATAAGATTGCTAACCACCACTCGAACATTCGCAGGCAGCGGACCAGTGATTTGTCTTTCCTTCCGTTTTCGGGAAGGTCGCCAGAGCCATGGAGCTTCGCCCTCGTCCTCATCGGGCAAATGGAGGTGCACTCCGATGGGATTCCCCTCAGGAGCTATGGCGTAAGTCATTCGGGCGAGTTGATCGATTGGCATTCTCTGAACGGACTCTAAAAACCTCCACTGATCAGGATGGGGATGAAACAGTTCATCCAGGAACACGCTGTTGCCTTGCTCTCTGGGATGCTTTTGCAATGGCAACGCAATCAAATTTCCGAAACCGCCTTTGGGCATGGTGTCCTGGTTGGGGAAAAGGCGGTCGTATGAATCAAGGCCGATTTCATGCCTAGTTTCCATGGTGCGTGTCAACAAGGCACACCCCAGCCTTCTCGCATCGGCAGCAAATACAGGACGGTCAAAGAAAATCCATACGTGCGCGCCATTTCCTGATCGCGAGCGCTCGACAGCCACGGGGACCTGAAATCGCCTGCATGTTGCAGCAAACGCGGCTGCATCCGCTACCCATGACTTCTTGTCGAAATCCACTGCAAGAAACCAGCAAGTGTCGTCAGGCAGAAGGGGATAAATGCCGACCGTGTGCTTTCCTGTTAGATGATTACGAATCGCGTCATCCGTCAGTGGCTGGAGCATCCGGGTTTTGCGCGCTACCCTCTTTCGCTCTTCTGGTTTCGCGACATGAATGGCACGCCAGTCCATGATGCCAGCAGGGGAATAGCCAGATTTGCCGCTCTTTCCCTGCCACCGAATGGCGAAAACATCTTCGCGCCCACGAAATAGGTTTCGAAAGAGCGAGATCTTCTCTTCGGGCGTGGAAACACCACTTTTCGAGGTGGACGATACATTTGCGGCCTGGGCGGCTTGGGGAACTGCTTCGTTGGGGGGCGATTGATTGATCCCGAGCATTGCACGGAGATGCGCATTCTCTTCGCGAAGCCGCTGGCATTCTTCTTGCGCTGTTTTCAGACGCTCTTGAGTATTGCCTTGATCAGACATCATGTGGCCGTTCCCTGCCATACCTGCCGAATCTATCTGATACCGTGCGGTCGGTTGCGGGTAAATACCCTGCGAAGCAATCAGATGATAATCCGGAGCTAATCTCCGGAACTAGAGGAGTTTGATCCCGTGGGTTGCAGACCACCGTGGTTCACAAACTTGAAGTGCCAGCCGCCGTCAACTGTTGCCAACTGTTGCCAGAATAGGGCATTATACGGGTGTCCAAAGAACCTCTAAGGGTTTCTAAGGGACATTGGAAAAATCAGTAAGTGGCAATAAACACTGGAATTTAGTGGTTTTTCTTCGGTTTTCTTCAAAGAGCGAGCTACAATCCCATCGGCTCCACCAAATCTCTCCTATTTTCAACACGAGATCCACACGAAGGGCAATTCTGTGTAGCGGCCGCCTTCTGAGGCGGGCGCTTCGTCTGTGACAGAGCCAGTTGATCGTCCGCGCTTCCAGGGCGAACTCGCAGCAGGGTCTTTTCGTCTCTTTTTGTGGCGATTCCTCCATGTCTCCTGGTTTCCAACCGGCCCTGCCCTTTTGCCCCCCGGTAAAACCTACACTCATTTCCGTGGCCCAGGCGAAGATTTAGGTTTGCGGAGATAAAAAAGGGGCGGGATTTTTCCACTGCGAAACTGCGGCCCCGAACCGCACTCACGCTGTCCGCCTGGCTCACAAGTCCTTCGTTTTAAACCGCTTAGAATTATTTTCCCATGTGACCCCAGTCACATTCTTTCGCCCTGTGGAAACCTTATCTTGTGGTAGACAAATTCATCGGTGTTTCAGTATCCTGCTGCTGCCGAAGCCTCCGCTGAAATCTGTCCAAGGAGTTGTCCAGATGTCCGCCGAACCTGTCACTCAACATTTTCGCGGTGTGTTGTGTCGTCACTGCGGAAAGCCCGTGCGCATTCCCGGCATCGTAAGCAGGAAGGATAGCGCTTACGTGGGAAAGCACGAGGAGAATGATTCGCAGTTCCTGCTCGTCTCCCGGGTCTTCGTTCTGCGCTGCCGTTCCTGCGAAAGAGAATCAATCTACGCGATCAATCAGATCGTGGATTGCGCCTTGCCGCAGCCCATGGCAGCCGCAGCTAGTCACAGGGAAGCTGCCCTGTAGCCTTTTCCGGTCGTCCAGTTCCTGGAAATCTCAACTCTTAGCCTCGCTCCCGGACCCAATTCTCTTTTGGCCCCTGCGACCCCGGTATGCCTGTTGCGACTTTGCGCGCAAGCGTTTCAGACTTTCCTAACCACTTCCACCGAGCAGCGCGCATGCATGGCTACCGATTCGCTCACGCTGCCCAGCACGATGCGGTCAAATCCACGCCGCCCGTGTGAGCCCATCACGATCAGGTCGGCCTCCCACGAATCGGCCGCCGCCAGGATGGCGCGCGACGGCGTATCCTTCGCTTCGGTCACTTGCCGCGAGACGCGCAGTCCCGCTTTGCTCAGCAGGTCGGCGCCGCTGGCCGCGGACTCCGCCGCGTGCATCTCGCTTCCTTTGGCCAGTTGCGTCAACTGTTCCGGCGCATAGTACGGATACTCGCCGATGATCACCGGGAATTCCGGGCACGCGATGATCAGGAACTCCGAGCCTCCCGGCCAGGGCCGCTCGGCCACGGCATGCAACGCCATCTGCGCATATTCCGAACCGTCGGTTGGAATCAACACGCGCATTCCCGCGCGTTCCGCGTGGCTCTTCTCCTTCGCCCTTACGATCTCCACCGAACAGGCCGCGTGCCGCATCACGGCTTGCGCTGTGCTCCCCAGCAGCAGCCGGCTGAACGCTCCCCGCCCGTGCGATCCCAGCATGACCAAGTCGGCTTTCCACTCGCTCGCAGTTTTCGGAAGGCCGTGCCGCGGATTGCCGAGCAGCGCCGTGGTGCTTACCGCCCAACCCGCTTTTCTCAATGGCCGCGCGGCTTCTTCCAGCCCCTCGCTGGTTCTCTGCTTCACTTCTTCCAGCAGCAACGGCGCCCGCGTAAAAAAGTACGGGTCCACCGCCGTCACCAGGCACATCTCCGTCCCTTTCGGCCACGGTCGCGCCGCCGCTTCCTGAATCACCGCATCCGACGAGGAAGACCCATCGACCGCAATCAGGATTCTCATCGCGCCCTCCTGCGGCCCGGTTTATCCAGCCCGCTCCATACAACGCGCTTTCGCGCCGAGCCTCAACCCATACTACTCCCCCGGCTCTCCCACGTGCCGCCGTTTCTTTTTCCCGCTTCGGCTTCGCGTGGGGAATTCCCTTGAAAAAGTGGCCAAGCGGTCCATATCTTCTGTTAGCCGGCTTCTCCAGATGTGGTTATCGTTGGGCGGTTATCGTCTTCTGAGGCCAATCACGTTGTAGGATACTAATCGCCGATAGCATTAGGGAAACGAGGTCCTGAACCGTTATGTTTCGCCCAGCACGCTCCGCCGCAATGGTCGCAGCAGTACTCTCGACGTTTTGCCTCACGGCAACTCAAGCCGGTCGCGCCCAGAACTTTACCGACATCAAGCCCTCGCCACAACAGGCAGCGTGGCAGGATCTCGAATTCGGAGTCATCATCCATTTCGGCCCAAACACGTTCTTGGATCGCGAGTGGGGTGACGGCACGGCCAGCCCCAACGTATTCGCTCCCATGCAGTTTGATCCGGAACAGTGGATGCGCGCGATCAAAGCGGCTGGCGCAACGTATGTGGTTATGGTGGCCAAGCACCACGACGGTTTCTGTTTATGGCCCACCGCCCAAACCGGCTACAGCGTGAAAAGCAGCCCCTGGGAGAATGGGCGTGGCGATGTGGTGCGGCGAGCCTCCGAAGCTGCGCGAAAATTTGGCCTGGCCTTCGGCGTTTATCTTTCTCCCTGGGACCGCCACGAGCCGAAGTACAAGAACTCCGCGGAATATGACGATTACTACATTGCGGAAATGGAGGAACTCGCCTCAGGCTACGGTAACCTCGTGGAATTTTGGCTGGATGGAGCAGGCAGTGCCGGCCATGTTTACAATTTCCCGCGCATCATCGAAAATCTCCGCGTCTATCAGCCGAATTCTCTGATATTTGCTGACGCGGCCCTTCTTGAATATGCCGATATCCGCTGGGCAGGGAATGAGGATGGAACCATTCCTTATGAAAACTGGAACGTCCTCGACCGCCACGGATATCTTCGCTGGCGGCCGGTTGAAGCGGATACACCGCTTCATAAGCAGCACTGGTTCTGGCATCCCAACGATGAAGCCACGCTTAAATCCGTGGCGGAACTCGTTACCACCTATGAAGAAACGATCGGCCGGGGCGGCCAGTTGATGCTCGGTCTCGCTCCTGACCGCCGTGGCCTGCTGCCCGAAGCAGATGTAAAACGCCTGGAAGAATTCGGTGCCGTCATTCGCAAGCGCTACGGGGAAAATCTAATGGCGAAGGAACACACTCTCCTCCACCAGCCCACCGACGCGGCACTGGATGGTGATCCCGATACGTTCTGGTCTGCGCCGGCTGGATCTCACCACACTGTGCTCGAGGCCAATTTTGCGAAGCCGGTGACTTTTGACCATTCGCTCGTCATGGAATGGCTGAACGATGGGCAGCACGTCGAGCGCTTCCGAATCGAGGCGTGGACTGGCAAAAGCTGGAAATCCCTCGTGGAAGGCAGCGCGATCGGTCACAAGCGCATCGACCATTTCGCGCCCGTAACTGCTTCTCGAATTCGCCTGAACATCCTCGCCTCATCGGGGGAAGCCCATATCAGGGAATTCCAGATCTTTAACGCCGGAAGCGATCTTGGTACGCCTTAAACAAGCAGGCGGATGGGCGATCCTCTCAAATTTCCTAGCCACTCCACTAAGCCTGAAATCCGAAGTTGGCCAATTGCAGGCGAGCTCGTCTTATTTTGTTCCCATCGATTGTCCCGGGAAAATCCTACTTCGCCGAAGTTGGATTTTGTCATTTCATCCCCCACCCGATATTTGTCATTCCGACCGGAGGGACGGCGCTTTTTGCCGTCCCGGAGCGGAGGAATCTCTCTGCAACTTCGGATTACAGGATTAATCGAGCGTCGAAGTGCTGCCTGGAATGATCTCCATCAGCCTAGTAGGTACCCAGCGACACGCGCAGCACTTGCGGTGCGGAAGTAAAGTTCAGTCCCCAGTCCGTTTGATCTCCGTTCCAGATGCGTACGAACTTGAATTTTCCGTCTTCGTAAGTTCCTTCTTCCACCCGCAGGAACTGCCGCTGCTTCCCTGATGCAGTATCCGCCACGTGGAAGTCAACGCGGCAGAAGAATCCCGCCACCAGGAATTCGTCGACTCCAAGCTGTGCAACCAAGGCGCGTCCCGTAGGTTCGGGATTGCCCGGCGGATTCTCCCCGGGACCAAACTGTCCCAGCCCGTACGACACCAGAACCTTCCATGGCCCAAACTCCAGCGATTCCAACGGCTTCCCCTTCTCCTCCACAACAGCCTGCAACTTCCCCTCAAAGTTCAGCCGGGCAATTTCGCGGTCCATCGGCCCGATCAGTTTGTAATTCAGCGCGAAAGGTTCGAGCCCTTCTTCAGCGATCCGCGTAGCTCCGAGCGGCGTGTTCGAGTATCCCGTGTAGTCCATGCCGAAAGGAGAAAATCCGATCGCCTGGTGGCCGAGCGCGGCGAAGAAATATCGCGAATACGCGGGGCTGTTGCCGGTCTCCGGCACGAACAGCGCATTGTCCGGGCGATGATAGAGCTCCAACACCTTTAAATACGGGGCGCTCTCGCTCATGTAAATATCTGGTGCGAGCAGATCAATGGACGGTGCCGCAGCCTTCCAGATGGCTATGACATTATCGGTCGGCCCGCCGCTCTCGTAGCTTGGCGGACGTCCCGGGTTCAGGGGATTTCTCAGCGCGGCGTTCACATAAAGTGGCAATGGATAAACCGCTTTCCCCGCAGCCGCTACCTGCTCGATGTATCGCGCCACCGACCACGCGTGAAAAAACTCTTCCGCATCGTCGCCAAACACTTGCTGCCAGTTCGCCGATGCCGTACCGGCCTGCTTGTGCAATGCCGTGAGCAACTCCGCGGGCACCGGCGCTTCAAACAGCTTTTGCGCCGCCGGCGAGTAGTCCCGCACATTCCCCCACGTGCCGGGTTCATTCTCCACTTGCACCATCAACACCGTGTGCTGGCCGTCGGCTGTCTTCAGGTGGCCCATCAGCGCCGTGAATGCCGCCGCATCTGCCTTTAGCGCCGCAGCCGCATAAGGTGATGGCGAGTCCACTGCGCGCCCGTTCGCGCCCCTCATGCGCGGAGCAAGCTCCGGCGTGCGCTTCAACCACAGTGGCATGTAATGCGAACTGCCATTCTTCCACGTGCCAAACCACAGCAGCACAAGGTGCACGTGGTGCTCGCGCGCTTGGGCCAGCAGCGTATCCAGCACCGTGTAGTCGAACTGCCCCTTCTCCGGCTCGAACTGCTCCCAATACACCGGCATCTCCACCGTGTTCGCATGCAAGTACTCAATCGCCGGCCAGACTTTCGGCAGCATCGCAGGCCACGCGCTCGAGTTATTCACTTGCGCGCCCAGCATCAAGTACGGCGCGCCTTCCACAAATAAGCCATAGCGCCCGTCTTTCTGCACAATTTTAGGTAGTGGCTGATCCTTGGACTGTGCGTGGAGCACGCGCGCCGCACCGCCCGTCATCAGCGTGACCAGACAAAAAGCGATGCGCAGAACATTTCTGAGGCTGCAATTATTCATGAGAAAGGCCTCCGTTGTTTCATTACCAGCACTCAATCGATGCCAGTATAGCGCTTGCGCAATAAACAGCTCCTTAAAGTCGCCGGAGAATTCACGAGCATCCGCTCACACGTCCTCAGCGCCTATAATCTCGGCCCATCGGAATCCGCCTCACTTCCACCGTCCACATTAGTTGAGTTGCGCCTCCACTCTCAGGCACAATCACATTTCGGGCGGCGACGGGAGTTTCCCATGGCGGGCGTGAAAATCCTCAACATCGAAGCCGGCATGCCCACGGTCGAAGAAGCTCGCCAGATTCTCCTCGCCGAATTGAAGCACGCCAAACAGAGTGGCGTCGCCGCTGTGAAAATCATTCACGGCTACGGCTCCACGGGGAAGGGAGGTGCGCTGCGTGGCGCGCTTCGCACATCATTGCTGCGGCGCAAGAAAGAAGGAATGGTCACCCGCGTCATCTTCGGCGAGAAGTGGAGCGTCTTCGAGGACGACGCGCGCTACGCCATCGAACATTGCCCCGATTTGCGCAACGACCGCGACCTCAACCACAGCAATGAAGGCATCACCATCGCCGTGCTGGTATAGTGTTGTGTGCTACAAGTTCGTTGCACTTTTCTTTCGGGGGTCAGGGCTTCAGCCCTGACATAAGGCCTGCAAAATGAATTGGGCTTCAGCCCCTGAAGACTCTGGACAACTTCACATCATTTTCGGTAAAGAATACTGGTAGTGCGGCCCGGCAACACTCTGTCCCCGAAACTCGAAACTCATGACCACTTCACCAACCACTTTCGCCGATTCCTCTTCTTCCTTCAGCCACCTCCCTCGCCGTATATTCTTCGCGGCGCTCGCCCTGTTCTTGCTCGTCTATCTCGGCGACTTTCTTTGGTTTCAACTCCGCGTGCATTACCCCGCTGCGGGCCCCACCACCAGCAGCGTCCACCGCTTTCGCCTTCTCGCCATTCCGCTCAAAAACAACAAAGTCGAATACCAGCTTGACTCCCAGAAGCCCGAAGAGGACCTCCCTTGCGCCCGCTCCCTTTTTCCCCATGCCGGAATCCGCCCGTGCTGGTATGTCACCCGCCACGCCAAAGATCCCATCTCCATGTAGCTTCCCCCACTACTTAGCCGCGCCCCGGCACGCGCCTGAGATTCTTCGGCACAAGAGCAATGAGGATGCGCCCACCCTTTGTACAACCCGCAAAGGGTAGGCCACCCACTCCTTTGCCTTTTGTCACTCCCCAGTTATTTTCTAAAGTGGTATCCTGCCCGTGTGCAACCCAAATTCAAGCCAAAGGCGGCGCCACCCGCAAACCTGATCTGCCTCGTTGGCCTCATCTGCGCGAGTTTGTTCGTGTTAAGTGCTTGTCGGATGAAAGACAAGTGGGCTGGACAGACTCTTTCAGTTGACTACGTGTGGGATTCTGACTTCCACATCCTCCATGTTCAAGACAACACCGGCAAAGACATAGACAACCACAATCTGAATGTGAAGATTGTGCGGGAGGCCAAGCTTGTACTCCCGCACTTGATACAAATTGAGAGGCTAAGCCACGCCCGAGGAACTTTTCACATTAGATTCTATTCTAGTGGGGCGACTGAAATTCTTGAAGCAAGATTGGGGCCTGATAGTTACGGCTCGAGATTCATACAAGACCCTGAGGTAACGCTTCTCATGGTAAGGGCTCACGCGGGCGACCCGGATCAGGTTCGAGAGATACTTGACAAAAGTGACAACGTCAATGCCACAGACCAACTCGGTAATACGGCACTGATGTATGCCATAGGTTCCAAACGTGTCGAAGTTCTTCGTTTACTGCTATCACATGGGGCCGATGTAAACATGCGCAATCGTGAAGGCGAGACGGCGCTGACGCTTAGCGTGTTTTCCGGACAACCGGAAATGATCAAGGAACTGGCAGAGCATGGAGCTGTCTTGAACTGCAACGATGCAATCGAAAGAGAGGCTTACTTGGGAGCGTATCGGCGGAAACATGCGCGCCCTGACGTTATCCCGTATTTGAAGAAAATTTCTGTCAACTGCGGTACGGTGCAAAAGAATGTCAACTAATTTTGTGGATGGCCCGGCCGATAAATCGGAAGTAAACCCGGGCGTGTGGCGCAGGATCAGCGCGCCGCGGCAGCTTCGTGTGGTTCGCTTGCACTTCTTTCGAAACTAAAAACTAACAACGGATAACCTAAAACTATCTTCCTCACCCCGCCGCGGCCAGCGCTTCCCGTTTCCTCGCCTCGTCCCACAGCGCGATGTACGGCTTGAGTTCCGCCATCATCCGCGCGAACTGGTTGAAGTCCAGCGATTGCGCCCCATCACTAATCGCCTTTTCCGGCGCGGGATGCGTTTCCACGATCAATCCATCCGCGCCGATGGCCACGCCCGCCCGCGCCAACGCCGGCACCAGGCTGCGCTTCCCCGTCGCGTGGCTTGGATCCAAAATCACCGGCAGGTGCGTCAATTCATTCAGCACCGGGATCGCCGAAATGTCGCAGGTATTCCGCGTCGCCGTCTCGAACGTGCGAATGCCGCGCTCGCACAGGATCACCTCCGGATTCCCATGCGCCACGATATACTCCGCGCTCATCAGCAATTCCTTGATCGTGCTGCTCAATCCCCGCTTCAGCAGCACCGGCCGCCCGCACTTCCCAAGCGCCTTCAGCAGCATGAAGTTCTGCATGTTTCGCGCGCCCACCTGCATCACGTCCGCGTACTTCGCCACCAGCTCGACGTCGCGATCCCCCATCACCTCGGTGACGATCGCCAGCCCCGTGGCCTTCTTGGCCTTTTGCAGCAGCTTCAATCCTTCCTCTTCCATCCCCTGGAAATCGTACGGCGACGTGCGCGGCTTGAACGCGCCCCCGCGCAGCAATTTCGCCCCGGCCTTCGCCACCGCTTCCGCCGTGCGCATGATCTGTTCCTCGGACTCCACCGAACACGGTCCCGCGATCACGATAAACTCATCGCCGCCAATCTCCGTCCCGTTCACGCGGATGCGCGTCTTCCCCCGGCGGAACTCCTTGCTCACAAACTTGTACGGCGCCGTGATGCGCATGACGCTATCCACCTGCGGCAACGCCTCCACCGATTCCATGCACGGGGTCACGTCGCCCACGCCCACCACGCCGATCACCACACGCTCCTCGCCTTCGATCGAGTGCACTTTGTACCCGAAGTGCTTCACAATCGCGCAGACTTCATCGATCTCTTCCCGCTTCGAGTGCAGCTTCATCGAAATAATCATCTTCGTTTCCCTTTTTCCTTTGGCTGGCCGCAGCCAGCCCGAATTCTCCGTCCCAAAACAAAAAAACCCACTCTTTGCGAGTGGGCCGCGACTTCACGTTTTCGCAGTATTTAGACGATGGCCCACTCCTCCCGGATGCTCCGGTACGTAAATCGCCAATAATACGAGTAGGCCTTCAAATTCATGTCCGCCAGTTTATCGGTTCTGTCCAAAAACGCAAGCCACAATTCGCTTATTCCCGCTATTAGGCCGCGCAATACTCCGCAGCCCGCATCAACACAGCGTCAATGCAGATGAACAGAATCAGTGCAGAGGAACAACATCGATACAGCCAGATCAATATAAAAGGATCGCAAAGCGATAACGCGTGCAGCCCGCCGCTCCTCCCGCATCGCAAGCGCCCACAGCCGCGCCGCGGTATTTTCCGCCTTGCACGCGCTGCTCAATATCCGCGGGCAAGTGGCTCAGGTCGGAAGTTTCGTAACGCACGACGCTCACCGGCCTTTGTCCCGCCCAGCCGCGATCCATCTCGCAGGTCTTGCGCGCATCATCGGTAACATTCAGCAGCCGCACACCGCGCGCGGCCAGTTGCGCGCTGACCTGGAGTTCCTGCGCGTCTAGTCCCAGAAGCGCTACTTCCGCCGAGAAGTCCTCCGCCGCAAACAGCAGCCCACCGCTTTGCACAACTGCAATGCCTACGGCATTCAGATCGCGGTCGAGAAGATTGGCGCGGTGCGGCGGCGAGTTCATCCACTGCGTGTGCAGCCCCAGAACTGTTGGTCCTTCGGCGACATTCTCCGCGATCAGGCTGAAGCGTGCGCCCGTCTGCATCGCCCGCTGCTGCAGCGGCAACTCGCCGGGAAACTGGTGAGAGAGCGTATTCTGCTGCGCCATGCGTTGCGCATGCTGGCGAGCGGCCGCGGCCAGCGCCGCATCCCACTGCAGCGGCGGCAAACCCGCGGCAGCGCGGCTGTGGTTCGCTGCGTCAAGCAACATACTTTCCGGCGAGCCGTCTTGAGGCGATGCGGCGGCGTGCGATATCGGCGTCAGCAGCAACGCCGCCAAGACAACGGCGGCAACGATGGCGAGGCAGCGCAATAAGGTGGACATCGGAGATGCTCCTGCATCCATTAAACACGGTGTTCCAGGAATGGATGCGCGCCGCGAGGTACAGATGGCGCAAGAGGAAGCTGGCCGGCCGGACAGGTTTGTGTGGGAGTCGTTCTTCGATGAAGCTTTTTTTGAGGGGCTTCCGCAAAAAAACGTCGCACCCGCCTTCGGCGGGCAAACGGTTTTCTTCAGGGGCTAAAGCCCATTTGTTTTTGGCGGCTTTACGCCGGGGCTGAAGCCCCGGCCTCCTAATGAAAAGGAGTTTTTCCGCGGGGCGATTAGCCGCGGACGCGCACGGCGCTGAAGCTCAATACCACATGGCCGCCGGAAGTCGGCCGGCCAAAGCTGAGCATCGGCCGGAAGCGATAGAAGAACAGCAACTGATCCAAGTGGTGGCGCACTTCCTGGCTGTCCGGGCCATCCATGATTTCGTACTTCATCATGCGGCCGTCGGAATCCACCACCACGTCCACGATCAGGTCATTCTGCAAAAGCACATCGGGATGCTGCATTTCCGGCGAAGCCGAGCTGGGCATGTCCGAGGGCAAAATCAGGCCCGCGGGCTGCAACAGGGAAGTCGGAATATCGTTGGGATCGGCCTGCACTACAATGCCCGGCACGATCATGTGCAGCACAAACACAAAGATGACGATCGCGGAGAACAATCCGCCGGTTGCCGGCACGGTGAATGGACGGAACACGTTGTCCTGGAGGATTTCAATGCGATCCTTCACAAGCTGCCAACGCTCTGCCCAATTGCGCGGGCCTCGTGCCTGCGCTGCCGCCACTTTTATGCGGACGGAAAGATCCGCAGGAGGCAAGGCGCGCGGCATACGCGAAAGCATTACCGCCAGCTTGCGGTAACGCTGCAATTCCTCGCGGCACGAAGCGCACTCTTCGAGGTGCTGGCGGACGGCGTCCCGTTCCCGGGGACGCGAAGCGGAAGCCAGGGTGTCATCCAGATACCCGGCCAGTTTGGAATGTACCTTCTCGCACGTCATGATTGTTCCTCACGCGTTTGACTTGGACGCGTCATTTCACCTGCCGACGGACTGGCTGGGGTGCGTACGTAGGCCATTTGTAAACCGATTTGCGAGCCGAAGTGGGCGGTGCTGGCCGCTTCGCGGTGGGGCATCTCGTGGGGCCGCGCAAACTCTTTCCCGCCCAGCAGGGGCTCCAGCAATTCCTTCAACGTGCGCCGGCCTCGCAGGATGCGGGACTTCACCGTGCCCACGCTGCAATCGAGCACTTCGGCCACTTCTTCGTAGCTCAATCCTTCCAGATCCCTCAGGATCACCGCGCCGCGGAACACTTCCGGGATTTGCTGCAGCGCGTCCTGCACCGCGGCCTGAATTTCGTGCGTGGCCATCTGCTCGTAGGGCGATGCGGTGCAGTCTTCCACTTCGACCGGGGCAAAGCCCTCTTCGGGTTGCGCATCAATGGAGACGTTCTTCTGGAGGTGGCGCTTGAACCAGCGGCGGTTATTGAGCGCCTCGCGAACGGCGATGCGGTAGAGCCAGGTCTTCAGCGAACTGCCGCGGCGGAAACTCCGTATGCCCCGAAACGCTTTCAAGAAAACTTCCTGAGTGGAATCGGCGGCGTCGGCCGTATCTCCCAGCATGCTCAGGGTGAGGCTGTACACGGGACCGTGGTAGTGGGTGACGAGCCAGTCGTATGCCGTCTCCGAGCCCGCCTGCAACTCGGTGACAAGTCCGGCTTCATCGTGGCCCCACGAGAGCGTACTGACCCAATCGGACACGGTCTGCCTTTCTAGCTCGTCCTCCAGCACAATGCGCTGGAAGGCGAACTGGCCCACGCTGGCCTTCGCCAACCTGGGCGGCCCAAGAACCTCTTCCCTGCATCGGGCCTCTTGGCACTTCGGATTGGGCGCTCGTTCCCCAATCCACGTCCGCTCAATCTATTAGACACCGCAGAGCGGAGGAATGTTTCTTGGCCCGCAGGGCCGCCCTCCAGAAAATGGCGGGCACACAGGGCGCGTCCTGCCGGAAGCTGGCCCAAAAGTGAATTGTGGCACTGGGAGAGGCGCAGCGCAATGGGCCAGCGGTAAGGGGTGGGCGCCGATGAGGTGAGATACAGAGTGCGTAAGTTACAGAGCAGGCAAAGGTTACTGGAGGTGTACCCCCACCGCTCCCGTAGGGGCACGCCTCTATCTTATGTAGTGGCCGGTCTTCAGACCGGTTCCCGGGAACGCCATTCTCCCGAATGGCGCTTCATTGGCTCTCTCTCGTCCTTGTAGGGGCCGCCTTCCGAGGCGGGCCGCCCTCCCGACCGCTGTCATCCCGAGCACCGCGAGGGATACCTCTTCACTCTATAGGGAGTCGGACATTCATGCCTGCCCTGAGCCTCGAAGGGTCCGACACACACGCCGCCCCAATCCATAGACTCCTCAAGTTCTCTCTTCCCCCGGCTTGCCCCTCGCCTATGTAGTGGCCAGCCTTCAGGCTGGTTCTTCTTCAAATTCATTTCCCCCAACTCTCTCTTCCTCTTTAGGGGGTCGGAGCTTCAGCTCCGACATACAGGCCACCCCCAAAACAAAACTCCCCATACTCTCTCTTCCCCCCGCTTGCCCCTCGCCTATGTAGTGGCCAGCCTTCAGGCTGGTTCTTCTCTCGGCAGGCGGGCCAAGCGAGAGGCGATCGCAAAACTCTTTCGGGATCGGGGTTCGTGGTACCCGGGCGGGCTGGAGCCGAACGTTCACAACGCATATTAGCACGGATTCGTTACCAAGTCAATATCTATTTACTTAGTATGTATTCGAATGCGCGTGCCGTTTTTGGGGAAGGGAGGCGGAGAAGAGCGGACCTACACTTCGCCGAGCCCGCAAGTGGTCGGAAACCGCCGAAATCCGCCAAATGCGATCGGTCTTTCCCACACGTTGGTTCCAGAAGGGATAGAATGCATAAGAAGGATCATCCGATGCCCAGACTTGCGCTGAAACCCGATTCAAGCTTCTTTCGGGAAATTGCACACGGTGCTTTTGGCGGCCGCGCCGTTTGTAAGGATCTTGACCAGAAGGGCCACGCAATGGCTGAGCTTGAACGTGGCGCAACAGACACGAAAATGTGGAAAGATGTGAAACGTAAACGCGTTCGTATTCCGGACCTCATCTGCACACGTTGCGGGTTGCGCGTAGAAAGCAAGACGAAAACTAAGCCTGACCTCGCCATGTCTCAAAGCACCGAAAATAGCCGGGCGTGGGACTCCGGAATGGTTGATGCTGACCTGATTGCCTTTCCTGTCTGCATTCCGTCAAAAGAGGCCTATTGGAGCCGGGGCAAATTGGGCAATAAAACGTCTTACTGGCACGAAAAAAACTGGGTTGAGTGGCAACTTGAGGGCGCCGTCAACTATTTTTCTCGCCGAGCGCTTCGGACTGTGCCATTTGTCAACCGACCACGGAAGGGCGTGACTGAAGGCGCAGAGGCCATAATTGCATGGCCTGCGGTATTCGCTAAAGCCGACGCTACAATTGTAGAGGTTCAAGCCACACGGATCGTAACCCGCCGCATCGCTGATGACAGGCAGTCTTTCCGGAGGATTGGAGACAAACAACGGGTGGCCGTTGTGGCTAGTCAAGGTGTAGCCGTCAACCAAATATTGGCCTCAGCCGTCAGACCAACTGTAGGAGCAGCACTAAGTTGCCCGGGACATTTAGCCGATGGCCATGTTGCGACTCTCCTGGCTTCCCGTGAGAAAACTCAGCGGTTCACAGGCGTTAAACTTGCCCGATTGCGAAGAGACGCTACCTACCGTGATACGGCTAGGACTCTTGCGGCAGACGCTGAAGAAGACATTTATGTCCGGCTTGAGGCCGTTGCCTATCTCAATTCAGTTTGTGGCAGAGGACTTCAGCCGCTTATTCAACCATATCTGGACGACCCAGACCCTCAGAACAAGCTTGAGGCGGTGATTACCTTAGCCGAGGCTGGCACCCAAGAAGCCGTCACTTTGTTAACTGCAATTCTAGATGGCGCTGATTTGCCTTACTTCCTTAGGAGTGCCGCAGCATGGGGGTTGGGGCAAATCGGCACGGCTGAGGCGGTCGAACGATTGGTATGTGCCTTTTCCGATGTGACTCCAGAAATTCGGGAAGAGGCGTTAGACGGAATTGTCAGTCTGAACGGAGCCGCGATACCAAGATTGCTCAGCTATCTTAGTAATGACAACATGGCGATTGCTTCGGGCGCCGCAGAGGCGGTCCGTCAGTGTGATGGTCTTACCGACGAACATGTGAATCAGATTGCGCAGCACGCAAAAGGCCAGAATCCACCGATCTGGCCGGTGTGGCTCCTTGGCAACCTTCCGCGAAGCCGAGTTAATGCGGCCATTGCCAATCTACAAGACTCAGCCCCTGAATTGCACTATGCACTAAGCGTGCTCTGGTCGTTTTGCGAAAGTTGGATTGCCCGACAATGGGACCTGAATCCGAATGCTCATTTTCCAGTTGATGCGACCACTCATGTTGCGGAGGTTGAAGAGGCGGAATGAAATCAAAGTTCCCAATAGAGTTGCAGGTCTACAGTACCATCCGCGGTGTTCAACTTTGCGGTGACAGCCGCGCAATCTTGACGTCAATGGATGAAAATTCTGTGGACTTGGTGGTGACCAGTCCACCGTTTGCACTGCTGCGTGAAAAGAGCTACGGAAACGAAAGTCAGGAAAACTATGTCAAGTGGCTCGCGAAATTTGGATTAGCTGTCCAGAGAGCATTAAAAGATAGCGGCAGCTTCGTTCTAGACCTTGGCGGGGCATACGAACGTGGGCGTCCAGTCCGGTCACTCTACAACTATCGTGTACTCCTTGAGTTTTGTGACAAGCTCGGCTACAGACTTGCCGAAGAGTTTTTTTGGTTTAATCCCGCGAAGCTCCCGTCCCCCATAGAGTGGGTCAACAAACGCAAGCTCAGAGTAAAGGATGCGGTGAATACTGTCTGGTGGTTCTCAAAGACGGACTTTCCGAAGGCAGATGTGACGCAAGTTCTTGTACCATATTCCGACAGAATGAACACCTTGCTGAAGGATGCGGCAAAGTTTTACAAACCGAAAGAGCGCCCCTCCGGACATGATATTAGCGGTGCATTCGCAAAGGATAACGGAGGCGCAATTCCATCGAATCTCCTTCAAATACCAAATACCGAAAGTACCTCAGATTATTTGCGACTCTGCAAGCAATTCGGGTTCGCTGGTCATCCTGCAAGATTCCCCATGCAGTTGCCAGAGTTCTTCATAAAGTTTCTGACAAACGCAGGCGACACGGTCTTGGATATCTTCTCTGGATCTAATACAACAGGGTACGCTGCAGAGAAACTCAACCGGAAGTGGGTCAGTATTGAGCTTGATAGAAATTACGCAATCGCTTCTGTTTTCCGATTCATGGGAGACTGGGACATAGCTCGAATCGGTGAAACTGTGACGCGGATGCGTGAGAGTGAACCTGCAAATTTAGATGCAGTTTCAGTGTCCATGGAGTTGCCGCTATCCACGTAAGGGCAAACGAGAAACTGATCGTCAGGGTAATGGCGCAAAGAATGATTGCACTTTCTGACTTCTGAGTCACGCGCCGAGGAGGCTGAGGCATGAAATGGATTGCTGCGTTACCGGAAAATCGCAGACGTGGGAGCTTCCCTCGTTGCGCGCTATTCATGGAAGGAGAACCGGCTGTCGTCGCCGACAGGTTAACCAAACTCGTGGGGCTGCCTGCGTTCGACGTGGGGGGGGGGAAACTTCTGGATGCCCCGGGGATTGCCGGTGCTCAAGGTCAATGGCGAGTGGGACATGAATCCCATCGAGGAGGCAAAACTCGGAGACTCGGAAGGCTTCCTTCCCATGGGCCAACGCAAGGAAGTTACAAAGTGGTGGCTGGCGGTGCGAGAACGAGCGAATACGCCGAACTGGGACATGGCGAGCACCTGCACGATAGGGGATAAACCTGGTCTGCTGCTCGTCGAGGCTAAAGCCCACGACGCGGAACTGAAAAAAGATGGTAAGCCTCGTGACAAAGATGCGTCCAGCGGGTCTTTTAAGAATCACGAGAAGATTGGCCGCGCCATCGGTGAGGCGTCGGCAGAACTGGAAAATGCGATAAAGGGCTGGAAGCTTTCGCGTGATTCGCATTATCAACTGGCGAACCGGTTTGCCTGGGCATGGAAGATCGCGTCCATGGGTGTTCCGGTGGCGCTGGTGTATTTGGGATTCGTGGGTGCGGCGGATGTGAAGAATCCTCCCCGTCTTGGAGAGCCGTTCGTTGATTGTGCGGACTGGACACGCGTTTTGCTGGAACATTCCCGGGGTGTTGTGCCTGAGGGAGTATGGGGCGGGGAGATCAAAGTTGGCGGCGTTGCGATAAAGCCGCTGATCCGCGTTTGGAAACAGGAGATTCCGAAATAGGCGGAGTCTTGGGCGGAATTTGTAGGGAGATTTTGGAGGGGCGATGGAATGTTGTGCCGCGCCTACGGCGCTTGGGATTTTTTTGCGATAGGTACCCAGGGCTTGCGCCCTGGGCTAACGTGTTTCGCGCCGCTGGCGCTGGGTGGAGGATGAGGGAGGCACGCGGGGGTGAAGTTCTAAGTATTCAGTTATAAGTTTTCGGAGAAGAGAAGAGGACCCCAAGACGCACCCTCCAACTGCGAGAGTGGGGCACTCAGAGTCGCCTTAGCATTTATCGTCCGGGCCACCCGGGAGGAACCTCTCCGTTGTTCTTTTAATCACCAGCGAATATTAAAGTCCGTGTCACAACATCACAGTATCGTTAGATTAGAGTTGTCTAAGAAAGCATGACTTCTCACAAGATCGCCCAGGCGGGATTTAGCCAGGCATCCATGAGAGCAGAACGTAATCTCGGCATTCTCTTCTCGACCGCCTTCTTCTTGGCCGGGATATTCCTCTTGCGCGAATCGGCTGCTGACTCCCAATGGTACACGGACATTTTCATGCTCGCTGGTGCAACCATCTCTGCGATTGGCCTTATGACAGGGTTCTGGGCAATCCAGCGGCACACGTCTATCAAGAGGCTGGAGCAGCATCTCAGTAGACATAGGTGACCGGAGAGTTCTAAGCAGGCTACCCAGGGCTCACGCCCTGGGCTAACGTGTTTCGCGCCTCCGGCGCTGGGCGAGTAGGGCAGGGGAGACGAGTCCCAAAAAGAATGAGGTGTGCGTCTTGCGCTGGATTAGCGTCGGAGGCGCGGCAGAAATTAGCCCAGCCCGTGAGGGCTGGGAAAGATTGCGGAGGAAATCTGGAGCGCCGTAGGTGCGGCACGCGTTCTGCCAGCTCACAAACGAGGCTCCACCCGTCCTCGTACTAGTTTCGAAACTAGTACCCACTAAATAATAGTATACAAACGGTAAATACTGTGCTAAGCTCCATTTGTTATGCTGAGGGGACGCTGCTCTTGTGCCATTTCGGGCCGTCCCACTTCCTCACCCGCCTCTCAATCTCTGCTAAGTCCTTTGTTTCCCCTACATCCAAGAAATCCGCCCGTAACCCCTTTGTTTCCCCTACTTACGCAAAAACAGGGGGGTGGGGGGTATCCTTTGCTTCCTTTACTTCCCTTGCTTTCCTTACGTCCTTCGGCTGTGAACTGTAAACCCGTTTTTCTATGGCCTTCGTTTACTACAACATCAATTGACATTGTCGGCGCGCCGACATTCCCATTTCGGACTCGTTCCATGCGCCACCCCATAGAAGAAGATCGCCCTGACGCTGTGGCGCACAACCTTGAACTGCTTTTCTCTTTATTCCGCTTCTTCGGCCTTTTCTTAAACACAAAACTGACAACTGATAACTTAAAACTGCCTAACCCCAATCATTCCCGTACTTACGAGCCATTCTCCTGTAAGTCTAATCATTCCCGTACATACGCAAAAACAGGGGGGTGGGGGGCATGTTGACTAATCATTCAAGTGAAAATGTCGGCGCGCCGACATTCCCGTTTTTGCGCGCAAGAAGAAGGAGGTTGCAAACGCAGAAGTTCAGCGGGGAAAGAGAGATCCCTCGCCCGGCTCGGCATGACGAAATCGAGAAAGTCAACCGGCGGGCATGCGAGGGAAATTGTAAGTATTCAGTTATCAGTTATAAGTTTGGGAGAAGAGAATCCCGCACGCCCAGGAAGGGCCGAGGCGGTTCAGGTCTCGGCGCGCGAAAAAGATAGGTCACGCTTGCTGAGGCTGCCAGAGTGATGACATTCTGAATACGGAGTGTAGGAACTCATTCGGGAGGATTGTGCCGGCCAGGACGTTCGAGTCCGCACGCCATTGCCATGGAGATAATGCCCCGGAACCCATATTTTTCGGTGGTGAAGAAACAATTGAATTCCTATGACGGCTCAAGCAACGAGTACTACATCGTTGAGTTTCCACGCCCCGCCGTAGGCGTGCTCGTCACGCGAGGTACAGACGTGCTGCTGATACGACAATACCGGCCCATTGTGGATGAATATGTGTGGGCGATTACCTCTGGCGGCGTAAGCCTGGAAGAGACGCCAGCGGAAGCAGCAGGGAGAGAATTGGAGGAAGAAACGGGCTTTCGAGCGACGTCGCTGGTCCCGTGGATGAATTGCTATGCCTCGTATGGTTGCAGCAACCAACGCTTTGAGATCTTCTGGACGAGCGATGTGGTCGAGACCGAGCGGGGATTCGATCCTGCCGAGGTAATAAATATTCGGTGGTTCAATCGAACGGAGTTGCGGGACTTGGTTCTCTGTAATGGGGTCGTGGACAATCTATCGCTCTCACCTTTGTTGCTGTTTCTTTTAAAGCTGAGCGAGAGTGGGGGAAAAGTTATTAGTAATCAGTTGTAAGTTTTCGGAGAAGAGAAACCCAAGAGCTACCCACCACACGTCCAGAGAGATCCCTCGACTGCGCGACCCAACGCGCCAAACGACGGCGCGAAAGAGAAAATCGGGTCGCTCCGCTCGGGATGACGGAGGGGAGAAGAGAAAGGCCAGAGCCACCCCTGAAAAAGCCTCAGGCCTGAAGGCCTGAGCTACAGGGCAGACGCGAAAGAATGACCGCGGGCCGATCAGAAGATCGGCCCGCCGTGGTCGGCACAGTGCGTCAAGGCTGCGGAGGATGCGGCAGCTATTTTGGTTGGGCGGCGGCGCTTGGTTGGGCGAAGGCGTCGGCCAGGGAGATTAGTTTGAGTTGGGTGCGCAATTGATCGAGGGGGGCAGCGCTCGTGATGGTGATTTCGACGGGCTGGCCTGGGATCAGGTCGAAATAATTGTCGGAGGGCGTGGCGTCGAGAGCGCCGAAGGAGATGTAGACGCTGCGGGCGAGCGCGGGGGAAGAGAGCCGCAAGCGGTAGGCGTCGCCAGATTTGGCGAGATCCACGGAGATTTGCGGCTGGGGCAAAGTGACGAGTTTAGCGGGGACGAAGTAGAGGACATTGCTGGAGACGGATTTGCCGTCAACGAGGAGATCGGCGACGGCGAAAATGTTGGCCGCGTCGGCGCCATTGGCATTCACAAATTCCGCAAGTGGCCGCTGAATATAGATTTTGCTGGAGAGTTCGGGAACCTGGATCTCCTGCGTGGAATCCGAGAGCGATTTTCCCGCAAGAGTGAAGAGGCGCAGGCGCAAACGCGCGGCGGTGGGCGCGGTCTTATCGGAGATCACATAGACGTTGAAATTGCCGTCCTCGACATGGGGAGAGACGAGCAGCGGACTATAGAAGCGGCGCGCGTAATACTGCAGGGCCTTCCAGCGGCCGAAATAGTCAATGCTGGACCAGGAAGCTACCGGCCAACAATCGTTGAGCTGCCAAAAGATCGAGCCCATGGAGCGAGGGCGAAGGCGCCGCAGATGCTCCGCGCCGACCTTGATGCCTTCGGCCTGAAGAACCTGGCTGGCGTAGAGGAACGAAGGGAAATCGCGCGGCTCGGAATAATACTTGAGCATGTAATCATGAATGATCGAATTGCCTTCGGTGTTTTTCTGATGGGCGAGCATCACGGGAGTGAAGATGCTGGCGCGATCCTCGGGCTGAGTGAAGGCTTCCACGGTGCGCATTTCGGGGAAGGACTGAAAGCCATACTCGGTCATGAAGCGCGGGAAGTGCTGTTCGTATTCGGAGAAGGGAACGCGCCCGTGCCAGACGCTCCAATCGTGGAAATCGCCGGATTGGAAGCTGGGTGAAGTTTCCTCGTAATCGGCGCTGGGAGAACTGGGCCAGTAGGGCGTTTCGGGAGCGAGGCGATTGACGGTGCGGGCGAGAATGCCGCTGAAGACGGTGAGATAGTCCTGCCACATCTGATAGCGAACGGCGGGGGGCAACTGTTCGCGGCCACCCCAATGCATGGCCTCTTCGGTTTCGTTGTTGCCGGACCAGATGATGATGCTGGGATGTTCGCGCAGGCGGCGGACCTGGAATTCGGCTTCGCTTTCGACATTTTGCTTGAAGGCGTAGGTGCCGGGCTGCCAATCGTTGCCGAACATGAAATCCTGCCAGATCATGATGCCGAGCTCGTCGCAGAGGTCGTAGAACTCCTGGGTTTCGTAATAGCCGCCGCCCCAATGGCGGATCATGTTCATGTTGGCGTCGCGGGCGGATTGCAGGATGCGGCGATACTGTTCGGAGGTGACGCGCGTGGGGAAGCTGTCGAAGGGGATGACATCAGCACCCTTGCCGAAGACGGGGATGCCGTTGATGATGAACTCGAAGGAACGGCCCCACTGATCGAGATCGCGGCGAAGAACGACGGAGCGGAGGCCGGTGCGCGCGGAAGCCTGATCTTCGGCGCGATTGCCGATGTGGAGCTGGGCGTTGAACTGATAGAGAGTCTGCGCGCCGTAGCCGGCAGGGAACCAGAGCTGCGGGGAAGCAATCTCCACCGGAAGGTCGAAGTGATTGAGGCCGGGGTGGAGTTCGACAGAGCGTGAGAGTTCCACTTTTTTGCCGGCGTGGGTGTAGTCGAGGGTGACTTTGGCGGTAGCGTCTTCGGCGGCGGTGACTTCGACTTGAGCGGAGAGGTGGGCGACTTTAGCGGTGACGTCGAGCTGCGCAATGTGGAGGTTGGAGATGCGCGCGGCGTCCCAGGCTTCCAGGCGAGCGGGGCGCCAGATGCCGCTGGTGACGAAGCGAGGTCCCCAATCCCAACCATATTCATAGGCGGCCTTGCGGAGGTAGGTTTTCTCGGCGGTGTGGGTCTGCTCTCGCCATTTATCCGTGGCGGCAATTTTGGCGGCAGCCTTGATGGGAGAAGGAAAAACAATGCGAAGCTGGTTGGCGCCCGGCTGCAAGAGCGGCTTCACGGGAACGCGCCACTCGCGGAACATATTGTCGGCGGTGAGGATGAGATTGTCGTTCAAATAGACTTCGGCATAGGCGTCGAGGCCCTCGAAAACGAGATCAATATTCTTGCGGGCGAGCAAATCGGGCGGAGCCTGGAGCGTGGTGCGATATTCCCAATCGGCATCCTCGATCCATTGGAGCTTGGCTTCGTTGTCGCGATAGTAGGGATCGGGAATCAGCTTGTTGTGGAGCAGATCCAGGTGGACGCTGCCGGGAACCTGCGCGGGACGCCAAACAGAATTTTCGGTCGGAGCTGCGGCGGGGAGTTGACGGAATTCCCAACCGGAATTGAGAGGAACGATCTGCTTTTGGAGAGAAGTTTGTGCGAGAGTGAGAACGGGAAAGAACAGAGCGAACAAGGAGACAAAACGGAAGCAATTAAGGCGCATGTTGAACTCCGATCGATGGTGAATGAAGCATGGTGAAAATCCGGAGGAAAAATCCGGGGAGAAGCCGCTTAGCTCCTGCCAGAAAGCTGTAGGGTCTGCGCCACAGTGGCCGATCTAAAGATCGGCCACTACAGGTGAAGGCCGAAGAGCGAAGCACTAGTGTACTGCAAATTGCGAGACATATCAGCGCGGGTGAAAAAAAGAAATCGTGGCGAATGATGGCGGCGAATAGAACCTTGCGTGAGGCGGGGTGGATTTTTGCAGGTGCGCGAAGGGGAAGCTGGATAGAATCCGGGAAGAACGAGGAGTGGAGAGAACTATGCGATCGGATGAAAGAGGAGGCCGCATGCGGGCTGCGATCTTGGTGTTTGGCGTTGTGGTGATGATGGGTGCGGGTGTGATGGCGCAGACGCAGAAGAGTGCGCCGCCGGCGAGTACGGCGGAGAAGGTGATCATCGACACGGATATTGGGGATGACATTGACGATGCTTTTGCCATCGCGCTAGCTGTGCGGAGCCCTGAGTTGGAGATTCTGGGGGTGACGACAACGTTCGGAGATACCGAGGCGCGCGCCAGGATTGCCGATCGCCTGCTGGGAGAAGCCGGGCGGGCGGACATACCGGTGCTGGCCGGCGCAGCGACAAAGACCAGCAATGTGATGTCGCAGCAACGCTACGGGCAGAGCGGGCAATTCGCAAAGGCTTCCCACGCGAGCGCCGTGGATTTCATTCTCGAGGAGATTCGGAAATATCCCGGGCAGATTACGCTGGTGGGGATCGGGCCGCTGATGAATGTAGGGGCGGTGATTGACAAGGATGCAGCCACGTTCCGGAAGCTGAAGCGCGTGGTGATTATGGGCGGGTCAATCGAATGCGGCTATGGGGAGCTGTGGTTTTGCCCGGAGCGCGGACCAGACGCGGAGTGGAACATCGTCAACGACATTAATTCGGCGAAGAAGTTGTTTCAGTCGGGAGTGCCGCTGTACGTGATGCCGTTGGATTCCACGCAACTGAAGTTCGATGAGACGAAGCGGGCGTATTTGTTCCGGCAGGGTACGCGGCTGACGGACGCGCTGACGCTGCTGTATCACGAGTGGGGGCAAGAAACGCCCACACTGTTCGATCCGGTGACCATCGCGTTTATCGTGAACCCGAAAATTTGTCCCGTGGAGCCGATGCACATCAGGGTGGACGACAAGGGATTTACCAGGAGAGAAGCCGGGGAGCCAAATGCGCAGGTGTGCCTGAAGTCGGATGAAGAAGCATTTTTTCGATTGGTGATCGGGCGAATTGCGGCGCAGTGAAGTGAGGAACGGCACGAGCAAATGGCCCCAGAGAAGAGCGAAGCCCGGGTGAGATGCCCGGGCTTCGTCTGGGTCAGGGTCCGAAGGGCGGCACCAGGGATAACACGCCGACTCCGGTGGCGGGAGTCACTGCTGAGGAGTACGTGGGGATACAACGGAGAGTGGTACAGGATAGGTCGTTGAGGGCGTGCTGGTGAGTTCGAGTTCCAGGCGTTGGCTGGCGCTCGAAGCGACCGTTTTCGGTTTTTGGTCTTGAGAGGCGGCGCCAGAATCCAAGCGGATCAGAACCCGTTCATGAGCGGCCTGGATTTCGGAGAGGTACATCTGCCCGCCAACTCCCTGAAAGACGGCGCGGCCCCCATGGCTGGCGGAAGCGAGGGGGATGCTGGTGGCGCAAGAAGCGTGGTAGATCTCGCCATCGGTGCTGCAGACCACGACGACGTTTCGATCGGACTCCCAGCCCATCTGGGGCTCCAGGCGGTATTGGCCCGGGGGTAGAACCTGGCGTCCCACAGTGAAGGCGAACGGAACCTTGAGTGTAAGCTGAGGACGCGAACTGACTGGAACAGTCATGGAAGGCGAAGGGAAGACATTTGGAAAGATCAGGACGTTTTCGATGGCGTTTTTCATGGGCCCTCTTGCGAAAAGCGAAGCGATTCTGTCGCCTTGCTTAATCTGGGTGCTACGGCTGCTCTTGACAGCATGCACTTTGCCCGAAGCAGGCAAAACGGACAATGCACGGAAGGTGAAGTTCGGGTGAACTGGAGGTGAACCGTGGCTGTGGTCTAACATACTGGACTGGAACGAGTTAGGCGCCCAAAAGGGGGCGGACTCGCAAAGGTCGAATGGTTAACATAAAGGAAATTGGTACGCGAGGGACGGTGAGTTTGCTATAGTCGCGAAACCCAGGAGCAAGCGATGAGTTTGGCAGAGAACGTGAAACCCGTGTATCGATTTGGGCCCTATGTGGCCGATGTTCGCGCGGGGGAGTTGTACAAACGCGGGAAGAAGAACAAGGTGCAGCAACAGCCGATGCAGGTGTTGGCGGCGCTGCTCGAGAAGGCAGGAGACGTGGTGACGCGCGAGGAATTGCGCGCGGGGATCTGGCCTGCGGACACGTTCGTGGATTTCGAGCACAGTTTGAATACGGCGATCAAGAAGCTGCGGAAGGCGCTGGGCGACAATGCGAACCGGCCGAAGTACATCGAGACGTTGCCGCGCCGGGGGTATCGGTTTTTGGGGGAAGTGGAAGCGGCCGAGGAAGCGCCCCGGGCGGTGGCGAAGAGCGGGAGTTCCCTGGCGGGAAAAACGTTCGTGTTGGCGGCGGAAGAGGGCGGGGAGTGCGTGGTCGCGCCCGTGGATGAAAAATGCTTTGAGGAATGGCGGCGGCTGAGGGAACTTGGGGATGACGTGGGCGTTTCGATCCTGATCACGGAGAAGAAGCTGCTTCTGCTGGAGGCGGGGAGCGCGGTGCGACTGCTGTCGGTCAGGGGTGGAGCGGGTTGGTGCGAGGTGAGGATCCTGGAAGGGGAGCATTACGGGAAGACGGCACTGGTGGCGAGGAAGATGCTGCGTGAAGAGAAGAAGCGGACAGGGAAAGGGAAGTGAGGTGGCGAGCGCCCAAGCGGGTTGCGGAGTGACAACAGAGAGAACTTTCTTCAGGGGCTAAAGCCCAACTGTTTGGTGCCTTTGCGCCGGGGCTGAAGCCCCGGCCTCCTAGAGAAAATGCGCATTTTCAGCAGGATGTGTATTTGCATGTGTAAAGGCGCCCGCCTCAGAAGACGGCCGCTACAAAGGACTGCCCTTTGCAAGGATTTAGTCGTGGGGAATTAGGGTTAGTTGTTGGCGGAAGAGGCGGAGGCTGCGCCGGCGCCGGCGGAAGCGGCGAGTTTGAGGACGAGGACCTGTCCATTGGAATGGAAGGAGCCGCCGGTGGCGGTCTTGGCTTCCTGCATGGGATTTTTGGGGAGGAAGTGGGTGAGTTCGGAAACGAGGCCGGTGGAAGAAAGTGTTTTCTCGACGTAGTCGCGTTCGAGGTCGATATCGGGATCGATTTTGTGGGTGAAGCCGTTATTGCGCTGATCCCTCTCGAAGCCGATATCGTGGGTGGCGGCGCCGACCCAGAGCATCTGACCGTGGAGGGTGAAAGGCGCTTTCCAGATGCGCAGGTGATTGCGAGAGGCCACGACGGAGATGGGTTCGGCGTGGGCCCAGCCATAGTCCTGCGGGCGGCCAAAAAGATAAAGCTGGCTCATGGGCATGGTGAGATAGGACTCTTTTGAAATACTGGCGATGGCGCCGAGGAGAATGGTGGACTTGACGTCGGCATCCACATGGACCCAGCCGGCAGTGGTGAAGACTTTCTTCATGGCGTCTTCGTTGCCGATGATCAGGAAGTTGACCATATCCCCGGGATTGCCTTGCTTGTCGCCGATGCGACGGGGGATTTTGGCGAAGAGATCGTTATCAATGCCGGGGACGGATTGGACCAGGCGAGCGACTTCGCGGGGGGCTGACGCGTCCGCGGCATAGACTTCGACTTTCACGTTGTAGAAGCTGGTGCCGGTGTCGCTGTTGGCCTGATTGATCCCCAGAGACAATTTGCCGGAGATGGGGGAGACGACATCCTTGCGCGCGCCGATGAGGAAGGGTTGCGCGACATCGGCATCACCGACTCTGCCGATGAGGGCGCCGCGGCCTGCGTCATTAAATGGAAGGATGCGAATGAGGTCTTTGAAGCCGCGGGCGAGGCCATCGGGGCCATTATCGGCCTTGGCGTCGGAATAGCGCAGGTTGCCATCGGCCGTGAAGATGACGCGCTGGCCGGCCTCAAGAGTGATGCCGGTGTCGGTCCAGATATTGGCGCCATCGAGAATGAATTCCTTGGAGAGAAGCTGCTTGGTGGCGGGGGTGGCGGAAGCACCGGTCTTGGCCGCGGGCTCCGTGGCGGGCTGGGGAGCCTGCTGAGGTGTGGTCGCTGTTGGGGCCGCATCACCGCCGACGAGTTGCGCGGAAAAGAGAGGCGGCAAAACAAGGGTTAGAGCGAGAAACACAAAGGAAAACAGGGAAGGGAATCTTGCATGCGTGGCCAAGGGAGTACTCCTGGTGTCGTGGCTGCTGTCTCATAAGTAGCAAAAGGGGGAAGTGAGACGCAAGCTCCGGCTGCGAGCTCGGTGAAGTACCCGGGCAACGGACGCGTGGGCAGAGTCCATCCAGCAGGAGTGGGATTCGGTGATGAGGCGAGGAAAATGGGGACGTTTCCTTGACTCATTGGAGGGGGGCCTGTACATTGACAGAAGGCAGCGGCAGTGCGATTCGTGAATGTCCGTATCCATTAAGAGATACCGCCATGAAGGCCTCATGAGTCGGCCAGGACGCGCCCGCTAGAGTTCCGAACTGCTGCGCCTTGCATAATCAGATGATTAAGGGAATTGCCGCAAGAATTTGCGCCGGGATGTTGGTGCTTGGAGTGTCTCTGGGAGTAGCGGAGGCGCAGGGAACACCGCAGCAAACGAGGGCGGTCGCGCCGAGCACGAATGTGCACGTGGACGGCAGCGAGGCGATGTTCACGACGATGTGCGCGCTGTACGCGGCGGGCTACGAAGGGGAACTGAACGAAGACAACTGGTCGACGTTTCGCACGCGGATCCGGGAACGGGTGCGCCGGCAGCAGGGACCGGCGGTGGATGCATTGCGTGAGTTTTACAAAAGGCATCAATTGCGGGATCCCGGGGCGATGCTCTCGCGGTACGTGTGGTTCGGACTGGTTGCGGGACCCGCGCCGAAATTCGAGCCGGTGCTAAAGCGCGAGGAGTTGCCGCCGGACATGCTCGCACTCGAAGGCTTCAGCGAGATTCTTTCCAACTACTATACGGAACAGAATATTGGGCAGATGTGGCAGCAGGTTCAGCCGGAGTACGACCGGGAAATCGAGCGGCTGCACGACCCGGTGTCGCAGATCGTGCTGGTTTCGACGGCGTACCTGCGAGAAATACTGAACCCGAGCAAGCCGGGAACCTTCACGATCATCGTGGAGCCGCTGGTGGGCCGGATCACCAACGTGCGGAATTACGGGGACAGCTATGCCATCATTCTAAGCGGGGGCGAAGAAATACCGGTGAACGTAGTGCGGCATGCATTTCTGCATTTTCTTTTGGACCCGCTTCCGCTGATGTACCCGCACGTGGTGGTGGTGAAGAGGCCGCTGTATGAGATAGCGGCGAAGGCTCCACGACTGGCGCCGGACCTGAAGGAAGATTTTTCCTCGTGGTTTTCCGAATGCACGGTGCGCGCGGTGGAATTGAAAGTGAAACGGATGTCGCCGAGCCAACGAGAGGCGGCATTAACGGCAAACGACCTCGGCGGGTACGTGCTGGTACGGCCGATTTTTGGGGCGCTGACGGGTTTTGAAAAGTCCGAGCCCGCAATGCACATCTATTTTCCGGATCTGGTCCGCAGCATCGATGTGAAGGCAGAACAGCAAAGATTGGCGGGGATTACGTTTGCGCCGGCGGAAACGCAGGCGGAAGCGGCGGAATTGAGCAGCGAAGAGGTGGCGCGCACGCGCCGGGCAAAGGTCACGACGGTTCCGGATGATCAGGAAGCGCTGGCGCAACTGACGGAAGGGGAGCGGCGGATCGGGGAGCGGAATGCGCGTGCAGCGGAGAGCGCGTTCAAGAGCGTGCTGGTGAAGTACCCGGATCAGACGCGCGCGTGGTACGGATTAGGGTTGGTGGCGCTGCTGGATCACGATGGAGAGCGAGCGAAAGATATTTTCGGAAGGCTGACGAGCGGAGAGCACGCGGCGACGCAAGACCCCATGGTGCTGGCGTGGTCGCACGTGTACCTCGGGCGGGTTTACGAAGATGAAGGGCAGTTGGAGAGGTCGAAGAGGGAGTATCAGGCGGCCCTCGCGGTGCAAGGGGCTCCGGCCCAGGCGCAGCAGGCGGCCCAAAAAGGGCTGGGCGAACTGGATCTAAGGAAACCCGAAGAGCGGCCCTGAACAGAAAGAAGGAGAACGGAGTATGAAAAGCATGAAGATGGAGTTGGTGGGAGCGATGATACTGGGAATTCTGCTGTTTGGAGGAAAGGATACGTTTGCGCAGGCAGCACAGGGCATGCAGCAGCCGCCCGCACAGGGAGAGAAAGACAAGGCGCCAGCACCGATAACGACAACACCACTGACGCTGGATGTAGCGCCACCCCCGGTAAGCGCGGAAGAGGATGCGGCGATGAAGGCGTTTCGTGACGCACCGTTGACAGACGTGGGAAAGAAAAACCAAATGGGCGAGGCTTTTGTGCTGAAGTATCCGCAGAGCCGCTACCGGGTGGAAGTGTATAGCTGGCTGGTGAAGGGCTACTATGGGATAGGTGAGGTTGACAAGATGGAAGTGGCAGGAGAAAAGGAATTGGCGATCCAGCCGGAGGACGCAACGACGCTGGCGATCATGGGCCAGACGCTGCCGCGCGCGATTAGCGCGAGCATGCCGGTGGCGGACAGAGGGAAGCGACTGGATAAGTCGGAACAATACTCGAAGAAGGCGTTGGAACTGATCCCGACGCTGCCAAAGCCCGCAGGCCTCACCGATGAACAGTTCACCGCAGCGAAGAATCAGACGAGCGCGATGGCATACAGCGGGCTGGGGCTGGTGGCGTTTCGCCGGGGAAAGTTCAATGATGCGATTCCGAACCTGGAACAGTCCGTGAAGCTTGATCCGACCCCCGATCCGGTGAATTACTATTTGCTGGGGATCTCGAATGAGAAGGCTTCGCATTTCGACGATGCGATCGCGGCGTTTACGAAATGCGCCAGCTTCCCGGGAGGGCTGCAGCCGACGTGCAAGTCCGGGATTGAGGAAGTGAAGAAGCTTGCGCTGACGCAGCTAAACGTGCCGAGGTAAGACCGCCCGCGCCGCGGCACGTCGGGAGTCAAGGTGATGAACCGCGGGGAAGATGAACAGATACAAGAACGGCTGGGGTACGAGTTTCGCGACCCTGGGGTGCTGGACCGCGCGCTGACGCACAGTTCGGCGGTACCGGAGTTGCGCAGCGCCCGAGGGGAGGAGATCTCTTTCAGCGGGTCAACAGTGCAGGACAACGAGCGGCTGGAGTTCCTGGGAGACGCGGTGCTGGAACTGTTGACGAGCGAATACCTGCTGGCGAATTTTCCGGAATGGTCGGAGGGGCAGCTCTCCAAGAGCCGGGCGCGGATCGTGAATGCGCACTCGCTGGAAGCGGCGGCGCGAGGCCTGGGAATAGGAGAACACCTGCGGCTGGGACGCGGCGAGGAAAAAACCGGAGGGCGGGATAAGCCGGCGCTGCTGGCGGATGCGTTTGAAGCAGTGGTGGCGGCGATGTACCTGGACGGCGGGCTGGAACCGGTGCGAGAGTTGCTGAAGAAGACGGTGTTCTTGCAGGCACTGGAGAGCGGGGAACGCATTTCCGAATCCGACCGGAAGAGCGCGCTGCAGGAATACTTGCAGGGCAGGGGCGAACCGCCCGCGGAATACCGATTGGCCGGGGAAACAGGGCCGGATCACCAGAAGACGTTCCAGGTGCAGGTGTGGGTCAAGGGCGAATGCCTGGCCAGCGCGGAAGGCAGCACGAAGAAGGAAGCGGAACAGCGGGCGGCACGCAGCGCACTGGAGAGGCTGCAGCAAGTGGAAGCGAATGCCAGCGAAGGGGTGGTACCGCATGCCTGATGAAACGCTCCCGCCGGAGAACGCGGCTCCGGTGAGCCCAGGGGAAACGGAACCGGGTGAGACGCCCGAAGCGCCGGCGAATCAGACGACAATTTCAGAATACCTCGAATCCCTTCTGGTAACGGTCATCCTGGCGTTATTTGGCACGAGTTTCGTGGTGCAAGCCTTCAAGATTCCTTCGCAATCAATGGAACGAACGCTTCTGGTGGGCGATCACCTGCTGGTGAACAAGTTCATCTTCGGAGGGCGGGGGCAGTGGTACGACAAATTTCTGCCGTACCGGCCGCTGGAGCGTGGGGACATCATCGTTTTCAAATATCCTTACCAGGACCATCCGCACTTTGTGAAGCGCGTGATCGGGCTGCCGGGAGATCACCTGAAACTGGTGGACCAACAGGTGTACATCAACGGGAAGCCGCTGTATGAGCCGTACGTGGTGCACGATACGGCGACCGGCTACGCCGATCCGCTGAATTATTCGTTTCCACCGGTGGGCAATCAGATATTCGTGTCGCAGGTGCAGCCGGAATGGGCGCACGAAATCCGCAAGTACATCCAGGGAGACGAGCTCGTTGTGCCGCCGGGGCGGTATTTCGCGATGGGGGACAATCGGGATCACAGCCTGGACAGCCGGTACTGGGGATTTGTGGATCGCGATGCCATCATGGGACGCCCGTTCCTGATTTACTGGTCGGTGGACGCCAGCTACAACGAGACGTCGTTTGGGCAGAGGATTATCGGGATTCTGGATACCCTTTTGCACCTGCCGGCGCGAACGCGTTGGAGCCGGATGCTGCATACCGTGCATTAAGCGCGGGAAATTGCGAGAGCCCAAACTGAAATGGGCGTGTTGCGGCAGGTGAGTTCGGATGTGGAACGGCCTTTCCTAGTCCTGCCAGGAGCGTGGCGGCAGTACACTTTTTCAGGGTAGTCTGAGAAACTCCCATCGGCATGAGTCGAATCCGTAAATACGGAAGAACCGCGGCAGTGGTGGTGCTGCTGCTGGTTGCGGTGCAGGTAGGCGTGTCACTCCTCGCGCGCACGCACCGCATGCATGGCTACCTGATTGCGCATCTGGAGAGGGCGTTCGGGAGGCCGGTGGAGGTCAGGAGATTTTCCGTGCGGATTCTGCCGATTCCGGAAGTGGATGCGGTCGGAGTCACGATTGGAGAGAACCCTGCGTTCGGCAACGAGTACTTCCTGCGCGCGGAGAACATGGCGGCGAGCTTGCGCTGGATGGGGCTGCTGCGGGGCCACTTTGAATTTGGGACGATGTCGCTGACGAGGCCGAGCCTGATCCTGGTGCGGAATGCGCAAGGACGGTGGAACCTGGAGGACTGGCTGCCACCAGTGAAGGCGAAGCCGGGAAACGCCGGGACATTTTACGGGCCGCAGCAGCCGGCGGAATCCACACATCACCTGCAAAAAATCGAGTTCGACGAAGGCCGCGTGAATTTCAAGGAGGGCGAAGAGAAAAGGCCGTTCGCGTTCACGGGTGTTTCCGGGAGCGTGGAGCAAGTCTCGCCAGGGCGCTGGCAATTGCGGCTGGAGGCACGGCCCTGGCGGAGCGGGGTGACGCTGCAATCCACGGGAATCTTGCAGGTGCGCGGAGACGTGGCGGGCACTTCGGCGCGGCTGCAGCCGGCGCGGATCCAGCTGCACTGGGGCCGAGCGTCGATTGCGGATTTATTCCGGCTGGCCACGGGGAATGATCCCGGCGTGCGCGGGGAATTCGCCGTGGACGGAAATGCCAGCGTGGGGAAGGAAAATCCGGGCGATGCGGCAGCGGGGCAATGGCAATTTGACCTGCAAGCGCGCACAACCCAGATTCACCGGTGGGACCTGACGGAGCGCAACGACAATCCACGCGTCAATGTGAGCTTGAAAGGGAAGTGGAATCTGGTGGCGGGAACAGTACGCGCCGACGAGATGAGCATTGAGTTGCCGGGATCAAGCTTGCATGGCTCCGTTGAGCTGCAGATTGCCGGGCCGCTGGAATGGAGCGCGCGAATTGACCGTGCGGGCGTGCAGGTATCGGATTTTCTGGCGTGGTACCGCGCGTTTCAACCGGACGTGGCGGAAGAAGTAACGGCGGAGCAGTTCTTCAGCGCGGAAGGCACGGTACATGGATGGCCGTTGCAATGGGAGGGGACGCGGATCGTCAGCGATGGCGGGAGCTTGCGGCTGCCTGAATTCCAGCAACCCGTGCGGATAGGAGAAGTGCGCGGGGAGATGCGCGGCGAAAAATTCAGCGTTGAGCCAGTGCGTGTAACGTTGGGGCCGCCAGCGAAGGAAGGCGCGCCCGCGTCTAAATCGGAGAAGCTTGCAGCGAAGGGAAGAACATCTGCGGAATTGGCAAATTCGGTCGAGCTGGGATTTGTACACGATTTCGCCGCGGGCCAGGGTGATCTCCGGATCGAAGGAAGACTCGACAAAGTGCAGGATTTTTTCAAAGCAGCCGCGGCCATGGGGCACACGTTGAATCACGGCTGGGAATTGAGCGGCGGCGCCGCCACAACGATGGACTTGAATTGGGAGTATGGATTTCGGGCGAGGCACTGGAACGGCACAGTGGAGTTGAAGAAAGCGGAGCTGCAGGCGGCGGGGTTGAACCAGCCGCTGAAATTGGACGATGTATCGCTTGAGTGGAAAGACGGGCAGCACGGGGCGACGATCGCGCGAGCCGAGGGGTTTGGGGCGACGTGGTCCGGCGGAATCAAGGAAGCTGTGGCGTTGAACGCTTTGGGCGGGAGCGACTGGGGATTCCGGCTGCACGCGGACCATCTGGACGCCACGGAGCTTGATCGCTGGTTTGGACCGAGGGCGCGGCCTAACTGGCTGCAGCGGCTGCTGCCGACGCTCCTGGGGAACAACAACACCGGAGCAAAACCCAGCGAGCTGTTGCGGCGGATCTCGGCGGAAGGCGAGCTGAGTGCGGACAGCGTGACGATTGAAAAAGTGAAATTGGGGAAGGCCAAGGCAAAACTAGCGTTTCACGACCTGCATCTGGAGGTGAGCGAGACGGAGGCACAGTGGGCCGGCGGCATGGTGCGCGGCGGGATGACGGCGGTTTTTTCGGCGTCGCCAAAATATGAAATTGCCGCGGGATTTGACGGCGTGAATCTGGCGCAGGTGCCATGGGCGGCTCGCTGGACAGAACGTTGGGCGGGCACGGCGAAAGGAACGCTGCAATTGACGACGAAGGGAGTGGGCCGAGAGGAGTTGCTGCAAGAACTTGAGGGAAGCGGAGAAATAAAGTTAAAGGGCCTGGAATTTCGCGGCTGGGATGTGGCCAGCAGCATAGAAGCGGGGGCACCGCGCATGGGCGTGTCGCGATGGATGAGTGGGGAAGGAGAGTTTACGGTGAAGAACCGCGCCGTGAATTTCGAAGGGATTCGCCTGGAAGGTGCGAAGGGGAAAATGGAGTTTGCGGGGACGCTCAGCTTTGGCCAGGAGGCGAAAATCACGATAGCGGAGGCGGATTTGCGGGAGCGCAAAGCCAAGGGAAGCGCGGCGGCGCGGAGTTTTGAATTGAGCGGACCCGTGGATGCGCCGCGGGTTCGCATCGAGACGGCGGCTGTGGTGCAGGCGAAGCCCTGAGGGGAAAGTGTTCCGGGAGGAAGGGTGATTCAGGAGATTCCGATGAAGCGGTTTCTACTGTGTTTGAGTTTTGCGGCATTGGTTTCTGTGCAGCGCGGTAACGCGCAGCAGCCGTTTACGCTCGAGCAGGTTCTGAGCGCGCCCTTTCCCGCGAATCTGACGGCCTCGAAAAGCGGCGAGCGGCTGGCGTGGACGCTGGATGAGCAGGGCCATCGCAATATCTGGGTGGCGGAAGGGCCGGGCTTCGCGGCGCGGCGATTGACCGCTTACAACGAGGATGACGGCGGCGAGCTTTCGCATGTGCAATTCACGCCGGATGGCGCGGCCGTTGTTTATGTGCGCGGGGAAGGAAAGAACGAGTCGGGACAGTACGCGAACCCGACGAGCAATCCGGCGGGAGCGGAGCAGGCCGTGTGGATGATTTCCTGGAGCGGCGGCGAACCCACAAAAATCGATGCCGGGAATTCGCCGTGCGTTTCGGCGCAAGGGAAAATTGCGTACGCGAGAGACGCGCAGATTTGGGTTTCGAGCACGGCGGCGGGAGAAAAGCCGAAGGAAGTTGCGGTGCGCGGGAAGAATGAACCGGTGGCGTGGTCTCCGGATGGGACGCGGCTGCTGTTCATTTCGCGGCGCACGGATCACAGCTTTATCGGGATTTATCACGCGAAGGCGCAGACGGTGAAATTCATCGCACCTTCGGCGGATTGGGATATGGACCCCGTGTGGTCGCTGGACGGAAGGAAGGTGGCGTACGTGCGCGTGCCGAGCCAGGCACGCGATGCGGCTGACCGGTACTTCAGCGAACCGGACCGCGCGACGGAATGGGCGATCCGGGTTGCGAACGCGGAGACGGGCAGCGCGCGGGAGATTTGGCACAGCGGAACGTCGCTGCAATCGTCGTATCCGGAGATGGCGGAGGACACGGGAGGCGGGGTACTGAATTGGGCGGCGGAGAATCGCATCGTGTTCGCCAGCGAAGAGGACGGCTGGCAGCATCTTTATGCGATTTCAGGGGACGGCGGCGCGGCCAAGCTGCTGACGCCGGGAAGTTGCGAACTGGAGCAGTGGTCTTTTTCGAGGGATAAGAGCGCGATTTTGTTTAATTCCAATTGCGAGGACGTGGACCGCCGTCATTTGTGGCGAGTTGGCACGACGGGAGGAGCGCCGGAGGCAATCACGGCGGGCGATAGCATCGAATGGGGCGGAGTGTTTCTGGGCGACGGCGAGCACCTGGCATATTTTTCTTCGGATGCGAAACATACCGGGCGGACGTTCGTGCGCGGGGTGGCGAAGGACGCGCATCCCATTGCGCTGGCTCCGCAAACTATTCCGGCGGAATTTCCGGCGGAACAGCTTGTTACGCCGCAGCAGGTGATCTTCAAGTCGGGGGATGGCCTGGAGATTCACGGGCAACTGTTTGTGCCGAGGAATTTGAAGCCGGGCGAGAAGCGTGCGGCAGTGATTTTTTTGCATGGCGGGCCGCCGCGGCAGATGCTGCTGGGCTGGCATACCATGTACTACTACTCGAATGCGTATGGGATGAACCAGTATCTGGCGAATCGCGGGTACATCGTGCTGTCGGTGAATTACCGCGACGGCATCGGCTATGGGCGGGCGTTCCGCGAGGCGGCGAACCACGGGCCGAGGGGCGCTAGCGAATATCAGGATGTGGTGGCCGCCGGAAAATACCTGGCGGCACGCAGCGATGTCGATGCAAAACGGATTGGGCTATGGGGCGGAAGTTACGGCGGGTACCTGACGGCGCTGGGATTGGCGCGCAATTCGGATCTTTTCGCGGCGGGCGTGGATATGCACGGTGTGCACGACTGGGCGGCGGAGATTTGGGATGAGAAGTACGTTGCGCCGGAGTGGAGGAAGGTGCCGCACGATTCTTCACCGGTGGCGTTCGTGGATACGTGGAAATCGCCGGTGCTTTTCATTCATGGGGACGATGACCGCAACGTTGGGTTTTCGCAGACGGTGGATCTGATTGCGCGCTTGCGGGCCAGGGGCGTACACCTGGAGCAACTGGTGTTTCCGGATGAGGTGCACGATTTTCTGCTGCACCGGCACTGGGTGGAGGCATATCGGGCGGCGAGCGAGTTTCTTGACCGGCAAATTGGCGGAGAGAAGAAATAGTGGCGAGGCGTGAGCAGAGCGTGGCGTGGCGGGTGGCGAGTTGCGGCGTGCTGATGGCGGCGGGTGTTTGCGCGGCGGATAGCGACCAGCGCGTGGTGCTGCTGCCGCAATTGCAGGCGGGGCAAGTGGTGAAGTACGACGTTCACGGGCACGTGCTACGCCACGTAAAAACGGTGAGCCGGGTCGCGACCATGCTGCATCCGAATGATGTGCAGCGCGATATTGCGATGCCACTCCTTTTTACCGCGAAGGAAATCCATTTGGAGAAGGGGCGGCCGGTGGTCGTGGCGCACGCGGAGTTCGATGCGGGAGAGCCCGGCTCGCCTGATAAGAACGCATCCGCAAAAGCGAACGTGGATTTCACGATTGCGGTAGACGGGCAAGTTGCGAAGGCCGAGGGCCTGGACGACGTCGCTCCGGAAATGCGGCTGGCGTGGCAATTCTGGCTTTCGCGCTTTGCGTTTGGGTGGACGCTGCCGGCGGAGGGCGCGAAGCCGGGGGATAAGTGGAAAACCGAGGAGGCGGAGAAATCGCCTTCGCCCATCGCAAATTTGGTGTGGGAGACGGAGACGACTTATGTGCAAAACGATAAGTGCCCGCTGATTCCATCGGAAACGTGCGCAAGTTTTCTGACGCGGGCGACGCTGAAGCAGAAATCGTCCGCGAAGGATGCGACGCCGGAGGATTACCGGCTGCACGAACTGCGCACATCCGGCACGGCCAAGGGCACGGATGAGATGGTCACATATATCTCGCTGAAGAGCGGGCTGGTGGTGCGGGCTACGGAAGAAACGCAGCAGTCCATGGACGTGACCATTGCGAAAGCGGACGGCACGAATGGCGTGCATTATACGATTGAGGCGAGCAGCCGGTTTGAGACGTTGCTGGTGACGGGCAGCGATCGCGCAGAGAAATAAGGAAGCAATGAAGTAGGGAGCTTGTCGGTAGCGGATCATTTCCCGATACCCGGCTTCTTGAGGGAATTGGAAGAAAAAGCAACCCCCAAAACCGCCCTCAAAAACCGGGGGTGGGGTGCCCGGCTCACTAGGTGTGGCCACAAAGAAAATTCAAACTTCAACGTGGCAGGTCTGAAACCTTTTCCATAATCCTCCCTTGTAAACCGAATCCTGGTGCGTACCAGATAGTAAAGTAAGCTAGACTGTCGTCTGTCTCGCTGGGGGCCATTATCTTGATGCCACGACGAAGTGTAGGAACTTCTGGTGGTTTCTTCTCCCACTTGTCGGACTGTTGGAGGTAGACCACCGTCGAGCTATCCGGCTCCGGAAGGACAACGTCCTGATTGATCCGAGTTCGTACCACAACAATAGCGAGGGCTTTCTTCCCCTTACCTTGCTTAGTCAAGCTCAGTACACGAAACTCTTCACCGTAGCCAAGAGCACGAATGTGTTGAATAACTTCATCCTTCGCAGTCTGAGTTTCTGCATCTGTCACAAAACCGAGAGCGTCGGGGTTCGCCGCCAGTTGAGCAGTGGAAGCATCGACAGGCGTAATGAAGGCGACGGTCAATTGTTGGTTGTGAGCATATGCGTTGAAGATGGGCTCATGCAAAAAGATAGCAGCCAGGCAGAGACCAGCGATTCCCGTGAAGACGGACAGCCGCTTACCGAAGGCCGCCACCAACATCGCGGAAATGCCGCTGGGGACCCAACAGGAGAGCATCAGAAAAGCCCACCGATGGATAGGCAGCGAGAATCTAAACACGTAATAGGTAGATGCAAAACCAAGGATAGTTCCCAGCACAACAGCAACTAACAGGCTGCTCTTTTGCATTGTCGAGCGTCTTGGCAGCACGACGGCGACCACTCCGAGAAGAAGTGCGAAGGGGCACGAATAGTAGACAATAGTTCGGAGCAAAGTGCTGTCGCGGCCCGGCCACAAACCAAGAAAATAACTGGCCAATGCAATCAGAGCACTGACGGAGAACCCGATCAGAGCGGCCACTGCAAAACGCGAGAGCAATTTCATTGCAGCCTCCGGGTGCGGCATCGAAATTGTCTAGGGGCGCGAAAAGTTATTCCGGGTCCGAAACTCCCCTGTAGTGTACCGCCGTCAACCTGGGAGTAACGCATCAATCGCAAACTGTGTCTTAGCTCCATAATTCTGTCACCCCTTAACGGCAACGTGAAAATGTCGCCCTATGAGACAGGAGACATTCACGTTGAGTCAGAAGGAACTGCAGCGAGTGAGCGTCATTACTGCTTGCGTCAAAGGAGACATGGCGTGTGCCAGCGCCGCCGGACTCCTGTGCCTGAGCGTGCGCCAGATTAAGCGCTTGAAAAGGCGTCTGCGCGAAGACGGGGAGGCGGCGCTGGCTCACGCCAACCGCGGCCGGCCCAGTCCCCGCCGCCTGCCCGAGCGCACTCGCCAGGCGGTCTTGCGCCTGTACCGCACCAAGTATGCCGGGTTCAACGACCATCACCTCTGCGAAAAGCTCAACGAGGTCGAAGGTCTCTCGCTCAGCCGCGAAACCCTGCGCCGCCTCCTGCGCAAGGAAGGCCACGGCTCCCCGCGCAAACGCCGCCCTCCCGCTCATCGCCAGCGCCGCCTGCGCGTGGCTCGCGAAGGCGAACTCGTGCAACTCGACGGCAGCCCGCACGACTGGCTCGCAGGCCGCGGTCCGCGCCTCACCCTTCTCGGCATGCAGGACGATGCCACCGGCAAAATTCTTGCCGCTCAGTTCTTCCTCTCGGAATCTGCCGAAGGCTATTTCCACCTGCTGCAGAGCCTGCTTCGACGCTTCGGCGTGCCCACGGCCTTCTACGGCGATCGCAGCGGCATCTTCGTGCGTAACGATCCCCACTGGTCGCTCGAGGAAGAACTCGACGGCCAGCGCCAGCCCACGCAGTTCGGCCGCGCCCTCTGCGAACTCGGCATCACCTTCATCGCCGCGCAATCGCCACAAGCCAAAGGCCGCGTCGAACGCCTCTGGGGCGTGCTCCAAGACCGTTTGTGCAGCGAACTCCGCCTCGCCGGTGCGCACGACCTGGACTCCGCCAACCGCGTGCTGCGCCGCTTCATCGCCGACTACAACCGCCGCCTCGCACGTGCCCCGCGCGACACCGCCAAAGCCTGGCGGCCCGCTCCAGAAAACCTCGAGCGCATCTGCTCGTTCCTGCACGAACGCATCGTCAGCAACGACAACGTGGTGCAATGGGAAGGCCACCGCTTCCAGATCCCGCCCCAGAACCGCCGCTTCAGCTTCGCCGGGGCCAAAGTCCAGCTCTACCAGGCGCTCGATGGCCGCGTCTCGCTCTACTACGGCGATACCCGCCTCCAACACACCAATGCCCCAGGGGGGTGACATTTTCATGTTGCCATTAGGGTGACAAATTCACGTTGCTACAACACATCAATCGCAAACTGCCCCTTTGTTCCTCTGGCATCCTCTTAATGGCGGTTTGGGAGACGCGGTATAATGGTGGTTTCGGCTGGGGGCGATGGGCCAGCAGGAGACGCTCAGGATGAATTTCAAGCTGCACAGCACGTACCAGCCGCGCGGGGATCAGCCTGCCGCGATCGAGCAGCTTATGCGGGGCTTGAAGGCGGGAGAGAAGCACCAGGTGCTGCTGGGCGTGACGGGATCGGGCAAGACGTTCACGATGGCGAAAGTGATCGAGGCCTCGAACCGGCCGGCGCTGGTGCTGGCGCACAACAAAACGCTGGCGGCGCAGCTCTATCACGAGTTCAAGCACTTCTTTCCGGAAAACGCGGTGGAATATTTCGTGAGCTACTACGATTTCTACCAGCCGGAAGCGTATGTGCCTTCCGCGGACATGTACATTGATAAAGAAGCGACGATCAACGATGAGCTGGACAAGCTGCGGATGAGCGCGACGCGTTCGCTGTTTGAGCGGCGCGACGTGGTAATTGTGGCGTCGGTTTCCTGCATCTACGGGCTGGGCTCGCCGGAGGCGTATTACGGGATGCTGGTGATGCTGGAAAAGGGGCAACAGACTTCGCGGGAAGCGCTGCTGCGGCGATTCGTGGATATTCAATACGAGCGCAGCGAGGACTTGAGGCGCGGAACGTTTCGCGTGCGCGGCGACATCATCGAGATCTATCCGACGTACGAAGACCAGGGCTACCGAATCGAGATGTGGGGCGACCAGATCGATACGCTGCGGCAGATTGATCCGCTGACGGGCGAAATCCGCGCGGGGCAGGAAGACATTGCGCGCGTGCCCATCTATCCGAAAACGCACTACGTGATGCCCCAGGAGCAGCGCGACCGCGCGATTGTGGGGATACAGGAAGAGCTGGGATGGTGGAAGAAAGAGCTGGAGAAGCAGAACAAGTTCGTGGAAGCGCAGCGGGTGGTGCAGCGCACGATGTTTGACATCGAGATGATGCGCACCATCGGCTACTGCCACGGAGTGGAGAATTATTCGCGGCACTTGAGCGGACGTTTGCCGGGAGAAGCGCCGCCGACGCTACTGGATTATGTGCCGCAGGATTACCTGTTGTTTGTGGATGAAGCGCACGCGACGATCCCACAGGTGGGAGGGATGTCGCACGGCGACAGATCGCGGAAGCAGACGCTGGTGGATTATGGATTCCGGATGCCCTCGGCGCTGGATAACCGGCCACTGACATTCGAGGAGTTCGAGCACCGCATGAATCAGGTGATTTACGTATCGGCAACGCCGGGTCCGTATGAGTTGACGCGGTCCGGAGGCGTGGTGGTGGAGCAGGTGATCCGGCCGACGGGACTGATCGATCCGGAGGTGGAAGTGCGTCCGGTGAAGGGCCAGGTGGATGACCTGCTGGAGGAGATACGGCTGCGCGCGGAGAAAAATGAGCGCGTGCTGGTGACGACGCTGACGAAGCGCATGGCGGAAGACCTGAGCGAATATTTTTCGGAGATTGGCGTGCGCTGCCGGTATCTGCACTCGGAGGTGGAGACGCTGGACCGGATCAAGATTTTGCGGGATTTGCGGAAGGGCGAGTTTGACGTGCTGGTCGGGATCAATTTGCTGCGCGAGGGCCTGGACCTGCCGGAAGTGTCGCTGGTGGCGATACTGGATGCGGACAAGGAAGGCTATTTGCGGAGCACGACATCGCTGATCCAGACCATGGGGCGGTGCGCGCGGCACATTTCCGGGAAAGCGATTTTGTACGCGGACAGGCGAACGAAATCGATGAACGAAGCGATCGGCGAAACGTACCGACGGCGCGCGAAGCAGATGGAGTACAACAAGGAAAACAACATCACGCCGCAATCCATCGTGAAGGGCGTGGACATGGAGTTGGCGCACATCGTGGAGGCGGATTACGTGACGGTGCCGCTGGATGCCGGGGAATTGGATGCGGCCACGGCGAACATTCACTCGGAAGCACAGCTCGCCGAAATTCTTGGAAAACTGGAAGCGCAGATGCGGGAGGCGGCGAAGAAGTTCGAGTTTGAGAAGGCGGCGCAGTTGCGGGACCGCATACGGTCGTTGAAGCAGCAGGATTTGACGGGGATGTTTGCGAAGGAGAGCGGGGGGGACGCCGGCGGCGATTGAGCCTGAAATCCGAAATCGAAGAGGGATTCATCGCACAAAAAACGTGCGATGGAAAATCGTATCTCCACTCCGGGACGGCCAAAACCGCCGTTTCTCCGGTCGGACTGACAGATCTTTGGTCAGCTTCGGATTTCAGGATTAGGGTTTGTTGGCGGGGCGTGCAGGTGTAAAAGCGGCGGCGAGCCGCCGCACTCCAAATTAAGTGGATCAACTGCCGCGACGGCGGAGTTCGTCCAGGGAATAGAAGGTGCCGCGCCAGGTGATGCCGCCCTGGCGCAAAGTAACGAAGGTGGAACGCAGGAGCATGTAGGTGAAGAGGAGCGCGCCGAGGGGGAGCGTGAGGCAATAGAGCGGGGAAACGCGCATGACGATGTCCACGCCGATGTGAAAGCACACGGCGATCAGGGCGGAGATGCCGGCGAAAGCGCGAACCCAGCCATGGCCAAAGAGCATGCCGGCGAAGGGAAGTACATTGAGGGCGAGCACGCTTAAGCATTGAGCGGCAACCAGCGGCCCACTGAATTGAGCGCTGGCGAAGAAATTTTTCTCCACCCCGCGAACCAAATTGCCGATGCCTGCGTGCCAGCGCACGGAAACCGCATCCTGGGCGACGGCCACGCCAGAACGGAATCCGCCCAGCTTGATCATTTTGCCGAGCTTGACGTCGTCAATCACTTCCATAGCCAGGCGGCGGTGGGTGCCGCAGGCCTCGTAGGCCGTGCGTTTAACCATCTGAAAGGCGCCGACACCGACGTAGGCGCGCGAACGCGGATTGCCAACCTGGTGCGGGTCAATGACCATAACAAAAGAGAGGCCGAAGAAGGTGATGAACACTTTTTCCCAGAAACCGACCATGACTACATCGCCAAAGAGCGTGAGATGGCTGAGCTGGCGATCGCGAGCGAGGGCGACGGCGCGGCGAAGCGTGTCCGGCAGGAAGCGCACATCGGCGTCGGTAAACAGCAGCCAATCGCCGGAGGAGGCTTCGTAAGCCTTTTGAAGAGCATGCGGTTTGCCAAGCCAGCCTTTGGGGAGTTCGGCGATATGAACGACGCGGAGGCGGTCGTGCGTGGCCGCGAAGTCGTCGAGGATGCGGGAGGTGGCATCGCGCGAGCGGTCGTCAACGGCAATGATTTCGAGGCGGGGATAATCGATTTCGATGAGGGTGGCGAGGGCGGCGGGCAGCTTTTCCTCTTCATCGCGAGCTGCGAAAATCAGCGAAATCCGTGGGCAATCGGCGTCTTTTGCGGGGCCATAGCTTTTGAGCCAGGGCAAACGCACGGCGCCATAGGCCACGCGCAAACCGTAAGTGACCCAGAGGAAAGCGATGAGTCCGAAAAGGAGCAGCCAGAAAAGATGCATGCGGATTGGAGTCGAGAGCCAGCCTCAGGTTATGCTAACACGGATGCCAAAGAGCATTGCCATCGTGGGGGCAGGACGCGTGGGGCGCGCGCTGGGGCAGCGGCTGCGTGAATTGGGCTGGAGGATTGGGGTGGTGGCGGCGAGGACGGAGGCCAGCGCGCGGAAGGCAGTGCGCTTCATCGGGGCGGGAAATCCGCAAGCGGGAGTTAACCGGCAGGTTTTTGGGAGCCGCACGATTCTGGTGAGCGTGCCGGACGATGTGATCGCCAGCGTGGCGGATGAACTTGCGCGGATGGGCGGCGAAGAACTCTGCGGCAAGGTTGTTTTGCACACGAGTGGGGCGCTGGATGCAAGCGTGCTGCAGTCCGTGCGGGCGTGCGGCGCGGCGGCTGCTTCCATGCACCCGATGCAGACGTTCAGCGGCGTGGGTGTGCCACCATTGGAAGGCAAGGTATTTGCGATTGAAGGCGATGAGACGGCGGTGCGCGTGGCACGAGGGATTGCGCGCGCGCTGGGAGGAACTCCGGTAAGCATCGCGGCCGCCATGAAGCCGCTGTATCACGCTGCGGGGGCATTTGCGGCGGGACACCTGCTGGCGCTGGAAGAGGCCGGGGTGCAAATGCTGATGACGGCGGGAATGAAGAGGCGGGAAGCGACGCGGGCGCTGCTATCGCTGTCACGTCAGGTGATCGACCACTACGAAAAGTTGGGGCCGCACCAGGCGTGGACTGGGCCGCTTTCGCGGGGCGATTACGGTGTGGTTGCCGGTCATGAAGAGGCTTTGCAGCAACTCACTCCGGAATTTCTGGAAGCGTACCAGGCGGTGAGCCGGCTGGCGGCGCGCGTTCTGGCACACGATCCCACGGCTATGCTCGAGGAGCTTGAGATCATCTCCATTGCTTCACGGCAGTTATCGAAAACCAAAGGGGGCCAGGCTTGAGGCGACTTCAGATTCCCATACAGAGCGCCACGCTCAAGAACGGATTGCGCGTGGTGATCGCGCCGGATGCGACCGCTCCGGTAGTGACGATCGGGGTGTACTACAAAATTGGGTTCCGGCTGGAACCGCAAGGCCGCAGCGGGTTCGCGCACTTATTCGAGCACATGATGTTTCAAGGCTCGGAGAACGCGGCGAAGATGCAGCACATCAAGCTGATCAATTCGAGCGGGGGCGTGCTGAACGGCTCGACGATGTACGACGTAACGAACTACTACGAAGCGGTGCCGTCGAATGCGCTGGAACGTGTGCTGTGGCTGGAGGCGGACCGCATGCGCGCGCTGAAAGTGGATGACGAGAATCTGCGGAACCAGCGCGACGTCGTGAAGGAAGAGGTGCGCGTGAACGTGCTGAACCAGCCCTATGGCGGTTTTCCGTGGCTGGACATGCCGCCGGTGGCATTCCGCAACTGGGCGAACGCGCATAATTTCTACGGAGATTTCGCGGACCTGGATGCGGCAAGCCTGGCCGATGTGCAGAAGTTTTTCCGGACGTACTACGTGCCGAACAACGCGGTGCTGTTGCTGCTGGGGGATGTGAAGCCGGAAGAAGGATTTGCAGTGGCGGAAAAGCATTTCGCGCCGATTCCGGCAGGGGCGGCGCCACCGTTTGCGGATCCGCAGGAGCCTCCGCAGAAAGAAGAACGGCGGGGACACGTCGAGGAGAAATTCGGGACGCTGCCGGCGATGGCTATTGGCTATGTGCTGCCGGCGCGGCGTACGCCGGAGTGGTTCGCCATGGCGTTGCTGGACCAGGCGCTGCACGGGGGCCGGGCCGGACGAATCTACCGCGAACTGGTGCTGGAAAAGCAGATTGCCGTGGAAGCGGATGGAGGGATCGAGGATCTCTACGGGTACAACGGGCCGACGCAATTGACGACGCGAATTCTGCACAAGCCGGAGCATTCGGCGGAGGCTACATTGGCCGCATTTGACGGGGTGATTCTCGAAGTGCAGGAAAAGGGCATCAGCGAGGACGAATTGCAGCAACTCACGGTGAAATGGCGCTCCGATTATTACTCGACGCTGGAGGGCGGACGAGGCGGGTACATGCCGCGCTACGGGCTGATGCACCTGCTGGCGTGCTTTACGCTGTTCGATAATGAGCCGCAACTGGTGAACACGATTCTGGACGGTTTCCTGGAGGTGAAGCGCGAAGAAGTGCAACGCGCCGCGCAGAAATATCTGCGGCCAGAGAATCGCGCGATTGTGTTCCGCACTCCGGTGAAGAGCGATGCGAAGGAGGCGGCGTGATGGCGACGCGCGAAGCAGAGGTTCCCACATTGGCGCCGGCATTGACGCCGGAACGCCCCGTAAGGTGGCCGAAGCGGACGAGAGCGCGGCTGGCGAATGGACTCGAGGTGGTGCTGGCGGAAGCGCACTCCATACCAAAGTTTCACGGTGAGCTTTATTTTCGCGCGGGGAACGCACTGGTGGTAGACCGCGCGCCATGCCTTGCTGAAATGACGGCGACGGTGGTGCGCACGGGAACGGCGAAGCGCGCCAGCCGGCAGATTGAAGAGGACCTGCGGCGGCTGGGCGCGGACCTGGGCACGAGCGCGGGACAGGACACCAGCGCGATTTCGTTTGCCGGGCTGAGTGAGTTCGCGGAGCCCCTGCTGCAATTGGTGAACGAACTGGCGCGCGAGGCCGCGTTCCCGGAAGCGGAGTTCGAGCGGGAGCGGCGGCAGAAGGTTGAGGAAGTGAAGCTGGAGAGAACTTCGCCGGGTTTTCTGGCCGGGGAAAGGTTGCGCAAGGTGTTGTTTGGAGCGCACCCGTACGCGCAGATCTCGCCAAGCGAAGAGCAAGTGGCGGCGTACCAACGCGAGGATTTGCAGAGCGTGTATCGCGAAATCTATACGCCGGAAAATGCGCTGCTGATGCTGGTGGGTGACTTTGATCCGCCTGCGCTTTTGAAGACGATCGAGAACGTGTTTGGTAATTGGACGGGGAAGAAGCCTGTGGCAAAGGAAGCGGTGGCGCCGCCGAAGCCGCGCGGGCGCCGGGTGTATCTGGTGCACAATCCGGGTTCGGTGCAAACGCAAATCCTGGCGGGCTGCCATGCGATTACGCGGAAGCATCCAGACTGGCTGCGGCTGGGGTTGACGAACAGCTTGTATGGCGGGGCGTTCAATTCGCGGCTGGTGATGAACATCCGCGAGGACAAGGGGTACACATACAGCCCGCGCAGTGGCGTACTGCCGCTGCGCCAGCACGGGTACTTCTCCGTGTCCGCGGCGGTGCGGAACGATGTCGTGGCGGCTTCGCTGACGGAGATTTTCTACGAGATCGACCGGCTGCGTTCCGTGCGGGTTCCCGAGGCGGAGCTTACCGATGCGCAGAATTACCTGACCGGCGTGTTCTCCATGGGGTTGGCAACGCAGGAAGGGCTGCTCTCGCAATTTTCCACGGTGGAGCTGAATGAATTGCCGGCGGACTATTTGGAGACCTACCGGGAGAGAGTGAAGGCGCTGACGGCCGAGGATTTGCTGGCGACGGCGCGGAAATATTTCGACTCGGCGAACATGCAGATCGTTGTAGTTGGGGACCGCGCGCAGATCGAGGAGCATGCGGCGTTGTTCGGGGAACTGGAAGTCTACGATACCCAGGGGAAACGCGTGGAGTAGGTGCGGGCGATTTTTTTGTTCCGCAGTTCGGCCACGCGGCGCGAATAATTTTATCGTTGCTCCAGCCGGGTGTGAGTGTCATTATTAAGTAGTTATGTCATTGCAGGGGAACTACCGACTCGCGTCTTCCTTGCTTTTGTTTTTCAGTATCCTCTACTGCGCCGACGCTGTTCTCGCCAAGAAGAAGCCGCCAACACATCCGATCAATTTAAATTCGGCTAGCGCGGCGGAGTTGCAGCAGGTGCCGGGAATTGGGCCTTCGACGGCGGACAAAATTCTTCAAATGCGGAAATCCTATGGCGCGTTCAAGAGTGTGGATGATCTGCTGGCGATCAAGGGGATCGGCCCGAAGAGGCTGGAAAAGATGCGAAAGTATCTGACGATCGGGAAGGCGCCGCAAAGCAAAAAGGCGTCCACGAACGCACAATCGGCGCCGGCGCAGCCTCAATCGCCACCCGCAAAAACGACCGCCGCGAAACCGCCGGCGAAAAGTAACCCTCCCCCAGACCCAGCAGCGAAGGATGACGAAGAGCCGTAGAAGCCATCAAGCCGATCCACTACTCTTGCCGTATCCGTGGGTTACAGGCGCTGGTGGGTGGGCTTGGGGGTGGAGAGTTGGAGGGGGACCTGGTCGGCGATGCGGATGCCGTAGCCTTCGAGGGCGACGACTTTCTTGGGGTGATTGGTGACGACGCGGATATCCGTGAGGCCGAGGTCGATCAGGATTTGCGCGCCAATGCCGCTTTCATGCTGCACCATGCGCTGACGGGCAGGCTCGCGATCGAGCTGGCCGCGGGAATGAAAGTGGATTTGCGGCAGGGTTCCGGGAGTTTCCGGCGTGTCAATGGTGTAGCCGCGGCCGGTGTGGTGCAGATAGAGAAACACGCCGCGGTCTTCCTCGGCGATTTTTTCGAGGGAACGCGCCACAAGGTCCGGACAATCACACGCGGTTGATCCAAAAACATCGCCGGTGAGGCAGTGGGAGTGAACGCGTACGAGCGGAGGCACGGGACCGCTCAGCTCTCCGCGGATCAGCGCGATGTGCTGATCGTGGTCCACGTCGCTGGAGTAGGCGATCATGCGGAAATCGCCGTAGCGGGTGGGCACGATGGCTTCCCCGACGCGGCGGACATAGCGTTCGTGCTGCATGCGGTAGCGGATGAGATCCGCAACCGTGAGCATCTTCAGGTTGTGCTCGCGGCAGAATTCGATGAGCTGCGGCACGCGGGACATCGTGCCGTCTTCGTTCATGATTTCGCAGATGACGCCGGAGGGATTCAGGCCGGCGATGCGCGCCAGATCCACGGAGGCTTCGGTTTGTCCGGCGCGAACGAGCACGCCGCCATGGCGCGCGCGAAGAGGGAACATGTGGCCGGGACGCGCCAGGTCCTGGGGGCGGGTCTTGGGATCAATGGCGGTGAGGATGGTGATGGCACGGTCGGAGGCGCTTATACCGGTGGTGACGCCGACCTTCGCGTCGATGGCCTCGCAAAAGGCGGTGCCGTGGACGGAGGTGTTGATGGGCGACATGAGCGGGAGATTCAGCTCTTCGCAACGCTGCTCGGTGAGGGCCAGGCAGATCAGGCCGCGGCCGAACCGGGCCATGAAGTTGATGGCTTCGGGCGTGATTTTTTCGGCGGCCAGGGTGAGGTCGCCTTCGTTTTCGCGGTCCTCATCGTCCACGAGGACGATCATACAGCCCTGGCGAATCTCCTCGACCGCTTCTTCTACGGTGGCAAATGGGGAACGTGGTTCAGGCATAAGAAAAGAATAGAGGCAAGGATGCGGGGAAGTAAAGTCGCAACGAGGTGAGAGGCGAGCAGATTCATAAGGCCCAGACGACGCGCTGCCAGCCCGAGAGATTAGTGCAGGACCGGTACGAGGAAGTGATAGATGGTGGCGCCGAGGAAGGCTGCGCCGGGGATGGTGAGGACCCAGGCCCAGACGATGTGGCGCGTGACGCCCCAGCGCACGGCGGTGAGGCGGTGAGAAGCGCCAACGCCCACGATGGCGCCGGTGATGGTGTGGGTGGTGCTGACAGGAATGCCAAAACGCGCGGTGGTAAACAAGGTAATCGCACCGGCCGTCTCCGCGGCAAACCCGCCGAAGGGAGTGAGTTTGGTGATGCGCTGGCCCATGGTCTTGATGATGCGCCAGCCGCCGGCCATCGTGCCGCCACCCATGGCGAGACAGCAACAGATAATCACCCAGTAGGGAACAGAGTAGTTCTTCATCAATCCACCGGTAACCAAGGCGGCGGTGATGATGCCCATGCCTTTTTGCGCGTCATTGGTGCCGTGACCCAAACTATACCCTGCAGCAGAGACCAATTGCAGGCGCCGGAACCAGCGATCCACGCGGCGAGGCCGCTGATTGCGGACAACCCAGGTGGTGAGGACGCTGACCAGCCAGCCAATCAGCATGCCGATGATGGGCGAAAGGAAGATGAAGAGAACCGGCATGGTCCAGCCAGCGAGGATGAGAGTTTTAAAGCCAGCGTGAACGACAGCGGCACCGCCGTAACCGCCCATGAGCGCGTGCGAGGAGCTTGTCGGCAGTCCCAGCGTGAGGGTAGTGAGGTTCCACGTGATCGCGCCGAGGAGGCCGGCGAGAAGCACCTTCTCATTCACCATTTCGATGTGGACCATCCCTGTGCCGATGGCAGTGGCGACGGCGGTGCCGAAGAAGAACGCAGCGATGAAATTCCAGAAGGCGGCCCAGAGGACAGCGCGGAAGGGCGTCAAGACGCGCGTGGAGACGACGGTGGCGATGGAATTGGCGGCGTCGTGCCAGCCGTTCGAGAATTCGAAGGCGAGGGTGAGGCCGATTGTAAGAACGACGAGGGAGAAGCTGTTCACGGGGATCAGGCGTTCTTCAAGATGACGCTCTCGATGACATTGGAGACGTCTTCGCACTTATCAACGGCGGTTTCAATGACCTCGAAGATTTCCTTCCACTTGATGATCTGAACAGGGTCCTTTTCTTCTTCAAATAGCTGAGCGATGAGAGTGCGGCAGATGCGATCACTTTCGTTTTCGAGGCGGTTGATTTCGATGACGCGGTGGAGCGCTTTGTCCGGCGTCTCCATGGCGTGGATGGCGGAGGAGAGCTCGACAGTGGCCGCGGCGAGGACTTTGGTGAGCTCGATGGTGCCGGGGCGGACGGTGTCGATGCGGTAAAGAACGAAGCGGCTGGCGGCGGCGTCAATCAGGTCGATGACGTCGTCCATGGTGCCGCAGAGCTCGTGCATGTCCTCGCGGTCGAATGGAGTAATGAACGTTTGATTGAGCTTGCGGAAGATCTGGTGGGTGATTTCGTCGCCCTGATGCTCGATGGCCTTGATGATTTGGACCTGCTCGGGGACACCGGTGTAATGCTCCAGCATCTTGCTGAAGGCTTGAGCGCCGGCGACGATGTTTTCAGCTTGCTTTTGAAAGAGGAGGAAAAAATCCCCATCGCGCGGCATGAAGCGCTGCAAAAATCCTGGCATGTGACGCGCTCCCCCCTGAGGAGCGGGAATGTGGCAGAAAGAGTCTACTCAAGAGGGGAGAGCGAGGCAAGGAAGGGGGTCACAAGGCAGGGGTCAGAAGGAAGGGAGAGTGCCCCAATTCACGTACGCCGCGCGGACCAGCACCAATGCCTAGCAGGCTTCCAATGTGCTTAACCACTGCTCGATGATGGGCGCCTGGCGCGCGTCGATCTGGTCGAAGCTGAGTCCCATGCCGACGTTGGGTTTCGAGTGCACGACGCGTGCGGCGGCATCCACGGCCTGGCCCTCATGCGTGATACGCACACGAAGAGAAGCGCCATCGAGGAAGGGATTCATCATGTCCAGATAGCATCCGTGGCGGCAAAGTTCGCTGGTGCGCGCGTTCATGGTCGATTGCGATGTCGTATCGGTGATTTCGGCGGAAGCAAAGAATAAGTACCGCGGGGAGCGGCGTAATTCAGAGGGCATAGGGAGGGCCTCAGGATGCGCGAAAATCCGGGAAGACAGTGGCGATTGTACAGCTTCCGGGGTTGCGTGCAAGGAATTTGCGGGAATGGCTTCCGCTTGTTTGCGGCATAGACGGACGTGTATCCGGTGATGCTGTAGGATTTGTCGAGCGTCACGGCGGAGTATCCGGAGAAGAAGTGAATTCACGAGGGAATGCGGAGAAAAGCACGCATGCGAGATCGGCGAGCGCGATTTTTATCAAAGAAAGCGTGTGCTTGCCGCATGAAATGAGCGGTTGAGACAGGCTGCCCCTATGGAACATGAGAGCTTGCCTAAAGGGGGCGCAGCCCCTTCGAGGCTCAGGGTGAAAATGCTGCGCCCCTACGAAGAAAAAGGGCGTCCGACATCCCGGACGCCCTTTTTTGATTGAGTTTATGTCTGGCGACAGACGGCTTAGTACATGCCGCCCATGCCGCCGGGGCCACCAGGGCCGCCGCCGGCGCCTGCCGCCTTGGATTCTTCCTTGATCTCAGCAACGAGAGCTTCGGTGGTGAGCATGAGGCCGGCGATGGACGCGGCGTTCTGCAGCGCGAGGCGGGTGACCTTCGCTGGATCGATAACGCCCATCTTGACCATATCGCCGTACTCGCCCGTTTCCGCGTTGAAGCCGTAGTTCTCGTCCTTGGACTCACGGATTTTGCCGATCACGACGGCGCCTTCAAAGCCGGCGTTGTGCGCGATCTGGCGAGTGGGCTCTTCGAGAGCACGCTTCACGATGCCGACGCCGACGAGCTCATCGCCTTCCGCCTTGATTTTGTCGAGCACGTTCAGGCAACGCAGCAAGGCCGTGCCGCCGCCGGCAACGATGCCTTCCTCAACGGCTGCGCGGGTGGCGTGCATGGCGTCCTCGACGCGCGCTTTCTTTTCCTTGAGTTCGGTTTCGGTCGCAGCGCCAACCTTGATCACAGCCACGCCGCCGACGAGCTTGGCGAGGCGCTCCTGGAGCTTCTCGCGGTCATAGTCGGACGTGGTGTTCTCCACTTGCTGACGGATCTGCTTCACGCGGCCTTCGATTTCGCCGGGCTTGCCGGAACCTTCGACGAGGGTGGTGTTGTCCTTGTCAATGGTGACCTTCTTGGCCTTGCCGAGGTCCTCAATCTTGACGTTCTCGAGCTTGATGCCGAGGTCTTCGGTGATGGCCTTGCCGCCGGTCAGGGTGGCGATGTCCTCGAGCATGGCCTTGCGGCGATCGCCAAAGCCGGGGGCCTTGACGGCGCTGCACTGCAAGGTGCCACGCAGCTTGTTCACCACGAGGGTGGCGAGGGCTTCGCCTTCGACGTCCTCAGCGATGATGAGCAGGGGCTTGCCGAGCTTGGCGATCTGTTCGAGCAAGGGGAGGAGGTCCTTCATGGAGCTGATCTTCTTCTCGTTGATGAGAATCAGAGCGTTCTCCAGGACGCACTCCATGCGGTCCGGATCAGTGATGAAGTAGGGGGAAAGGTAGCCGCGGTCAAACTGCATGCCTTCGACGACTTCCAGATTGGTCTCCATGGTCTTGGACTCTTCCACGGTGATGACGCCGTCCTTGCCGACCTTATCCATCGCCTCGGCGATGATTTTGCCGATCAGCTTGTCGTTGTTGGCGGAAATGGTGCCAACCTGGGCGATCATGTCGCCCTTGACGTCCTTGTGAAGCTTCTTGATTTCATTGACGGCGGCTTCAACGGCCCGGTCGATACCGCGCTTGAGGGTGGTGGGGCTGGCGCCGGCCGCAACCGTCTTCACGCCTTCGCGGAAGATGGCCTGGGCCAGAACGGTGGCGGTGGTGGTACCATCGCCGGCGACGTCGCTGGTCTTGCTGGCGACTTCGCGAACCATTTGCGCGCCCATGTTCTCCAGCGGATCACGCAGTTCGATTTCCTTGGCCACCGTGACGCCGTCCTTGGTGATGATGGGGGCGCCAAACTTCTTTTCAATCACCGCATTGCGGCCCTTGGGGCCGAGGGTGATTTTTACTGCATCCGCGAGGATGTTCACGCCACGTAGAATCGCCTGGCGGGAAGCTTCTCCGGTAACAATCTGCTTCGCCATTGCTTCATTCCTCCTAGGATTCTGTCACTGCATCTCTAATTCTTCAGAAAACCCTCAGGCCTGAAGGCCTGAGCTACAGCGCCGGCCGAAAGCCGGAGTTACTTCCCGAATGTGCTTCGTGATGACTGACCGCTGCCGCTGGTTACTTCTTTGCTGCTTTCGCAGCGCCTCCCAGCTTGGCGAGAATTTCTTCCTCGCGGAGGATCAGGTATTCCTGGCCCTCGATCTTGATTTCGCTGCCACTGTACTTGCCGAAGAGCACGCGATCGCCAACGTTGACGTCGAGAGGAATACGCTCACCCTTCTCGCGCTTGCCGGCGCCGACGGCGATGATCTCGCCCTCTTGCGGCTTTTCCTTCGCGGAGTCAGGGATGATGATGCCGCCCTTGACGGTTTCCTTCTCTTCAATACGCTTCACGATAACGCGGTCGTGGAGCGGTGTAAGATTGACTGCCATCGTCGAAAAACCTCCATAGGTGAACTAGCGGTAGAACTGAAGACTTACCGTGGTGGGGAGCGCCGAAAGGGGAATTAGCACTCCTCGCAACCGAGTGCTAATATAGCAGGAATTCCCCCCAAGTCAAGCAATTTCCTTGCGATGTGAGTGTTCGGCACGCAGATTTCCTTGCCGGGCTGGACTGTTAAGCACATTATTTACAATAGGTTAAAGACGCCAGAATTTTCTTGCACTTGGCAATTGCCCTGCTTCCCCTGTGGCGATAGACTTTCGTCGAAACGGCAATGCGCTGGCTCCTCTATCTGCGACTCGTGCTTCTCACGGCAGGGACGCTGTTGCCCTTTTTTTGGATGGTGGTGATCCTGGGCCACCGCCGCCAGCGCAACTTCGAGCGTGTGTTCTTCTTCTTTTGTCTGGTGCTGACCTGTTTCTTTGGAAGCAGTCTACTTGCAACGAACGCGGAACTCTACTACGGCACTCCGCCGCGTAGTCTGCTCCGCTTTGCCTGGACTTTTCTGTGCCTTGGCATCTGGTTTATCCCTTCGCTCATCGTACATCTCCATGCCGAATACGCCTCGATCCGCGAATTGCTTCCTTCGCGGCAGCGAATGGCAATGTGGCTGGTGGCTGCTTACCTGCCGTCAGCGATCCTCATGCCGAAATTGTTCGCGGCACTCCGGCTCCGGGAGGGGTTCGACTTTGCGCGACCAACGTACATGCTGGGCTTCGCATTTCAACTGTGGATCGTCACCGCATTGGCGCTGGCTGCCTACTGGCAGGGGCGCTTTTATCAAGTGGCCCCAGATCGAGAGCAGAAGTCGTTTCACAGAATCACCCTCGGCTTCGTTCTAGTGCTTGCGGTATTGCTGCTGGGAATGGTTTTAGAGCAACGTGTGCTCGGGCCGGAAGCAGGGACGACGCTGTCCACCCTGCTGCTGATTCTGGTACTCGTTCCTCTCGTTCTGCTTATTGGAAACGTGCAGCGGTTCAACTTTTTGCAGATTGGGCGGCAGCGGAACCTGATTTACGCCGTGTTTATGGTATTTCTGGCGCTGCTGTACCTGAGTTTTGTGCGGAGAGCGAGCTTGTGGTGGGAGCATTACCTGCCTCCTGAGGCGACGGCAGCACTCCTGCTGTTTTTGCCCGTGGTGTTTTTTGAGCCGTTGCAACGGGTGATGGGAAGGCTCCTGCGAAAAACGGCGCAGACCGAGGTGGACCGGGCGCAAAAGTTGATGGGGCCGATCAATGAGGTGGCGCGGCTTGGGAATCAGGTCAGGCTGAGGGAATTCAGCGAGCGGTGGATTGCGGAGCAGTTGCAACTCGCCGAAGCGCATCTATCCCTTGACGCCGAAGGAAAGGCGCCGAATCTCCTGGAACATTCGCAGAAAGGTTCGGAGGAGGTTTTTGAAGTCGGGCGAGGCGTGCGCCATCTCGGTTCGCTGCGGGTGCGTGCCCATGGTGCCATGATTTCCGGCGAGACGTATGCGGCGCTGGAGTTTTTGAGTGAGCAGCTCCCAGCCGCGTTTGACCTTTGCCGGCTGATCGAAGAGAAGCTGCAACTGGAGCGCGAACTGGCCGAAAGGCAACGGTTGGCGCTGGTGGGGCAGATGGCGGCGAGCATTTCGCACAACCTGAAAAATCCGCTGGGATCGATCAAGACGATCCTGCAAGTGCAGATGGAGAGCGCGGAGCTGCCCGCTTCGCTGCGGCAGGAAACGCAAATGGTGCTGGACGAGATCAACCGGCTGTCCGCGAAGCTGAATCAATTGCTGCAATTCAGCCGGCCGGGAGTCCGGGCTGGGGGCAGCAGGGGGCGCTGCAGCCTGGCGCAGGCGGCGGAGAACGTTGTGAACGTGCTGCGCCACGAAGCGGAGAATCGCGGGGTCGCGCTCGAATTACGGCCTGCGGAGGCAGAGACGTGGGTGGCGGCGAGCGCGGAGGTGGCCAACGACATCCTCTCCAACATTGTGCTGAATGCGATCGAAGCGACCCCATCAGGCGGGCATGTGCGCATCGCCATGCAAGTGGCGGGAGGCGAGTGCCAGGTTACCGTGGAAGACGATGGGCCGGGCATTCCCCCCGCATTGAGAGGGAAAGTCCTGCAGCCATTCTTCACTACCAAACCGCGCGGCACCGGGTTGGGCCTGGCAATCGTGCAGCGGCGGCTGGAGGAACTCGGCGGCACGATCGAATGGTGGAGCCCCAAGGAAGATGGGGGTGGGACGAAATTCAGGATCACGCTGCCGGCGAACGGGGGAGCCGCGCAACGGAAAAATGGCGGCGCCCCATCGGATATGGAACGAGAGCCGAAGAAATGACTCGCAGAAAAGACAGTTTGCCTTGGCGCTCTGGGCACGCGCGGAGCAAACGTGAAATACCGCCACGCGATCGAGCCGGAGCTTTTGCTCTTAGGCGTGTATCTCGCTTACGTGCTTTGGGGCGAAGTCGCGGGACGCTTCGCGCTTTGGCGCACTGCTCAATAGACCAATTAAAATCTCGAATGGGTGAAGCCTCGGTGTTCGGGCGCGGTGGTACTGCGTCCCGGCAAAGGATCACGGCGCATGAAAACCATACTCATTGTCGATGACGAACCCGCGGCGCGGTACGCCTTGCGGCGGGCCCTGGAGAGCCGCTACCGGATGGTGGAAGCGGACTCCGCGGCGGCGGCACGCGGCCTTCTGACAACGGATAAGCCCGACCTGCTCTTGCTGGACGTGGTGCTGCCGGGCGAGGACGGGCTGACTTTTCTGAAGTGGCTGCGGCAGGAGGGGCACGAATTGCCCGTGCTAATGGTTTCCGCGCTGGATACGGCGAAGAGTGCGGTGGAGGCGCTGCAACTAGGCGCGGCGGATTACCTGGTGAAGGGGTACGAACTGGAGGAACTCCGGCAACGTGTGGCGAACCTGCTGAAATTGTCCACGCTGGAAAAGGAAAATGAGAACTTGCGGCGGCGGTTGGCGACCGAAGGGCAATTCGGGCAGATGATCGGGCGCACAGCAGCGATGCGCCGCGCGTTTGAGATGGCGGACCGCGTGGCGGCGGCGGATTCGACAGTGCTTATCCTGGGGGAGAGCGGGACGGGAAAAGACTTGCTGGCGCAGGAGATTCACGCGCGGTCGCAACGCAGCGGCAAGGCGTATGTAGCGGTGAACTGCGCAGCGCTGCCGGAAACACTGATTGAATCAGAACTGTTTGGTTTTGAACGCGGGGCCTTCACCGGGGCGGCGCAACAGAAGAAAGGGAAGTTTGAGCTGGCTTCGGGGGGAACGCTGTTTCTGGACGAGATTGGGGATATGAACCCGGTCACGCAGTCGAAGGTGCTGCGCGCTCTGGAGAATCGCACCATCGAGCGGCTCGGCGGGACGCAGTCCATTGCCGTGGACGTGCGCATCATCAGCGCAACACACCGCAATCTGGCTGCGGCCATTCGCGACGGCAAGTTCCGGGAGGATTTGTTCTACCGGTTGCGCGTGGTGACCATTGAACTGCCGCCGCTGCGGGCGCACAAGGAGGACATCTCCATTCTTGCGGAGGCGTTTTTGCAGATCCACGGCGCGCGTTTGGGGCGCACCGCGCTTTTGACTAAGGAGGCGCTGGCGGCGCTGGAGCGGTACGACTGGCCGGGCAATGTACGCGAATTAAAAAACGCGCTGGAGCGTAGCCTGGTGCTTTGCCGGAATGCCGAGATTGGCGAGGAGGATCTGGCGGAAGAGATCGTGCGCGGTTCGCCAACTCTTCCGAGAAGCGGTGAGGAAGCAGGGGATTATGGCCTGCAGGAGAAGGATCTGCGCGAAGCGAAACGCAAATTCGAGATCGCGTTTCTGTTGAAGCAATTGGGCGCGCATCGCTGGAATATTTCGCGGACGGCCGCGACGATTGGCCTGCACCGGCAAAGCCTGCAGGAAAAAATGCGGGAGCTGGGGATTCGGCGGCCGGGCCAAGGACCCGTTGAGGATGAGGAATGACGGTGCCGGTGCGTGTAAGGTAGGGGAGGCGATGAAATCGTTGTCCATGGAAGGGCTTGACGAGTCCGCCGGGAAACGATTTGATACGGGTGGCCGTTTATTCCGGGATAGGAACACGCGGGCAGATTATGAAGAGGCCCGCCGGATGATCGAAGCGCGCGCACAATGACCGACGAAAACAAAGACCCCGGATTGACCGCAGCGAAGGCGGAAGAAGGCGTCGCGGAAACCTATTTTGAGTTTCGCGGTGTCTGCAAGGCGTTCGACGAGCACGTCGTGCTGAACGACGTAAGTTTTCAGGTGAAGCGCGGGCAGACGTGCGTGATCATGGGACGTAGCGGCGTGGGCAAATCCGTTACTCTCAAACTCATTTTGGGATTTCTGAAGCCGGATTCCGGGCGCATCTTTATTGCTGGTCAGGACGTCACGGATTTTACGGAGCGCGAGTTCAGCGAAATCCGCCGCACGGTGGCGATGGTGTTCCAGTCCGGCGCGCTGTTCGATTCGCTGACGGTGGCGGAGAACATCGCGTTTCCGATGGAAGACCAGGCCGGACTGACGGACGAAGATATCGACGAGTACGTGATGAAGCTCGCGAAAATGCTGGAAGTGGAAGAGGTGCTGGACAAATTGCCGAGCGAACTTTCCACGGGGATGAAGCGCGCGGTGGCCATCGCGCGGGCACTGGCGCAGAATCCCGAGGCCCTTTTGTACGACGAGCCGACGACGATGGTGGACCCGATCATGGCCGGGCACATGGGCGACTTGATCGCGCGATTGAAGGAGACGTTTCGGAAGACCTCGATCGTGGTGACGCATGACACGCACATCGCCAAACGGCTGGCCGACACGGTGGTCTTTCTTCAGGAAGGCAAGACGGAAGTGTTCGAGTCCTGGGCGGAGTTTGAAAATTCCAAGGAACCCCTACTTCAGAATTTCCGAATGCAGGATGAACTGATTCCCGAGCTGGATGTGACCCTGTGACCACCACTGCCGCTGTCAGCGCCGATCCAAAATCACAATTGCGCAAGACCATGGGTTTCTGGGACGTGTTGCTTTTCAACATCGCCACCGTGCTGGGACCGCGCTGGATCTCGGCCGCGGGGCACACTGGCACGTCGTCCATCAGTTTGTGGGTGATCGCGGCGGTTTTCTTTTTTGTTCCCGGAGCGTTCGTCATCAACGAATTGTCTTCCCGGTTTCCGGAAGAGGGAGGGCTATACGTCTGGGCCAAGGAAGCATTTGGGGATTTTCACGGATTTGTAGCGGGATGGACTTACTGGATCTACACGGTGTTCTATTTTCCGGGATTGTTGCTGGCGAGCGCCTCCATGAGCGCGTACATCATGGGAGGGAGAGGCGCGAGGCTCGCACAAGACCGCTCGTTTCTGATCACTGTCTCGCTGGCGCTGCTGCTGATTGCGGTGCTGCTGAACATTATCGGCTTGAACATCGGGAAGTGGCTGCAGAATGCGGGCGGCGTGGGAACGTACTTACCTCTGATGATGCTAGTGGGAGTGGCGGGGTTGGTTTACCTGAAGCATGGATCGGTGACGCACTTCACCATCGCGAACATGATGCCGACCTGGAATTGGGACACGGTGAATTTCTGGTCGCAGATTGCGTTTGCGTTCACGGGGCTGGAATTGGTGTCGGCAATGAGCGGAGAGGTGCGCAATCCGCGGCGCACGCTGCCGCGCGCGGTGTTCGGCGCGGGGGCGCTGATCGCGCTGATGTACATCGTGGGGACGTTCGCGATTCTCACGCTGATGCCCGCCGGCGATTTGGACCCGAAGAGCGGTGTATTTCAGGCGATCACGATCGGATCGGTGGCGCTCAAAATTGGGTTCCTGGGGATTCTTGCGGCGCTGCTTGTAACGGTGGGCAATGCCGGTGGAGTCGGCAGCACGGTGGCGGGGATTGCGCGGGTGCCGTTTGTGGTGGGCATCGATCGCTACTTGCCCGCGGCATTCGGCAAGATTCACCCGCGGTGGAAGACACCGTATATCTCGATCTTGGTGCAAGCGGGCATTTCCGGGGCGATCCTGCTGCTCAGCCAAATCAAAAGTGAAACTGTGCAGGCGGCTTACCAGGTGCTGATTGATGCGGCCATCATCCTGTATTTCATTCCGTTTCTGTACATGTTCGCGGGCGTCATCAAGCTTGCCGCTCGCAAAGATCGGACAAAAGACGAACATGCCGTGCTGGTCCCCGGTGGAATGGCGGGAGTCTGGCTCTGCGGTGGTTTGGGATTCTTAGTCGTGTTGATTGGTATTTTTGTTTCCCTGGTCCCTCCCGGGGATATCACAAATAAAGTGATGTTTGAATTCAAGCTCGTCGGTGGAACGCTGGCATCGATCGTGTTGGGATTGGTGTTGTACTGGCGTGGGGCGCGGGCGAAGAAGTTGGTCTCCTGAGCGTGTAGCTCAGGCCTTTAGGCCTGAGGATTTTCGTTAGCATTGGCGCAGTATGTCCGCGGGATGACTGCGGTCCACGCAAGTTTGGTTGCCGGTGCGGGAAACGGCCTCACCCCTGAAGGGGTGAGCTACAGGCGAATCGCTAGAAGCCCTGCTGGACGAGTTGTTCGATGGTGAGATTGCTCGCCGGTTTCGCCCCGCTACGAGCTTCCAGATAGCGCTCGACGTACTTCCCCAAAACATCGCCCTCGAGATTGACGGCATCGCCGATTTTGATGTCGCGCACATTGGTCTGCTCATAGGTGAAGGGGATGATGGCGATTTCGGCGATGCGATCGTGCCAGCGCGCCACGGTCAGGCTGATGCCGTCGATGGCGATGGAGCCTTGGGGCACGATGTAGCGCGCGAACGATTCCGGGACCTCCACGCCGTACCACCAGTTCTCGCCTTCGGGTTCGAGGCGGGTGACGCGGCCAATCGTGTCCACGTGACCCAGAACAAAATGGCCGCCAAACTCCTTGCCGGCCGTCATGGGCTGTTCGAGATTGATGCGCATGCCCGGCCGCAATTCGCCGAAGGAGGTTTTGCGAATCGTTTCACCGGAAAGATCGGCGGAGAAGCGCTCGTCGCCCATGGTGACAACCGTGAGGCAGCAACCGTTCACGGCGATGCTATTGGCGACGGCCAGATGTGGAGTGACCGAGGGCGCGTGGATGGTGAGCCGTCCGCCATCCGCGTGGAGTTGCAGGGAATCGATGGTGCCGAGATGCTCGATGATACCGGTGAACATGAAGACCTCGCATAAAATTGGCCGCGTCGCCCTCGAAACGGCCGATGGGTGGAGCGAAATAACAGGATACCGCAAGCGTGACGCAAAACCTTGACGAAGGAGGGACCCGGGGGCAAGATGACCTCAGGCCACGCTCCTGGTCGAAGGTGGTTTATGTTCGAGCCAAAACTTACCGATCCGCATCCGGAATCCGCGAGGACCTATCCCCAAAAGGTATTCTGTTCGCAGCGGCAATGTGAGGCGCGCGTCATCGTGGCGAATTGGCCGTACAGCGAAGAGGGCTGGAGCGACTGGCGGGTGATTGATTGTTCGTTGCTGCCGCCCGGCGCCGTGCACTGCGGAATGGATTGCTTGTCCCAGGCGCGCGTGGACAGGCCGTAGCCGGCGGGCTCCGCCATCCGGGACGCAGAGGCTGCGCGCGAATCAGATTTCTTGACAGTGCGCTTCTAGAAGTGCACCATGGTGAAAATCAGGTCATCCCCGGCCTTTGCGACGGAGGTAAGGCATGTCCGATCCCGAAATTCTCGATCGAATTCTGGAGACGTGTAGCTACCGGTTCCGCAGCGTGGTTTGCCCGAATAAGGACAGGGTGGCGGAGATTACGGCGGCGAAACTTCATGTTGAGGATCAGGATTGGTCGGTGCTGGAATGCTCGCTGTTGCCGAACGGCGAAGTGAAATGCGCGATGAGTTGTTTGCTGCGAGATTTTGACCAGAGCAACTGACGAAGTTCAGTGGGAGTTTGTTGGCAAGAAGCCGCTTTCGCTCGGGCGGTTTTTTTTGCGGGAACACGGCACGGCCCGCCTACCGCCGCTTCCATCGTTGTGGCTTCGCCTGATGCGCCTCGAACCACTTCGCAGCCCGCTCCTGTGCGCGGAATAGATCGGCGGCCGTTAGGTGTGACGCAGCTTCGTCTCGATCCTTCGCAACCTGTTTCGAGTCCGTGGCGTCCTGCTTGCCAGCAGCCACTAGATCGTACCAGAAATAGGCTTCCGCGTAGTCTCGGGGCACGCCTTGGCCCTTTGCGTACATTAGCCCCAAGCTGGTTTGCGCCGCAGCATCGCCTTGCTCTGCCGCCTTGCGAAACCACGCTGCCGCTTCCGTGGCGTCCTGGGGTACACCATGGCCGTCGAGGTACAAATACCCGAGTATGAATTCCGCACTGGAATTGCCCTGTTCAGCCGCCTTGCGATACCAAAGCGCCGCTTCTGCGTAGTCCTGGGGCACACCCCGGCCGTCGTCGTACAAAACCCCGAGGGCGTCTTGCGCGTCGGCGTCGCCCTGATCAGCAGCCTTGCGATACCAAAACGCCGCTTCTGCGTAGTCCTGGGGCACACCCCGGCCGTCGTCGTACAGAACCCCGAGGGCGTCTTGCGCGTCGGCGTCGCCCTGATCAGCAGCCTTGCGATACCAAAACGCCGCTTGGGTGTAACGCCAGTGCTCGGAGTTATGGAAGTCAACAGAGTTGATATATGCCCTCCATGCCCTGATCTTGCGACGCCAAAACGCCGCTTGGGTGTCGTCCTGGGGCACTCCTTGGTCCTCCCCCTCCTCGTACCAAGCCCCAAGGTTGTACTGCGCGTGAGCATTGCCCTGTTCGGCAGCCATGCGGAACCAAAGCGCAGCCTGAGCATAGTCCTGGGGCACGCCTTCGCCGTTGCCGTACGAAACCCCAAGGTCGCATTGCCCATCGGCATCGCCTTGTTCAGCGGCCTTGCGAAACCAGAAAGCGGCCTGAGCGTAGTCCTGCGGCACTCCTTGGCCGTGATAGTACGAAACCCCAAGGTTGTACTGCCCGTGAGCATTGCCCTGTTCGGCAGCCATGCGGAACCACGCTACCGCTTGGGTGTCGTCCTGGGGCACTCCTTGGCCCTTTATGTACATCATGCCGAGGCCGCATTGCGCCGCAGCGTCGCCACTGGTAGCTTGCTGTTCGAAGGCGGAGAGTTCCTGCTGCGAAAACACAGGCGGATGACACCCTGCCGACGCGCCCGAAACACCTTTAGTGACATCTCTCTTACTGGCATCACTCGCGTTATTTTGATTTGGGACCGGAGGGGCACTCGTGCCGGAGACACTGGTTCTCAATTGGGTCTCGGGAGTTGATGATCGAGCTGCGAGACTGCCGACGAAATTGAGGGCAAGAATCGTAAATGAGATAAGACAAACAGTTGCCGCAGCCCGCATTGCGAAAGTTGTAATTCCGATTTTGGCCAAGACCTTGCTGATACCACTAGACCAATCCATTGCAGCCCATGCGAAACCACCAAATGCCATGGCGAACACAATAATCATACCCAAAACGGTATCCGGCGCAGATACCGCCAGAGAAAACCCTCCGCCCCACAGCAGACACACTGCTGTCCAGGCAATTCTGTAAAGACGGCGCTTTTGCGGATCAGAAAGGACGTGATCCACCTCGTTAATCTCCTTCGCCTTTTCTTCCGAAAGCCTCCTTACTTCAAATCTTCTTGCGGAAGAGCCAATATCCTGACCATCCGATTAAGAAAATGCCCAGATACAGATCAATCGGTTGCCACTGTGTCCGCTGCATACGTATCGGCAAGAACGGGTTCAAAAGAAGCGCAACCGCGACAAATATCCACGTCCAAACTTGCTGGCCTGCCTTGTACACTCTCCACGCCCAATAAACTGCGCCAACCGTGATGACAAGCCGGAGCACCATGTAAAAGCCGTAAGGATGCTTGCCGGCCGCTTCAATGAGCAGCAATACTGCGCCGAGCATCGTCAGAACTACTTCCAAGATTCGTCCACGGCTCATGATCGTTCCGCGTTGACCGGGATTTCCATTTTGGCTTCCCGGTCGCGGCAAGTATACGCTCGTGCACCGCTCTTAAACTGCCTGCGTCGCAGGCAGTTTACCGGGTGCAGGCCGCATCGCTACACTGGACCAGCGCATCAGCGAGGAGAATCCATCAATCGAGATTTGGTGTCCTTCCTGCCGCCGTTATACGTTCTGCTCTGCATCAGAGCGGCCAAACTCCAGTGCCACGGACGCGCCAGCGCGTCCGCCTAGCGGTGGCGCGCGACCTGCGCGGAGCATGGCGGCCACCAGTGAAAAGCGCGGCGGTGCGGGAACGGCAGACACCTTTACACCTTCAGGCGGTTACGCAGCGTCTGCCGTGGCCGTCCATTAGCGTAGCCGCACTGGTAAGCATGTCACGCGACCCATCCGTTTTACCATTCCTATTTCCGGGTCGACCTGAATGTGGTCTGTGCGCCGTGATGACCAGGATCGTATAAAATGAAAGCCAAATGCCGCTCGACCACTACATCCCTCAGGTGCATCTCAAGAATTTCTATTCGCCGGTCCTCGGTGACCGAATGTATGCGACGCGGAAGAGCGACTTGAAATCGTTCACGCCCAATTCAAAATCTGTCTGCGGAATCAATGACGGCAGCACGAATGCCTATTTAAAAGAGGACCGGGCGATCGAGGAATTTCTGAAAACGATCGAGCCGAAATATAACGAGGCTTTGGCGAAGCTCATTGGAGACAAGGTCGACGAGCAGTGCATCTACACAATCGGCGGGTTTGTCGCCTACGTCGTATCCTGTTCTCCGGCAGGTATGCGCATTCAGTCTGGGCCGTTGAAGAGCATTGTCGAGACCGTGGCCGCCACGATGGAGGCACGGGGGCTGATACCGCCGCCGCCCAAGGAGCTAGGCGGCGAGAGCCTTGTCGAACTTCTGGGTACCGGGGCGGTAAAGGTCAAAGTCGATCCGAAATTTCCGCAGGCCATCGGCATCAGTTCGATCCATCGGTTCCTCGCCATCTTCGGAAATTCCAGGTGGGACATCTTGCTCAACAACCACAGCCCGTTCTTCACGAGCGACTTTCCAGCGGCGATCGAGGAGACGAGGAACCAACTTATCATCAACCGCATCGTACCCCTCGCACCAAATCTAGCAATTCGGATCAGGCCGGACTTGACCGTTGACAAGGATCTCGCCGACTTCTCTTTCGCGAATTTTCACTGCCGTAGGAGGGGTATCAGCCAAGAGGAGGCTGTCGAGATCAACCGTTTGATTGTGAGGTGTGCCGAAGACACTGTCTTTTACCGCGATGACTCGGCATGGGTGCAAAGGTTCATCGCGAAAAACCGACACTACCGCGTCGAGCCAAGCACATCCAAGCAGCCCACGAGGAACGGCTCTCTTCTGACTTGGAGGCCGAAGATTGTGTCGGTCACTGCTCCACATGAATCACCGGCTTGATGGGGGCCGTCTCATGGAGAGAGCGGAGCCGTATACCGCGGCGGCCCTGTTTCGCCGGACTACAAGGCCTATCGGGTCGCCGTTGCCCCAGGACAGCTTCTTATCTGGAAGGATTTCCGGCAGCAGGCCGTATTTCGAGGGGCCGAAGAGGGCGCCCTGCGTGCTGGCCAGGAAGACCGCGGCCATGGCCATGGGCAGGCTGCGCATCGCGAAGCCAGCGATCGCAAATAGCATTACGGCGATCTCGAATATTTTCGTGCAGATGGTGACGGTGCGTTTGCTGTAGCGGTCGGCGAAGTAGCCGCCGGTCATCGAGAAGAGAATGAAGGGAAAGGAGAACAGCGAGCCGACGATGAGGACTTTGGTTTCCCGTTCGCCGGAAGAGAGGTTCGTGCCGATGATCAGGAAGATGACGAGGTACTTGAGGGCGTTGTCGTTAAAGGCGCCTTGAAACTGCGTGGCGATGAGGCTCCAGAAGCCCAGACGCCACGAGCGAGGAGCATCGTCCATTCGGGATCATGCCTCCGGGGAATTGCTCGCGTGGAAAGCCATTTGGGAATGATGGTCGCAAAGAATGGGCGAATTGAGTAGCGATTTTTCCGGTTGAGGTTCACCGACTGCTGACCGGCTCTTTGGTTCTGAACAACTTTCCTCAGGGGCTGAAGCCCAATGACAGCTCACCTTTGATGTCGGAGCTGAAGCTCCGACCCCCTGAAATGCATTTGCGAGAGGCTTCTTAGCTACGCGGTGGCGTGCGCGGGTTGGGCGACTTCCCGCAACGCCTGGGCGAAGATGCCGATGGCCCGATCGATTTGCTGCCTGGTGATGACCAGGGGCGGCTGGAAGCGGACAACGTTTCCCGCAATACCCCCAACTCCGATGAGCATGCCCTGGCGGAGGCAGGCATCGCGAATCGCTTCGGCCTCGGCGGAGGCAGGTGTCTTCTGCGCGTCCTTCACGAGTTCCACGCCGATCATCAGGCCAAGGCCGCGGACTTCGCCGATCAGCGCATGACTCTTCTGAAGTTCGCGGAGCTTGCCGATGGCGTAGTTGCCGGTCTCGACGGTATGGGCGAGCAGATTTTCCTTCTCGAAGAATTCAATGTTGGCTAACGCAGCGGCGCAGGAGACGGGATTGCCGCCGAACGTGGAGAGGTGGTCGCCAGGCTTATAAGCATCGGCGATTTCCGGGCGCGCGGTGTAGGAACTGAGCGGGAAGCCATCCGCGATGCCCTTGGCCGCGACGAGAATGTCAGGCACGACGCCGTAATATTCGATCGCGAACATTTTTCCGGTGCGGCCGAAGCCGGACTGCACTTCATCGGCGATGAAGAGAATGCCGTAATGATCGAGGACCTTCTTCACTTCCTTGAAGTAATTGGCCGGAGGCACGATGATGCCGCCTTCGCCCATGACCGGTTCGGCGATGAAGGCCGCGACATCGTTGGAAGTGGCGAACATCACGACGTCATCGATGGCCCGGGCACACTGCCGCGCGCATTCCTCCGGATCGTTCGGCCAATTCGAGCGGTACACGTAAGGCGCAGGCGCAAAGGAAACGCCCGTGGCGTAGGGACCGCCCTTCTTCTTTCGCGCATAATTGCCGGTGATACTGAGCGCGCCGAAGCTGCGGCCGTGAAAGCTGGATTGCAAGGAGATGAATTCGTGCTTGCCGGTATAGAGGCGGGCGAGCTTGAGCGCGCCTTCGATAGCCTCCGCGCCGCCATTGCCGAAAAAGGTTTTCGTGAGACCGTTGGGCGTGATTTGCGCCAGCTTTTCCGCGAGGTCGGCGACGGGTTGCGCGTGATAGATGTACGAGCCACAGTGAACGAGTTTGTCCATCTGTTTTTTCGCGGCGGCGAGCACATGGGGATTGCAGTGGCCGGCGTTGACGACGCTGATGCCGGCGAAGCAGTCGAGGTACTCGCGGCCGGTTACGTCGGTGATGACGGCGCCGGAGGCGTGGTCGATGACGATGGGCACGACGGACTTCACGAAACCCGTCATGACGTAGTCTTTGTATTTCTGGATGGTGTCTGCCATTGCGATGCTTTCAGGCCAAAGGCCCGGTCAGATTTTGGTGCGCGCGCCAAAGCGGAGAAGACGCGAATGTCCCAAAGATTATAACCGGGAGATGGCTGTGGCGTGAATATGCCGTATCGCGCCGCGAAGATTTCGTGTTGGAAGGCGCAGGTGCATAGCTACTTGCAACTTTTGATTATGCGGACATGGGGTCCAGCAATGCTGGACCCCTACTGGGCAGGCTTGCGGAATATAGCCTCGATGGCAAGGTCGGGGCCGAATTGCCGGAAGGAGCGGAGGCGCAGGTCGTGGAGCGCAGTTTTTGGCAAATGCGCGAAAGGAACATTTGCTACGCCGGCGAGTTTGGGTGCGTAGAAGAGGATGAGTTTGTGGACGAGGCCGGCCGAGAGGGCGGCGCCGTTCATATGCGGGCCGGCTTCGAGAAGAACGCTGAGAATCTCACGGCGGCCCAGTTCTTTCAGCACGGCGTTGAGATCGGTCTTGCCTGCGCGTGTCTTTGAGTGCACCAATTTAACGCCAGCGTTTTGCAATTTCCGCGCTCTTGGGGATTTGAGAGAGGCGGCAGTGAAGACGAGGAGGTCGTCATCGGCGGTTTGCACGATGCGCGATTTGAGCGGGAGGCGCAGCTTCGTGTCGAGGATGACGCGAAGGAGCCGGCGGCGGCGCTCCAGGCCGCTGCGGTCGGTGAGAAGCGGATCGTCCGCGAGGATGGTGCCGCTGCCGGTGAGCAGCGCATCCGAAGCGTGGCGCATGCGCTGCACTTCGGCGCGGGATTCTTCGCTGGTGATCCACACGCGCTTCTTGCCCTTGCGCGATCCGGGAAGGGCGAGCTGGCCGTCGAGGGTCAGCGCGGATTTCAACGTAACGAAGGGCTTCTTCGTGGTGATCCAGCAGGCGAAGGCTTCATTGAGTTTTTCGGCTTCGGATTCGAGGAGGCCGGTATCCACTTCGATGCCCGCGGCTCGCAGGCGAGCGAAGCCGCTGCCGCGCGTCTTGGGATTGGGATCCTGCATCGCGGCAACGACGCGGGAGATTCCGGCGGCGAAGATTGCTTCGGTACAGGGGCCGGTGCGGCCGGTGTGATTGCAGGGCTCTAGCGTCACGTAGAGGGTGGCGCCGCGCGCGGGGGCTCCGGCCTGTTTGAGGGCGACGATCTCCGCGTGGTCGCGCCATTCGTACCGGTGGAAGCCTTCGCCGAGGATTGCGCCATCTTTGACGATGACGCACCCGACCGTAGGGTTGGGGCTGGCGAGGCCGACGCCCTTGCGCGCAAGGTCCAGCGCGTGTTGCATGAAGTGAACATCGTGAGTGTCAGGCATGGGCGACCAAAAGAGTGGTGCCGCGGCGCGAGTTGGAGGAGAGATCCCTCCACTCCGAGCCAGCAAACAGCGCTGGCTCTCCGGTCGGGATGACAAGTTCTGTAGGCGTGTACATGGCGCTAGTCAAAGAGTGAGTCGGCGTAGGTTTGTGCGTCAAAGGGCACGAGGTCGTTGAGCTGCTCGCCGGTGCCGACAAAACGAATGGGCAGGCCCAATTCGCGGGAGATGGCGACCACGATGCCGCCTTTGGCCGTGCCATCGAGCTTGGTCAGGATGATGCCGGTGACGCCGACGCTGGCGGTGAATTCGCGGGCCTGGGCGAGGCCATTCTGGCCGGTGGTGGCGTCCAACACCAGCAGAATGTCATGGGGCGCGCCGGGAATCACTTTGGCGGCGGTGCGTTTCATTTTCTCGAGTTCCTGCATGAGGTTCGATTTGGTGTGCAGGCGGCCCGCCGTGTCCACGATGACCGCGTCGGCGTTGCGCGCTTTGGCGGCGGCCATCGCGTCGAAAACCACAGCGGCCGGATCGGCGCCGGATTTCTGCTTGATGACTTCCACGCCGTTGCGCTGAGCCCAGATTTCGAGTTGCTCGACCGCGGCGGCGCGAAAGGTGTCCGCCGCGCAGAGGACCACACTGCGGCCATCCTGGCGCAGGCGATTGGCGAGCTTGCCGATGCTGGTGGTTTTGCCGGCGCCGTTCACGCCAACCACAAAAATAACGCGCGGGTCCGAACCGTTGGCGGCGTCGGCAAGTTTGGGCGAAGCGCCGTACACGTTCAGCGCGCGAAAAACATGCGCTTTGATTTCGCGTTTGAGCTGATCGCCGTTACTCAGGGCATTGCGAGACATCTGTTCGCGCACGGAATCGAGAATTTCGCGCGTGGTTTTCACGCCCAAGTCGGCGGAAAGCAACGCAGTCTCGACCTCCTTGAGGACGGAGGGATCAATCTGCCGGCCACCCTGCGTGATGGTATCCAGCGTGTCGGCGAGGGCGTCCTTGGTTTTGCCAACGGATTCCTTCAGCCGCTCGAGGAGCGAGGGTTCGGGTTTGCCGAAGAGGGTAATCATACCGTGGCGCACAACTCAGCAGGCGCGCATGAAAATTGTAGCAGATGGAACTGCACGGGCCTAAAAGCAAGCGCTACAGGAGCCCGTGCGGTTAGAGAATCAAAGCAGGTGAGGTCCTGCGCATCGCTCAGGATGACAAGTCCTGTTTGTGGTGGCGGGGAAAACAGGCTAAACGTGCACTTCGACGGCAGAAAGGCGGATCTTGCCGGATTTCACCGCGGATTCGAGGGCGTTGACGATGGCCTGGTCGAACTTGGAACCGGCGAGGGCCTTGATGCGCCCCAAGGCATAGTCGAGGTCCATGGCGCTCTGATAAGGGCGATTGGTGGTCATGGCGTCGAGGGTATCGGCGACCGCAATGATGCGCGCCATCTGGGGAATCTGCGGCCCAGAGAGGCCGTAGGGATAGCCGCGGCCGTCCATGTGCTCGTGGTGGAGTTCGATGCCGGGGAGCATGTCCTTGAGTTGCGACACCGGGCGCATGATGTTGGCGCCCTTGGTGGTGTGCGTTTTCATGATGTCGAACTCTTCGGGCGTGAGCGAGCCGGGCTTCTTCAGGACGCGGTCGTCCACGCCAATCTTGCCGACGTCATGCAGCAGGGCGGAGATGCGCAGCTTGTCCAGATCCTCGGGGGAAAGCTTCAGCTCCTGCGCGATCATCGAGGAATACTTCGCCACACGGCCAGAGTGGCCTCGGGTGTAGGGATCCTTTTCGTCGATGGCGGCCGCCAGCATGCGGATGGAGCCGATAAAGAGCTCGCGGTTTTCCTCCGCGGCTTCCTTCAGGCGCTCGATGTACTCCTCGATGTCGCTGGCCATGAGGTTGAAGTTTTCGGCCAGTTCGCTGATTTCGGCGGCGCCGCGCACGGGCGTGCGCTGGTGGAATTCGCCGCGGCTGATGGCGCGCGTGGAAGCAGCCAGTCCGCGAATAGGTTCGCTGATGCCGACGGCAAAGAAATAGCCAAAGAGAACGGCGAGCAAGACGACGATGGAAACGAAAGTCAGCGCCTGGCGGTTCAGCTCGGTAACGCCGGCGTCGGCGCGCGCCTGGTAGACGCTGCGCTGCGCGATGATGGCCCAATTGACTTCGGGGAAGGTGCTGTAGGTGCCAACCATTTCCACGGAGTGGTTGTTTTCCTTTTCGGAGAAGCGCACGGTTTCCGTGTTGCGCAGTTCCTTGGGCAGGGCCTTGATTTGCGCGACGAGATGCGATTTCTCGCTGAGGTCCTCGCCGGGCACAAAGGTCTTTGTCTGCGGGTGCGCCACGATGTGGCCGTAGTGATCCACGATGAAAACGCTGCGGCCGCGCACGCTGGCGTCCTGCAAACGGCGGAGAATCGTGTCCAGCGAAACCACCGCCGCGAGCATGCCGGTGAAGTTGTCGTTGGAATCCTTCAGCGGCACGGCAATGACGAACGCGGGGCGATTGTCCGGCGCGAGCGCCAGGGGATCGCTGCGGAATTTCACGGATTGCACACAGCTCACAAACGCGCGCTGCAGCGCCTTGGCCACGAAGGGATCCTGTTCCGCGCGAAAATTGCCCTGCGAGGCGCTGGTGCCCTTGCCGGAGCGGCCCACGGCAGTCAGGTAGATAAACGTGTTGCGATTCGAATCCACGAAATTTTCGAGCAAACGCGTGACTTTGGGCTCAGCGGCCGGGTCTTCGACGTTATCGATCAGGCCGGTGAGCGCGAGAATCTGGCGCTGGCTGATGAGCTGTTGCGTGAGGTTGGACTCAAAGAATTGCACTTCCTGCGCGAGCGAGCGGGTGAGTTCGGTTTGCTGCACGCGCTCGGTATCCACCAGTTTTTCCTGGCTGAGTTCCAGCACCTGGCGATGATACAGACCGATAGGGAGGGCGCTCACAAGGAGGAGCGCGCCGAGCACGAGCCACAGGATGCGCACGCGGCCGGCACGCAGGCGCGTCACCAGGGATGGGAGAGAGACCGCCATCGCAACACACTGATTTTACAAGAGTAAGGACAGGAAAGACGGCTGGCCGGAAGTACAGGGGGCGCGCAAGTGCCACTGGGTCGGAAGTACTAGGGAGAGTTCTAAGTTTTAAGTTGTCAGTTTTGAGTAAGAAACAGGAAGTTCCAGGTCGTAAGTTCATCGTTTTTAGCGAGAACCGGGAAGTGCACCGCGCGGAGCTTCAAGCTCGAGGTTTTGAGCATTAGGCCTTAGGTTCAAGGTTTAAGGAAGTAGGTGTGTCCCGTCAGGGGCGGCTCGACTCGCGCGTGGTCAGGAAGCTGGTGAATCCAAACTCCGACGTGACACCGGTTCCTGATAGCTGATTTCTGATGACTGATAACTTATAACTCAAAACTGTTCACTCCCTCTTCAATGGGCGCTCCATGATGTCGCGAATGGCGTCGCGCGGAGACTTGCCGTGACGCAGGATGGCGTCCACCTGCTTGGTGATGGGCAGGTCAATCTGGTGCTCGGAGGCGAGGGAGAGAAGCGCAGCGGTAGTGCCGACGCCCTCGGCGACCATGGTCATGCCAGAAAGGATCTCTTCGAGCGAGCGGCCCTGACCGAGTTGCACGCCGACGTGGCGGTTGCGGCTGAGCGCGCCGGTGCACGTGAGCACCAGGTCGCCGAGCCCGGCAAGGCCACTCAGCGTTTCGGGCCGGGCGCCCAGTGCGATGCCGAGGCGCGACATTTCCGCGAGTCCGCGGGTGATCAGCGCCGCGAGGGGATTTGAACCGAGGCCCAGCCCCTGGCAGGCACCGGCGGCAATGGCGATCACATTTTTCATCGCGCCGGCGAGCTCCACGCCGAGGACGTCATCATTCGTATACAGACGGAATGCTGGGCCTGCGAACTCTTCCTGGAGAAAAGCTGCGAGCGCACGATCGTGCGAGGCCAGCACAACCGCGGTGGGCTCGCCCCGGGCGGCTTCGAGGGCAAAGGATGGGCCGGAGAGAACGGCGAAGCGCGGCCGGAATCGCATCGAAAAAACCTGCTCGATGAGCTCGCTCATGCGCAGGTGCGTGGCGGGCTCCAGGCCTTTGGTGGCGCTGACGATGGCGGCCTCCGGCCGAACGAAGGGCAGTGCCTGCGTGAAGACCGAACGGGAGTGCGCCGAGGGCACTACGCCGAGAAGGATGTCGGCGTCGTTGAGAACCTCTCGGAGATCGGTGGATGCCGAAACGCTCTCAGGGATGGAGACGCCGGGGAGATAGGTCTTGTTCTCGTGATCGCGCTGAATGGACTCGATGATGGCTGCTTCCCGGGCCCACAACCGGATTTCATGAGGCCGGCGGCTCTGCGACAGAACCACGGCGAGGCCGGTGCCCCAACCACCTCCGCCCAGAATCGCGATCCTGGTCATGCAGAGCCGCCCTTGGATTTGCGAAAGGTGAAGCGCGGCTCCGTGCCTTCGACGAGCCGCTGCAGATTTGCGTCGTGCTTGTAGATGATCAAAGCGGCCGCGAACAACGTGCCGAAACTGACCACCAGCGGCGGCGCATGATGCGGCGCCCAGAGAAAATAGACGAGCAGGGGCGTCGCAGCGGCTGCGGCTATCGAAGCCAGCGAGACGAAGCGCCAAAACAGCAAGACCAGAACGAAGAGAAGCGTCGCAGCGAGGGCAGCCAGAGGACACAGGGCCGCGAAAACACCGAGGCCGGTGGCCACGCCTTTTCCTCCCCTGAAGCGCAACCATACGGGGAAGCAGTGCCCGAGGAGAGCGGCCAGGCCGCCAAGCATCATGGCCTTGGCACTGTTAGCGGTGAAATGCGCCGCGAGCCAGACGGCAAGGGCGCCTTTGGCCGCGTCAAACACCAGCGTGAGAATGCCGGGAAGCGGGCCGGCCACCCGGGCGACATTGGTTGCGCCGATATTGCCGCTGCCGGATTGCCGGACGTCGCCACCGCCAAAGAGCCGCGCGAGAAGCAGCCCAAAGGGAATCGAGCCGAGCAAATAGGCGACCAGGAGAAGCAGCACAATTCTTAACGAAATTCCGGCCATCGAGACTCAAACCTCCGCCACGAACGGGAAGGATTGCAAAGTAGTGTACTCCGCCCCGGCGGGTTTGAGTTTGCTTTCGATCAGGTGGAACTCGCGGGCAATGAGCGAACCGAACTCGCGCGAGGCATCTTCCTGCGCGGCGGCGGCGATCTTAGGGAGAAGACCCGGAGGCTGAAAACGCGCCAGGGTGAGGTGCGGCGTGAAGGGGCGGTCTTCCAGGGGGAAACCAAGTTTGTGCATGGCCTGGTCGATCTCCGCCGCGAGCGCTGGCAGGTTTGGTGAAGATTCCATGCCGGCCCAGAAGACCTTGGCGCGTTTTGCGTTGGGGAAGAAGCCGAGGCCGCGGAAATGGAGGGTAACGGATTGGCTGGAACGAATCGCGGACAATGCCGCTTGCATGGCCGTAAGTTTCGAGCTGTCGGTTTCGCCAAGAAATTTCAGCGTGAGGTGCATGTTTTCCGGGCGAACCCATTTCACTTGCGGGGCGATGGCGCGGAATTCCTTGAGCAGGGCCGCGAGAGCCGCGCGCACATCCGGGGAAATCTCGATGGCGATGAAGAGACGCATAGAACTGACTGGAATGATAGCGCGAGTGCTAGAGGGACGCGCGGGGTTTCGCGTTGAACAGAAAATGCATGCGCACCATGTCCAGAGCAACCTGCGTGGCGAAGAGGCGGATCATCTCGCGATCGCCGGGAAGATGAACGACACGCTCTTTCACGCCTTCAGACGAAGCGAGGGCGATGTGCACGGTGCCGACGGGTTTTTCCTCGGTTCCACCACTGGGACCTGCAATGCCGGTAATGCCGACGCCGAGCGTGCTGCCAACGCGGCGGCGGATGCCCTCGGCAAGAGCCACGGCCACCTCGCTGCTGACCGCGCCCTTGGCCTGAATCAGTTCGGCAGGCACATCGGCCCACGCGGTCTTAAGTTCATTGCTGTAGCAGACAGCCCCGCCGAGAAAATAATTGGAGCTGCCGGGAATGCGCGTAAGGCGTTCGGCGAGCAAGCCGCCGGTGCAACTTTCCGCCGCCGCAATGGTGGCGCGATTCGTGAGGAGAATTTCGGCGATGACCTCTTCAAGAGAGACAGCGGAATGGGCGAAGATGCGGTCGCCGAGTGCCAACTCGAAACTGCGAACCATTTCATCGAGCGTCGTGTTAGTCTGCGCCGCATTGTCGGACCAGGCGCGCAGATGGATTTGCACCTCGCCGGGAGCCGCGAGGATCGTGGTGTTCACCTCGGAATAGCGGGTGTAGATGGGGCGGACGCGCTCTTCGACATGCGATTCGCCGAGGCCGGTGACGCGTAGTTCGCGGTGAAACATGCGCACGCCGGAGACACGCCGCTGCAGCCGGGGAAATACCTTTTCCAGAAAAAGCGGCTTCAGTTCGCGCGGCGGGCCGGGGAGGAGAGCGATCATCCGGCCTTTGTCTTCGAGCCAGAGCCCAGGAGCGGTGCCGCGCGGATTTGCGAGGACTTCCGCGCCTTCGGGCACCATGGCCTGGCGGAGATTCACGGCAGGCATGTCGCGTTTGAAACTGCGGAAGCGCGCTTCGATGGCGCGAACGACTTCCTCATTGCGACGCAGCTTGCGGCCGAGCAGCTCGGCAACGGTTTCGCGCGTCAGGTCGTCTTCCGTGGGGCCAAGGCCGCCGCTGGCGATCACCACCGGCACGCGATTCAATGCGTCGCGAAAGGCTTCGGCAAGGAGTTCGCGGTTGTCGCCGACGATGGTTTTGCGAAGAACCTCGATGCCAAGTTTGTTCAACTCTTCGGTGAGGAAGAGGGAATTGGTGTCCAGTCGATCCGGGGTGAGGAGTTCCGAGCCAACGGCGATGATTTCAGCCTTCATGCCCAATATTGTAGCTCACTGTTCTTCGATGCAAACCGCGACCTCGTCGCGGCGGCCACTCTTGCTTCTGCATTTGCTTTTGTAGCGGCCGCCTTCTGAGGCGGGCGCTTTTTCACAATCGGCCACCGATTTGTTGTAGCAACGTGATTTTGTCACCCTAATGGCAACATGAAAATGTCACCCCCCTGGGGCGTTGGTGTGTTCCAGGCGGGTATCGCCGTAGTAGAGCGAGACGCGGCCATCGAGCGCCTGGTAGAGCTGGACTTTGGCCCCGGCGAAGCTGAAGCGGCGGTTCTGGGGCGGGATCTGGAAGCGGTGGCCTTCCCATTGCA
>Ga0208821_1000042_pt1 | contig 111187 bp, 108 predicted proteins | sample June2015DPH_20_5_FD_184720 | JGI IMG/M metagenome (GOLD analysis project Ga0208821, IMG submission 184720) | Peatland microbial communities from SPRUCE experiment site at the Marcell Experimental Forest, Minnesota, USA - June2015DPH_20_40... | ecosystem: Environmental > Terrestrial > Soil >...
GGTGTATCTTTGTAATCGTTGCCGGCAGCATGGGGTACCTCCTTGAAGTTATTTTTGCAGAATGACTAAAAGGGTACCCCATTTCTTTTTGCTGACTCAACCGTGACACAAGAATTAATACCATTCCAGGAGAAAAAAACCCTTGACATCTTAGAATGGAAATGCAATGATAAAATCGTAGGTTGTAAGAAGTATTTGTTTGGATCACAAAAGGTCGCAAAAGTGCTTCTTAAAACTTTTGCGATTTTTTTTAAGGACCAAAGGCTATTACAACTTACTGAAGTTTAAAAAAAGAAAGGAGGTGAGTTGTAGTGGCCAAAGGTCGTGTAAAATGGTTTAACGAGAAGAAGGGCTATGGGTTCATTTCCAGAGACGACGGAAATGACGTCTTCGTACACTTCTCTGCCATCAAGAGAGATGGGTTCAAGTCTCTGTATGAAGGTGATGAGGTAGAGTTCGAGGTTTCCGAGGGTCCAAAAGGCCCACAGGCAACGAACGTTGTCGTGGTGAGCTAAATAGAATTTCATTAAGCTAAAAATAAAAAAGAGGCCCTGGTTATTTTACCAGGGCCTCTTTTTTATTTTGTTTTGCTGTTTTCCGGCACATGGGAAGCTCAAAGCAACCCCGGAACGGGTGGAGCCCCAGAGGCAAAGTCCGTGAGGCTCCTGCGTGCCGCTGGTTTTCATCTTCTCTTTCACGCGAAAACCTTGCATTGTGGTTTTACGCTCGGATCCAGGCTTTGCGTAAAGAGTTTGACTATCTCTTTCTCGTGTTTCTTCGCGACCTGTTTACCTTCTGACTACCGCATGACCGCGACTTAAGAGAAAATATTCTTTGACTTTGTATATCTCCTAGTATATTAAATGGCTAAAACCCAGTGTTGTCGGAGCGACGTTATGACCCGACGGAGGATTCTAATAATAAATGATAAAAAGGGGTTCACTCTCACTGAGATAATTGTTGTTATTGTGGTTGTTGGTCTATTAGGGGCTTTAGCAATTGCTAAATACGTTTCTTTCGCTTTGAATGCAGAGCACGCAAGCGTCGATTCGGTAATAGGCTCGCTCAGATCAGCTCTTAACCTCTATTCAGCACAGCAGATAGTGAATATGCAGCCAATAACTGCCCATAATCCGTTCGATGACCTGAGCGTTAAACCACCAAACTATGCCGGCGCCTTTGCTGATGTGGATTTATCCAATTGCCCAGCCGGGGATTGGGCCTTTCAATCAGGCGATCCTGGATTGAATGGTAACTGGGCTGTTGTCTGCTACAGGCCAAACGCAACGTTAGCACAGACATTCGGCTGGGGAGGTGTGCAGTGGATCATTTTAGTGGTCGATCCAGTTCAAGATGCAAACGGTGTGACGGTCGGATTATCTTTAGATTATTATCAGCCTGCCCAATGGTAGGATGCGCAGTATAGATGAAAAAAGGCACAGATTGGGGTGTGCCTTTTTTCATCTCAATTTGATTCCTGGCTACATTTTCTTCGGGACAGAGATCTCGATTGTTACAGCGATCATTCCATTCATTTCTTTTCTGTACTCGATAGAGACTAGCATATCTTTCAAACTGACCCGCTACCAAAAGTCAATGTCAATTGACAAACCGCATCAACCCAAATAGAATAAGATTTTTTCTCAATAAACCTGGCGTTGAAGAAGGAGTGGAGCAATGATCAAACCGTGGCCGCGCATCCGATCTCGATCCGTAGGATCCTTCCGTGTCTTCTCTATACGGGCGGATACTACCGTTTCTCCTCGAACGGGCGTTGAACACGATTTCTACGTGATCGAAACGCAGGACTGGGTCAACATCATCCCTCTTACCTCCGATCGTCGCGTGGTGATGGTCAGGCAATACCGCCACGGCTCCGGAGGAGTAACTCTCGAAATCCCAGGAGGGCTGGTCGACCCCGGAGACACTCCCAAAAGTGCGGCGGCTCGCGAGCTATTGGAAGAGACGGGTTATCAGGCGGAGGAGGTGGTGAAGATCGGTGTGTCCAACCCCAACCCGGCAGTTTTCAACAACCGCTGCTACACTTTCGTAGCCCGGAACGTCATGAAAGTCAGAGATCCCATGCCAGACCAAACTGAAGACATCGAGACGGTGCTTATCCCTCTTACGGATATCCCAGAGTTGATCCGCAAAGGAAAGATCGACCACTCAATCGTCATCTCGGCTTTCTACTGGTACTTGCTCCAAGACCAAAATGGATTGATCAAGCCCTGAGCCCTCTCAGTCCCCTTCCTGTTCCGCTATCCGGTCAACCTATGTACAGCTGAGCGGGTTCGGTCCCGTGCAAATCAGCAATCACTCTAAGACCACTATTCAAATATACCGATGATCCCGGATGTGCTAATATATGATCGTCCCATATTTTTTTGAGGAAAGGAAAGCGCAATGAAGGTCATCTTTCATCCGAGATTTTACGAAGTCTATACCTCTGATCCGGCGGCGGCTCCAGGGAGGATGGAGCCCATGGTAAACGCTCTGGAGAAAGAATTTGAATTCATTGAACCGGAGCCAGCTTTGGAGAGGGATTTGGGGAGGGTTCATGGAAAAAGTCATATCCAATCCGTCAAAGGAGAGCCTCAAGTCTATGAAGTGGGAATCCTTGCCGCGGGAGGGGCCATTCTGGCGGCGGAAATGGCTTTCAAAGGCCAGCCCTCATTCGGTTTGATCCGGCCTCCGGGACACCATGCCAGTCCTCATTCCTGCTGGGGATTCTGTTACTTCAATAATATTGCTATTGCCATTAAGAAACTCCTCAGTGAGGAAAAGATCAAAACCGCCCTCATCCTCGATTTCGATCTTCACTTCGGCGACGGCACATCCAATACCTTTGGCGGTTCCACATCGGTGAGCTACTTCCACCCTGAAGGGACACGCCGGCAGGGATTTTTAGAAGAGGTCAAACAATGCCTTGAAACAAAAAGACCCTATGACATCGTTGCTGTTTCTGCAGGATTTGACCGCCATGAAGAGGACTGGGGAGGTCTTCTGAAGACCGAGGACTATTTCACCATCGGAAAATGGGCTAAAGAAGCCTCACTCGAGCGCTGCCAGGGAAGACGATTCGGCGTCCTCGAAGGAGGCTACAACCACACTGTTCTCGGCAGGAATGTGATAAGCTTTCTTCAGGGATTCAGAGATTGAAATCCCTCTTGGCTGATCGTGGCAAAGGAGACCGGACCACTCACCTCTCCCTTCCATTTCAACTGCTCCATTCCGTCTGCCATCTTTTTTAAAATTTCTTTCAGCGGAGCGTTCTCTTTGCACATCTTATTCAACTGAAACTCCAGGCCCATCCTCCTGGGCAGGGAAAAGGCGTGAGAGATCTCGTCCCCGTCAAGCAGGGGGAGTTTCTTTTTTGTCCAAATGTAATAGAGACGGAACGGCATATTCCGGTCTTTGTCCGTCTTGCCGCTCAGGATGAAGGAAACCTGGTGGATCGGGTCGATCGGCAATAATTCGCACTTCTTCCTCATAAATCGTTCGTATTCCGTCGAGAGATAGGCAAGGGCAGTTCCATATATGTCCTGCACATCGCTGAGTTTCTCTCCCGCGAGAAAATTCTTCAGGGCGCTTCCCATATCCCTCCCCTCTGCCGATCCCGAAATCAAGAGGGCGCAATGCGAGGTCAGGGGAAGGAGGCGGTTGATTTGGAATGAAATTTCGTTCCCGTTTTCATCCAGTTGGATCGCCCGATTCTCGCTCGCTAAAACAATCCCGTGGGCATTCTGTGAAACGATAATCTGTGACATCTTCGTCCCTCCTTTACATAAAAAGAATATCTTTCATCTGGAAAAATTTCAATAGAAAAAATTGAAAAAATGCACAAGTCCTGATAAATTAATGTAACCTCCCTTAGCCTTGGAAATACCTGGAAAAGATGAAATGAAAAAACACCTACTCATTATTGCCACTTTGGACACAAAGGGAAAGGAAGCAGCTTATGTAAAGGATTGCGCAGAAAAACTCGGCATCCATCCTATCCTGATGGATATCGGAACTTTGGGAGAACCTCTCACCCATCCGGATATCCCTCGAGTCGAGGTGGTGGAGGCTGCCGGGTACCATTGGGAACATTTAATCAAAGAAAAAAATCGCCCTCTCTTTGTGAAAGCCGTCCAGGAAGGCGGGGTTATCTTGGCGAAAGATCTGTTCGAAAAAGGCAAACTCCACGGGATATTTGGTATGGGAGGTGGGACAGGAACAGCGATCGTAACCCATATTATGCGTCCCCTTCCTTTCGGCTTGCCCAAGGTGGTACTTTCCACAGTGGCCTCCAGGGATATCAGGGAATATATCGGAACGAAAGATATTGTCATGTTCCACTCGGTAGCAGATATTTTGGGGTTCAATGAATTTATGCGGCTAATGCTGGGACAGGCCACTTATGCCGTGTGCGGAATGATAAAAAAAGGAGGCGTAATAAAAAGAGAAAACCCGATGGTTGCTGTGACAGCCTACGGCGTCAATTCAGTTTGTGCAATGCAGGCGGAGCCTCTCCTTCGAGAAAGAGGATATGAAATGATTGCTTTTCACGCCAATGGAATCGGCGGAATGGCCATGGAGGAATTCGTTACCCAAGGCTTAGTCGCGGGCGTCATTGATTTCACTCTTCATGAGATAGCCGACGAAATGTTTGGAGGGTATTGCAAAGGGATTGGCCCCACGCGGTTGGAAACGGCGGGTCAATTCGGGATCCCTCTTGTGGTTGCTCCAGGGGGCCTTGATAATGCCGCATTCAGTCCCTCTTATCCCATGCCAGACCAGCTTAAAGGGAGAAAGATACATTTCCATGATATCCGATTCTGTGTCCGTATGGGACCTGATGAGATGAAAAAATTTGCCCACATCATTGGAGAAAAATTGAACCGATCAAAGGGACCCACCTATGTCCTGATCCCCAAGAAAGGTTGGTCTGAAGCCGACAAAGCTGGCATGGAGCTTTTTGATCCGAAAACGGACCAGGTTTTTGTGGAAGAATTGAAAAAGATCATCAACCGCAACATCCCCATTGAAGAGATAGATGCGCATATCAGCGATCCTGCTTTTGCTTTAAGAGCCGTCGAAGTTTTAGACAAAATGATTCGAGCCTATCGGCCTCAATCCAAGACCCTTTTCGAACTTTGAATCTGATATTGTTGGCTTTGCGAGGGTATTGTAGAGTCAACATAAGTAGGAAATGCACAGCTTTTGAAGTACTTCCTCGTGATTTTTTGATTTCAACCTTCGATGCAACATTTAAGCTTGTTACTATCCTGTCCGTTTATGAAAAAGGAATGTCTTTCACTCCCGTTCCATCCAGAAACTATTTCTTGTGCTGGGGAGCCTTAGAATGACAGAGGAGAAAACAAAAAAGGGGTTGTGCGGGATCTGCCCGGCAGGCTGTGGGATTGATATCGTAATGGATGGAGAACGACTCCATACGATAAAGCCGATGAAAGGTCATCCATTAGGAATCGTCTGCCTTCGAGGGGTTCACTCGGAGGAGATCGTCTATTCACGCGATCGAATGCAATTCCCAATGAAACGCATTGGGGATCGAGGAAAGGGAAAATTGGAGAGGATCTCCTGGGAGGAAGCCTTTGAGATTTCAGCCCGTCTCATCAAGCAAGTCACAGAACAATATGGGCCGGAGGCCATGGCCATCTATTCGGGCAGAGGAGGGTTTGAGCAGTCCTTATGCGATATGTTTACAACGGGGGGCTATGACCGGATCTGTTTAAACCTCTTTTTTCCATTGGGATCTCCAAACACTTTTAGCTGCAGTTCCCTGTGTAACAATTCGCACAGAGTAATGGCACCGGTGGCCACTTTCGGGGCTACCTTTGATCGGCTCTTTCCGGACTTTGAGAAGAGCGATCAGATTGTCGTCTGGGGTGCTAATCCAGCAACTGACTCTCCTCCGATCAACATGAAAAAAATTTTAGAAGCAAAAGAACGAGGAGTCAAGGTGGTAGTGATTGATCCTCTTAAGACTTATACGGCGGAAAAGGCCGATGAATGGATTGGGATAAGACCTGGAACAGACGGTGCCCTGGCTTTGGGAATTGCCCATGTAATGATGGAAGAAGGCTCGTACGACATAGCGTTTGCAGATGATTGGACCCACGGCCTAGGAGATTTCAGAGAATACGTGAAAAACTTTTCTCCAAAGGCAGTAGAAAAGATCACTTGGGTAAAAGCAGAACGGATCGAAAGGCTGGCCAAGGATTTATCCCAGTTGAGAACCTCTCCCCTGATCCATACCGGCCTTGAATATACCAATAGCGGAATTCAGAATATTCGAGCCATTCTCACCCTTTGGGCCCTCTCCGGGAACTTGGATCGAACCGGAGGGTTAGTCTTTCGTATGCCTGGATCATCTCCTATTCGAAGAAATAAAATCGATCCACCCAAAGGAAGGCCAGCGATTGGCTCTGACCGTTATCCTCTCTATTGTGACCTGAACAAAAGCGGACAATTTTTGGAAGTCCCCCGGTCGATTCTTAAAGGAAATCCCTATCCGATTAAAGGATTGATCGTTCTTGGAGGTTCTATCGTCACTGCCTTTCCCAATCCAGAGCTATGGAAGAGTTGCTATGAAGCGCTAGACTGCCTTGTGGTCATCGACCGGTTTTTAACCAATGAGTCCTTCTATGCGGATGTCGTTCTCCCAGCCACATCCATGTTTGAGATCACCTCCTATAAGCTTTATCCTGGACATGTCTCCTTCCGGGAACGGGCGATTCCTCCAATAGGCGAGGCAAGGAATGACTATCTTATTTTGGCAGAATTGGCGAAGGCCTTAGGCTACGGGGATCGCTATCCCCAGTCCGAGGAAGCAATGTTAGAATTTGTATTTGGTGGGGCTCCCTTTCCCCTTGGCCGGTTAAAATCAAAACCCGAAGGGATCTCTCTCTCGTCGCCTCCCATAGTCTATGAAAAGTACAAGAATGGTTTGCTCCGGAGGGACAGAAATCCTGGGTTTGAAACCCCTTCTGGAAAATTTGAGATTTCCTCCGAGTTATTGAAAAGGTATGGCTATGATCCTCTTCCAATCTATCAAGAGCCTTCTGAAGGTCTGATCGGCTCTCCTGAATTAGCAAAGGATTTTCCACTCGTTTTAACAACCGGGACCCGAATCCAATCCGCTTTCAGGAGCCAGCATCTCAATATTCCCGGCCTTCTCAAGCTCCAGGACAAACCTAATATTCTCATCCATCCGGAAGATGCCGAGAGAAGAAAGATTCGCAATGGGGACAGGGTCTGGGTAAAAACCAAGAGAGGAAGAGTTTCTTTTTATGCCAAAGTGACGGGAAGGATCATTAAAGGCGTGATCGAGGCCAATATGGGCGGGGGAGGCCCTCTTCAACCGGATGAATGGAGAGAGGCCAATGTCAATGAGCTGACCGACTTGGAAAATCGGGATCCGATCTCAGGGTTCCCAGTAATTAAGGCTTTACTCTGTGAGGTGGGAAAAAGTTAAGACCTTTGTTGTTAGAACAACATGCCACTAAGGGTTTCAATATGAAACATAAGAACCTTGGTCAGCTTCGTGGGTAAGCTCGAACCGAATTTTCCTTTTACACTGTGATCTCCAAGAAAATTTTCTTCGTATTCTCTTAAAACCTCCAGACACTCTTCTTTATCCTTAAGGATAGCCACCACCTTCCAGCATTGATAAGCCTCCTTTAATTCAATCTCTTCTTTTCCAGCCTGCAATTGTTGATAGAGGTTGGTGATGCAGGGGACGCATCGGCCATCGATATTCCGCTTCGTGACCCTCAGGTTCGGACCGCTCTCGAAACTAACCCAATTGTCCCTGGAATTTCTCCAAACCCGCTTATCAAGAAAGATTTTTTTCATCCCCTGACCACGAACTGGTTTTTTTTCTTGATGTGATTTATAAATTATCATACCATAACTTAAAACAAATCTCCCATGATGGGTTCATCGCCTCTAAGGGCGACAAGGACATTACTCCTCCTACCCCTCTTTAGAAAGGGGGGACCATGGGGATTTTGGAGGGATGAAATTGATGCAAAAAAAAATTGTCATTGTATCAACCTTAGACACGAAGGGGTCGGAGGTAGCTTTTTTAAAAACCCTCATCCAAGAAAGAGGGCATCAGGTTATCCTTCTCGACATCAGTACCGGCGGTGAACCCTCCATTCCTCCTGACATTTCTGCAAACGAGGTGGCTAAGGCCGGTAGAGGGAATATTGAAGAAATGAGGACGATGAAAGATACAGCAAAGGTCTCCTCCATCATGGTTGAAGGGGCCATCAAAAAGGTCAAGACCCTTTTAGAGAAGGGAGAGCTTGATGGAATTTTTTCCTTCGGAGGAGCCAGCAACACTACCACGGCCACAGCCATCATGAAGTCTCTTCCCTTTGGGATTGCTAAAGTGATGCTCTCCAGTACGGTGGCCATGCCTACTTCCACTGCAGGGTACTTCGGTACAAAGGACATCGCCATCATCCAGTCTGTAGTGGATATCGTGGGATTTAATCCATTAGTCAAAGATCTATTGAAGAGAGGGGCGGGGGCGATCTGTGGAATGGTCGAAATGGGAGGAAGTCCTATTTCCCTTTTCGAGCCTGCTCAAAAAAAGGATTTGATCGCTTTAACGGAGTTTAAATTTTCGGAAGAATGCTGCTTTCACATTAGGCATCTCTTAGAAGAAAAAGGGGTTGAAGTGATTCCCTTTCATGCCCAGGGTATTGGTGACAAAGCCATGGAGGAATTGATTGGAGAGGGACTCTTCCAGGGGGTAATGGACATTGTGCCTGCGGGTGTCAGTGAGGAGCTATTAGGAGGGAATCGGGCTGCGGGTCCGAATCGTCTGGAGAATGCAGGCCGACTGGGAATTCCCCAAATTATCACCCCTTGCGGTTTTGACATGCTCAGCTGTGGACCGCTGGAGAGAGGTGATCGCGGAGACCCTCTTTGGGTCTCGAAGAATATCAAAAATAGAAAACTTTTCATCCCGGATGCTTTTAGGGTTCAAGCCCGCACCCATCCTCAGGAATTGAGAGAAATTGCAAGAGAGGTGGCCAGAAAATTAAATCGGGCAAAAGGACCTATCGCCATTCTCATCCCATTAAAGGGATGGTCTTCACTCGATCGGGAAGGGATGCCTCTTTATGATCCAGTGGGGGATCGCGCCTTCCTCGACGAGTTGAAGATTCATATCGATCCGAAGATCCCGATCGTCGAGCTCGATCTCCACTTGAACACTCGAGAGTTCGCCCAGGAGGCCGTCAATCAATTCCTAAATCTCTACGGGGAGAATCAAAGACGAAGAGGTTGACGGATCTTTAGAAGGCTTGAAGAACGGAACTTGGCGGAAAGAGGTCTACCCTAAGCTCTTTTTTAAACTGGTCCTTTGACTCTTCTACAATTTTTAAGAGGGCCTGGGCAGGGGGTGAGAGAGGTTGCTCACTATGGTAAACAATATCTGTAAAGAAAATGACATTCCCTCCTTCAATGGGAATGACTTTTAAGAGCCCCTTCTCCAGTTCCTCCTTAATATCCGGCTCAAACATGAAGGAAATCCCTTTGCCCTGTTTCACATATCCTACAATAAAATCAAGACTCCCTACCTCAATGATCACCGAAGGCTTAATCCCGTATAGGTCAAATCTTCTCAGGATGGCCGCTCTTGAACCGGAACCCTTCTCTCTCAAGATCACCGGTTCTCCGTTCAGTTCTCTAAAAGAGATACTTCCTCTCTGTGAGAACCTGTGTTGAGGGGAAACCACAAGGACAAATTCCACGGATGAGAAAAAGATAGATTTGAGTCTTCGATCGATATTGATCTGGCAGATAAAAGCCATCTCATTCTTCATATCGAGAACGCTTCTGGCCATATCCTCTGAATTTCCCTCATCCAAAATGACTCTGATATCAGGGAACCTCGCCTGGAAAGTGGTGAGCAAAGAAGGCATGATATAGCGGGCATAATTCTTCGTTGTTCCTATTTGAAGAGTCCCTCTCATCAATTTCTTGAAATCCCTCATCTTCTCATCGGCCTCAGACACAAGATCGAAAATCTTTTCTGCATATTGGTAGAGAAGTTCCCCGGCTTCACTCAACTGAATCTTTTCCCCAAAATGCTGGATGAGTTTCAAATTTAACGATTTTGCTAACGATTTGACCTGGATGGTAACGGCTGGTTGGGTGACATTCAGCTCCTCGGCCGCCTTGGTGCAACTTCCCTTCTTAACAACTAAATGGAAGACCTCTAACTGCCTGAGGTTCAAGAATATCCTCCTAAATTGATGCGGCGACCGCGATCTTCAGATAGGATTTCTGATAAATTCTAAATGGATGGAAGCATCGGCCTAAAACCCCTTGAAATGAAAATGATTTCCAAGTCTATAAATTTTCTTATGGCATTATAAGAATATTTGTGTTGACTTGTCAACCCTTAAAAATATAATAACTTATTATGCATTTTATACTCCGCTCAGTTAGTTCAGTTAGTATTGATCTGCCAAAAATAACTAAATACAAAGGTACTAATTCATGATCCCCCCCATCCCTCCCCCTCACGGGGAAGGATGTAAATTTACTGATTGCGTTTGTATTAGATAAAGGTCATTCCACCCTGTCCAAAGGACAGAGTATATCCCCTTGTGCCTCATTTTGTGGAAAAAGGGGACCTAATGACGTAAGATGGGTTCTGAGGTACCGTAATCATGGAAGCCAAAGTTCTCTGCAAAGAAGCTGTCGATATGATCAAGAATGCTGGCGGCGAGGCGTTTCGGCTCTGTTTCCAATGCGGCCTTTGCACTGCCAGTTGTCCGTGGAATAATGTAAGGACTTTCATGCCCCATAAGATCATTACCCAGTCGAAGTTTGGGCTGGTAGACCGTGGAGTGGAGGACTGGTGGCTCTGTACCACGTGCAATATGTGCTTTAGCCGCTGCCCCCGTGGTGTCAGCACAATAGATATTATGGTGGCCCTGCGCCGAATATTGGTAGAAGAAGGACGCGTGCCAATAACCTTGAGAGATGCATTAGAAGCCGTGTTTAAACAGGGCAACCCTTGGGGTAGGGCTCGAAACAAGAGGTCAGAATGGGCAGCAGGCCTCGGAATAAGGGATGTTACTCAGGGAGACAAGGCAGACATGCTCCTTTATGTAGGCTGTGCCCCTTCCTATGACCCTCGGGTGCAAAAGGTGTCAAAGGCCTTGGTAAATATCTTTTCCAAAGCAGGGATTGACGTTGGGATTCTTGGGAATGAAGAGACCTGTTGCGGGAATGAAGTCCGCAGGATGGGTGAAAAGGGACTTTTTGAAATGTTGGTCGAGCATAACTTAGAACTCTTCCATAAGTATAGTATAAACCATATAGTAACCATTTCCCCTCATTGCTACAATGCTCTCAAGAACGAATATCAGGATAACAAGATCGAGGTGAAGCATTACACCCAATTTTTAGCAGAACTCGTTGACACAGGAAAACTCGCCTTCTCTAACCATTTTGAAAAGGTCGTTACCTATCACGACCCTTGCTATTTAGGGCGACATAATGGCGTATACGATGAACCAAGGAGAATCCTGAAACGTATTCCCGGACTAAAATTAGTGGAGATGCTTGACTATAGGGAAAACAGCCTCTGTTGTGGTGGCGGAGGGGGAAGGATGTGGGTGGAAACCGCGAAAGAGGAAAGATTCTCTGACCTCCGAGTAAATCAAGCGGTAGAGGTAGGGGCGAAGGTGCTGGTTACCTCTTGCCCTTTCTGTATGCTCAACCTTGAAGATAGCCTCCTGACTATGGATAAGGGTGATGAGCTTGAAATCAAAGATATCTCCGAAATCGTTCAAGAGGTAACTGAGAAATAATGGAATCCTGGAATATTGGAATGATGGATTTCCTTGAAGGTGCAGCAGGAGCAGGAAATGCCCAACACTGATCATGACAGTGAAACCTTAGTTCAAACTGAAGGCAAGGTGGGGGCAGTGATGGTGCTTGGAGCCGGAGTCAGTGGAATACAGGCCGCACTCGATGTAGCCTATTCCGGTTTCAGGGTCTATCTGGTAGATAAGGGACCGGCTATTGGTGGCAAGATGTCCCAACTGGATAAGACCTTTCCCACCAATGATTGCTCCATGTGTATCTTGTCTCCCAAATTTATTGAGTGCTCTACGAATCCTAACATATCGATCATCACGAGTGCCAAGATTGATGGAATCGAGGGCGAGGCGGGGGATTTCACAGTTACCCTGCTCCAGAGACCTCGGTACGTTGATGAGGAGAAATGTACCGGCTGTGGAACATGTGCTGAGTATTGTCCCGTAAATATCCTTGATACCTATAACGAGGCTCTCGCCAAACTCAAATGTATACATATCCCGTTTCCACAGGCAGTGCCCGCTATCTCGGTTATAGACCCGACTCAGTGCCTTTTTGCTCTTAGAAAAATCTGCCAGATTTGCGTGCCAACCTGTAAGAATAAGGCTATCGACTTTCACCAACGTGAAAGAAAACTAGACATCCATGTGGGCAGCATCATTGTGGCCCCTGGCTACGAACCATTTGATCCCCAGCGTCAGAGCCAATATGGGTACCGGCGGCTACGCAATGTAGTGACAAGCCTTGAATTTGAGCGCATCTTAAGCGCCTCAGGACCGTATCAAGGAGAATTGGTGCGGCCTTCGGACGGAAAGCCGCCACAGAAAATAGCCTGGATTCAATGTGTTGGATCTCGGGACACCACCGTGGATAATACCTACTGTTCGGCAGTATGCTGTATGTATGCCACAAAACAAGTTATTCTTTCCAAAGAACATGATCCTAACCTTGAGGCCGTCATACTTCACAATGATATCCGCGCCTACGGCAAGGGATTTGAACGATATTATGAGAGGGCCAAGAAGATGCCTGGTGTCCGCTACATCTGGAGTAAGGCATCTATCGTGAAAGAGCGACCTGATAGCAGGAACGTCGTACTCAGATACCGCATTAACGGGACAGAGGTTAAGGAGGAAGAATTTGATCTGGTTGTTCTTTCCGTTGGATTGAACTCAAACGAAGGGAACCGGGAGTTGGCCGAGAAATTGTCCATAAAGACCAATGATCACGGCTTTTGCGAAAGTCCCAAGTTTTCCCCAATCGAGACGTCTAGGAGAGGTATCTTTTCCTGCGGCGTTTTTCATGCACCCATGGATATCCCGGATTCCGTGACCATGGCGAGCGGTGCCGCGTCCCTGGCCTCACAGCTTCTATGTGAACAGCGGGGAACCCTGGTGGAAGAAAAAGTCTATCCCGAAGAGCGCGATGTCAGGGGGGAACCCCCGCGGGTCGGTGTCTTTGTCTGCGATTGCGGCACCAACGTCGCCAGGGTAGTGGGCGTGCCAAAGGTGGTTGAGCATGCTAGGGGGCTCAACGGGGTGGTTCATGCGGTGGAGGAGACTTTTGCCTGTTCCGTGGATGCCATTGCCCACATGGTGGAAACGATCAAGGAAAAGAGCCTCAACCGGGTGGTGGTGGCTGCCTGCACACCGAGGACCCATGAACCGGTGTTCCAGGATGTCCTTCGGAAGGCCGCCCTCAATCCCTATCTGCTTGAATTCGCCAATATCCGAGAACACTGCTCTCTTGTGCACATGGGGGAAAAGAAAGAGGCGACTGAGAAGGCCAAGGACCTGGTTCGGATGTCAGTGACTAAGGCCCTGCTGCTCGAACCCCTCTACCGGGTTTCCTATAACGTGACCCGGGCAGCCCTGATTATCGGGGGCGGCATCGCCGGGATGGTGAGCAGCCTAGTCCTGGCCCGACAGGGAATCAAGGTTTACCTGATCGAGAAGGCAAAGGAGCTGGGCGGTCTGGCCAGGAAGATTTCTAAGACATTAGAAGGGGAAGATATTCAGGATTTTTTGAATGATCTCATCCGCGAGGTCAATGAAAATCCCCTTATCCAGGTCCATACAGAGACTGAGGTGGTGAATTTTTCCGGCTATGTGGGAAATTTTTCGTCCAAAGTCAAGATTGGCAAGGAAGGGATTATCAAAGATATTGAACATGGCGTGACCATCGTAGCCACGGGCGCCGAGGAATCAAAGCCTAAAGAATATCTCTATGGTGAGGATGCCCGGGTCATGACCCTGCTCGATCTCGATGAGGTGATCGAAAAGGATGTCGACCGATTTAAAGATTGCAATACCATGGTATTCATCCAATGTGTGGGCTCAAGGAACGAGGAGCACCCTTATTGCAGCAGGGTATGTTGCTCCCACTCCATTAAGAACGCTCTAAAGCTTAAGGAGATCAAACCGGAGGTAGATATCTATATCCTTTACCGGGATATGAGGACTTATGGGTTTAGAGAGGATTACTATAAAAAGGCGGCGGATCAGGGGGTTATCTTCATCCGGTACGATGTTGATGATAAACCGGACATTCAGACTGTTGAAGAGAGCGGGAAATCCCTTCTGAGAGTTACCGTGACCGAGCCGATATTGGGACAGCGACTAATGATTGATGCTGATATGATCTGCTTGGCCGCCGCCACCGTACCTCCGGCAAAGAACCGCTCCTTGTCTCAAATGCTCAAGGTCCCTTTGAATGAGGATGACTTCTTTCTGGAGGCCCACATGAAGCTGCGACCGGTGGATTTTGCCACGGATGGTATCTTCATGTGCGGCACGGCCCACAGCCCGAAGTTCATTGATGAGAGCGTCGCTCAGGCCCAGGCCGCTGCATCCAAGGCGTTCACCTTACTGATACGCACGGCTATTGAAGGAGAGGCCAGCGTGGCAGAAGTGAATGAATTGTTCTGCAGCGGTTGTCGGGTTTGCGAACTTACTTGTCCTTACGGGGCAATAAGCCTTGAGGCAGATCGAGGTGTGGCTGTGGTGAACAAGGCTCTGTGTAAAGGATGTGGGACTTGCGTGGGGGCATGCCCGAGCGGAGCTATTCTGGGGAAATACTTCAGTACGGAGCAGATTCTGGCTGAAATAACAGCAGCCCTCGCTGCCTAGGAGGCAAGACGGCATTGAATAGATAAAAAGGGGTGGCCAGGTGACCAGATTTGAGCCAAAGATCGTTGTTTTCCTATGTAATTGGTGCTCCTATGCAGGTGCCGATTTAGCCGGTACGTCACGGATACAGTATGCTCCCAATGCGAGAGCCATCCGCCTCATGTGCAGTGGGAGGGTAGAGCCGTATTTCATTCTTGAGGCCTTGCATAAGGGCGCTGACGGAGTTCTTGTCCTGGGCTGCCATCCAGGAGAGTGCCACTATCTTGAAGGGAACTACAGGACAGTGGGACGAATGGCGTTGCTAAAAAAGGTGCTGTCTCAATTCGGTATAGAGAAGGAGCGGGTCCGACTTGACTGGGTGTCGGCTTCCGAGGGTGCTCGCTTTGCTACCATAGTGAATGAGATGACCGAGACGATCAGGACCTTGGGCCCGTTTGAAGAAAAAGATGCTTAAGAGTTGAGCTATGGATAAACTGAAACTGGCTTTATACTGGGCGAGCAGTTGTGGTGGCTGTGATATTGCCACCCTGGCAATTGGCGAGAAGATTCTTGAAGTGGCGGAGACTGCGGAGATCGTTTTCTGGCCTGTCGCAATGGACTTCAAGTACAAGGATGTAGAGAGGATGCCTGACAAGAGGATTGATGCGTGCCTGTTCAACGGTGCAATTCGGACGTCTGAGGACGAGCACATGGCAAAGATGCTTCGGACAAAATCTAAAATCATGGTTGCGTACGGGTCCTGTGCTTATGAGGGCTGCATTCCCGGATTGGCCAACTTCTTTAGCCTGAAATCCATTCTTGAACGCGTTTACGAGGAAACGCCTTCAACAGATAATCCGGGAAAAGTATATCCGCAGACCAGGGTTCAAATGCCGGAAGGGGATCTTGAAATTCCCGAATTAAAGAACATGGTCAAGACGCTCGCCCAAACCGTAGATGTGGATTACTTTGTGCCGGGCTGTCCCCCCGAAGAAAAGACCACGTGGCTTGCGCTGGAGGCGTTGCTCAATGGAAAGCTGCCGGAGAGAAGGAGTGTAATCAGCCATTCTTCCAAGGCGCTTTGCGAAGAGTGTTCTCTTGTAAGAGAAGGGAGGAAGGTCAAGAAGTTTTATAGACCATACGAAGTTATTCCAGATCCGGAAAAGTGCCTCCTTGAGCAGGGACTGCTCTGTTACGGGGTGGCCACGCGAGGGGGGTGTGGGGCCATGTGTCCTCAGGCAGGGATGCCCTGCACAGGGTGTTATGGAGCTGTTGAGGGAGTTATTGACCAGGGAGTTCACTTCTTGACCGCACTGGGCTCTATCATTGATTCCACCGATCCTGTGGAAATAAAACAGATCGTTGACGGAATTGTTGATCCTGCAGGAACCTTCTATCGTTACAGCTTACCTGTTTCATTATTCAGGAGGGCTAAGTCAGTATGAAAAAGATCATGATCGATCCCATTACCCGTCTTGAAGGGCATGGGAAAATCGCCATATTCCTCAACGATATGGGGGACGTGGCAAATGCCTATCTGCAGATTCCGGAACTTCGCGGCTTTGAGAAGTTTTGTGAAGGCCGTCCGGCTGAGGATATGCCTCAAATTTTGCAGCGCATTTGCGGGGTGTGTCCGGAGGCTCACCACCTGGCCTCTACAAAGGCTCTAGATGATCTTTTTCAGGTTGAGCCCACTGTCACGGCCAAAAAGGTCCGTGAACTTCTCTACAGTGCATTTTTTGTTACAGACCACACCACCCACTTTTACATCCTTGCCGGTCCGGACTTTATTATGGGACCGGAGAGCCCTGTAGCAGAGAGAAATATCTTTGGGGTCATCAGGAAAGTGGGCGTAGAGCTGGGTAAAAGGGTGATCCAAACCCGGCAGCAAAACTACTGGGTCATTGAGACCATCGGCGGTCGCGGGATCCATCCTGTTTTCGGTCTGCCGGGAGGCATCAGCAAGGGCATCAGCGAAGAGAACAGAGCCAAGATAGAAGAAATCGCGAAAAATTCGGTGGATTTTGCCAGATTATCCCTCAAGATCTTTGATGATATGGTGATCAAGAACAAAGAGTACCTGGATATGATGCTGAGTGACACCTTTACCCACAGGACCTATTACATGGGCCTGGTGGATGACCAGAACAAACTCAACTTTTACGACGGTAGAATCAGGGTTGTGGATCCCCAAGGAAAAGAATTCGCAAAGTATGCCCCAAGGGAATATCTGGAGCACCTGGCTGAACGTGTGGAACCGTGGAGCTATCTTAAATTTCCCTATCTGAAAAAGGTGGGCTGGAGAGGTTTCACGGACGGAAAAAGCAGTGGCGTATATCAGGCGACACCCCTGTCACGGTTGAATGTGGCTGACGGCATGGCTACTCCTCTCGCTCAGGAAGAATATGAGAAGATGTATGAGACCCTGGGCGGAAAACCGGTTCACCACACTCTGGCAACCCACTGGGCAAGAGTGATCGAAATGCTTTACGCCGCTGAAAGGATGCTCGAACTTAGCAGGGACCCGGGCATAACAAATCTTGATATTCGAAATATCCCTGCTTCAACTCCCAAAGAGGGAGTCGGCGTCGTGGAAGCACCCAGGGGGACCCTGACCCATCATTATGTGACGGATGAAAAGGGGCTTATCAGGAAATGCAACCTCATCGTAGGGACGACGAACAACCACGCGGCCATCTGCTTGGCCATCAAAAAGGCAGCTCAAGACCTCATCAAACAGGGTAGGGAGATAACCGAAGGGCTGCTGAACCGGATAGAACTATCATGGCGTGCCTATGACCCCTGCATGGGCTGTGCGACACACGCTCTTCCAGGGCAACTGCCTCTGGAAGTGAAAATCTACGATTCGGATGGGCATGTGGTGAGGACCTTGAATCAGTTCGATTCTTAGAGGATTCTTTTGAAAACGCTGATCCTGGGGATAGGAAACCCTGTCCTATGTGACGATGGAGTGGGCATTCGAGTAGCGCGAGAGGTGAGCAAGAGGGTCCGTGACCCCCAAATCACCGTAGCCGAAGCCTACCATGGCGGTCTCTTCATCTTGGATGCTGTCTTGGGATACGACAGGGTCCTGCTCATAGATTCAATCCAAACCAAGGAGGGAACTCCTGGCGAGGTTTACCGACTGCGTCCCGGTGACCTGTCCTTTGCCAGGCACCTTTCTTCCCCACACCAGATGAATTTTATAACGGCCCTCGAATTGGGAAAGGCTCTTGATTTACCCATGCCTGAGAGGATTGATATCATCGCAGTGGAGGCGGGAGAGGTGACCAGTTTCCGCGAGAGATGCACTCGTGAGGTGGAACAGGCCATACCTGTTGCAGTTGAAATGGTATTGAGCGAGTTCCAGGCTTCAGGAAAAGATGAAGGTTGAGGTCCTCCCCGCAATGGCGGATCTTCGATTGAGCCAAGGCCATTGCTTATCAACATAATTTAAAGGTCTAAAAGAGGAATCATATGTTCGGTTGGAACGGAAGGATATTGAGAATCGATTTGACCCGGGGGACCAACTGGGTGGAAGAGATGCCGACGTACCTGATGCAGGAGTACATCGGTGGTCGGGGCATGTGTATTAGGATCCTCTTTGATGAGATAGATCCTCGCATCGACCCTCTCAGCTCTGAGAATAAACTCATCTTTGCCACGGGTCCGTTGACCGGAACTGGGGCTCCGGCAGCGAGTAGATTTATCGTTTCAGCCAAATCACCACTGAGCAACTGTATCGCCAATCCATGCTGTGGCGGCTACTTTGGAGCCAACTTGAAGTATGCTGGATATGATCTTCTTATCGTAGAGGGGAAATCACCCGGGCCGGCATATATAAGTATTCACAATGATCGGGTGGAAATAAGACCAGCGGAGCATCTATGGGGGAAATTGGCCACTGAGACCGAACATGCGCTCCGGGTCGATATGAGACTAAGAGACGACCTGGATGATTGGGCCCTGAATACTATCGGCATCGCCGATATCGGACCTGCTGGCGAAAACCTGGTGAGATTTGCCTGTATTATGTCGGATGGTGGACGGGCGGCAGGACGCTCGGGCCTTGGAGCGGTCATGGGATCGAAAAACATCAAGGCCGTGACAGCGCTCGGAACGGGACAGGTCAACATCGCCGATGCGGAAGGTTTCCGGAAGGCGGTTATGGGTTTCTACCAGGAGGGTCGGAATAACGGAGAATTGATAAAGCGGCGTATGTATGGGACCTGGTCTCTCCCGGGCCGGGCTAACAAGAGCAAGAGTCAGGCGAGCCTGAATTTTAAGGAGGGGTACTCTGAGGCATTTGTCAAGTATGAAGATCCAGAGGTTATTCGAAAGCTGATTCGGGTGCGGGACGAGGGGTGTTTTTCCTGTCCATTCGGCTGCAGCAAGCGGAGCCGGATTAAAGATCCGGAATACCCCAAGACAGCTAAGGGCCCTGAGCACGAGAGCATGGCCCTACTGGGATCAAACTGCGGTTTAGGTGACATGGAGGACATATGCCGGGCCAATTATCTCTGCAACGAGCTTGGCATGGATACGATTACTACAGGCACGATGATCTCTTGTGCTATGGAACTTTATGAGGAAGGTTACCTCCCGGAGAAGGACCTTGGCTATCCACTGGAATTCGGTAACAGAAACATGTTCAAGCTGCTCAAACAGATTGCACACAGGGAAGGCATCGGGGATCTTATGGCCGAGGGCGGCATAGCCTTTGCGGCGAAATACGGCCATCCGGAATTGTTCATGGGCATAAAGGGTATGGGCATACCAGCCTGGCATCCCCAGGCGTTTGATGCATTGGGATTGCAGTATGCCACCAACAATGTGGGGGCAAACCACACGAAGTCGACCTTGCCCTTTTATGAAGGCCGAAAAGATCCTGCCCACTTCGTGGAATTCACAAAAAAGGATCAGGATTATCTTGCAATCGCCGATTCAGGCGTGCTGTGCTGGATTATCTATCATGGTCCCCTATGGGGAGAAAAACTGTCCGAGTGGCTTACCTATATCACCGGCACTACCTACACACAGGAGACCCTTGACCGGCTGGGAGAGAGAATCTGGAACCTTGAGCGCCTGTTTAACTTGAAGGCTGGCATTACCTGCAAGGATGACACCTTGCCGCCGAGAATTACCAAGGAGCCTCGTGTCAAGAACCGAGTCGTCGATATCGACCGATTACTGCAGGAATACTACGAATGGAGGGGCTGGGATAAGAAAGGCGTGCCGAACCAGGAAAAATTGCAGGAGTTGGGGTTGGAAAAGGAAGGGGCTGGGGTGATATGAGAATCAAGATAGATTACAAAAAATGTATCGGTTGCAAACAGTGTGAAATTGTGTGTTCTTTGGCGCACACGGGGACTGTGAACCCCTGGCGATCAAGAATTCGTATTTTTATTAGGGAGGAATTTTGTCTCCCGGTCATTGCAGGCCCTTACACAGAGGCCGCCTGCAATTCAAAGGGTATGGTAATGGTAGATGGGTTGGAGGTGGACGGTTGCGTGGTGTGCAGGGCCTCATGCCCGACAAAATCGGTGTATAAAGAACCTGATACAGGTATTCCCCTAAAGTGTGACTTTTGCGGTGAACCCCCTGATCCCCAATGTGTCCAGTGGTGCGCTCCTGAAGCGCTGACGCTCATTGAGGAATGAAAACGGTACGGGAAATGAAAGCAGACCAATACCTGAGCCCCACATTCTTTATCGATTGTGACACTGTTTCTGTCAGGGAAAAATCCCAGGAACTTACTGGAAGCAAAATAAGGGAGCGAGAAAAAGCGACAAACATCTTTTTCTTTGTCAGAGATAAGATCAAATACAGCCTCTATGTTCCTAGGTCTTCTCCTGAAGACTTTCGGGCGAGCCAAATCCTCTCCAGGGGAGAGGGGTACTGCGTGCAGAAGGCAGTGCTGCTCGTTGCTTTGGCTCGTGCAGCAGGTATTCCGGCGCGGCTCAGATTCTCAAAAATAAGGAATCATCTCACTTCTCAGGAGCTTTTAGAGAAAAGGGGGACAAACGTTTTTGCATACCACGGGCTTGCTGAGTTGTACATTGAGAGCTCTTGGATCAAGGCAACACCTACCTATGATCTTAATTATTGCAAAAAGACCGGCACGATTCCTGTTCATTTTGATGGCACGAAAGATGCTCTGCTACCTCCACGTGCGATGGATGGAAGACCTCACATTGAATATCTCAAAGACCGAGGATTTTTTAAGGACCTTCCATTTGATGAATTACAAAGGGCCTCTATCTCGTCGAAATACATCGCGTCATAGAGATATAGAACGACGGGAAACAAGCGCTCTGAGCATAATTTCCTCTCACCCCTCAACAACTTTTTATCGACGTTGATGCGCTAAGCACTTAAAGATCAGAAGGAGGATTGGTATTGGCTGGAGTAAAAGGAGTTATCATCTTGGCAACAATGGACACCAAAGGGCCAGAAGCTCTATATCTAAGTGATAAGATCAAGGCCCTCGGGGAAGAACCGATCCTCATGGATATGTCCATGAGAGATGAGAAACGGGAAGTTCGGGCGGAGATCTCGGCAGAGGAGGTGGCCAAAGCTGGGGGGAGCGGACTGGAGCAATTAAGTGATTCTGATGACCTGGACGTTAATATGGAGGTGATGGTCGCAGGTGCCGTTAAAATCATCCATCGATTGATGCGGGAAGGGAGGGTCAACGGCGTAATCGGGATTGGCGGCTATAGGGGCTCTTTTATGGCCACGGCCATCATGCACTCTCTACCCTTCGGACTCCCAAAAGTCATGGTATCGTCTGCAGCTGCTTTACCGGGGCTGTCTACACGGTTTTTCAAAACAAGCGACATCATGATATTCCATTCTGTTATTGAAATGGCAGGGCTGACGAATCTACTCAAGAATGTTCTTGACCGAGCCGCCTATGCCCTATCAGGTATGCTTCAGGGACAGGTGGCTACTCCGATAATGGATAAAAACAAAGGGATTGCCATGACTATGCTTGGCCCTTGTGAAATCTGTGCCAGAACGGTCAGGACGGCTTTGGAAAATCAGGGTTATCAGGTCATAGGATTTCATGCCACGGGGATCGGAGATCGCGCAATGGAGGAGATGATTGCTGAGGGGCTTTTGGGCGGCGTTATTGACCTTGCCCCAGGAGGTGTGGGAGAGCATCTTTACGGGTTCATGCGGGATGCAGGTCCAAATCGTTTAGAATCAGCTGGAAAGGTTGGAATACCTCAAATCATATCGACTTGTGGGGTTAACCACATTACACCTTCTAAGTCAAAGTATACGGCAGAGCATAAAGGGCGACGAAGATACGACCTTGATAAGTCCCGAACCTGGCTCCGCATGACCCCGAATGAATTAAAGGAAGTCTCTGAGATATTTGCTGAGAAGTTAAACAAATCATTAGGACTGGTAAAAGTAGTTATTCCTCTTAAAGGATGGTCATCTATAGATTCACCGGGCCGTCCCACTTATGACCCTGAAGAGGATGCCATCTTTATCAAGGAGCTCAGCAGAAGGTTGAAGAAGGAGATTGAGGTTATCCAAGCGGATGCCAATATGGAGGATCCTGAATTCGCAAAGGCTGTGATAAGTGCTGCATTGGATGTACTCAAATAGCCACGATTACGTTAACCTATTAGAACTCCTTGGAATAAGAATGGTTTCTACGTCCATAAATTTTTTTAATGGCATTATAAGAATTATTAAATTGACTTGTAGATATGGAAGAATATACTGATACCGTATCGTGTCCGTGGACGGAAAAAAATCTGACTCATTTTCGTACCGGCGGGTTTAAGGCAGGGCGCATCATGCGTCTGTTTCCATCTATTATATATATATGATTTTCGAGTAATTTAACTTGCTAAAAATCTTTGGAAAGGAGAGAAAACTATGCCCCAATATGATGGCATTATCATTGGCGGCGGACCAAATGGGCTGACGTTAGCCTGTTATCTGGCCAAGGCAGGTCTCAAAGTCATCATTCTGGAGAAGAGATATGAAATGGGGGGAGGGCTCTGTTCAGAGATGATCACCATCCCGGGCTTCATCCACAATACCCATGCGATCTACCATCCCATGGTGGATTATGCACCGGTTTTCCCTGATCTCGAATTGGATAAGTCCTACGATCTGAAATATATCCATCCTGAGCTCGTCATGGCCATGCCCTTCCAGGATGGAAGGAGCCTCTGCATCTATTCTGACGTGGAGAAGACATGTGCCTCCTTTGCCCAATTCTCAAAGAAGGACGCCGATGCTTATCGAGAGACCTATGAGCGATTCAAACGCTACACCGATGCCTTCCTGGCCCCGGCTACCTACGTGATGGCCAAACCGGCCTTTGAACAGGTGGTGAAACTTCAGTCAAGCCCCCTCGGTCAGGAGATCAGTGCCCTTTCCGAGAAGAAACCAATCGATATCATCCACGGTATTTTTGAAAACAATCAGGTCAGGACGTTTATGCTCTACGTGACCTGCCTGTGGGGCCTAGATTATGACCTTGAAGGGCTTGGCTATCTCGTCCCGCTCATGATCAACCGCGCTTCTAACTACCGTCTCTGTGTGGGAGGCTCCCACCATATGGCGAATCTGATGTCAAAATTTCTCTACCGCCATGGGGGCATGATATTAGGAAGTCAGATCATCAAGAGAATCATTGTGGAGAATGGGGTTGCCAAAGGCGTTGAATTGGACGATGGGACGGTCTACGAGGCGACTAAATTTGTTGCCTCGAGCATCGATCACCACCAGACCTTCCTCAAATATATCGGCGAGAAGAACCTGCCAAAAGATCTGGTCACACGGACCAATGACTGGAAATGGGAGAAGTCATCCCTCTTCGATGTCCATCTGGCTCTCTTCAATGCTCCCCAGTTCACCGCTGCCTCCAAAAACCCCGACCTCGCCAAGGCTTTCATCTATGTCCTCGGGTTTGAGACGGAAGAGAATCTGATCGAACATTTCAAGGCGTTAAAGAGCGGAGAGCTCAAAGGCTCCGGGCTCAACTGCTCTTTTCCAACACTGTTTGACCCTTCAGCGGCACCTCCGGGAAGGCATGTCGGTCTGCTTTCGGAACACGCCCCGTATCGGCTGAAGGAGGGAGGACCCGAGAGGTGGTATAAGATCCGTCATGAACATGCCAGACAGAATATCGAGACCCTCAGGAAATATGCTCCCAACATGACGGATGATAACATCCTCTGGACCTACATCGCCTCTCCTCTTGATATCGAGAATAAGTTTTCCGACATGGTAGAAGGATCGATCAAGCAAGGAGGTTATTTCCCTCTGCAAATGGGATTTCTGAGACCCAATGAGCTCTGCTCGCAGTATGCCACGCCGATCAAAAATCTTTATCTCTGCGGGGCCTGCTGCTTTCCCGGGGGACTGGTAACCTACGGCCCGGGGTATAATGCGGCCAACCGGATCGCAGAAGATCTCGGAGCAAAAAAATGGTGGAAAGAACCTGAGATTGTGACCAAAGCAAAGGCAAACGGCCTTTTATAGGAGGTTTACTATGAAAGTCAATTCTACGGGTTTGGGCCAAACGACGATGGTTGCGGCCTTTACTCAAGTCTACAAAGATCCAGATGGAGGGGAAAGTCTGAAAATGAAAATTGAGTCTTCAGAGCCCATCCACTGGGTGATCACGGCTACGCTGGGTGGAGCGGACCTGAGGAACTTCATAAAGCTCCTCTTAAAACCTTCTATCATCTATTACGCCATTTTGCTGATGATGAAGAACAAATAGAAAAGGAGGAAATCCTATGCCAGATGCAAGTTACGATGCGATCCTTATCGGTGGAGGACACCATGGAACGATTATCGCCTGCTATTTGCAACAGGCAGGTTTAAAGACGGTAATCTTTGAACGTCAACATGAATTGGGGGGAGGCGCCTGCGGCGAAGAACTTCCCTTGCCCGGATTTATCCAGAATACATGTGCTCACTTTACCCGATTCTGGGCCCATCCAGCCTATACCGACTTCAATCTGAGGGAATACGGCCTAAAATATATCTTTCCAGATCAGAATGAGGGGATGGTCTATCCGGATGGGACCTGTTTTGTCGGCTATTCGGCCTTTCGTGTCGACCCCGCAACGGGTAAAGAAGCATACTCCGAAGAAAATGTGAAGAAAACCTACAACGAGATCGCCCGTTTCTCAAAAACGGACGCCGAGACTTATCTCGATCTCCTGAAAAAATATCAGAAAAAATGGAGGGCTGCTTTTCGGGAGTACCGTTATAGCCCTCCTACGCCCTGGGGAGTCAAGAATGCCCTTGAAAAGCTCTGCGACGATCCTGTGGATGGGATTGATCCGGTTTATCAATTCATGACAGGGTCCCAGATCGCTATGGACCTTTTCGAAAGCCCTGAACTTCAATGTCTCTTCATGAGGGCCATTGAAACCTCCACTGGCTGTTTCCCCGGGGATGTGATTGGTCTCTATGTCTTTGTCCATGTGATCGGTCTCACCCTTTCCTTCGAGTCCGCTTCGATTGTCTATGGGGGAACCCACACCATTACCCATGCCCTCCAGAGAGCTTTCAGTGCCATGGGAGGGGAATTCTGTGTGGAAACCGAGGTGGACAAAGTTCTTGTTGAGAATGGAAGAGTCAAGGGGGTCAAACTTTCAAACGGATTAGAAGTCACGGCAAAGCAGTTGGTGGTCAGTGATTTAGGAGTCCCCCAGACGATCTTCAGGCTTTTGGGAGAAAATTATGTAACACCAAAAGTGGCCAGGCGGATAAGAAACATTCGTTATGACCGCGCCCAAATTTACTGGGGAAATATGGCGATGCATGAACTCCCGAAATACAAAGCGGTCTCTTTCAATCCAGATATAGGCCTTCAGCCCCGACTCTATATGGGTGAGAAGGACCCAGAATACATCTCTTGGAAATACCAGGCAGACATCTTTACCAAAGGATTTCCTGAAAAGTGGTATATCCTGGCTGCACCCGATTCGATCTGGGATAGGACTCGGGCTCCCGGAGGAAAACATACCATCTTGCTCGAAGAATTTGCTCCGCCCTTGCATCTCTTCTCCGAGAAACAGTGGCTTAAAATGAAAAAAGAGGTCGAGGATTTGTTGCTGAAGCAATGGCAGATCTATGCTCCCAACATGACCCGGGACAATGTGATCGAAGCTTTTATCACTACTCCCTATGATACCAACATGCGCCATCCCGACATGCTGGAAGGCGGTTGGGCTGAGGGGGCCATGATCGCCTCTCAGAACGACCGATTCAGACCCATCCCGGACCTCTCAAGCTATCGTATTCCCTTCCTCAAGAATATGTACATCTGTTCTTCCAACATGCACTCTGGAGGAGGTATTGCTCGAGGCTCCAGTTACAATTGCTTTAAGGTCATTGTAGATGATTTCAAGCTGGAGAAGATCTGGGAGAAGAAAGGAAGACCCTGGTAGAGAATAACCAAATTATCACCAAGTCTCAATGACCCAAACTAAACCTAACTTTCCTTCAGGTCATTCGGAAATTGGGTGTTGGAGCTTATTTGGAATTTGGGATTTGATTATTGGAATTTCTGACTGAGTTAGCTTGTGGGGCAAGGCTTCAGGCTCGCAACAAGCTTATCGAGAAGGGGACGAATCATGAGACTCAAAGACAAGGTGGCGATCGTTACAGGGGCTGGCAGGGGCTTAGGCCAGATGTTTTCCATCGCGCTGGCAAAGGAAGGGGCCAAGATAGTGGCTACCGATGTGATCAACCTGGAGAATACCGTGAAGGAGATTGAAGCTCTTGGGAGTATGGCCAAAGGTCTCCAGGCTGATGTGACCAATGAAGCTGAGACGGTCAAACTTGCAGAGGATACCGTCAAGGCTTTTGGTCGAATCGATATCCTGGTCAACTGTGCAGCCATCTACTATGGACTGCGTCGAAAACCATTCTACGAAATAGATCCCAAAGAATGGGATAAAGTCATGACAGTGAATGTTAAGGGAACATGGCTCTGCGTCAGAGCCGTATTCCCCTATATGAAACAGCAAGGAAAGGGAAAGATCGTCAACCTCTCTTCTGAAACGTTCTTCACAGGATCCCACGGCTTTGTCCACTACGTTACCTCAAAGGGAGGGGTGATTGGATTGACCCGTGCCCTTGCCGTTGAGTTGGGGCCTTATCATATCAATATCAATGCACTCGCTCCAGGGTTTACAGATACAGAGGCCAGCCGGACCATTGCGGATGTTACTAAATATGATGTCAGTCGAACCCCTCTCACGAGACTGGAACAACCCCATGATCTGATTGGAGCAGCAATCTTTTTCGCCTCTGACGAAAGCGATTTCATCACTGGCCAGACCCTTTTGGTGGATGGTGGAAGGGCCATGCATTAGAGCTTATCCGCAAATAATTCCCCCCCTTTTGTAAAGGGGTCGCTGACGCTCCATAGTTTTAGCGAGGGAGTGGGCGGGGGGATTTGGAAGCTATTTTCTATTTAATAAAACAGATAAGCTTGGCCAGGTTCAAGATCCTGAGAACCAAAGATATCCCTGAAATTGAAGTGATTCCTCTGAATATTCCAAGGGAAAAAGGTCCCTTGGGTGCTTCGGGTACAGGGGAATACCCAGATGTCCCAATGGCACCGGCAATGGCCAATGCGATCAATCATGCCTGTGGCATCCGGGTCAGGAGTCTGCCGGTCATACCCGGAAAGATCAGACAATCTACTTAAAAGAAGGTCGCATCTAAAACGGAGCCCCACGGGCAAGCCCATGGTACCACTCCAAACGCCCCTTCGGGGCGAACATCCCGCATCAGAGGACCAATTCACCCACGGGTAAACCTGTGCCTGCACGCCGGAGTGCGTTACGGCACGCAGGCGTGGTCGTCTCGGTGCTGCCATAGATACAGACGAGGGCTATTTTGAAACCTGATTTAGAATGTGCTCCTTGTCTACTTAAATGGGTGTATGAGCGATCGGAAGTTCTGGTCAGCGAAAAGAAACGTTTTCAATTAATCAAACGCATCATGGCTGTTCTCTCAAGAGAATTTTCCCCCGGGGTGAATGTGGGTGACCTCAGTAATCATATCACCGATTCCATCCATGAGTTCCTATTACAGTCTTCAAAGTATTATGGAGAACATAAACTCAAAAGCAATAAACTTGCAAAAGAGTTATTATCCACTTCGAGAGATTTTATAGAGAAGGGTGAAACACCGGAGAAGAAGTTCATAAGAGCTTGTTGTCTTGCGTCTGCGAGTAATGTGGCTCCTATTGGTAAACCGTCTGAAGCTTACAAATTCCAGGAGGCTACGGATATCTTGGAAGGGAAAGGCCTTCTGCCGAGGGTAGTGGGTGATGTCTTTGAAGTTGCACGCCGTGCCACCCATGTCCTCTATCTTGCAGACAATGCTGGCGAGATAGGGTTCGATTCTCTTTTAATCGCCAAGATTAAGGAAATGGGCTCAAAGATCACCCTGATTGTGAAAGAAGGTCCTTTTTTCGAAGACACTACTTTAAGAGATGCTTCCTTCTTTGGTTTGGACAAATTAGTTGATGAGATATCAACGACCAATGGCTTCTTTGTCCCGAGTAAGTCTAAACCCTCACAGAGGAAAGCTTTTAAGAAGAGTGATCTCCTGATATCAAAAGGTACAGGAAATTATGAGGCCCTAAAAGGGGAGGTGAATGCGAAAAATGTGATCTATATGCTGAAGGTGAAATGCAAACCGATTGCTACGGATATAGGGATAGACAAAGGAAATTTTGTAGTGAAGCTTGACCAGTGATGACAGGAATCGATATTTTTTCCATGGCCATGAGAAGATGAAATGCATTTTCTTTAATGAGTTATCTTTCTACTCCAGACAAAGCGACCCATAACGTTCTCTTGATAGAAGGGAGTCATGAAATGACCGAGCGAAAGGAGGGGGAGGCCTATGTCTGAATGATTCTGTATAGGTAACACGGATGGTGGGAAATTGAGAAGTATCAACAAAAAAACCAGTTAGGAGGTGGAAAATGAAAGTCTATGATGTCGTTCCGGGGCTTGAATTTAATGAGGAGTATGACCTACAACAATCGCCGGCCTGGTTTCTCGATGCCACCCATTCTGTTCCCCCATGGACCCCGATGTTCGGGTGGTTCTGGGTAAACTTCTGCCGGCACGGAATGCAGTACGGCGCTGAAACCCTCTCCCTTCCCACCGTAAAAGGATGGGACTGGCGCTTCAAGGATGGCGGTGGCTATCTGTGCCTTCTCCTCGTCGATTCTGACAAGGAGAAAGAGGAGAGGCAGAAGAAGTTCAGGGAAGCCATCCGGCCCTTCGTCGATAACTACGATGGGCTCTGGGGTGGATACGTCAAGGAGATGTTGAAAAGATATGACCAGGTGAAAGCCTTGAATCTTGACACAGCCACGAATATCCAGCTACTGGAGAACTTCGAGGAAGTGGTCGATACCTGCCGGAGGATGTGGGAGATCCATATGCATATGATGTACGGAACCTACACTCCTTACGTTCTCTTCGAGCAACTCTGCAAACAGATGCTCAACATCGATGATACCCATCCCACTTTTCAGAAGATGGTGAGCGGCTTTGATAATGAAAGCTTCCGCGTAGACCGGAGGCTCTGGGAGTTTTCTAAAAAAGCAAGAGAGATGGGGCTTCAAGGCCTTTTTATGGAGACCCCGGCAAAGCAAATCAAGGCAAAACTCGAAACGAGCGACAAGGGGAAGACCTTCTTGAAGGAATTCGATCAATTTCTCGATAAAGAGGCGGGCTGGCGGATGGAGCGAATGGCTGAGATCAACGTACCCACCTGGCAGGAAGATCCCACGCCGGGCTTCGAAACGATAAAGCTTTACCTGAAAAAAGGCGGGGATTTCGACCTGGACGAAGATCGGAAGAAAGCCGAGAGGGAGAGGAAGCAGGCTGAGAAGGAGGTTTTGGCGAAGGTTACGCCGGAGCAAAAGGGTTGGTTCTCCATGCTGCTCAAGGTGGCTCAGAACTGCAGCCGGTTCAGCGAAGAACATAACCACTACCTTGATCTTTACACGCATGCTTTGATCAGAAGGTCCTGCATGGGACTGGGGAAGCGATGGGCCAAAGCGGGTACCATTAATCAGCCTGAAGATATCTTCTTCCTCATCCCTGATGAGGTTCGAAAGGCTGGAATAAATCCTGACAAATTTAATCTAAAGCCTCTGGTGGAACGCCGTAAGAAAGAATGGCAGGAATGGGCCCAGCGGGGCAATCCACCTGCCATTATGAAAGAAGGATTCACCTTGGATCAAGCCATGGGAGGTCTGGTTCAGTCAATGGATCCGATTGCCCTCAAGGTGGTCGTGGGCAGTATGCCGGTTGTAAGGACCGAGCTTAAGGCGGACCTATACGGAACATGTGGATCTCCAGGGGTAGCCGAAGGGATCGCAAGAGTGATCTCCAGGGATGAAGATCTACCTCAAATTCAGAAGGGAGATATCCTCGTGTCGGCAAGCACCTCTCCTGCATGGACACCGGTCTTCAGTTTGATCAATGGGGTGGTAGTGGACAGGGGCGCCAGCCTTTCCCATGCCGCCATCGTAGGCCGTGAGTACGGAATCCCTGTGGTCATGAACGTCTTTGAGGGAACGACCAAGATCAAATCAGGCCAGAAGATTCGTGTGGATGCAAACATGGGAGCTGTCTATATCTTAGGCAAATAGAAATTGGATGATGCCCTGCACCATGCTGGGTGCAGGGCGTTACCACGAGGGCAAACCGATGGGTGAAAAATGGACTTACTGGTTCGGGGAGTTGGGTAAAGAGGCGAACGATTCTGTTGGGAAAAAATGTGCAAATCTGGGAGAGCTGACCAAGATCGGCCTGCGCGTTCCTCCTGGTTTTGCCATTTCGGTGGACGGCTATAGGATGTTCATGAAGGAGACAGGGGCCGGTGAAGAGATCAAAGAATATGTGAGGAGGGAATTTGGGGATACAAAGGATGTGGCCCAGGAGTTGGAAGCGAGCAGGGTGATCAGAGGCATCATCGAACGAAAAGAGATGCCGTCGAAGATGAAAGAGGAGCTAATCGCTCATTATAAAAAGCTGTGTGAGGATTGTCGATTGGCTGATCTCTCCGTTGCTGTCCGGTCAAGTGGAGCGGTAAGCATGCCCGGGCAAATGGAAACCTATCTCAACGTGAAGGGTGCCGAGGAAATGGTCAAAAAGATCATTCAGGTATGGGGAAGCGCTTTTACCGCTCGAGCCATCTCCTTCCGCTTCCAGCAGGGACTTCCTATTGATTGGGCCCCTATTGGCGTTGCCGTTTTAAAGATGGTGAACGCCAAGTGTGCAGGCGTGGTCTTAACGGTCATCCCCACGACAGGAGATACGTCCAAGATCATCATCGAGGGAAACTGGGGGTTAGGGGAGAGCGTGGTGAGTGGAGAGGTAAACCCCGATAGCTATATCGTGGATAAAGAAACCCTGGACATAGAGAGAACGGTGGCCGAGAAGACAAAGATGGTGGTCTACAGCGATAAGGGAACGGCTTCGGTTGACATCCCGGAAGAGAAGAAGAGGCTTTCTATTCTCGTTGATGAAGAGGTACGGGAGATTGCAAGGATATGCAAGCAGGTCGAGGAACATTATGGGGTCCCTCAGGATATCGAGTGGGTCATCGATCTCGATCTTCCGTTTCCGGAGAACCTCTTCTTTGTCCAGGCGAGACCTGCCAAGTCTGTAAAGAAGAAGGGGAACGATGCCGATTATATCATCGATCTCATGACCCGGTTATTCAAATAGCTCTTGTTTTAGGCTGCGAAGTATGCTCTTAGCGACCTTTAAGGTAAGGAGGATAAAAGATGTACGTCCGAATGACTTTTTTCAAATTAAAGCCAGGGAAGATGCCGGAGCTCCGTGAACTTTACAACAAAGAGGTGATCTCTGCCCACAAAAACCACAAAGGGATCCGCTTTGTCCACCTCCTTGAGTCTCTCGACAATAAGGATGACGGGATTTCTCTCACGGCGTGGGATACAAAGGCAAATTTGGAGTCCTATGAGAGGAGTGGAGATTACGAAAAGTTAGTCGCCAAGTTCAAGAATATGTATGCCGGGGAGCCGGTGCTGAAATCGTATGAGGTGACTGCCAGCTCAGAACCCATCATTCTTCGTCTATTTTAATCTTCAGGGAGGAGAAGATGATCTTTTTGTTTAATCAACACTGGGACATCATCCCAGGGAAAGAAGAAGAATATACACAATTTGCCATCAATCATTATATCCCGACCATGAAAAAAATTAGCATCAATCCAGTGGGAGGATTTCATGTGGTGGTCGGAGAAGGTCCCAGGGTCATCTCAGTGGGGACAGTGGATTCGTTGCAAAAACTCCAAAAGGCCATGGAAACAGAAGAGTATGAGAAGGTAACCGCTCAGGTCCAGTGTTATGTCTTAAACTATTGTAGCAGAATTCTTAAACCCACTGGCAGAGTGAAAACAGATAACTATACGATTCAATTGAGGGTGTGGAAATTTAACCAATATTTTAATATCATCCCCGGGAAAGAGAAGGAATATACAAAGTTTATCACGAAGGATTATCTTCCGACCATGGAAAAACTGGGTATAAAGATAACAGGGGGATGGCAGGTCGTAATAGGACCTGGTCCTTATATCGTTGCAGAAGGAACCGCGAGAAGTATTGTCGATATTGCCAAGGCTCTTGAAAGTGATGAATACAAACGAATTACAAAGATATTGATATCCAAATATGTAACCGACTATAGCAACCGCATCCTCGCTCCAACCGGCCGTATAGAACTTCCTTATCTTCTGGAAAAAATGATGAAGGGGTTCTAAAGTTCGGAGTTGAAAATTTAAAGCTGGAAGGATGAAACCGATTTACCAGAAAATTTTTGAGTGTGCTAAACCCTTCCTCCGTACTCGAAAAAACCTCATCCACACTAAGATTGCACTCCGGTATGCCCTAAAACTTTTAAAATCGGAAAAAGGGGAAGAAGAGGTTGTCATTCCTGCCATCCTTCTCCATGATGTGGGGTGGAAGACTCTTCCAGAACCCCTGCAGCTCACGGCTTTTGGCCCAAACCCATCCAATCCTAAATTAACAAGGTTGCACGAACGAGAGGGAGCAAGAATAGCCAAGAGCATCTTAGAGAAATTGTACTATCCCTCCCCAAAAAAAGAGGAGATCTGTCAAATCATTAAAGGACACGATTCAAGGAAGAGACCGATTTCCTGGAATGACCGGGTTGTTAAGGACGCCGATAAATTATGGCGATATTCTCAAAAAGGAATGGCCATTGATCTGGATCGGTTCCATATTCTACGCCGGGATTATCTTATTTTTCTCGAAGCAAGCATTGAGCAATGGTTTCTCACACCGACGGGAATGGGGTTAGCTAAGAAAGAAATCTTACTAAGAAAAAAAGATAAGCCATAGCCGGGAATAGATATCCAGCGGCTTCAAGGTTTCGGATGGAGAGCAACCAAATGGGGAAACATCGCTTTTTGTGATGTTCAAGTCCCAGCAGGAAATCTGATTGGGGAAAAGAACAGCGCCTTATCCATGCTGAAGACCACCGTACTGGAACAAAGGGCTCTTTCGGGTCTGATCGCTTTGGGGACGGCCAGGCAGGCTTTAGGAGAAGCTGTGGAATATGCCAAGATAAGAGAGGTGTTCGGAAAGCCATTGGGCAAATTCGAAGGAGTACAATTTAAATTAGTGGAGGATTTCACCTCCCTTGAAGCAGCAAGGCTGACCTGCTATCAGGCTCTCCACTTGATCCAGAAAAATGCTGTGGAAGCCTCCATCTGGGCAGCGATGGCGAATTTGATCGGAGGGGAAACCGCCTATAAAGTGGTGAACGATGCGATGGATGTTTACGGAGGCCTAGGATATTCAAGAGAGCTTCCTTTAGAGCGTTACTTAAGAGATGTAAAGGCCATACAAATTGCCAGTGCCACCCTAAAAATGGAAATAGGCCAAGGAATTTTCGGCAAAGAATTTCTTCCATATACATAGTCCGGCAGGGGAAGGGAAAGAGGGAGAAAATGAAGACATTTTCAAATCGAAAGGATCTGTATTGGAATCCGATTGTGGAGACTCTTCCACTGGAGAAACTGAGAGATCTTCAACTCAAAAAATTTAAAAAGATTGTAGAGTGGGCCCACAAAAAATCAAAATTCCATCGAAAGCTTTATCAAGACGCGGGATTTAAACCTGAGGATATCAAATCCTATGAGGATATCGCAAAGGTCCCCAAAGTGGAGAAGGCGATGATGAGAGATATTCAGAGGAAGGATCCCTTTCCCTATGGGGATGCCCTCTGCGTCCCTTTGGAAGAGGTCACCGAGTTCCGACAGACCAGCGGAACAACGGGCACACCGGTTTATCAACCCGATACCTGGCAGGACTGGGAATGGTGGTCTGAATCCTGGGCTTATATTCTCTATGGACAAGGTTATCGGAAAACGGACCGAGTATTCCTTCCCTTCGGATATAATATCTTTGTCGCCTTCTGGGCAGGCCATTATGCGGCTGAAAAAATTGGTTGTGAAGTTGTTCCGGGTGGAGTCCTGGACACAGAAGCTCGAATCTTAAAGATCCAGGAGCTTCGGGCCACTGCCATGATGGCAACTCCAACTTACGTATTGGGGATGGCCGATACCGCCAAGAAGAAGCTGAGCATTGATCCAGCCCGGGATCTCACCATTAGAAAGATCACTTGTGCAGGCGAGCCGGGCGCAAGCATCCCCTCTACAAAGCAGAGGATGGAAGAGGCCTGGGGGGCGAAGGTCTATGACCATGTGGGGGCTACTGAGATCGGGGCGTGGGGGTTTGAATGTACGGCCCAACCAGGGGGCCTTCATGTCAACGAGGCCCTGTTTCTCACCCAGTTAGAGGATATTGAAACAGGAGAGATCATCGAAGTACCGGGCCGGAGGGGAAAGATCGTCATTACTGCCCTTGACCGGATGGCTCAGCCCTGCATCAGGTTTGACTCCAAGGATGTAGCAGAATGGTCAAAAGAACCCTGTCCTTGTGGAAGGACATTCCGTATCATTCAGGGAGGGGTTGTTGGAAGGGCGGATGATATTACCAAAATCAAAGGTGTTTTGCTGGCCCCACCAGCGATTGAAGAAGTAGTTCGTTCTATCAAAGGGCTTAGCGATGAATTTGAGGTGGTGGTTACGAAGAAAGGAGATCTCGACGACATTACACTCAAGATCGAAATTTTACCGGAAGAAGAAAAGAATCGTGAGCCCATCCTTGCACGGCTGAAAGATCAACTTCGACTGAAAACAAATCTGGGTTACAATATCGAAGTTCATCCGTACAATTCCTTGCCTCGTTACGAGGTCAAAGCCAAACGATTCAAAGACCTGAGAAAAAAATACGAATAGAACGGATGACAACGGATATGGCAAATAAACCGAATTGGGTGAAGTCGTTAGCATTCGGGTAATTCGTAAAAGGAGGCTGTAATTGAACCAAAGAGAGATAAAAAAGATGGATACACGAATTAAGGCTATCAAAAAAGCATCTCAGGAATTAAAACACCTCTCGGGTGGGATTCAGGCGGTGAACCGGAATGCAGAACGAATCCTCGCCTCCGTAAAGATGCTGGAGATCAACATCACTGATATTTTAGACCTTAGATTTTAGGTTTATGATGTTGGATCTGAAATCTTACATCGGAAACCCGAAATATTACCATCAAAGCTTCATCCCTTTGGGGACCACCACAATTCCCGAGGCGGTCACCGTGAACCGCTTTGCGTCTTCATCCAAATGATAGCCGATCTCCGTCCCCGGAGGAATCTGTACCTCTTTGTCGATGATCGTCCTCTTGATCCTCGCGTTCCTTCCCACATCCACCCTCTCCAGGAGAATGGAATCCTCGACCTCTGCAAAACTGTGGATCGTCACCCTGGGCGAGAGGATGGATCGTTTGACATTTCCGCCGCTGATGATGCAGCCGTTCGAAATGATCGAGTTAAGAGCTGCCCCCACTCTTCCCTCCTCAATCCACACGGTTTTTGCCGGCGGACAAGGGAGCTGGTAGGTCAGAATAGGCCACTGAGGATCATAGAGATTGAGCTGCGGGGTGACGGAGATCAAATCCATGTTCGCTTCGTAGTAGGCGTCGATCGTCCCCACATCTCTCCAATACCCTGTATCCTCGCAATCTCCCTGTCTGAAGTCAAAGGCGAAGACTTGATCCTTTCCGATCATCACGGGAATGATGTCCTTACCGAAGTCATGGCTCGAATCGGATCGAGCATCCTCGATCAATCGTCTGACCAGCAACTCGGTATTGAAGACATAAATTCCCATGGAGGCCAGGATCCCCTCGGAGTCTCCGCGAATCGTTCTGGGCTCTTCGGGCTTCTCCTGAAATCCAATCATCCGCCAATCCCCGTCCACCTCGACCACACCAAATTCTCTGGAAAGGTTTCGATCCATCCGGATAGCCGCCACCGTCAGATCCGCCCCTCTCTCCAGGTGGAAGGCGATCATCTTACGATAATCCATTTTATAGATATGATCGCCCGAGAGGATGAGCACGAGGTCGGGTCTTTCCTCTTGCAGCGTGTAGATGTTTTGAAAGATCGCATCGGCTGTCCCCTGATACCAGTGCTCATCAATTCTCTGCTGCGCAGGGACCGCTTCGATGAACTCTCCCAGGGGGGCTGAAAGGATGTTCCACCCTAATTGGATGTGGCGATTGAGGGAGATTGATTTATACTGGGTTAGGGCATAAATGCGGCGGATGTCGGAATTAAGGCAGTTCGACAGGGTGAAGTCGATGATCCGATAAATGGCGCCGAAAGGAACAGAGGGCTTGGCACGATCCCGGGTGAGGGGATAGAGCCTTTCCCCCCGGCCTCCTGCCAGAATCATGGCCAAGATTTTTTTCAACGGGCCTTACCTTTCCCTAAGAGTTCTCCGATCTTCTTTTTTAATTCCGTGAGGTCAGCGGACTTCGTCACGTAGGCATCGGCTGCCCAACTCATAAAATCCTCTTGATACCTCGAATAAGAGGTGTTGAGGATGACGGGGACCTTCCTCTCCTTGCCGACAATCCGGCCCAGGGCCTCCATGCCATCCATCACAGGCATGACAATGTCGAGAATGACCAGATCGGGTCTCCCTGTCTCCAACTGTTGAATGGCTTCTCTTCCGTTGCCGGCTGTAAGAACCTCATATCCCTCCGCCTCGAGTTCCTCTTTGTAAAGAAGCCTCAAACCTTCCTCGTCCTCAACGACCAAAATCTTTTTCTTCATAAGAATATTATTGTTAACCTTCTTTTAAAAAACCCTTTTCTGGGCAACACTTACTTTTTACATTTTAAACCCTAAACTCCGGACCCTCAACTCGAAACGTTATTCATCTCCTCTCCACCTTTTTCCTCTGTTCGATGGCCAGCTTGCATTCCGCACAGATGAACCGGGGGAGGGTGTGGGGATAGGTGATCTGTTCCTCTCCAAACCCCCAATCGATGATATCCTTCACCAACAACTCCTCCTTAAAGGCATGCCCCGCGCAGAGTCCCATCCCACAGACGATACAGATGGCCACGGCATCTTTATCGACTCCCTGTTTTGCACAGACATAACACTTCATGACTCTTCCTCCTATTCGATGTGAATTAATCCATAATCACTTTTTACCACGGAAACGACCGGAAATCAAAAAAGTGAATATCCCTTTGGCAGGACAGGATAGGAATAGAATATGAATTTCAGTCCAACGATAATTTGCTTCTATTTGACCAAAGTAAATATTTGAATCCGGCTATTGCCGCGGTCCGCGATAAAAACCTCTCCCTTCTCACTAACGCAAATCTGCGACGGAAAGTAAAGAAGGCCTTCGTTCCAACCCTTGGACAACTGCCTCCCCATAAACGCGCCGTCCGCCCCGAGAATGACAATCCCTCCGCCATCTTGGTCGACAATATAAATGATGCCCCTGCTCTCTGTCACGGAGGTGGGAAAACTCAGGTATTCCCTAAGACTCTTGGTCAGCGGAGAAAAGCTGTTCGACTCTTTTGTCGCCGAAAAGACCATGGCCTTGACACAGTCAATCAGCAGAACGGTCCCTTTGGAATCAACCGACAGGTCGGAGATGAAGCCATAGTCTTTTGGGAACGGAATCTGTCTCTGGTATTTGCCATCGGGGTCAAGGACCAGCACGCGGGCCGTAAAGATGTCAAGGATGTAGATATTGTCGCTCCGGTCTATCCTGAAGCTTTTCGGAACGAAAGCGGATGGGGAAGGGACGCCCACGGGATCCACATAACTCTTGAACACGCCTTCAGGGGTCAGTCGCACGATATGGCGTTTTTTGCCGTCCAAGGCAAAAATCTCCCCTTTGGAATTGACCTGGACCCGGATAGGGCTCGATAATTGAGGCATGTGGATGTCGCTCCCCCCTCTCAGGATTTTGTCCTGGAAGGTATATCGAACAAGGCGATCGTTTCCGGTATCTCCCACCACCAGAAGCGATTTTTCATTGCAGGCCACCCCTTCCGGTTGCTTCAGGCCGCCTCCCTTCTCATCGAAATAGACCGATTGAAGATAGTTGAACTTCACTGTCTCAGCGCTGAAAGATGTTAGCGGGAAGGCCAACAGCGCGACGATGAAGACCTTCAGAAAGAAACTGAGCTTATGATCACCTTTTCGATTCTTCATGACCGATACCTGCGCGAAACGCATTTCAACGCGCTTCATCATCTCCGATATTGTTTATGACACTGATTACACAGATCCGTGACCGTCGGGAAGGGGATCAGATATCGGTATCCGGACCCGTGAGAGATATGACAACTCAGACACTGCGTCGTCACATTCTTGTTTCGCGGATCGATCACCTTCTCCCCCATCGGGTGATTTGTGTGCTTCGACCAATCGTGACAGCTCTCGCAAAGCTTGATGACGGAAGGCTGCTTCAAAAGGAAATCGCTGTCCGACGCATGTGAGGAATGGCAGGCATCGCAACCTCCTTGCTGGATCGGAGAATGTGTCAGGATGCCCTTGACCACCCTCCCCTTCGCGGCGGCGTTTTCCTGTTTCTCCTTTTCGGCAAGTTTTTTCTGCGACTCCAGCGTGTCGATGTGACACTTTCCGCACAGGCTATTCATATCGCCCCTCAGAAGATTTTTCTGCGGCGAGGCATGGGGCTTGTGGCAGTTTAAACACCCCTTCTGATCGACCAGAGGCCAGTGGATACGGTTCTTACTGAAAACGTCATTCATCATGCGGCTGTGGCACCCCCGGCATAATTCAAACCCCGTCCTCTTCGTTTTTAGCGCATCCGGAGACGTAGGGGCTTCGTGGCATTGGGTGCATACTTTATTCGCCACCGGGGGATGGACGTTATCAAAAAGTATCCCTGCCCGGTTGGAGCCATGGGCGTCATGGCAGGATGAACAGTTCGACTTGGCCACAGGATAGTTCATGTGTTGCTTCGAAAAGCTGGGCTGGTCTGTCCGGTGGCAGCTCACGCAGAGGGAGACCAATTCGTTTTTCAGAAGATACCTTTCCTTGGCAGAACCATGGGGATCGTGACAGCTGACGCACCCCTTGTCCACCGGAGCATGCTTAAACCTTGCTTTCGCCACGGCATCGCCGATACTTTTATGGCAATCAAGACAGAGCTCGTTTCCCGGTTTCAGCAGAACAAACTTATACTTTGAGGCATGGGGATCGTGACATTTTACGCAATTGCCCTCCATCACCACAGGATGGACGCTTTTTGGGTTTTGGGGCACGATCCCTTCATGGCACTTGACGCAGATTTTGTTCGGGTTTTCGGCCAGCAGCTTCCCGTGGGAAGAGGTATGAGGATTATGACATCCTGTGCAATCTCCTGTTTTCACCGGGGTATGCACAAATGGATTTTTCAGTTTTTCCTTAAACGTATCATGGCAGTTCAAGCACAGCTGTCCCTGTGCGCCGGGCTTGAGTTTGAATTTATTCTGACCATAAGAATGTGAAAATGTCAAAAGAGACATGACCAAAATTGCTAAGAAAAGCCACTTCAACCTTAATTTCATGGATAGTCCCTTCACTTTACTCTTTGCGCTATGCGCTATGCTCTATGCCCTCTGCGTTTTTATTTAGTAACGATGTGGCAGTCCTCACACGACCTCCCGGCAAACGGGGGATGGACGACCCCTTTGAAGAACATCGGGTCTTGTGAAACATGGGGGTCGTGGCAGGTTCTACAGTCCATCACCCCCGGATCGATATTGAGGTGATCCTTGGCAAAAGAGGCCCCTTTCAGGTCGTGGCACCCCCCGCACAGCGGCTGAATCGCTTGGTTGATCAGAGCGAGCTCCGCTGAGAAATGGGGCTTATGGCATCTTTCGCAATCGGCGGCGGCTGGTTGATGAACCTTTTCCTTCTCCATCTTTGTCTTCAGGTCCTTATGACAGGTGAGGCAGAGGTCCGGACTCTTCGCCAAAAGGAGATTGCCCAGCTTTGCCTTGTGCGGGCTGTGGCACTTCGTACATTCACCGGCCACGACCGGCGCATGTTTGCTTTTCCCGGACATCAATCCCTTATTCAGGTCTTCGTGGCAGGAAAAACAAAGAGGCCCCTGTTTGCTCACGATCACTCCCGCCACGTTCGTCGCATGGGCATCATGGCATGTGAGACACTCCCCGTCCGCAAAAGGGGCATGGTTCGTGCCACTCGTCTCCGCTTTCATGAGATCCCCGTGACACTGGGCGCACAACTTCGAGCCGCTGTATCTCAGCAGATTCTTCTCATCCGACCCATGGGAGCGATGGCAGGCATCACAGGTCCCGTCCAGGACGGGTTGATGCGTATAGGACTTTAAGAACTTCCCCTCGGCGCCGGTATGGCAGGTGTAACAAACCCTGTCCATCCTTCCCTTGATCAGATTCTTGATATTCGAGCCATGAGGATTGTGGCATGCGTCGCATTCCTGCTCGGCAAAAGGAGCATGAGGGAACTTAACTTTTTGAGCTTCTTTCGTCTTGGTATGGCAGCTGAAGCATAATTCGCCAGGCTTCAAATTGAGAAGATCTTTGTACTTGGCGGCATGAGGGGCATGGCAGGAAAGGCATCCTTCTTTACTGACCACCGGGGCATGATTGAACGCTACAGCCTCGCCTTCTCCCTTGTGGCAGTCAGAGCAGAGGGCGTTGACTGGCTTGAGAATCAGCTTCGGGTTCTCCGAGGCATGAGGTTGATGGCAGGAGACGCACTCTCCTCCCTTAAAGGGCCCATGTTCGATATTTCCACCCGCCTTTAACTTCGACGCGTCATGGCAGTTATAGCAGAGCTTGCTTCCCGTTTCAGTGGTCTCAAAGGGCTTCTCGGAAGAGGCGGGCTTATGACAGGCATCGCACTGCACGGAAGTGACAGGTTCATGAGCACTCGTCTTCAGAAGCTTTGCTTGCAACGAGGAATGGGGATTGTGACAAGTCGTGCATCGGGTTCTGTCCACGGGATAACCGCCGTGGGCCTTTTTGAAAGAAGCTTTGGTGCTATCATGGCAGTCGAGGCAAAGGGGCGTCTCGGCCTTGACAAGGAGGTCCTTTTGGTCGGAACTGTGTGCGAAGTGGCAGGTCGTGCAACCTTTCTGCCCCACTTGATGAACGACCTTCTTTTCAAAATCCCCTTTTTTGTGACATTGAAAACAGGCTGCGTTCCCTTCCGCCTTCAACAGGTGGTTGAACTGGGAAGCGTGCGGATTATGGCATTGAGTGCATTTCCCTCTCCTCAGGGCCGTATGCACATTCGGTTTGTTCATCCCGATCTTTTCTTTGCTGTGGCAGGAATAGCAGATTTCATTCCCTTCTTTTTTCAGGATCAATTTGGGTATGAGACCGTGCCGGAGATGGCAGTCCTCGCATTTCTTCTCTTTGACGGGGGCATGGACGTCTTTCATCCCCATATACTGCTCAGCAAATTTCTTATGGCAGTCGAGGCACCCCTTGCTTACAAACCCTCTTCCTCCCGCCGACGTCCCCCCCAGCGTCCTTTTCTGCGGCGTTTCGGCGCAGGCGTACAAAAGGATCATTCCTACGAAAAGAAGGATTCCCAGAATAATGGCTTTATGTCTTAAATCGAACCGTGCCATGTCCGCTCCATTTTATTGAAAGCAGAGGGCAGAGAGAATAGAGCACAGCATGATGAAAGCGCTTTGCCCTATGCCCTTCGCTCCATGCCTATGAGTTTTGTTTGAAGTAAATCTTCACCTCCGAGGCAGCCTTCAGTTTATCCGCGTAATTCTCCATCTCCTTTTTCACCTTCTCATCGAACAATCTCTTTGCGACCGCTTCTCTTGCCTCCTCATAGGGCTGCGGCTTTGAAGGGACAACCTGCTGGACAGCCAAAACGTAGAAATAGCCTTCCGGGCTTGCATACAACCTGAAATCACCGGCCTTGGCCCCGTGGACCGCTTTTTGCACTCCTTCCGGAAGGTCGGTTGTCATAATCGGTCTTTCCCCAAAATTCAAAATCCCTTTGGCATTCTTGTCCACCTGCCCATCGGCGTTGGCGGCAAGCCATTGAAACTCTGTCCCTTTTCTAAGCCTCCCCAACGCCGCCTCCGCATCCTCTCTTTTTGCAAACACAAGGCTGTTGATCCTGATCATCTCCGACATCGTATAATCCTTGATGTGCTTGCGGTAGTAGGCTTTCATCTCCTCTTCTTTCAGTTTGATGTCAGGGGCAATCACCTTATTTATAAACGCCCCGAAGAGCACTGAATTTTCATACTCCTTTACTTTGTTCTTATAGTCCTCCGTCTGATCGATGCCTAATCGGAGCGCCTCCTTTCTGAAGACCCTTCTGTAGATCAACTCGTCAAGGCCGGCAGCAACCTTTTTCGAATCCAGCTTCTTGCTCTCGATGGCCCTCTCGACACCGTGAAACAATTGCATTCTCAAGTGTTGCGTAAGGTCCGCGACCGTAATGGGCGCTTCGCCCGAGATTTCGGCCACCGCCCTTTTATCCTTCAGATACGCCTCAAATCCGGGAGCCTTTGATTCGTAATCAATGTGCTTAAGGACGTCCTGATTCACTCTCGCGTATTTTTTGATCAACGCCTGGCTATAATCTTTCAATGCCTCCACTTTCTTGCGCTTGAGGGCTTCCTCTTTCGCTTGCTTCATCGCTTCGGCACTTTCGGTATAACGAACATCTTCAAGCCTCACGATGACAAATTCCGATCCGGTGGGAATGACCGGACTGACAGACCCAACCTTCATTTTGGAGATGACGTCGGCAATTTGCGGACCGATCTCTCTGGCTTTTATCCACTCCCCCCGGTCGCTTCCCTTGGCTTTTCCCTCTGCCACGTATTGCTTCGACAGCTTTTCAAAATTCTTGCCTGCGTTGATCTCTTCAACCATCTTCTTTGCGGCATCTTCTTTCTTAAACAGCAAAGAGCTGATCTTCCACTCTTTGATAGAGTCTTTATAAAGCTTTTCAACCTCCTTCTCATCAACTTTTATGCCCTGGACCTGCCTCTCCATCAACCCCTCTCTCAGGGTTACGCTCGCGAAGGATTCCACCATCTTTCTGATCTCCGGCTGCTCGTTTAGCCCGATCCTTTTCGCTTCTTGCACAATCAGACTTACATTGATCAGGCGCCTGAGCACCTCCGATCTACTTGCCCCCGGCGCTCGTGCCACGTCCCGATCCAGCTCTTCCAGCGTAATGGGATCGCCATTCACGGTGGCTGCTGTCTTCTTGCCTTTGATGACGGGCAAATCTTTGCCGGAAGCGATTCCAACCATTGCAGCAGACAAACCGATTATCAAAAACATCCTCAATGCCCGGGAATAATGTCTCATTTCACTGCTTACCTTTCTCGATCATCTTATTTTCCCCGCCCTGTTCCCCGGCCTCTTCGGCCCTTTTCCCCTGCGCCAGCATCATTTTTCCGACCCATCGGGTCATTTGCGATGCCATGGCATAAGCGGTATTCACTCTTCCCCGGTCGAAAAAGAAAACACCGTCATCTCCTTCATTATGGCTGACCGAACTCCAGACGACGCTTCGGCTCTTCCGGTCGATCAGCTGGGTAAAAAAATCCACTTTCGCCTTCCCGAAGGAGCCTGTATAATCTTCGTATTGGACGACGTTTGCTGTCAGGATCAGGTCGGCATTCAAGAGGGTAAAAAGGGCGCCCGCGTCGGAGAGAGAGATGCCCTCCGGGATGATGATCCTTAAGGCCAGGAGCTGCTGTCTGACCACCCCCGGCTCAATGACATCAAACTGATCGGATTTTTTCAGACTTCTAATGAATTGAAGCTCCAGGATCTCCGCCGCATTCCTTCTTCCGCTGAAGTTGAGAAAAGGGGCGACCGCCACGGAGTACCTGGCGTTCGAAACCAGGACGTCGGAACGATAGAACGTTTCCGGTTTGAATTTTCTTTTCACGCTCTGGACATTTTCCCCTGCCGGCTTCCTGTTCAGATACCTTCCGAGTGATCCTTCAACCCTCCCAACCGCTTTTTCCAGAAGGGCCATGGGATCTTCAATCAGACCCAGTCCCAGGATTCCCGGAGAGTCATCCCCGGCTAACCCCGCTCCGTCCATCCACAAAATGACCGGGTTCTCTCCCGTCGAAACCAGTCTGCAGGTCAAAGCGATCTTGGGGGGATTCACTTCGCTGTAAAGCTCAAGGGACGTGATCAGAACGCTTCCCACCCCCGTCTCAGTCTTGAACGCCTGGGCCACGGCTTTGTTTATCCCGCCCGTATAACGGAGGCGGTTCCGTAACATGAACTTCTCAAGGCTCTCGTCATCGAGGATTTGAAACCCCTGTGCCTTCAATCGCCTGATCAAAAGGGCCCGGATGTCCTTGACGGGCGCCTTGGTTCCGCTCAAATTCTCGACGGGAAGGACAGCAATGGAAAATCCTTGCTCAGGAGGACCAGCATTACTGCCCGCGCCCTCTGCCGCCCAAAAGACCGCTGAAAGGAGGATGCACACTGAGAAGATGGCTGCGCTGACCCGGCCGATCTTTCCGTTAATCGAAGAGACTGAAGAGCGATTGTCCATTTTGTGCGTTCGACGTATCCCCGGTATGAATCATTATTTATTTAAAAAGCTTGTTGATGAGATCCCGTACCGCGTCCTGCGTAATTTTATCCATGGGCTGGCCTCCCCCTCCGAAAAGGCGGTCCCATATGTTAATCCCGCCCTTCGTCGTGGAAGCCGACCACACGATCTTGCCCGTCTGAGCCTCCATCATCTGAAGGCTGACGGAGATGATATTTGCGGAAGTCGTGCCCGACCGGACCTCGCCGTACTCTTTAAGAACGCCGGTGATCACGGCCTGCACCTTGATAATACTCGCCAGCTTGATCACTTCTTCCGGAGAAGGGGTTGCAGGGGTTACAACTTCCGCTCTTGCCGCCCCTCTCGCAACCTCTCCCACGGGGACCACATAAACTGCGCCGGTCGCTAACAGGTCGTTGATAAAAACATCCCTCACCCTTTCGGCTGCGATATTGTCTCTCGCGAGGCTCAAAAAAGGCATCACCGCGACACTGCGGATAGCCCCGAAATCCATGTTCGGGTCGCGGTAAACCTCTCTGGTACCGGCACACGCCGTAAAAAAAACGAAAGCAAGACAAAATAACGCCATCCTCAAGATTGAAATTCTCCCCATTGTCTGGTCCCCCCGAACCGAACCGGATCGGCTGCCGGGAAATGCCGATTCTTGTCAGAAAATCCTTTTTATTTATAAGACGTTCTCCCCCTCCCTTGTCAATACCATTTTTCAATACTCACAAGAATATTTTCGCCTGGAGGCTGATGATGCTTTCATCCACTTTTTGACCCGGGGAGGTATTGAGATTTCTCTGATAAGAAAGGTCCAGGTACGAGCGCTTTGTGATATTCCATCTCACGCCCGGATTGATAATCCTCTCCTTGATACCCCCGGTAGTCAAGTTCTCATTATAAAAAAATCGAAACTGGAGGGCCCCGTCAGGAAAAGGCGACCAGTTAAATCCGTAGTTTTGCGTCACCAATGTCTTCCCCTCCGTCGTCGTGGACAGGTCGATCGTGGCGACGGCGAAGAGCGTCGTAAAGGGACGGTATGAAACGATAAACTCCCCCGTCTGCATGTTGCCCGAACCGCTTGAGTTGGTTCCTCCCGATTGGCTGATAATTGAATATTTGTAGTCGAGGGTCAGGTTCAGCGTGGGATGAGGGATAATTGAGGCCAGAATCTCAAAATCCGTTTGATTTGTCTTCAACCCTGACTGATCCCTCGTAAAATTCTGTCCTATATTGAGATTCACGTCGAAACCCTTATATAACTGGGCAATGTTGTACAATATGACCGAGTTGGTACTATCTCGCTTTCCTCCGATTGTCTCGTCCCTTCCGCTGAAGACAAGACGGTCTGTCAGCGTCTTCAAAGGAGTCGCCTCCAGCGCGGCATCGTAGACCCAAGCAGACCTGTGCTCCTTTTCCTCCTCTCCGGTCTCGTAGGCCACCCTTGCCCTTCCCGAGAGGACTTGGCTGAACCTGTAATCCCCGGAAAACCCGTTGGATAGAACGGACATGAGCTGGGCGCCGGGGTCTATTCTTGTGTAGTAAAAATCCAGATCATAAAAAAGCGTGGGGATATCCAGGATTCTCGTTCTCGAGTCCAAATAATAGTTGTTTGTCGTCCGGGTAGTGGTCAGGCTCCTTTTCCCCGGAGTGCCTCCAACCGGTTGCGTCAAAAAAGCCTGAAGCTCCGTGACAAATATATTTGGAAACGAGGAAGCCCCTAAAACCGACCCATTGAGGGGCGGGGTCACTATCTTTATGAATCTTGTGGTGACATTTGTGAAGTTGATGACAAAACGATTTTGGAAAGGCCCAAAGGTGATCGGAGGGAGGGCCAATGGAACAGCAGTCCAGTTCAAATTGTCGGAACTTGAAAAGACCTTGATGTTGGAAGTGAAGAAACTGACGATCGCAGAGGCTGAGGAGAGGTCTCGGTCGATCCACAGGAGGAGTTGATTCACCTCCGTCGGAAGGAAGAAATCGAGGCCCATGTTTCTCGCCGTGGTATCTCCTCCGAGAGGGGGAAGCCCGAGGTTGATGCCGGCGCTTGCGGCGAGATTGCCGTCGATCAGAGCGGGATTGGTGTTCAGCGTTAAGGGAGTCACCGTATTACTGTTGATCGAAAGCCCGGCCAAAGGAAAAAGCTGGATGCCGACGGTTCCCCCGGCGGCCGAGCTGGAGGTTTTTATCACCTCATAATTGACGTTATACGTTGAACTCACGGAGACACGCCTGTCGAAAAAAGAGTTCGAATAAGTCACCCAGGCGCTGTTAAGCAAGTCTTTGGTGTCTATTTGCCCCAGTTTATCATTCGTATCCGTATAGGTGCCCTGGTACCTGACATCCAGCCCGCCGTACTGATATCTCGAAAGAAGGGAAACGTAGTCCTTGGTCGTGTTTTGAATCGTACGACTGTCGTCATACGTGTTTGTTCTCTCCAGCTGAGCTTCTGTGGATGGAAATCCGTCAGGCCTCCATTTTAAAGTAATAAAATAGTCGTCATTGATCAGCGTGAAACGGGGTGTTTCCGTCACTTTCGTCGAATCTTCCTTTCTATTGTACCCGATACCGATTTCATAGAGAGGGTCCTTCAGGGTAAGATAGATATACGGTGTCCATCGGGTGAGTGTCGTGTTCGTCTTTTCCCCTTCACTGCTGAGTATCGATATATTCTTCTCAAACTGAGCGCCCGCATTCAAATTTAGCTTGGGAAAGATATCGGTGTTTACCGAAAGGGTCACCCGAGGGTCATAGGTGTTCGTGCTGAATTTAGTCGTCGTTCCTCCCTCTGTCGTTTTCGAGGAGAAAACAGTGTAATCGAATTCCAGCAATCCGCTGAAACCCTGGAAGATACCCTGCGCATTTGCCACGCACGGCAACAAAGAAAATAACAGCAGAGCGCAGAGCGCAAAGCGCAGAGCGTGTTTCATCCGAAAAACCTTTGGACCCATGATTTATCGGTCAAGCGTATCATCACCAGAGCTTCGCTGCCGAGCCAAGTTGGACTACTCCATTTTATTTCAATATTGTTCACTATGCGCTATGCATTTTTTTACCGTTCCCCCATCATCGTGACCCAATACGGGGCCTGCCCCACATCCATCTCCGCAAATACCCCTTTTCTGACCAATCTTGAGACCATCAGAGACTTCATATCAGGGTTCACCATATACAGATTGTTCTCATCGCCGTCAATCGTCATGTAGGTAATGCTTGCTCCTGCGTTGATGGAATCGACGACGGCGAATAAGAAGGGGTCATAAACTTCGACGGTCGTATCACGCCGCTTTCCCATATAGACCAGGTCCGTCTGGCGATCGACCTTGATCGAGACGATTCCGATCCTCACAGGATACCTCTTCAAAACAGAAAGGGCGGAAGGATCGATGGCCGTCAGATAGGCGGACCATTCCTGGATGATGTAAAGCATGTTACCCGCGCGATTGAATTGTCCTCTCAGGGGCGCCGGGTCCGTGGTAATGGCAGTGATGACAGCCTTGTTTGGAATGTCGATGACCGAGACGGAATTGGAAAAGGTGTTGAAAACAAAGGCCCTTATCCCGTTAGGATGTATCAAAATGGAATTCGGTTCCCTTCCTACGTCAATCCTGTTTAACTGTACAAGGGATCCGGCGTCGACGAAACTGACCGTGTTCGTACCCCGGTTGGCGACCAACAAGGTTTTTCCGTCCGGCGTCAGCGCCACTTCCTGGGGCCGGTCGCCCGTATTAAGCCTCAATCGGTTGATCGGCTCGCCCGATAAGACATCGATGAGTTCGATCGCGTCTTCTCCTGAGAGCGCCACATAGGCCCTTCCCTGCCTCTGGTCAAGGGCCATCCCCGCGGGCCCCCTTCCTGTCACGATGACGGAGAGGATCTTATTTACCTTCTTATCGAAGACCATGATATTATTTGAACCCGAATTCGTCACGTACCCCGTAAGACTGGGGATGGGCCTCGCGGGAATCCGCATGGAAAATGCAGGGCTAAAGCTAAAACCGCGCGTGACGGATTCTCTATATCTGAACGTGGCCGAGATGACGTAAGCTCGTCTCCTCACGACGGTGAACGGAAAATCATTCTGAGCAGGCGTTTCAGGCACAAGCAAGTTCGCCTCCCCTTCTTCGGTCATTAAAGTGGCTTTACTCACCTTGAACGAGAACCCGGTATAGGAGCCGGGAGGCAATCGCCCGGACGCAAGAAGCCTTTGCCTCTGAATGCTTGAGGCCTTAAGCTCATGGAGGGGACCGGTGAGAGGGAACTCTCTCCCGTCAGAACTGACCGCAAAGACCGCTTCGATGGTGAACCTGAGTCTTTCTGCTTCTTGAGGGAAAGGCTCCAAATAAAGGTAAACCTCCCCTTCTTCGTCAAGAGGAGGTAGAAACTTGGTGAGCGCGGCCTGACAGCCCAACAACGGTAAGAAGCAGATGAATAGAAAAGCTATAGTCTTTTTCAACGGGGCCTCCTTTCTGAGGGAAAGAGGAAAAGGCATAGCGATTGCGTCAGACTTATACTTCTATAAACTCTAAAACGGCTCCTGAAGTAAATGGGGTAAGGCCAGTATTTTCCAGGGAAAAATCATGTACCTGAAAATCGAGATCGATGCACTGAAAACAGTCCAGGAGTAAGGCTACGGCTATGAGGTCCGTTTCGTTTAGCGTCAGACGGTTACGTCAGGTTCTAAAGAGGAGGAATCTAACCGTTGGACGATACGAACATCGTTACCGTTCCCGATGGACGAAACCCCCATTCTCCGAGTAATTTAACCACCAAGCATCCCCGAATTCAACTAAAAAAAAGGGCTGGCATTCCTGCCAGCCCTCAGGGCATCTCGATTTGGTTCTGATTTACTGCTTACCCTATGCGCTATGCCATCTTAGGCTTTGCTATGCGCTATGCGATCTCTCTATGTTAATCCTGCGCGTGGCACTTGTTGCAGAGAACACGCTGATAGCCGCTTGCGCCAAACGCACTTGCCGGACGGCCATAATATGCAGCTTGCCATTCAGCAGAAGTACGACCTTGAGCAGCGGAAGCTGCTGCACCGTTGTCGGTGCCCGGGTATTCGGCATTTCCAGAACCATCTGCTATAGTGATAAACTCGTAATTCATACCCCACCGTAACATGGACTGGAATCCAGAAGCATGTCCTCTATGACATGACAGGCACATTACCTGGTCACCGCTATTAGGACCAGCAGTTGGTGCGCCTTGTTTAGCAAGAGGCTTGAGAACAGCATAGTCACCGCTGTTTGTTGCGAAGGGCACAAGCGAGAGGTATGAGCTGGCAGCTGTACCGGTCATGATACCCGAAGAGACGTAGCTTCCGTAATTATTAATGATGGTTGAGCTCATAGCTTGATCAATAGGGTGAACGTAATTGCCTGTGCTGTGAAAAGTAGCATGGCAAGCCCCACACCAATGACCCCAGGTTGTTGAACCACTGACAGTACCAACCCCATAAGCAACTCTCGTCGCGATAGCTGCGGCTTCTGCTATACCATAGCCAGGCGCACTCGCTAGCGGAACACCAGGATAAGAAATGGCTGTTGTTCCAGCATCCTGACTATAATTCAGGCCCGCCAATAGTCTGTAAGAGCCAACTGCTTGGGTCGCCGTGGGAACAGGACTGGTGTTAGAAGAACCAGAAGCTATAATCGGAGCACCTGACGTTGCGATGGTATAGGTGGTATCTCCGCCAATCCTTCTGTATTTTCCATGTGGATCATGGCAGCTGTTGCAAGCCAGTTTTGCCGAAGGAAATGTTCCACCGGGAGACTGTGTATAATTGCTGTCTACTGTCAAACCGAAATCGGCAGCAATCACATTGTGGCCATGATCTTGACCATTTTCAGTAACACTGCTTGGATGCCCTGCATAAGTGTAGGTCTTCTGCAGCCATGCGAAATCCCCGCCCACATTATAGTCTATGGGAGCTGCTCCGGCACCTGGAAATGGGTAAGTCATGACGTGGTAGCTACCCGTTGCCGCATTGGCATGGCAGTTCAAACAGGTTGAACTATAGTCTGTTCCTTGCAAAAGAGCTGTGCCACCTGTTTTCGGAGCATGCATAGAATGGCATCCGTCACAGTCCGCAACACCGCCTGAATGGAAGGCATAAGCCATCCCGCTTAAACCGATGGTTAACAAGGCCGCAGCCAGGATAACCAAACTTAATTTCAGTGCTTTCATTCCATCCTCCTAATTATTGTTTTGATTTTTTGTTTTCACTTATTACTTATTACTTCTTACTGCTTACTGCTAACTTTTATTTCTGTTTTCGATTGCCCTTTACCACCCCCTTTGCTATTGAATTAATGTCTAATCGCCTCCGCCCCCCTCACACTACATGGAACAGGAGGGATTTTCTTCACCCCAAACTCATCTTCAACAGGAGCCGAGGTAAAGTTCAAAAATGGAGCAACTCAGTTATACGTCACCTTAAAGACACTGATTCCCTTGTTCCCGGCCTGGGTGACGTAAACCCTGTCCTCCCTGTCAACGACAACGTCCTCGGGCGCGATCAGAAAGCCGGGTCTCCAGCCCCTTGAGCTAAACTGGTTTAGAAAATTGAAGTTTTTGTCGTAAACCATCACCGCGCATTTCAGCTTGTCAACGACGAAAATGTTTCCTCTCTCATCCGATGCAATACCCGCCACAATATTGAATTTCCCGGGTGTCGAACCGGATTTGCCAAAATAGGAGACTTTGCGGTCCGGAGTGATCTTGTATGCCCTGAAAAGAGGTGGAATCGTAAAAAGAAAATCTCCATCCTTATCGATACTGAAGGCATCCATCATCGCATCCTGCTTCTCCTTCTCTTCTAATTCGAGCATCGGAAGGATGTCATAGACCTCTTTGAAAACACCATCGCTATCCGTCACCACCACGACCATGGTCACCAAGCTCGCCAGATAAAGATTTCCTTCCCGGTAAACCATGCGATTCGGTAAAAACTTGGAATATTGGGGTGGAAGATTCTTGACTGCGATTATTGATTTTGGCTCTCCTCTGTAATTGCAGCGGGTAATCTCGTAACCGGTGTCGATCGTTTCTGACCATTTGTACGAAAGCAGCAGGATGTTCCCATCCTGATCGAGTGTGAGGTCAACGATCGTTCCGAGATCTAAGTCGTCGCCAAAACTGTAAACCTCCATGCCCGTCGCATTAAACACTCTGATAATGTTTTGATAGACGACATAAACCTCGTTTCTTTCCTGGTCGACGAAGATCCTGGGCCAGCTGAAGGAGATCGTTCCGGTGAAGCTGGAGAGGTTATAAAGGTAAGTCCCCTTCACGGGTTGCGCCTTTGCAGTTGCCGCCGGCAAGACCAAAAGGACAATCGCTATGATGATCAATAATTGTTTCTTCCTGTATCGCATGGGCATGGCTCTTTATAGAGCAACCCCCGTGCCAAGTCCCTTCAAGCTTAGGCAATGGACTTCCTTTGGCATTTCGACGAAAAAAGCTTTTAATTCAATGTATTACCGGAGGCAAAAAAAGGGCATAATTTTACCAGTTCTTGCTTTTTGTGAAAACCAATACTTATTAGCGAGATATCCCGCACCCCTGTGGATTCTCCCACAGTCTCAACTGTCCGGCATGGCGCATGGCGCATAGCGTCAAGGCAAATTCATTAAAAGATTTCAAAATAGGGGAAATCGTATAATCCAGATGAGAATTGAGGGTTCAAGAATCAAGGAATTGAGGGATTGAGGGATTGACGCAATGCGCTTTGCGCTCTACGCCATGCGGTTCCAGCGGTTACGACTCGAGGATGCCGAACTTCTGCATTCGGTACCGGAGGGCGTCTCGACTGATATCCAGCAGTTTCGCTGCCCTGGTTTGGTTGCCGTTCGTCATCTTAAGGGCTTGCTTCACCAGGGCCTCTTCTACCTTTTCCATCGAAATTCCTTCCGGTGGAATTCGGATTCCTTCGATGACCCCTCCCTGTTTCGAAGCCTGTCCAAGAATCTCGATCGGCAGATGCTCCATGAGGAGCGTATCTCCTTCGACAAGAATCATCGCCCTCTCGATCACGTTTTTCAACTCCCGTACATTCCCGGGCCAGTTATAATTTCCAAGGAAGTCCTCTACTCCTTTTGAAATTTTTTGGACATTCTTATGGAATTCCTCGTTGTATCTCTGCATGAAATATTTCGCCAATGGAAGGATGTCACTCGGTCTCTCACGAAGGGGCGGAATTCTAATGGAAGCGACATTGATCCTATAAAAAAGATCTTCTCTGAACTTGCCTTCCTCTTTCAGCTTTAGAAGGTCCTTATTGGTCGCTGTGACGATTCTCACATCCACCTGGATATCCTTTAGTCCACCGATTCTACGGAACGTCTTCTGCTCAACCAGTCTTAGAATTTTCCCTTGAAGGTTCAGGCTCATGTCCCCGATCTCGTCCAAAAACAGAGTCCCTCTATCCGCTACCTCAAGCAGGCCCTTCTTCACCTCCTTGGCATCGGTGAAGGCTCCTTTTTCGTGACCGCAAAGTTCATTCTCCAGCATCTGTTCCGGAAAGTTGGCACAATTGACGGTAATAAAGGGGGTATTCTGTCTTTTACTCCGCTCATGAATAAGGTGAGCGATCACCTCTTTCCCCGTTCCGCTCTCCCCTTGAATCAGTACCGTGGCAGTCTCGCTTTGCGCAATCTTCTCAGAAATCTGAAGAACCCTTCCCATCTCCTGGCTCACGGCGATCAAGTTATCGAAACTATACCAGCTTCTCTGTTCCCTCCTGAGATGCCTGACCTCCCTCTTAAGCTGCGAAGCTTCCAAGGCCTTCTGGATGGACAAGTAAACTTTACTAAAGTCGAAAGGCTTGCTGATGTAGTCAAAGGCCCCCAGCCTCATGGCTTTGACCACCTTATCTACCTCGTCGAAAGCCGTGATCATGATGGGAACGATCCCCTCGTCTATCTTCAACGCCTTTTCGAGGACTTCATAGCCGTCCATTCCCGGCAGTTTGATATCGAGAAGAGCTATATCCGGGGCTTCTTCCTTCACTTTTTCCAGAGCCTCTTCACCCGTCTCTGCCAGGAGCACTTCGTAGCCCTCCCTTTCCAGGTTTTGCTGAAGGGTCCACCGGATGAGATACTCATCGTCAACGACTAAGATTCTTGCCTCAGCCATCGTTTCACCGATAAAGACGCAAAGCGCATGGCGCATAGCGCCGAAGACTTTTATTCGTGTTCTCAATTCTTAACTGCCAAATTTTCAAGTTTTGGAATCTAGATGTTATCATCATCTCGAACTTGCGCTATGCGCTAAGCGCTCTGCGCTAGTTGACGGCCGGAAGGGTAATGATAAATTTTGTTCCCACATTGACTCGGCTCTGCACGTCTATTCTTCCCCCATGCTGCTCCACGATATTCTTGGTAATGGCTAACCCCAAACCCGTCCCGTCCGAACGGGTTGAGAAGAAGGGATTGAAAATCTTGTTCAAGTTCTCTCCCGGGATTCCAACTCCGGTATCCTCGAATATGATTTGGACCTCACGGACCTCTTTCCCATCGTCTTTCCTCTGGGGGAGGGCAACCGTCGACACGGTAAACGTCCCCCCCTTGGGCATTGCCTTCTGGGCGTTGAGAATGATATTCAGAAAAGCCTGCTCCATGGAACTGGGATCGATCATCGTCTTGGGAAGGGACGAAAATAATTTCTTTTCAATTCTGTAATCCGCTGGCATTCCTCGTTGCCTGACAAAGAAAGAGAGGACTTTATCGACCAATCCATTGATGTCCGTAGGCAAGTAATTTGCCGGGACGGGCTTGGCATAGTTCAAGAGGTCCCTCACCAGCCGTTCCAGTTTATAGATCTGTTTTTGAATCTCTTCAGTGACTTGTGTTCGGGGATCCTCTTTCGGAAATTTCTCTGCCAGGATTTGGACAGCCCCTTGAATGCCGGCCAACGGGTTCCTAATTTCATGGGCAATCCCGGAGGCCAATTCGCCGATCGAGGCCATTCGATCAGCCCTCTGGATCAGTTCCTGATGGTATTGTTCTGCCTCCTGTTTTGCCAAACCAAGTTTCTCGATCATGATGTTGAGATTCTCAGCCAGGCTCCCCATCTCGTCTCTGCCTTTCACGTTTACTCGTACGGTTAAATCACCCTTCGCCGCTTTTTTCATCGTTTCGGTCAGCTTCTTGATCGGAATATTGATGAATTTTAGAGAGAGGAGTCCCAACACGAAAGACAAGAACCCGATCGTAATGACGGCAAGGATAACCGAATGGATCTCAATCTTCCAAAGCATCGTATCCATTTCTTTCAAGGAATTGGCCACGGTCAGGACTCCAATGATCTTCCTTTCTTGGGCATGGCATTGAAAACACTCTGGCCGGTTCAAAATAGGGGTATTGAAATAGTAGACTCTTTCCCTCTCTATTTTTCCATCTTTGAGCCGAACCTTTTCTTCCCGAATAAAATAACGGTTTTTCAAATAAGCCTCGACATCTCCAACCTGCTTATTTAATTCGTCCTCCTGCGTTGAAGCTTTTATCGTCCCCTCGAAATCGAAGAGGGAAATCTTCCGGACATCCCTGTAAACGGCGAAGGTCCTCAAAATGCGGTGCATATCGAAGTGTCTTCCCTTCTCCATCGCCCGGATGACATTCTCTTCGATGAACTCTGAAATAATCTTTGTTTTGTCTTGAGTTAATTTTTCTATGCTGGCTCCGTGAAGACTCGTGTTCCACCAAACATTAAACGAAATGGCAAAAATCAGGATCAGACTGGTGATAAAGATCACCTTAAAGAATAGGGAAGTCTGCCCGGGGATAAACCGCATCGGTTCTCCAAAAAAGCCTTAATCTCTTTTTAAAACGGCCGAATTGCTTAGAGGGGATACTATCACTGTTATACGTTGTATAGCCTTTTATCTACAAAAAATCAACCAGGGTTGACCGGCCATAATCCGTAATCAAAGAATCTAACCAGGCATCACAAGCGCAATAACAATGCCTAAGGCGGCGAGTTACGGTTTCACCAATTTGGAGAGGTCGATAGATTCCCAGAAACCGTAGCCGCAGCCTTCAGGCTGTGAGTCAGTGTGCCAAAAGTCCGTTTACTTTGCTTGTCATTCCGGACTTGATCCGGAATCCAGTATTTTCAATCCCGCCAAAGGCGGGACTGGAGTCTACCCCGTACTTGATACGGGGCGGGAACGACGGTTACGTTAGAAATCCCACCTCGCGATGGCTGGAATTTCTAACGGGGCCTACGATTTTGGTTACGGATTACGGGTGGGCAACGGGAAATAGAAAGCCCTGGATATCGGTGCGTGAAGGAAAGTTTCTGCTCTTTCTCACGGAGACTTTTTCGTTGGGGGGATGCCCGAATGGACAGAGTTCGACTCGGAGTAAAGCTTAAAAACCTTGCAACTTGGACAATCCCTCTTTATGCCCAGCAAAATTTCGTTTTGCGTATAGACAGTTTCCCAGCAGGGTCTCTCAGGATTGAGATAGGCTGTACAGTCGGGATAGACATGCTTCGAACAACCAAAGATATCCCAGCAAGGTATCTTACCGTCCCAGAAGCTTGCCATGTCACCCCCGACACTGCTTAACTTTATTCTATACCGCAAAAAAAAGCAATGGAAAAATGTAGTCTACAATTCGTAATCAAAGAATCTAACAAGGGTGAATAATTCCGGCGGGTTTGACGCCCTGTTGGAATTTCCGGAGAGGCTCACGCAGACTGAAGCCCGTGCCTCCGATTTGACCAAGGATTACGTGCAATTATGTTCGTGCCGGAGTTCTCAGGATGGTGAAGAGATCAACAAAGTCTACGGCGAGCCAAGGAAACGGGGGCACCCTTAGTGATAAGTTCTTTTGTCTTCTTCGATAATTGCAGTGACATCGCGGGCTTTCTCATTTTTTCCGTAAAAAGGACCTCCCGGGTTGCCCTGGTCCAAGTAAGGCCGCTGAATCTTTATCCAATGCTCCGAGGTGCTCAGGTCGCTTGCGCCGTCCAGGATAAAATAGGCTTCTTTAAGCTCCTGGCCCGAAGGGAGTTTCACGGGATTTCTTCCCATCCCTGGCACCCTGTACTCTCGGGCAATACCGCGGTAAAAAGCGACGACGTTTTCAAACAAATCGTTGGTCGTAAATACGATCACCTTGGGGGACCTTGTCGCTGTGGGCCCGGTTCCTGATTGTTTTGCCTCGTAAACAGCCTCCAGCTTGGCTCCCGGATAAACCTTAAACGACGTCGAAAAGCCGGGTGACACGATGGCAAAAACCAATGCAGGAGTCAAAATCCATATCGCTTTTTTCATCTTTTCTCTCCTTCTTACCCCATAATTTTGACCCGACCATGGCGCTCTGTCAAGACTTACAACTTTTTTGAGCCGCATGGATTAGCGACAATTCTTCCAGTGTTATATGAAATAGGCAATCTGGATTGCGCAAATTCTCTCATCCTTCTGCGGGAAATAACCTAATCTGAGCAAATAACATTTTCTACCGGATTCTCTGGAGCAGCAAGAAATAAAAACAGTGATTCATATCAAAGGCTTAAGCAATTTGAGAATATTTATAAGGGAAGGGTTGTCCAAGGTACACATTTTGCTAATAACCTAATGCCGCATCCTGGTGTCCTCGAAATCGCGGCGTCCCCAATTTTGCAGTGAAGGGCATCGGCCTTGTTGCCGACCGGGGCAAGGACCTTGGGGAATAGAAAGAATACGAAGGAGAGAATCCGTGGCGATTAAGATGTTAGTTCATTCCGTTATGATTGTCTTTTTGTCTTGGGGGCTTCACGCTCCCGCCTTTGCTGAAGGTTCATTTCCCGTCAAAGGCGGAAGCCTCCCCGGTATCCGTCTTCCCATTCCTAAAGATTCGAACGAAAAAAAATATTTAGGACTTTCAGGAGATGGCTTTTTTAAAATTCCCCAAATCAAATCAAAAGGTGTCCTGATTAAGATTTTCAACCTCTATTGCCCTATCTGCCAAAGTACAGTAGCGACCATGGGTGAAATATATCGTCAAATTGAAAACAATCCAGACCTAAAAGGCAAACTGAAATTAATCGGTATCGGGACAGGGAATAGTCCCTTAGAGATAGAGGTCTTTAAGGAAAACTATAATGTCCCTTTTCCCATCTTCCCCGACGAGGATTTCAAGATTCACCAGGCTTTGGGAGAGGTAAGAATCCCATTTTTTATTGCCGTCAGGATCGAGGGGGATCGTCCTCCTCAGATTGTTCAGACCCATCTGGGCGGGATTACGGACGCAAGGGCACTTTCAGATTTAGTGGTTGAAGCCTTCGGGATGAAGCACGAGGACTTTCTGACAACCGAAGCTACATCCTCACTCAAGGACCTCCGGCCGGGTGTCGGACTGTGACAAAGGTTTTTTAAGGGAGTGCCGCCATTCAATCTTGTAAGATTTTAGTCGCCGATGATGAATATTTGATCCGCTGGTCCCTGACTCAGGCCCTATGCCAGGAGGGCTACGAGGTTGTTTCGGTTGAGAACGGGAGGAAAGCCATCGAGGCAGCCACAGCGCAGCACTTTGACTTCATCATCACTGACTTGATTATGCCGGAATCTGATGGATGGGAGGTATTGGAAACGGCGATACAGGCTCAGCCTCCGCCTCGGGTCATTGTCATCACGGCCAGGGGAAATGAAGAGACGGCAAGGACGGCCAAAGAGAAAGGGGCCTGGGCTTACGTAGAAAAACCTTACATCATTGACCCGATCAAAGAAATCTTGAACGCTTCGCTTTCCGACCATCTCTCACGATCTTTCCTTCCCCTGCCACAGAAAACCTGACTTGAAAATCATTTTACGTTTGCCTAATCCGTCCGTTTAAGATAAAATTTTGAGGAATAGAGGAATAAAGGAGAACCTTAAATGAAAAAAGAAACGGTAATCTTGTATGTGGTCATCGCTCTTGTCGTTGGATTCGTCGGCGGAGCCGTAGCGGGAATTCTCTGGATGATCAAAGGGGCCGAAAAGACCGCCATGGTCCAAAAACCCCAGATGGCTCCCCCAGGGGCTCCAGCGCCGGCATCTCCCGCCCGGAATTCGATGGAAGTCGCTGCTCAGATCAAAACCCTGGAAGAGATCATCAAGAAAGACCCTAAAAACCTTCCAACCTGGAAAGAGTTAGGGGACCTTTATTTCGATTCTGACCAGCCGAAAGAGGCCATAGAGGCGTACAGCCATTATCTTGCCGCCAAACCTGATAACCCGGATGTCAGAACAGATATGGGGATTATGTATAGAAAACTGGGGCAATTTGATAGAGCCCTCGAAGAGTTCAGAAAGGCAGCCCAAAACGATCCAAAGCATGCGAACAGCCGTTACAATATTGGCCTCGTCCTCCTTCACGACAAACACGATCTGAAAGGGGCGATCAGGGCATGGGAAGAATACCTGAAAGTGGATCCGAACAGCGAAAGAGCCCAACGGATAAGGGCCCAGATCGAGAAAATGAAAACGATGCAGCTACCGGCCAAATAGGACTCCGGATTGCGGATTACGGAATACTTATTTCTGAATAAGGGAAAAATACAAAGAATTTTACGCTATGCTCTATGCGCTGTGCGCTATGCGGATTTAACAGACGATGAAACAAGACGACGAAGAAATCGAAGAAGCGAAAGAACTGTTTAAGGAAGGGCTGAAAAAGATCTTTCAGGCCGCCCAGAAAGTTGTGGAGAAGGTCGTGGAAGGTTTTCGCGAAGGATATGCCATCGACGTCACCAAAAAAGAAAGTGACTAAAGTTAAAGATTGCCAATAATTCACCGACAACCGGATAATCCTGACACCAAAATCGCCTGTTCTCCTCTCAAGTAGCTTTGCAAATTCTTTGTTGTCCATTATTCTTGACTTTAGCTCACTTTAGTCACTCTAGTTCACTTCAGTCACTTTAGCTCATTTTAGTCATTTTTATTATTCTTTCATCACTCCTACTTGAACGTTCCTGAATCTGGCAGGCGCTGTGCCGTGTCCCACGTGCGCCACCTGGCCAGGCTCTCCCTTGCCGCAATTGGGCGTCCCCCACAGCTGCCAGTGATCTCCATTTCCGATCGCGTCACAAGAATTCCAGAATTTTGGAGTAATTCCGGTGTAGGTCGGATTCTTGACCATCTCACCAAGTTTACCGTTTTTGATCTCCCAGCCGATCTCCGTTCCGAATTGGAAGTTTATCCTCTTATCGTCAATCGACCAACTTCGGTTGGTCGTTAAGAAAAGCCCCTCCTCCGTATCCGCGATCATCTGATCCAATGTCCACGCTCCGGGTTCCAGATTGACATTCGTCATCCGGATTAGAGGAATACGATTCCAGCCGTCGGCTCTCATCGTCCCGTTGCTCTCTTTTTTCAGGTGGTGGGCCGTCTCCCTCGATGTTAATAGGTTCGTCAATATCCCGTTAGAAAGGATGGGAACTCTTTGAGCCTTTACCCCTTCATCATCGTAGCCGAAAGTTCCCAGCCCACCGGGACAGGTAGCATCCGCAACGATATTGATCAGCTCTGAGCCATATTTGAAATGACCTACCATCTCGGGTTTCAAGAAACTGGTGCCGGCATAACTTGCTTCGGTCCCGAGAATGCGATCCAGCTCAATGGGATGGCCTATGGATTCGTGGATCTGCAAGGCCAGCTGGGAACTATCTAAGATCAAGGTGGTTGTCTTAGACGGGCAGGGCTTTGCTGAAAGAAGCTGGGCAGCTTCATCGGCGATTCTTTCTGCCCTGTCTTGAAGGGCTAACTTCTCAACCCACTCATAACCTTGCGTGGAAAAATTCCCGCGAAAAGAGTTGGGATAAGAACGGACTTGTACCTCACTTCCCTCAATGGCTGTGGCGGAAATGCCTGCTCCGCACTCGATAATTTCCTGCTCGATATGAGAACCCTCTGTGGAAGCGAATGTCTTCTCGGTTTTATAAGAACCCATGAAGGCTTCGGAGATCTTCACTTTTTTATTTCTGCGCAGGATCTCGTCGGCTTTCAGAAGAAGACCGAGTTTCATTTCAGGAGCGACACTAAAGGGATCGATAGAAATTGGGGTTTTATATTGATCGACGATGCGAGAAGCGGACGGGAAAACGATTTCCTTCCCTTTGATCTTTGAACTGGCTTTGGCAATCTTCAGCGCCCTGGCAAAAACTGCTCCCATTTCCCCCTTCGTTACTTTTGAGCTGCAGGCAAATCCCCATGCGCCTTGGTAGAGGACTCTGATTCCGAAGCCGAAATCCTCGTCGTGGGTCAGAGCCTCTACTTTCCCGTTCTTCACTTCGATCTCTTCACTCTGGCGACGGACGACGCGGATATCGGCATAGGTCACCTTTTTCAGCTTCGCCAGATCCAAAATATTTTGTGCTAGCGTCTTCATACCTTGCTCCTATATGCATAGCGCATAGCGCATAACGAAAATTATTTTAAAGAATTACTAAAGTTCGTAATTTGTCTACCGAGATAATCAAGCTTGTCTAAAAGTTTATCCAAAGATTCTTTCGATACCAGACCCCTGCTTTGTAGCAGAATTAAAATATTGGCAACCTCAAAAGCAGATCTGCGAGCCATATTTAGAAACTGTTTAAATTCCCTTTTAGAAGAAGACCCGGAACCTTCTGCTATATTGTTTGAGATGGACATTCCTGCCCCTCTGAGTTGCTCAGCAAAACGGAATAATCGTTTCTCTTCAAGTCTATCCGCTATATCACAGAGTTCGTTATCAATCTGAATTGATAATTGCCATATTTTTAGGTCTTGGAATCTAAACTTAACCATCGTTTTGAATCCGCTACGCGCTCTGCGCTATGCCCTATGCGAAGTTGTGTTATAATGCCGACACTCCCGAGAAGTTGAATCCGTCTATTTTGACGGCAGGGGCCACCGTGCCGGTAACAAAACGCCTTGAGTAGACCGTCCCTTCAGAGCAAATCCTTCGATCCCTTGATACGCCTCTCACCCGAGAAAGCGCTTTCAGAACGGATTCTGTAAACCTCAGATTCTTGACCGGTTTCTTGATCTCTCCCTCCTCAATCAAAAAAGTCCCGTCTCGGGTCATCCCCGTGATCACGGCCTTCATCGGCTCCACCACATTGGTGTAATGGAATCGGGTCACATAAATTCCCCTTCGGACCGATTTGACCATCTCCTCCAAAGAGGATTCTCCCCCCTTCATAAAAAGGTTAATCGGGATTGGACCTTCCGTATTGGGCGCGATCAGGCCATGCCCGGTAGATTTTTTCCCTTCCCGGCCTGCAGTGAAAGAATCGTAGGTCACTCCTTTCGCCACCCCTCTGTCAAAAAAGGTGACCCTCTTCTTCGCAATGCCTTCGAAGTCGAAAGGAACTTGCAATCCTTCCGGGTCAAGCCCGTCATCGTAAACGGTCACCTTTTCATCCACCATTTTTTCCCCGAACCGGTTGGAAAAAAAACTTCGACCTTCCTGGACAGCCAACGCATGAAAACCCAGATAGCCCAGGAACGATAAGAGCTCACTCACCGCATAAGGCTCTAAAATAACCTCATACTCTCCCGGCTCCACCTGAATCGGTTCCTCTTTGGATGTCTTCCGGATTGCTTCTTGGGCCAAAGAATCAGCATCCAATCGATCAGGGTCCCTTGCCACAAAACTCGCATAGCCGGAACTTTTCTCATTTTCCACGATGAGATGAAGGAACAGGTCGGAAAATCTCTGATAGGCCTCCACCCCAAGGGAATTGACTACAGCCATCTCAACCTCTCCGTTCGAAAAGGCGCCAGAGCCTCTACACCCCTTTTCTTTCACCCGCCTCAACAACTTTTTGATCATCCTCACCTTGGTACCGGGTGTGAGGCGGCTGATGTTCTCAAAAAAGGTTTTCGTCTCGGGAAGGGATTCGGGCCCCGGCAAAGAAACAAATTCATCGTTGGCCTGTTGAACCTTGGCCAGGGCAATGGCCTTCTGAAGAGATTTTCTTAACGAAGAGGGCCGAAGGATATTGGTTGTGACCACGGCAATCTTTTTCCTCAAAACCACCCGGAGGATGACCGTTTGGTTTCTCTCCGCTACGTGCTGGTGAACGGCAGAACCCGCAAAACGGGTGAGCGAGGAATCCTCCGTCAGGAGGACGGCCTCCGTCTGATCGGCAACGGATTCTTGAACCACTTTTCTTAATAAATGAACCGCAGACTCCCTATCAATCATCCTCTGAATCCTCCTTACTCTTCTCTTTGATCCCCCTTACCTCGAAATCGAGATAAGTGGCAGAAATCCTGAGAAACGGGACACACAGGCGGGTGAGAAAGCTTTAGAGCGCAACCTTTTAAATGTAAGACTGGAAGACTTCAATGTCATGAAAGAATTGAATTCCTTGTGACGACGACAATGACCTCTAACCTTAAATGTGCGCATTCTAAAGCTTTGGAATCCGGCTGTGCGTCCCGTTTTTGCCTACCTTCCCTCCATTAAGGCACAATCTCGTGAGGGAAGGGGTGGGGGTTTTTCTTCCGATAATCCAACAGCGCTGCCCGGATCGCTTTCTCCGCCAGGATAGAACAATGGGCCTTGGTAGGCGGAAGCCCACCCAGGGCGTTGCCGATCACCTGATCTGAAATCATGAGAGCCTCTTCAATCGTTCTTCCTTTGATCATCTCTGTCGTCATGCTCGAAGACGCGATCGCAGCCCCACACCCAAAAGTGAGAAACGTCGCATCGATGATCCGACCTGTCTCGACTTTAATGAAGAGTCGCATCGTATCACCGCAGACAGGATTTTGAGCTTCTCCGACTCCATCCGGCTTCTCCATCTCTCCCATATTCCTCGGGTGCTTCAAATGTTCCATCATCACTTCATTATAAGAACTAATCCCTTCTGCCATTACTAAACCTGCTGGATTCTGAATTCTGGCTCCTGGGTTCTTGGTTTTCTAAAGAACTTTTTGCGCAAATTCTCTTCCGAATTGAATCGCGCTCTTCAATTCTTCCGGATCCGGAACAAACTGGACGGACAGCTCCTTTTCCCAGATATCGAATTTCTCCTGTTCGAGGACCTTTTTCATTTCCTTGACCGCTCCACCTCCCCATCCGTGAGACCCGAAGAGGCCAAAGACCTTTCCCTTGGGCCTCAATCCCTTCATGTAAGTCAGAAAATCTCCCATCGTGGGAAACATCCCGTTATTCAAAGTGGGAGAACCCAGGAGGATACCTTTTGCTTCCAGCATCTCCTCGATGACGTCGCTCCGATGATTGGATCGGAGATGGAGCAGCCTTGCCTCCGCTCCCTCCTCGATCAGGCCTTTGAGGATCGCCTTGGCGATGGCCTCCGTGCTTCCCCACATCGTATCGTAGACGACGAGGATTTTATTCCCGGCTTTTCCCTGGCTCCAGTCCACATAGGCCTGAATGATCCGGCTCGGATTTTTTCTCCAGATGAGGCCATGGCTGGGCCCGATCATATCGATGGGGATGCCTAGCTTCACCACTTCGTCCACTTTTTTCAAAATGAGCGGCGCCAGAGGCCAGAGGATATTGGCGTAATACTTTGCGGCGTGTTTCATCACCCCATCCCCGACTTCATCCTCGAACCTTTGTGAAGTCGCAATATGCTGGCCAAAAGCATCGTTCGGTAAAAGAAGCTGACCCTCTTTGATATAGGTGAACATGCTATCGGGCCAGTGAAGCATCGGGGCCTCCACAAAGGTGAGGGTCCGATGACCAATCGAAAACGTCTCTCCGCTCTTCACGGTCTTAAATTTCAACGGTTTTTTGTAATGCTTGGTTAAACCCTTCTGGCCTCTCTCAGAGGTGATGACAGTGGGATTGCCAATCCGTTCGACCATCTGGGTGAGCGACCCGGAGTGGTCCATCTCCACGTGGTTCGAAACAATCACATCAATTTTTGCCGGATCGACGATCTCTGAAATTCGCCCCAGCATCTCAAGATAGAAAGGAGCCTTCACCGTATCCACAAGGACAACTTTCTCATCCACGATCAAATAGGCGTTATACGTTGTCCCGTAAGGAGTGGAATAGCCGTGGAAGTCCCTTATATTCCAATCGATGGCTCCAACCCAATAGATCCCTTTCTTCAGTTCCACCTTCTCCATTTGACCCCTCCGTCCCCTCCAAGAGTTTTATATCCCCGAAAAATAATGAATTGTCCAAAAAATATCAATCCAGATTGGCCTTTACTTAAACAACGAAGGCCCATCAAACGACGAGGATTTGAGGGGCCTTCAAGGAATGACCCTTAACTTAAATCAAGGCGGATAGAATTCACCCTCCTTAACTTTTTATCTTCTTGGGTTGGCACACCTCTTCTTTACCCACTGCCACCCGGCCGCAGGCATCACAGACATAATCAAACTTGGCAACCTTCGGCTTACAAACATGCCTTGGATTACTAACCGTGATGCCACAATACTCACAGGTATAGGCTTTCTTGACCTCTTTAGGACTACATAGATGCCCCTTTTCGGTAGTCACCAATCCACACGTCTTACATTTGTAGACTTTCTTGGCTGGTTTTGTTGCCATCTTCTTTTCTCCTTTCTATTTTTGGTTCCTATCTCTTCTGAATGACTTCGAACGAATCGAGAATCTTCTTCATATCCTGACGGTCGTTCGCGCCTTCCTTTTCCAGCACCATATAGAGGATGAAAATCTGATAAGGTTCTGTAAACCCATAAATCCACCCCTGCTCCCGCTTCACACCTTGCACCGTGTAGGCGGCAGATTTCTTCGCAGCAAACTGGACGCCTTTCAAGGCTATTGGTTCTGTCGGACCGACCTCAACCTTTACAGCCTTTCCATAATCCTTTTCTATTTCGGACGTAAGGCTATCGGTTGCAGCAGTCACAAGCTGCTCAATCTTCTTCTGATCGAAGGTGACATACCGACCCGCCGGCGTGAAATCGAATTGCATATTTGATCTCGTTTCCGGATTGTAGGCATACAGCTCCGTCTGCTCCTTATCCGTCGGAGAAGGTTTGTCATAACCAAGATCTTCCAAGAAACCAGGGAATTCCGTTGTCATTTTCCAATGGGGAGGAATCGAGACGTTGAATGGGTACCGAATGCCGATGAATTGATCTCCTTCGATCTTACCGGAAGGAACGCTGAGATCTTCTTTGAGAGCCGGCCGAACAGGAGTTGTAGTGGCACACCCCACCAAGAGAACGATAAAAAAAAGAATTAACAATGAATTTTTTCCCTCTGCCATGATTCCCGCTTTCAGATTCTTTGTCGGCACGATTAAAGCCATATTTCCTACATTTTTCCTAAAGGTTAATCATCGATGTCTGAAAAGTAAATAAAGTAAACTACGTATTTTGTAGAAAGGGATACTGTAATTTGAGATGGAATCTCTAAGCCGGTTAGCATGTCGTATAGTGGATCAACGCTTGCTTTGCCTTGATATCAGACGAACGGATCTCTTTTACCGAATGTGGCCAATGGCCCCAAGATAGACAGAAATCTCACTTTTCCCATCCACGCCAATCACACGGTCTACTTCCTCATCGAAGAAGGCGCCCACGGTGCAGCAACCCAGGTCCAATGCAGTGGCAGCTAAGTAGAGCGTCTGACCGATATGCCCCGCATCCATGTAGATGTAACGATAAGCTCTCTCCCGATATTTCCACTTAGATCGTCCAACAATGGCGGTCCAGACGAAGACGCAAGCGGCCGCTTCAAGCATCTCCTGACCCAACCCGGCTTCGGAAAGCTCGGGACCAAACTGGCCTTCCTTCAAAAGAATTAACTGGGCCTCCTTCACATTGTAATGATAGATCCCTGATGGAATTTCTTCGACCCGGTTCACGACGAGATAAGTCTCAATCGGGTAAAGAGCACCTGCCGACGGCGAAGCCCTAAATTCAAATGCCCGGGCCTTCGTGGTGATCCCTTGGGTAGCCCAGATTAATTGGGAGAGCCCGGAGAAGGTGATGGATTGATCAGAAAATTCCCGGGTGGATCGCCTCTTAGCAATCGCGTGCCAGAGGGATTTTCCACCCATCTGATCAACAGGACGAATGGGAAAATGCTTTATGGCATTAGCGAACTCTTTATAAGGGGAGGGCTGATGGGCCCAATCGAGTCCTCCTCGCGGCATGGCTTCTCTTCGATACTTTGTCTCTCGATGAAACACGTCACCGATCCCCTCTTTTCTCCGATCCATGGAGCACCTCCTTAGAATCTAATTAATGAAAATCGGGTTAAAAAGCAATGGATATCTCATGGGCTTGCCCTCCACCAGTTTATTCTGCAGATCCCCACCTGGGGGTAAAAACTGGGGAAATGCAAGATATCTAAGGATGGATTTGAGCCGAAAAAGACTTTACAATTCGGGTCGCAAACACTAATATATGTCCTAATTAAAAACGGACCGGAGGAATTCCCTTTAAATGGAAGAAAAAAGAGAGAAACCGAAGAGACGGAGAAAGAGAACTTTTGCTTTTATTCTGCTCCCCATCCTTATCCTTGTCGGAGCAGCAACGATCACCTTTTTTATCCGCTATAAAGCGACCCATGTTTCTACGGATGATGCCTTTGTCGACGGCAGAGTCCACGTCATCGCTTCAAAGATTCCCGGCACCGTTCGAGCTCTTTATATCAACGACAACCAGTTTGTGAAGAAGGACTATCTCCTCGTCGAGATCGATCCCGTCGATTATGAGGTCAGAGTGAAGGAAGCCCAAGCTGGCTTTCGGGCTGAGAGGGCAAGGCTTTCCGAGCTTCAAGACAGGGTAAACACAGCTAAGAAACAACAAGCCGAGATCGCCGCCTCGTTGGAGGCGGCCCGGGCGAACGTCGAACTCCAGAAGGCCAACCTCGACTTGGCCAAAGTGACCCTTCAAAGAGCGGAGTCCCTTTTGAAAAAAGAGGTCATTCCCCGGCAGCAATATGACAACGCAAAAACAGCCTATGAGGTGGCGGTAGCTCAGGTGAAGGCAGCGCAGGATCTGGCCGGACAAATTGAGGCATCCCTTGAGACGCAGAGGGCGCTGATCAAACAGAGCGAATCGGGTCTCCCCACGCAGGAGGCCCAGATTCAGCAGAGAGACGCGACGTTGAAGGGAGCTGAACTGAACCTCGGTTACACGAAGCTTTACGCGCCTGTAGACGGTTACATCACAAAGCGAACGGTGGAGACGGGGAATCAGATTCAAGCCGGCCAGCCCCTCATGGCCGTCGTACCCCTTGCCCAAGAGGAAATCTGGATCACCGCCAACTACAAGGAGACGGACCTCGAAGAAGTAAAACCGGGTCAGAAAGTCAAAATCACGGTGGATACCTATCCGGGAAAAGTTTTTTATGGAAGGGTGAACAGCATCATGGCAGGAACCGGGGCCATTTTCTCTCTTTTCCCGCCTGAAAATGCGACAGGAAATTTTGTAAAGGTCGTCCAGAGAATTCCAGTAAAGATCGTTCTCGATGAAGGGGCTGACCCCGGTCATCTCCTCCGAATCGGCATGTCCGTGACGCCGACGATTCTGGTTCATTCTAAATAGGACGTGGGCGCTTATGAACCGGTGGATCGTTGCTATCGCAGTCATGTTGCCCACGCTCATCGAGATCGTCGACACCTCGGTCGTCAACGTCTCCCTCGATCATATCCGCGGGAGCCTCTCCGCCGGAATCGACGAATCCACCTGGATCATCACGTCCTATCTTGTATCCAATGCCATTATCATCCCCATTTCCGGATGGTTAAGCAGACTCTTCGGAAGAAAACTCTACCTCATCCTCTCCATCTCCATATTCACCTTCAGTTCGTTTATGTGCGGTTCTGCCTGGAATCTGGAGAGTCTCATATTTTTCAGGGTCCTTCAGGGTGCCGGTGGCGGCGGCCTTCAGCCTCTTTCCCAGGCCATTCTTCTCGAAACGTTCCCGCCCTATCAGCACGGGATGGCGATGGCGATTTTCGGCGTGGGCACCATGTTCGGACCGATCATCGGCCCTCTTCTGGGAGGATGGATTACGGACAACTGGTCCTGGAGGTGGATCTTCTATATCAATGTCCCCATTGGATTTATTTCCATCCTCATGACCCTCTTTTTTATCGTTAACCCCCCTTACATGGAGCGCATCAAAATGAAGATCGACACCTGGGGGCTTTGCTTCATGACCGTTGGGCTCGGGTGCCTTCAGGTCGTCCTGGATAAAGGCCAGAGGGAAGATTGGTTTTCATCCCAGTTCATCATGTGGATGGCCTTTATCGCCGTGGCCTCTCTCATCATTTTTATCGTCGTGGAATTATCGACGGAGAACCCGGTGGTCAATTTGAGAATCTTCAAAAATCTTTCCTTCAGCTCAGGAAATCTGATCATGTTCTTCGTCTTTTTCAATCTCTTCGGGAGTATTGTCCTGCTCCCGATCTACCTTCAAACATTGATGGGGTACACCTCCTTCCTCGCCGGACTGGCGCTGGGGCCTGGCGGCATTGCCGCGATGATCGCCATGCCCATTGCCGGAAACCTGGTGAACAGGGTCAATCCAAAGGCCATTCTTGCCTTCGGCATCGCCGTGGCCGCCTATGCTATCCATCTCATGTCGCAGTTTAACCTCCTTGCCGATTTCAGCGCGGTCTTCTGGCCAAGGGTCATCCTCGGGCTGGGCATGGGTTTTCTCTTTATCCCCCTGACCACCACCACGATGTCAGGAATACGAAAGGAAGAGATGGGAAATGCCACCGCCATATTCAACCTTCTGAGAAACCTCGGAGGCAGTTTTGGTGTGGCCTTTGTGACGACCATGGTAGCCAGAAGGTCACAGTTTCATCAGTTCCGTCTTGTGGAGCATCTCACACCGTTCAGCAGAAACCTGCAAGAAGCCGTTCCCCAGATCTCGCAATTCTTGAGGGGAAGGGGACTGATCCCTCCTCATCCGGGTCAGGGAAGTCTCGGCCTGGTCTACAATCAGCTCTTGCAACAGGCCTCCATGTTGGCCTTTAACGATGCCTTCTACATTCTTTCCGTCATGATGGCTCTGGTTCTTCCTTTTGTCCTGCTGATGAAGAGGACAAAACATACGGCCCCGCCGATGGGTATACATTAACTACAAGGCGCTCTCTAAGCCCGTCTCTATAACAGGCGATCGAGAAGATCGTAGCCGCAGGCTTTAGCCTGCGTAAACCCTGTCAGAGATTTCAGCGGAGCGTACGGATGAGCATCCTTTCTAACAGGGTAAACTCGCAGCCTTACGGCTGCGGCTACTGTTTTTGGTCGCGAATTTCGGTCCGTTCTTCCCTTGACAACAAAAGGTCTGGTTATTATTTGTTTATCAAACAGTAAATCAGCGCTTTGGGAGCTGATGGAAAAGGAGGACCGTACGATGAGAAAAATAATATTTCCAATTATAGCGTTGTTTGCGTTGAGCATGTTGTTTGTCGGTATTCGGACTTCATCCTCCGAGGAATTCCAGGAGGGGGTGATATCACTTTATGGCCAGTCGGACATCAAGGGTTGGGATACATTGGAAGCAAGCAGCATGATCGGGGCTCAGCTGCTGAGCGCAGAAGGGGACTATATGGGGCAAATCAGCGATTTAATCATTGACCCCGGCACCGGACATATCTCAGAGGTTGTCCTTTCTGATGTCCCGGGAAGAGGTGCTGAGTTGGCCACTGTCCCGTTCGCTGCCCTGTCGCATACGGGCGCCGACATCTTCGTGTTTGACAGACCCGAAGGATATGACGGGCGTTTCAGGGATGACGGAAGCGCTTTTAGGGAACGGCCTTTCAGGCGTTGGGCCGAGATTCGCTTCCTCTATTCCGTAGAACCGCTACCCATGGGAGCGTTTAACGCGACTACATTGATGGGTACTTCCGTTCAAACTCCAAAAGGAGAACAGGTGGCTATGGTCGATGACTTTGTGATCGACTTTAGGAGTGATCAGGTGGTTTATTCAGTCCTTTCCGATGTGGGAGGAATTGAAGGGAGAATGGTTGCCGTTCCTTTCAGCGAGCTGTCAAAAAGTGGCGGAAACCTCTTTACGCTTCACACCACCAAAGAAAGATTACTCGACTCGCCCGCCTTCACGGAAAACGACATGACCAATCTCCGCTATGCGGAAAATGTTTACAGATACTATGGCGTCCAACCTTACTGGGAAGAAAAGTAGTGCTGACGGAAAAAATCATTTCGCCGAAAGGGCAGGCTGTTTAACCTGCCCTTTCTTATGGTCGCTCCTCCCCCTTTCCAAAAAGTCATAAACGTGCCGAAATTTGGCCCAAAATGCTACTTCGTTGACCCCCGCATTTTAAAATATTCTTAAGTTTCAATATATTACAGTTCCTATTCTTTGGCATGACAATTGCTTACATTTAGATCAGTTCTTAGTTCTCTTAACCTCAGTATTTGTGGCAGCTGGAATGTAAAAAACCAAACAACAAACCGGGTTTTCTTCGGCACAAGGAATTATGGAGTCTCCAGGAAAATTTTTGAAAAGAGAGAGGGAGACACGAAACATCTCTTTAGAAGAAATCTCCAAGTTCACCAAGGTCAAGGAACACTACCTCAAAGCCATCGAAGAAGACCAATATGAGTTCCTCCCGGCGATGCTCTACGTCAAAGGGTTTTTGACCGTCTATGCCAAATATCTCACGCTCAATCCAAAAGACATTCTCCTCCAGTATGAAAATTATCTGAAAAGCCTTATTCCTCCGGAAACCATTGGGTTGCCGCAGCAGGCGCCGCCAAAGAAAAAGAGCGCCAGAGCCTGGCTTTTTTTCTCCCTGATCTCCATAGTGATTCTCTTCCCGATCATCCGCATCTCCTATCTTTCAAGCCATCCCGTCTCACCGTCCCCGGCAATCCGGCAAGAGCTGAGGTCTCCGGAAATTTATCCGGGTCAACAAAACGAGTTACTTTCTCACAAGACCCAAAGAGCGGGCAAGATCACCTCTATCTGCCCATGAGAAGGTAGGGGAACTATCGATTGGCCCTCTCTTTTGCCAAAAAGCTTGACTTCGCCCATAGCGCGTGATATTTACCTCCCGTATGCTACGGGAGAAACTGGTTTTCCTTTGGATTTATGTATTAGCACATCATTAAAAGAAAGGAGGAATCGAGAAAGATTAAGGTGAGGAGCTGGTTCTTATGACCTGTAGGGGGTCATTTCTCCATTTAGTAATCGGGGGAGCGAATTTTAATTCTCACAAAATTTAGCTAATTAGAGGAGGGTAAAATGAAACATAGAACCTGTCTAATAGTTATTGGCGTCTTGGTTGTCACGTTGTTTTCTGTCTCAGCGGCACTTGCTGCGACACACGCATGGGTCCCTGACCCACCCAACAGGAACGTCCCTGGGGAGCTCCTCGTGGGCTTTCAGCCTCATTCTACATCAGCTCACATTCGTGCGGCCGTTTCAAGTATTGGTGGCTCGATCAAAGCGCAACTTAGTGCTCCAAAAGGCAGCGTAGTGAGAGTCAAACTCTCGTCCACCGATCCGTCAGCAGTGGAAGCAGCCATCAACCAACTCAAGTCGAACTCCGCCTTCAAAAATGTGATAAGGTATGTTGAACCGAACGTCATCAGAAAGGCCTTCGGAGCTTGGGCCCCTGGCGGTGGTGCAAGGGTCTTTTCTCAAAGTAACGATCAGCTACTTTCGAATCAATGGGGTTATTATGACATTGGCGCCCAGTTGATAAATGCCCCTTCAACGACTTCGGGAGTTACAGTTGCCGTCATCGACACAGGTGTTGATTACAACCACCCTGACTTAACAGGGAAAGTCACCAAGGGATACGATTATGTGAATGCGGATAGCGATCCGATGGACGATATGGGCCATGGCACCCACGTTGCAGGGATCATTGCCGCCAAGGCGAACAATAACTACGGGATAGCGGGGGTATCGTGGAATGCCAAAATTCTGGCCATCAAGGTGTTGGATTCCAATGGTTATGGAAGTGATTATGACGTTAATTTAGGGATCTATGCAGCGGCCAATAATTCATCTGTGAAAGTCATCAATATGAGTATGGGGGGACCTTATTCAGATACTGAGTATGATGCCGTGGAGTATGCTGTTATGACAAAAGGCAAGCTGCTGGTTGCAGCCGCGGGAAATGATAATACCAGCGACACAACGAATGCCTACCCGGCAGCATTGTCTCTCTCTTTTCCGGGAAGAGTTCTTGCTGTTGCGGCTCACGACCAAGCGCACTGCCGGGCGGCAGAGGATCAACCACCACCAAATGGTCTAGGTCCATTTTCAAATTATGGCAGCTGGGTCTCCATCAGCGCGCCTGGATATGACATCCTTTCTACCGTCCCAATCTCTGTTCCAACCCCCTGGTCTTACGACGGTTATTATTTTCTAAGTGGCACATCGATGGCAGCCCCTCATGTGTCAGGAGCAGCGGCTTTAGCCTGGCAGCAATACCCAAGCCTTACAAATCTCCAGATTGCATCTCTGATTACCTCGAATGCGAGCACAGCAGGCCCTCTTAATGTAGATGGCACCTGCTGGCCGGTGGGTACCGCATTCGGGAGGCTCGATGTCTTAGAGATGCTTGAAACAGAATACTATCAGGTATGCGACAATAAGGGAAGAATCTACGGCTATGCCTTTGATGCCGAAACTGGGTTGCCGTTGGCAGGGGCAAAAGTGACTGCGACACAGGGCTCGACAATTACTGGCATTAACTATGTGCCCGATTACGGAGAAACAACGCAGTTCGGCCCGGATACCGTACTATTAACGGGCTACGGCCTCTTTAATGTGCTCACAAATGCGGGGAATACTACCCTGACGATTCAAGAATCAAAGTATATGACGTTCTCGCCCAAGGATCAGAACGGGTTGCTAACCCCTATTCCAGTAACTGCTTGTTTTGGGAGTTACGCAGGTACCATTCCTGTTCCTCCTGCCAAGTCGTTATATTGGCTTGTAGTCACATGGGATTATGGTTATACTGGTACTTTTTTTGAATTGGGGTCGGACGTTTACGATAAGAATAACAATTATTTAGGTTCCGTCTATAATGGCTATACGGGTGATCTTAATACTTCCCCGTATATGAGATTTTTCTGGGATAGCGCTTCCTATGCTTACACAAGTGATCTTAGAGGCTACTCAGAGGGAATCAGAATAAGCAAAATTACAACCGGTTGGCAATATTTATTTTATGTGTATGATGCGACTGTATATCCCAGTAGTAGTTCTAATTGGGGGCTTCAGGGAATGAAGGCATATCTCTACAAAGGGAGTACGCTTGTAAAAACGTATACCGCTCCTGCTGGCTCGGGAGTATTTTGGATCATATGCGAAATTGTGGGAAACACCATTATTGATGGTAATTATCTCCAGTGATGAGAATTATTTGACCAACTGGTCGAAAACTATCATTTTATTGATAGCCCCTCTTCTAACCATATCTTTTCATTTTGAAGGGGGGCTTTTTATTTTTGCAGTTCGGAAGTTGTGGCGTGGCAAGGCCCGCAGGCTAAAGCATGCCATTCCATCTTATTAATCCGTCCATAATTGAATAGACATCTGATTAACCCCACCCCCACCCGTTCCCTCCCCCTGAAGGGGAGGGAAACTGCTGCATTCCTCCCCTGAAAGGGGCAGACGTCCCTACATTCCTCCCCCTTCAAGGGGGAGTTAGGAGGGGGATGGGATTTGCGGAAGCATAAAATTAGTTATGTCGCAGGGGTTATGTCTCCAGCAGAATCAGATCGGGGTCTTCGAGGCGGGAAATGAGGGTGCTGAGAAAACGGGCAGCCTCAGCGCCATCCACGACCCGGTGATCGAAGGAGAGGGACAGCGGAAGGATTTTTCGGACGACCACTTTTCCATTCCTCGCGACGGGCATGTCCTGGATCCTCCCGATGCCGAGGATGGCCACTTCGGGATAATTGATGATCGGAGTCCCGTACGTTCCGCGCACCGCACCATAATTGGTGATGGTGAAGGTTCCGCCCTTTAAGTCAGCCAGGTCGATGGTTCGGTTTCTTGCCTTTTCAGCCAGCTGGGCCGACTCCTGTGCCAGCTCGAAGATGGACTTCTCCTTGGCGTTCTTGACCACCGGAACCATCAACCCCTCGGGCGTGTCCGTGGCCAGACCGATATTGAAATACTTTTTCAGGATGATCTCTTCGCTCTCCTCGTCCAGGGTCGCATTGAGATAAGGGTGTTCCGTCAGACCCGCAATAATGGCCTTGATCACGAACGGCAGAATCGTCAGCTTAATTCCTTTATCCTCCGCCACCTTCTTCTCTTTCTCACGAATCTTCCAAAGCTCAGTGACGTCCGCCTCGTCCATGGCCGTCACATGCGGGGCGGTATATTTCGATTTCACCATGGCCTTGGCAATGGATCGCCTGACTCCTCGCAGAGGAATGCGCTCCACAGAACCGTACAGGTCATACTTTCTGGCCTTCTTTATTTCCTTTACCTCTTCAGCCGGTTTCGCTTTGCCTTCGGCAAACTGCCTCACATCCTTCTCCACCACCCGGCCCTCGGGGCCTGTCCCTTGGACCTTGTTGATGTCAACGCCTAATTCCCTTGCCAGAGCCCGAACGGATGGAGTTGCCAGCGCGTGTTCGCTCACGAGGGCCGGCTTGACCGGCTCAGCCTTCATCCTTGCCGCAGGGGCTGCGGCTGGAGCTTCTTCGGGCGCCTCTTCCAGCTCGCCCACCACGCCCACTGATTTGGGCTTTGCAGGCGGGGCAGAAGGCCTCGGAGGCGGGGCGGCTAGGGCTTCTCCCTTCTCTCCGATCACAACGATCACCTGGCCCACCTTTACAACTTCCTTCTCTTTGGCAAGTATCTTCAGGATCGTTCCCGTTCTTGGAGAAGGAATCTCTGCAAGAGCTTTGTCGGTCTCTACCTCAACGAGGGGCTGTCCCTCCTTGACCTCATCCCCTTCTTTCACCAGCCAGCGGACAATCTCGCCCTCCGTCAATCCTTCTCCGATGTCGGGAAATTTGAATTCGAATGCCATGTCACACCCCCAAATATAAAAAAATAGCAGGTTAAGGCTTAGGCTAAGGCTGTTTTTTCTCAACCTCAACCTTAACCTTGTCCTGAGGTTTGGTTAGAAGCTCATTACCTTTTTTACGGCCATCACGATCCGTTTAGGATTGGGAAGGTAATAATGTTCGGTCTTCATCAGGGGAACAGGAATATCAAACCCCGTCACCCTCTCGATCGGCGCCTGAAGAGAAAGAAATGCCTTTTCATTGATCAGAGCGATGATCTCCGCAGCCAAGCCACACGTCTTGGGCGCCTCGTGGACGACGACTCCCCTGCCCGTCTTTTTGATAGAGTCGACAATCGTCTCCACATCCATCGGAGAGATAGTTCTGAGATCGATGATCTCGGGATCAATCTTATCTCCTTTCAACTGCTCCGCTGCATTCAACGCCTCCCTCAGCATGGCCCCATAGGCAATGATCGTCACATCTTTTCCTTCTTGAACCAATCTTGCCTTTCCGAGAGGGATGGTGTAATCGCCCTCCGGGACTTCTTCCCGTATGGCCCGGTAGATGCGTTTAGGCTCCATGAAGATGATCGGATCCGGATCTCGAATCGACGAAAGCAGAAGGCCCTTGGCCTCGTACGGCGTTGAAGGAATGACGACTTTGATCCCGGGGATATGGGCCAAGATGGCTTCCGGACTGTCGGAGTGGTGCTCGGGCGCATGGATACCGCCACCGTAAGGGGTCCTGATGACCAGTGGACAGGTGAACCTCCCTCTTGAACGGTTCCGCATTCGGCCAATGTGATTGTTGATCTGATCGAGACAGGGATAGAGGAATCCTTCAAACTGAATTTCACCGATAGGCCGAAGACCGTAGACAGCCATTCCAACGGCTGTGGCGGCAATCGCCAGCTCTGCCAGCGGCGTGTCGATCACCCTGCCCGGCCCAAACTGTTTTTGAAGTCCGTCGGTGACCCGAAAGACGCCTCCCTCTTTCCCTACGTCCTCGCCAAAAATGATGACCCTGCTGTCCCTTTCCAATTCCTCCCGGAGCGCCAGATTCAGCGCTTCCACCATATTGAGTTTGGGCATCGTTTGCCTCCTCCAAATAAACAAGTTGCCTAAACTGGGGGTTATCCTCCCCCCTCACCATCCCCCTCTCCCACAAGGGGAGAGGGGGATGGTCCAAGCTAGGCAGGTGCTTTAAGTTTAAGCTATAATGTCGTTTTCAAATACTCCAACTGCTCCTTCAGCTGCGGCGTCATCTCCGCAAAAACATACTCAAAGATTTCTTCCGGCCTCGGCGCGGGAACGGATTCCGCCTCCTTGACCACCTGGTCGATTTCCTTCTGGGCCTCTTCCGTCATCCGGTTCTCAACTTCCTCGCTCCACAGTCCTTTTCCTTTCAAATAGGATCTCAACCTGATCATGGGATCCAATGGCTTCCAGCGTTCGATCTCCTCATCGGACCGATATTTGGTCGGATCATCTGCGGTGGTATGAGGTCCGAATCGGAACGTTACGCCTTCGATCAAGGTCGGCCCTCCTCCGGACCGTGCCTTATCCACCGCCTCCTTCGTTGCGGCGATGACCGCAAAAAGATCGTTCCCATCCACCTGGATGCCGTCGAATCCGTAGGCAATCGCCTTCTGGGCAATCGTTGCCGAGGCGGTCTGCATGGACCTCGGAACGGAGATCGCAAATTGGTTGTTCTGGCAGAAGAAGACCGTAGGCGTCTTGAACACTCCTGCAAAATTCATCGCCTCGTGAAAATCGCCTTTGGATGTCGCGCCATCGCCGAAGTAGGCTACGGCAACGATCTTATCACCTTTGATTTTCGCGGCCCAAGCAGTTCCTACGGCGTGGGGGATATGGGTCCCGACAGGGATGGAAACCGGCATCATGTTGATTCCATCGGGCACCCGGCTTCCCACCTCATTTCCCATCCAGTAAACAAAAAAATTCTTGAGAGGAATCCCCATCATCAATGTGATTCCAATCTCTCGGAAGGCGGGAAAGACCCAGTCCCCTTTTTGGAGGACATAACCGCTTCCGACCTGACAGGCCTCCTGGCCCCAAACGGGCGCATAGGTTCCAAACCTTCCCTGACGCTGAAGCAGCAGCCCCCTCTGGTCAGCCGACCGGATGAAGACCATCTTTTGATAAAGGGCCAAGGTCTGCTTCTCATCAATCGGAGGGGCAAGGCCCGGTTGGAGCGTCCCGTCGGGTTTTAGAATCTGAAACATCTTTCCCTCGAGCGGATTATAATCTTCGAAAAGACCCATGGCTTCTCCTTGTTTTCGCTATGCGCATGGCGCTAAGCGCTTAGCGTTTGTTTATTCGAGCGCCCACTTCTTCAATCGTTCGTAGTCTGCTTCGCCGCAGATCCACTTTCCCGTTTTCTTGTTGAAGAAAAAAGGGACCGCACCGCAATACCCTTTGTCATACTCCCTCATTAACGTGGCATTGCTCTCGTTATGCCATACTTCGAGCTTTGCGATGTTTACGCCCTCTTCTTGTTCTAACCTCTCCACGAGAGGAGCCATCTTGTGGCAGTGCGGTCACTCAGCTCCGGCGAATTCCAACAGATAGAATCCCTTCTCCACTCTCTGCCCTCCTCTTATTAAGCGGAGCGTATTATAAGTTTGCGCCAACCCCAGTAGGTCATTGCGAGGAGTGCAACGGTTGCGAGGCGAAGCCGAAGCAAACTCGAAGATTCCTCACTTTGTTCGGAACAGGCTCCGCAATCTCAAAGCGAGATTGCCGCGCCCTTCGGGCTCGCAATGACACCTTTCGTGGTTCCTAATGCAAACTATTTGATACTCCCAGTAATAAGTCCAAAGGATTGCCGTTTCCGCCCTAAGCCTTCCTTGAAAATAACGCTCTTCCAATCAGCCGGGCGACGGGAATGTAAAGCATGATCAAAACGATCAGCGGCATAAAGGACGGAATCAGAGCTTCCGACCTAAACCCTCGGATAAAGTAAGCGAGGGCGAGCAAAATGGCTGTAATATTATGGGCGCAGATCATGCTTAGATTCGCCGGAGCCATCTTGAGGGGGTCTTGGTAATGCGCTCTTAATCCGGAAATCGTCTTGCACGCGATCGGAAGCGTCAATAAGGAGATCAACCCCAGGGTCGGGATCTTCCCTAAGAGCACCCCTGCCAAAATGACGCCGTAAGCTGAAAGAAGGCTCAGGACGAACAACCAGACTCCCCTCTCCCTGCCAAAGCGGGCCACCAGGTTCAATTTCCCTCCCTTGCGGTCTTCAAGATAATCGGGAATCTCATTGATGGTGATCATTGAAAAAAGCATGATCCCGAAGGGAAGTGTTCCCCAGAAAGCCTCCCAAGAGATTCTTTGCGACTGGACATAATAAGCTCCGATGCCGATGCCCGGCCCGAAACAGAGAAGCTGGGCCAATTCACCCAGCCCCCGGTAGCCAAATCGAATGGGCGGGGCCGTATAAAAAAACGCGCAGAAAAAGCCGACGGCCAAAAGCAGAAGGATGAAGGCTCCCCTCTGGATACCCAGAAAAATGCCGATGCCGATGGCGATGGCATAGAAGGTGATAAACACCTGCTGCATCCTCTTGGGCTGGATCACACCCGAAGAAAGGAGCCCGCTCCCGCCGGTATAAGGATTCTTACCATTCACGGCAAAGACATCCACCAGGTGCCGAAAGTCATAATAGTCGTCCGTCATGTTGAGAGCCATATGGTTGAGAACCAGGCCGAGCATCACTAAAAGGAAATATCCCGGAAGGAATTTTCCATCCGTGCTCCAGGCAATCATCCCCCCCAATATCCCTGGCATGAAACTGGCCGAGGTGAAATGAAACCGGAAGGCCTTCAACCAGACAGCCAAGTGCTTTTCACTCATCTCGTTTCTTTCCGCGCCTGAAAAAGTAATCCAAACTGAATCGGCCCGCTCCCACAGCGAGAAGGACGAGAAGCCCTCCAAAGATGCCCACATTCTTCATAAACTGAATCCATATGTCCTGGTTCGGGTTGGTAAAGACGTCATGGAAAATAAAAGTGGTCGGAATGAGAAAAAGGAGGAGCACTACCGCCCCGAACCGGGTAAAATATCCCGAAATCACCGTGATGCTTCCGACCAGCTCACAAAAGATCGCCCCGACGAGGAAGAAATTGGTATAAGGCGCAATGCCGTGGCTGGCCATGTACTGTGCCGTCCCGCTGAACTCATCGATCTTGCCGATCCCCGCCCGGAGAAAAATCAAGACCAAAAGAATTCTTCCGATCAAAATACCGAAGCTCTTTAACCATTCCATAAATTGACCTCCCTTTCTCCTCACCCCTTGCCTAACGGCTGGCAGGCGACCCTCTCCTCAAGGAAGAAAGCAGGAAGGAGCGGGTGCCACAGATTTTTTCCCAAAGGGGTAAGTACCTTATCTTATATCACAAATCTCCCCTTCGTTCATCTTGAATTTTCGAACCTCCATAATTATATTTGGCCAAGGAGAGGAGGTGTTCCTATGGATGACAAAATAAGAGTGGTGCCATGTGCCTGCGTTTCGCATGATGATCAAAGTGGTGGCCTCAGAATCGAAATGGAGATGCCCGGTGTCGATAAAAAAGATATCTCACTCGAGATGAGAAAAGATAGTTTTTGTGTTTCAGCTCTCAGAGGCAAAAATACAGAGTACTCGGGCTGCTTTAATCTGGCCCATGAAGTCGTTCCAGAAAAAACGGAGGCCAGGTACGAAAGCGGCCTTCTCAAAATCTTCGCGCCGATTAGGGACTGGGACCGTAAAGTCAATGTCTCGATCCTGTAAATAAGCTTTCCGTTCTTGATCATGAGGCCCTTCTCTTTCGCAAGAAGGGCCTTTTTTGTGCCCCGTACCGGTGGGATTTCTCCTCAACCGAGAGCGGGCTCATACCTTTCTCATGATAAAGAAAATCAGCACAAAGTATATGGGGTAAGTCTTGTATCTTATTGCGAAAAATACTGTATTTTATCGCCCGGGCTGAGGGGGCTGATGGAATGAGTGTGATATGATTCTATGGGTAAGAGAGGAAGGAGCTATGCTAAAAGAAGCGATGCTTTATAAGAGAACGGATGGAGATAAGGTTTCCTGCTTCTTGTGCAGCCACCACTGTCTCATCTCCAACGGAAAATTTGGCATCTGTCACGTCAGGGAGAATAGAGAAGGAGTCCTCTATACCCACGCCTACGGAGAACTCATTGCCCGAAACATCGACCCCGTTGAAAAAAAACCTCTTTATCATTTCTTCCCCGGGTCGAAATCTTTTTCCATCGCCGCCGCAGGCTGTAATTTTCAATGCGGCTTCTGCCAGAACTGGCAAATCTCTCAGGTGAAAGAGGCAAAGGCATCGGGCCTCCGTTCTGAAGAGGTCAAGCCGGAAGAGGTGGTCAAGCAGGCGAGACAGACCGGTTCAAAAAGCGTCTCCTACACCTACACCGAGCCCACGATCTTTTTTGAATACGCCTATGAAATAAGTCGATTGGCGAAAAAAGAGGGCCTCTTCAACGTTTTTGTGACCAACGGCTATATGACGGAGGAAATGATCCGGACCATTCATCCTGCCCTTGATGCGGCGAACATTGATCTTAAATCCTTTCGTGATGAGTATTACAGAAAGGTTTGCGGCGGAAGATTGGCCCCTGTTCTGAAAAGCATCGAGCTCATGAAAAAGTTGGACGTCTGGATCGAGGTCACCACACTCCTCGTGCCCGGGCAAAATGATTCCGAAGAAGAGTTGAAGGAGATCGCCAGTTTTCTGGCCGGGCTGGATGCGTCGATTCCTTGGCATATCAGCCGTTTTTATCCTCAATACAAAATGGAAAATTTGGAAAGCACCCCTCTTGAGACATTGACCCAAGCTTACGACGTCGGGAAGAAGGCGGGGTTACGCTACGTCTATCTTGGAAACGTCGACCACGGGAATAACACGTACTGCTATCAATGCGGGCACTTGTTGATCGAACGCTCCGGTTTTTCAGTCAGGGTCAACAGAATCAAAGAAGGTCGCTGCCCCGATTGTCGGACTCCTGTTGATGGTGTGGGCCTATAGGTCGGACGACTTCGAGCAACACATGAAACCAAAGGCAAAAGTCGGGATTCTCGGAGGTGGCTTCGGCGGTCTGTACGCCGTCTTCTATATCAAAAAATATCTGGCTCGAGACGTGGAGGTGACCCTGTTCGATAAGAACAATTATCTTCTCTACACCCCTGTCCTCCACGAAATGGCCACCGGGACGGTCAACGCAAGACATGTCGTGGTGCCCATTCGCAAAGTCATTCATCCCCAACAGGTTCACATCCGATGTGAAGAAGTGACCCGGATCGATCTAACCCGAAAATCCTTCGAGACAACATCCGGAACATTTGCGTTTGATTTCCTCATCCTTTCACCCGGAAGCGAGACAAATTTCTACTGTTTCCCGAATCTCCGTGAAGACAGCATGACCTTTAAAACGATCGGGGATGCGGTTCTGTTGAGAAATCGCCTGATCGACGCCTTGGAGAGAGGGGCCCTTGAAAAGGATGCGGAGAAGAAGAGAAAGCTCCTCAGCATTACGGTTGCCGGTGGAGGATGCACGGGTGTCGAAGTCGTGGCCGAGATCGCCCAGTTCATCAACGTCATTCTCCCCAGAGACTATCCTGAGATCAAGCGCGGGGAAGTTCGAATCTATCTCATCGAGGCCATGGACAGGATCTTGCCCTCTTTTCCAAAATATCTCTCCCAGGTGGCCACCCGGAGGTTGAGACGGATGGGCATTGAGGTGCTCTTGAACTGCCCCGTCCTAGCGGTCGACCAGGATGCCATCCGGCTCAGGGACAGACAGATCCCAAAAGGGATCCTGGTCTGGACCGCAGGAGTGAAAGCCCGCGATCTCCTATTGGTCCCTGAGGTAGACCGGGACATGAATGGTCGCTTGCCGGTGACTCACACCCTTGAAATTCCGGGCTACCCGGGAATCTATGTGATCGGAGATGCAGCCCTTTTCGTAGAAGAAAAAAGTCCGCTGCCACCCACCGCTTCAGTGGCCGTACAAGAGGCCAGGTATGTGGCCCAAAGCCTTCGCCTCCGCATGGAGAAGAAGGAAGTTCCTGTCTTCCAATTCCACTACCGAGGGGATATGGCTTCGCTCGGATTCATGTTCGGAGTCTGTGAAATTCATGGCCGGCATTTTAAGGGATGGATGGCCTGGTTCTTGTGGAAGGCTTTTAAGCTGGCCATGCTCCCTCGTTATAAGAACAGGTTCGAGATCGTGGCAGATTGGTTGATCGCCCTTGTTTTCAAAAGAGATACGTCAAAACTGATGTGATTTTTGAATACAGCTTTTTTCTCTCGGAGATACGGGTTCTACCTTATTTACTTTCGGCTCTTTTTTAGTATAATAATATCCTATGTGCCGCAGCCCATTTCCACCCAGGCCAATTCGGGCAGAAGGGAGGTGGGAAAAATGAAGACCAAGAAAAAGGTCACCTTGAACGAGCATGCCAGACGGCAAGAAGCAAAGTTCTGGGGAATGATGCGGGCTGCTGAACCTGGCAAACGATGTCTCAAGTGAAAGAGCTGAAAAAGCACATGATTGCCGGTCCGGCAATAAAAGAGTTCCAATTTTTCATTCAATGGCATCTCACAGAGCGGTGTAATCTTCGCTGCCGCCACTGTTATCAGGGGCGCAGGAGAGCCGAGGAGATGACGGCGAATGAGGTCAAACGTGAGATCGACGGGGCCACCCGAATGTTCCAGGCCTGGGAGCAAGAGCACGGCATTAGGGTTTCCCCGTCGATCCATTTTACGGGAGGCGAACCTTTTCTCTACGACGGGCTCTACGATGTTATGGCCTATGCAAGGGCCAAGGGTTATGGATTGGCCGTGATGAGCAACGGCTGTCTCGTTACCGAAGAAGATGCTCGGAGGGTTTTCGATCTCGGGGTATCGGACATCCAGGTCAGTCTGGAAGGGCCGCCGAGCCTCCATGCATCGATTCGTGGCAAAGGAAGCTTTAACGCTGCTGCCAAGGGCGTTGACTATTTGGTTGCGGCGGGAAACAAGGTCAGCGCCAACGTCACTCTTTCACGCATCAATGTCGGAAAAATTGAAGAGACAACAGAAATCGCAAAAGAAATGGGCTTTCATAGCATCGGCTTTTCCAGAATCGTTCCTTGCGGAAGGGGAAAAGCATTGATCGATCACTTCTTAAGCGCGCAGGAGCTCAAGTCCGCCTACCAGAAAATCGTCTCGCTAAATACCCCCGCGTTTCAGGTCCTCTCCGGAGATCCTTTAGCAGGAACGCTCTCCGGGACCCAGCCCCCCTCCGGGTGCAACCTGACCCTCTCCGGCTGCAGCGCAGGCTTTTCGGGGATAACCCTTACCAGCGATGGCTCTGTCATGCCTTGCAGGAGAATCGGTTTGGCTGCCGGAAATCTCAAGACGAAATCTCTTCGGGCCATCTGGGCCTCTTCGAGACTCCTCTGGCGGTTGAGAAGAAAGGAAAGCTACACAGGGAAGTGCGGCCAATGCTCTCTTTGGCCGTCGTGTCGGGGCTGCCGAGCCGTGGCTTATGCCTATTCCCTTGCCCAGGGGAAACCCGATCTTTTTGCAGACGACCCACAATGTTGGATGACTCCCTCGCCTTCTCCCCTCAGGGGGAAGCGGAGGCACGAGGAGAAAGGAGGTGCATGATGGCTACTTACGTTATTCTCAGTCGTTTTTCTCCGCGGGCTTTTGATGACCCGAAGCATTTTGTCCAGTTGGCCGAACAGGTCTCCAAGAAGATCAAACGTGAATGTCCTAAAGTGAAATGGAAGGGAAGTTATGCGACCCTGGGCCGCTTCGATGTCGTTGACATTGTCGAAGCAGCGGATCCCAAGCAGATCGAAAAGGTTGCCATGATTATTCGGGCCCTTGGACATTCGACGACGGAGACACTCTTGGCCACACCCTGGAAAGAGTTTCTTGATGCGTTATGAGCCAATCATCTGCCCACGGGAAAGTGACCGAAGAAGCATGGTTTTTGCTCCTTATTCTCACCAACCGCCTCAAGGTTTTGTGCCTACCTGATCTTCTTTTCCTGTCCCCGGTGGGCTGCAACCGGAATATTACATCCCTTCATGGTCATTTCCTCTCAAGAGAAAAGAAGCTTACTTTGCTTCCAATTTTATTGTAACATCGGAGAACAGATAGAGGACAGAAGACGCTTTTCTTTGACCCCTGCGGATCTAATCACGGAATTTGTTTAGCGATGCGCGCCCGGAGGAGATGGACCATGGGAAGGAGTGGACTCGACATGATTGTGGTTGTGGATCTTGAGACGACCTGCTGGGAAAAGCGCCAGAGAGACCAGATCATGGAGGTCATCGAGGCGGGCGTCTGTTTGCTCGATATCGGGTCCGGTGAAATCACCCAGAGGCAGAGTATTCTCATCAGGCCAGTCTATTCCGTGGTGAGCGAGTTCTGCACGAGGCTCACGACGTTGACGCAGGAGGTCGTTGAGACAGGGATCGAGTTCAGAGAAGCCTGCATGAAACTCGAGGACGAATATCAGACGAAGAAGCGGGTATGGGCAAGTTATGGAGATTTCGACAGGCGCCAGTTTGAGAGGGAATGCCGGCTGAAGAACGTTCCTTACCCTTTCGGTTCAAGACATATCAACGTCAAGACATTGTTCGGGATCAAACATCGCCTGACCGAAGAGATCGACATGGACAAAGCCCTCGCCCTTATTGGCTTCGAATTGATAGGAACCCATCACCGCGGTGTCGACGACGCTTATAATGCGGCCAGAATCCTCTACACCCTCCTCTGATCTAAGGCACATGCAGAAAAAGATTTATCAAAAAAACATAAACTGCTATAATTTCTTGGCTTGACGGATCTTGGATATTCGAAATCACCTCTGAATCGATGGTCGACCTCATGGCGAGGATTGTCACTCTGCAGGAATTAGAAACGTTTCTCCGGAGAGAGAACAGAGGAAGAGTCGTTCTTGCCGGGGGATGCTTTGACATCCTCCATATCGGTCATGTGCAGTTTCTCTCTGAGGCAAAAAAAATGGGGGATACCTTAGTCATCCTGTTGGAAAACGACGAAAAAGTAAAGAAGCTTAAGGGAAAAAATAGGCCTATCTTCACTCAAGAAATAAGGGCGGAAATGCTCTCGGCCCTTATTTGCGTGGATTTGGTCGTCGTGCTGCCGATGGTGGAAAATGACACTGAATATATGAATCTGGTGATGAAAATCAAACCGGACATTATCGCAGTTACGGAAAACGATCCTTACACGGAAGAGAAAAAGCGCCAGGCAAAAACCGTCGGAGGGGAATTGAGGACGATTCCCATTGTTAAAACGCCTTCCACCTCAGCACTCGCCAAAATAATAGGAGTGGACTAATAGTAAACCCTGAGCGGCGCTTTTCAGCCCGCCTTAGAAGAAGCTTCGCGCCGCCGAACAAGTGAACATTTCAAGCTTCCCTCCCTAATGATCGACTTTATTTCTCAAGCCGTCATTCCCGCCCCGCATCAAGCACGGGGTAGACTCCAGCGGGAATCCAGGGTTCCCGATGAAAATCGGGATCGAGGGTATACATGCCTCCCGGCTTCCGCCGGGATGACGTCTGGATTCCCCCGTATCGAGTACGGGGCAGGCTTAATCAAGCCCGGAATGACGAACAAAGTAAAGGGACTTTTAACCCACTGCATTACCATGTCTCCCTTTCCTCCTTTGAAATACTCCAGGTTTCGACTTATAATTTTCTTAGGGAGATAAAAATGGCTCGTTACCTGGGCTCACATTGTAAAGTATGCAGGCAGTTAAACTTCTCCGTGTGCGGTTCCGATCGCTGCGCTCTTTTGAGGAGGAAAACTCCGCCGGGAATGCACCCTGAACTTCGGAGGAAGATGAGCGAGTTTAAGAAGCGCCTGATGGAGAAACAGAAGCTGAGGTTCTCTTATTGGGTTTCCGAAAGGCAGTTCAGAAATTATGTAAAAGAAGCCTTCAAGAAACCGGGTATCCCGGGCGAAACACTCATGAGCCTCCTTGAGCGGAGATTGGATAATGTCGTGTACCGCCTCGGGTTTGCTCCGACTCTGATAGCCGGAAGACAGCTCGTCGTTCATGGGCATGTCCTGGTCAACGGTCGAAAGGTGGACCGTCCTTCATATGCCCTAAGGCCGGGAGAAGTGGTCGAACTCAAGGAGAAGAGCAAAAAAATGGCTCTGGTGGAAGAAGGATTGGCAAGAAGTCCGGCCCGACCAATATTTCCCTACCTTGAAGTGGACCGGGAGAACGTCAAAGGGAAACTGGTTTCCTTTCCTGAAAGGGCACAGATTCCTTTGGAGATCAACGAAGCCCTGATCATGGAACACTATACAAGGTACATCTAAGTTCTTCCTATCTTCCAACTTTCCTTCAAATGCTTTTCTTGCTCTCAACTTTCGGATCGAAAGGCACAAAGGAGGCTGACCCTGCCTGCGGGTATAGCCGCCATTTCGCGAAAACCAAAAAAGACATTGAGAATGCAAGGATATGGATTTGCGTTTCTTCCATATTTTCCCTCCTCGGAGGGAGCGTGGAATGAGAAACAAAACTTTTTTGTTGACATCTCTGATGATAATGGGCAATGTTATTTAAGGAGGAATTTGTAATGGGAGTAGAAAGCCGAGAGGACATAAAAAGCAATATCGAAGGCAACGGCTTGGTTTGCGATTGCGGTGAGAAAGTTTATGAGACTGGAAAAGGAGCAATCGAAAGGCAGCCAAATTACAACAAATATTTTGAATATCTTGAATGCCCTCGATGCAAAAAAGTTTATTATTTATAATTCACACTCTGGTTCATAGAGATTGGAGAGGGAGGTAATCCGAAAGGGGGAGAAACATGAAGGTGCGAGTCGATAAAGAAACGTGCGTGGGGGATGAAACATGTGTGGAGGTTTGTCCTGAAGTTTTTGAAATGCAAGGGGATGTGGCAGTAGCCAAGATGGAGAATGTTCCTAAAGACCTTGAGGAAAAAGTTAAAGAAGCAGCGACTTCCTGCCCCGTGGAAGCGATCATTGTCGAAGAATGAAGTCTTTTGTCCTAAATTCATTCGTATTATCCTCTGGTTGTTAAAACAAGTACCAAAGAGCTTGTTCCAGGAAATAGGGCCCGGTCTCCGCCCTGACAATTTACATGGAGAAGAATAGGTTCAAAGAGGCCCTTCTTGAAAAGAAGGAGTTTATCTACACACTTGAGTTGGTTCCCGGAAGGGGGTCGCGGGGAAAGACCCAGGATGATATTCTGAGATTGGCCGAGGAGGCAGCCAAGACAAGGCTCGTCCATGCTGTCTCCATCACCGATAACCCAGGGGGCCACCCTGCCCTCTCCCCTGATGTGATCGGTTTTGAAATCTCCCGCCTTGGCATCGATCCGATTATCCATTTCACCTGCAAAGATAAGAACCGAAACCAGATCGAATCGATCCTTTATTCCCTGGATCGAATCGGCATTTCAAACCTTCTCGTGATGACCGGCGACTTCCCCCTGTACGGATTTGAGGGGAAGGCGAAACCTGTCTTCGATCTCGATTCGATTCAGCTCCTCCACCTCATTCATCAGATGAACGAGGGCCTTGAAATTGACGGAAAGGCGCCGGGCGGAGGGATGCGCCTTCCCCCTACCCGTTTTTTCAAAGGGGCCACCATCTCTCCTTTTAAGAAATATGAATCAGAGGTGATGGTTCAATACGACAAACTTTTCAAGAAGGCGAAAGAGGGAGCAGACTTTCTCATCACGCAGGTAGGGTTCGACGCGCGTAAATTTGACGAGCTCCTCCGCTTCATGCGCCGCCATAACATCCAAGTCCCCATTCTCGGCAATGTCTACATTCTGAACCGGGCAGTTGCTAGCGTCATGAATCGGGGAGAAGTCCCGGGATGCGTGGTCACCGATGAGCTCTACCGCATCTGTCAGGAAGAGTCGAAGGCGCCGGATAAGGGGAAAAAGGCTCGATTGACGAGGGCTGCCAAATTAATCGGTGTCCTTAAAGGGATCGGCTATGATGGTGTCCATATCGGAGGGCCAAGCTTAAGGTACGAAGACGTGGAGTGGGTCATCGAGAAATCAAAAGAATTCTCTTTCAACTGGGAGGAATGGACTCGCGAATTCTCCTTCCCTCAGAGAAACGGCTTTTATCTTTTTGAGAAGGATCCGAAGACGGGCCTGAATACAGATGTTTTCATTCGAAAACGAACCAGTCCGCGAAAGTCTTTCGGTCACGGGATCATGCGTTTCTTTCACCAGCTCGCCTTTACGCCTCAGGCTCCGCTGTACAGTCCGGCCCGATGGTTCTACAAAAAGATCGACGGGACCCGGATGGAAGGTCCGATGACAGAGCTGGAATACTGGGTCAAGTTCTTCAGCTCCCGCTGCCGCCGCTGCGGAGACTGCACGCTTCTCGAGGTGGCCTTTCTCTGTCCCCAATCGCAGTGTCCCAAGTATCTCTTCAACGGCCAGTGTGGCGGCTCTATCGATGGTTGGTGTGAAGTCTTTCCGAACAAGAAGAAGTGCATCTACGTCCGTGCGTATAATAGACTGAAACCTTATGGAGAAGAAGAATCTCTTAAGGAAGGTTATACGCCTCCCCGCAATTGGGCGTTGGATCAAATCTCTTCCTGGGCGAACTATTTCTTAGGCCGCGATCATCACAGCCGGAAGATAGAATGACCCGGGACTCTTGGCGTTCCTTGTAGCCTCTAAGAACCTATAAAAAAATCAAGAAACCGATAAGAGTAGAACCAGGACCGTAAGGATGGTTCTCTTGGAGAACTTTAGGACGGAACCGCTTACGGATAGCTTTGGAAGGCCCAATCGTACTGTCTTCATATGCTTACTGCCACGAATGGTTGCGCACCTATAACGCCACGCATTCTAAAGTTCGGAAAGAGAGCCATCCTGAAAAGGCCGAGGCCAAAAGAGGGCCAATTTTTTCACGTTTTCGACCCATTCAAAAAATACTATCTTTTGGAAACGAAAATGCAGGGGGCACTTTATTCCCTTTTAATTCCTTTTTAAGTAGGTTGATAGAGAAATCATTTACGCTCTCTTAAGAAATCCGAGTTTATCCGAATTTAATCTTAGGACCGCAATGAATTTTCATTTGGTGAGATTAGAGCTGCGTAGAATAGGAAGGAAGAATCTCTTCAAAATGTTGATGAGCCAAAAAGAATCCACCTGCGTATTGAGCGGTTTATGTTCTTTCCATTTCGACTATAAAGGATACACCTTCTGCCTTTCCGAGATATTAGGTGAGGGATGCGAATCGGAGAGGCTGAAGAAACTGGAAAAAGAAGCTTGTGAACGCGAAGAAGCCCGAGCCTCCCAGGAAAACGTTGATTTCCCGCTGTTTGACTGCCTGAGAAGGTCGTCCTACAATTAAATAGTGGAAGAAGATAATTGAACGATGCTTCGGGGGATAAAAAATATAAATGAAAACAATAACTTTTGAAAATCGCCGCGAGGCGGGCCGTCGGCTCGCCAGAGCGCTCATGAAACGGGGTTATCGGGGCGAGAACACGCTGCTCCTTGGCATCCCGCGGGGCGGTCTTCTCGTGGCTGATGAAGTGGCGAAAGCTCTCTCGGCGGCCCTGGATGTCATCATTGCAAAGAAGCTCCGGGCCCCCTACCAGCCTGAACTCGGCATTGGAGCGGTTGTGGATGGAGACCATATCTTTCTTAATGAAAAGCTGGTTCACGCCGTCGGCGCAAGTCAAGATTATCTAAACCGTGAGATTGCTTTTCAAAAGGAGGAGGTTGAGCGGCGGTTGCGATTTTATCGGAACGGCAGGCCCGACCCGGAGGTAGCCGGGAAGACCGTGATTATCGTGGACGACGGGATCGCCACAGGGTACACTTTCCGCGCTTCTCTGGAAAGCGTCCGTCAACGTCGCCCCGGCCATTTAGTGGCAGGAACACCTGTGGCCGCTCGTGAAAGCGCAGAGATGCTAAAGGCTTTTGCAGACGACGTCGTTTTCCTTTCTATACCTGCATCCTTTGGTGCTGTGGGTGCCTGGTACCAGAACTTCGCCCAGGTGAGCGATGAGGAAGCCGCAGCTGTTTTGCGACGTCACTGGTCCCGCTGGTCTCTGGCCGCATGAGGAAGCTGTTGCAGCGGGGGATTTGATGGAACTCTTTCTCGCCGACCCAGCAATGCACCTGTTCCATGTCGTCCACAATGAGGACATCCCTCCCTCGAACGTCTCCATGGAGTTTTCTTGCGATAGCCACATTCGCTTTAGGACGCATCTCTTCTTGATCACAAACACGTTGTCCCAAATCAGACATAAGAAGATTCGTATTCTCGATATCGCGCCACTTGCCATCGCCGCATTAGGCCCAACTTAGCTCTCCCTTCTTTCCAAAGCAAAACCCCCTTTTGCTCCTCCTTGATACTTAGGCTCGGGTGTCGGGGACCAGCCGCATTCGGACCTATAACTGAAGCAATGGCGTAGGCAAACTGTTGCGTCGCGAGAGGGAATTGTGGTATAGAGTCATTACTTTGTATTTTTTCTTCAGCCTATTATTGATGGCCACTTCGGCAAGATCTGGTTGAGCGTCATATAAGGAGGTACGGCATGGCCGAACAGGATCTGCTTTACAGTCGGGAGGATGGCATTGGAATTGTAACCCTGAACCGACCGGAAAAATTGAACGCCATCACCCATCCTATGCATAAACGACTTCATTCGATCATTGAAGAGATTCGCAGAGATGACAGCGTCAGGGTGGTCATTTTAACGGGGAACGGCCGGGCCTTCTGTGCGGGTACGGACATCACAGGAGAGGTGCCTGTTTCAGCGGAAGTGGAAATCCTCAAAATGAAAGAGCGAAGCTCAACAGAATATCGGGATTCCCAATGGTTCTTCAACAGCATCCCCAAACCTACGATCTGTGCGATCAACGGTGCGGCTGTAGGCATCGGGGCCGAATTCTGCCTCCATTGTGATATTCGTATTGCGGCGGAGAGCGCGCGCTGGGGTCAAGTGTTCGTTCTGAGAGGCTTGGTCCCGGATACCGGGGCAGGAACTTACCTTCTTCCGAGGATTGTCGGGCTGTCCAAGGCCTGTGAGCTCGTCTTTTCCGGAGAGATCATTAACGCCCAAGAAATGTTACGCATCGGCTTGGTGAGCCGTGTCGTGCCGGATGATCAACTGATGACCGCAACCAAAGAGATGGCCAAAAAGCTCATGAGAGGAGCCCCTCTGGCAGTTCAAATGGCAAAGCAACTCATGTACCTGGGGTTGGAGCGCACGCTCGAGGCTCACCAGGAAGCAGCACGTTACTGTTTCCGATTGAGTACGGAAACGGAGGATTTCAAAGAGGGGATAAAATCATTCTTTGAAAAGCGAGAGCCTCGCTGGGTAGGAAAGTAATCTATTGAGAATTCCCATGGAGAATCGGGAGCGGATTTTTTGATTCACCTTAAGGCTCAAAGGAGGGAAAATGGCGTTTAAGGAGATCCTTTACAACGTCGAAGGTCCGGTGGCGATCATCACGCTGAATCGGCCTGAACGGATGAACGCCCTGACGATGGTTACCCATCAGGAGTTGGAACAGGCCATCACCGATGCCGACCAGGATGACAAAGTAAGGGTGATCGTCATCACAGGGGCCGGAAAAGGATTTTGTTCGGGGGACGATGTGCAGAATATATTTTTGGACCCCGAAGATAACCTCAGGAGAGAAAAGCAAGCCCGGCTTCAGATCCTCCAAAGGAAGAGGCATTCGATGGGCGGAGCACACCGCCTGGTGGAAATCAACAAACCTTCGATCGCAGCGGTCAACGGCGCAGCCGTCGGTTACGGGTGCGATATGACCCTCATGTGTCATATGCGGATCGCTTCGAAAAAGGCTCGTTTCGGAGAGGTGTTTCTCCGGGTGGGATTGATTCCGGACGCCGCCATGATTCTTCTTCCCCGGTTGGTGGGGACCGCGAAAGCGTATGAGATGATCCTGACAACGGATATCATCGACGCGAAAGAGGCGGAGCGAATCGGTATGGTAAACAAAGTGGTGCCGCATGAACAGCTCATGGACGCAACGATGGAACTGGCCAATAAAATAGCCTCGAAACCGCCCATCTCCGTCCGGTTGGCGATCGAGGGTGTTCGCAGAGGGGTGAATTTGCCTTTGGCTGAATATATGGAGTGGCATGCCCAGGCGTTCATGGTTTGTGCGGAAACAGAAGATCATATTGAAGGTTCCAAAGCCTTCATGGAGAAGCGACAGCCTGTTTTCAAAGGAAAATAAGAATCCAATACCTTAGTAAAGGAGGGCATATGATCAAAACGAGATTCACGGAGATGTTGGGGATAAAACACCCCATTATGCTGGCAGGAATGAACTGGATCACGACGCCCAAGCTGGTAGCGGCCGTTTGCAACGCAGGGGGACTGGGTATATTCGCGACGGCTGCTTCTACTCCCGAGGAAACCCGGAAGAATATTCGGGAGATTCGGAAACTCACTGACAAGCCTTTTGGGATAAACCAGATCCTGATCGGACCCGGAGCGAAAAATAACATCGCCATTGCCATAGAGGAAAAAGTCCCCATCATCAATTATTCTCTGGGGAAACCCTGGTTCGTTGATCAGGTCCATGCCTACGGGGGCAAAGTGATGGGAACCATCGCGATCGCCAGACATGCCGTCCGCGCGGCCCAGCTGGGCTGTGACATGCTCGCTGTCACCGGCCACGAAGCCGCCGCACACGGCGACGTCGCCACGTCGATGGTATTGATCCCCCTTGTTGCCAGTCAGGTAAAAATTCCATTGATCGCAGCCGGAGGCTTCTATGATGGAAGGGGGCTGGCCGCGGCATTAGTACTGGGAGCAGATGCGATTTCGATGGGCACTCGCTTTACTGTGACCCAGGAGAGTAATGTGCACGATAATTTCAAAAAGCTTGTCATGCAGGCGACAGAGCAGGACACGCTGTACAGCGATGTCTTCGATGGGCTCCCGGGTAGAGTGCTAAAAAGCCCTGGTGCAGAGGCCATGATGAAGGGGGGGTTCCCCCTGTTTCAATCGGTGAGCAGCGCCCTGGAGGTCAAACGGATTCTGAACCTCTCTTTCCCCAAATTCATCGGCCTGAGCTGGAGCATGATGAAATCCGAAGAAGGAAAGAACCTTCTGATCCAGGCTCGCTCGGCTCACGGGGCAATCAATCATCTGAAAGCGATCAACGAGGGTGACGAAAAGGAAGGATTCTTATTTGCCGGACAGTCTGTCGGCGGCATTCAGGATAGCCCCACATGCAAGGAACTCATAGATCGGATCGTCCTGGAGGCTGAGAAGAGTTTGAAGACAGTCGGGAATAATATCTATTCCTGATCCGCCCCCTCACCCGGCCTTCTCCCCAATGAAACTGTGTCTCAATTCGGAGAAGTGACAAAAACTTCGAAAAACGGGACGGATAGACGGATGAGAAAGCTTTAGAGCGCAACCTTTAAACTATGAGCATCGGCGTTTCAAAGTCATGAAAGAACTAACTTTCTTGTGACGACAACAATAACCTCTAACCTAAACGTGCGCATTCTAAAGCTTTGGAATCCGGCTGTGTGTTCCGTTTTACCCTATTTTCACTCGATTACGACACAGCCTCTTTTCACCCGCACCGGTATTGGACGCCAAAACCGCTTTGGGGATAGGTCCATTGAATGGAGCCATAAATGCAGGCGATCATACAGGTGCCGCACTCCAGACAGCCAGCAAACTCAACCGCCATCTCTCCCTTGTCATTGAGAGAATAGAGGTTTGCCGGGCAGGCGTAAATGCAAAACCTTTCTTTACAGCCTTGACAGATTTTCTGGTCGAGGCGAATATGCGATTCTTTGTGGTTCTTAAAAGCGTCCAGCGCTAATTTATCCGTAATCCTCATTCAACCACCTTCTTATTGCCCACTCTTTTATTATGGAGGTCTATATTCTCCTGAATTGCAGCCAGTCCTTGAACGTTTGATAATTCAAAAAGTCTTTCTTTAATCCCTGCCAGATCGTCTTATACAAACCCTCTTTCGGGCCTCCATTCACGGTCATCACTTTCTCAAAGAGGTTGGAAATCGCCTGGGGGTATTTGGAAAAGAGTCTTTCGTTCTCGAGCAGATCAAGGCTGCTCCGGAAAGCCTCCATCTCTTTCATGATAAAACTGCCCTTTAAGAGCTCTTCGTAATAAGCCAAAGAAGAAGCCGAGAAATCGTTTTTCTCTTTGGCCCTCTTGATGACCCGACCTGCGAGGACACCCGAAGCCACGGCATACTCCATGCCTCTTACCGTGACCAGCATGTTGAGGCCGAAACCGGCGGCATCTCCGATGAGCAGAATCCCGTCTCCGTAAAGCTTCGGCAGGATGCGGATTCCGCCCTCGCTGATCAGGTGGGCGGAATATTCGATGGGATTGCCACCCTTGATCAGATTTTTTACCTCGGGCCGTTCCTTAAATTCATCCAGTAGCTTGTAGACCTCCTCGCGGGGCTCCTTGCGGTTAAGGGAATGGATTCCGACGACGATGCCCAAAGAAAGACTCTCAAGGTTGGTGTAGAGAAATCCCCCGCCCATCATCCCTTTGGTGAGGGACCCGACGAAAAGCTGAGCAGCCCCTTCCCCCTCTCCCAGACCGAATCGGTCATCGATGGTCTTCGGGTCGAGCTCAATCACCTCTTTGAAGCCCACTGCGAAATGTTCGGGCTGGAAAGGCTGCCGGAGCCCGGCTTTCTCAGCGATGAAAGAAAGGACCCCGTCCGCGCCGACCACACAATCGGCTCCGAACTCCTCATCCCCGCTCTTGATGCCGGCAACCTTCGTCCCTTCCCGGATGAGGTCATCGACCTTCTTTTCCGGAATGACATAGATCCCCTTTTCCGAAACGAGCTCAGCCAGCCAGCGATCGAATTTTGCTCTCAGAATGGTATAGCTGGGATAAGGGTCATGATTAAACCGGTCGCTGTAAAGCCCCACGGTGGTCGAATTGGTTTCACCCAGCAACGTCAGGAACTCTTTGGTGACATGTCTTTCCAAAGGGGCATCTTTCCAGAGTTCCGGAAGAAAGCCTTGCAGCGGGCTGAGGTAGATCCTCCCTCCGGTGACATTCTTGCTCCCTGAGAAATCTCCTCTCTCCAGAACAACCACCGTCATTCCTGAATCGGCCAACTCATAGGCGCAAGAAAGACCGGCTAATCCGCCACCCACTATGATGACATCTACTTTTTCCATCCGGGTGCCCTTTTTTCTCTATGTCATTCCTGCCCCGTATCAGGTCCGGGGTAAACTCCGGCAGAAATCCAGTATCTCAAGAGCGAATTATCATATAGAATCGCTCAATTTATGTATAAGTCAGTTTTTGTGCCGGATCAATACGCCTTCCCCGCTCAGGTGCTCTTCAGTTTTTCGGCGAGCAGGGGGACCACGTCATACAGATTTCCAACGACGCCGTAATCCGACATGGCAAAGATGGGGGCTTGCTTGTCTTTATTGATGGCGACCGTAGTCCGGGCGCCCCGAATGCCGACGGTGTACTGAATCTGTCCCGATATGCCGAGTGAGATCACGAGCCGGGGGCTCGTCTTCTTACCCGATAGCCCGACCAGCCGATCTTCCGAAAGCCACTGGTAGTCGGTACAAAGAGATTTGGTACACCCGATCTCCGCGCCCAGGGCCTTCGCCAGCTGTTCGACGATTTCCAGGTCTTCTTTCTTCTCAAGGCCCCGGCCGATGCAGACCAGAATTTCTGCCGCCTCCAGGTTTACCTTCTCCCCGACCTTTTCCTGTCGCTCTACGATTCGGACCCTCGGGGCCTTCAGGTTCAGATCTGCCTTAACCACTTCTCCTTTTTTGTCCTCCTTCGGCCCCAGCTCAAAAGTCTTGGGCATCACCGTGATCACCTTGTGGCCAGTCTTGATCACCTCCCCGGCCACGGTATTTCCACCCAGAGCATACCGGCTGATCAGGAGATCACCATCCTTCAGCTCGACGGCTGTTGCATCGGTGACGCATCCTGCCGCGAGTTTTTGGGCCACACGGGGGGCCAGCTCCTTGCCTCTCTTGGTCGAAGGGATCAACAAAATCTTCGCATCGTTCTTTTGCGCAATCTGGTAAAGCGCCTCTGCGTAGGATTCGGCATTGAACCCGGCTAATGCGGGATTCTCTCCGATGTAAACCCGGTCGGCACCATACGCGAAATACTCGTTGGCCTCGCCGCCCGCTTTTTCGCCCAGGAGTGCGGCGGCTAATCCTATCTTCAATGCACCAGCGAACTCCCTACCTTTTGAGACGAGTTCAAAGGCCAGGTCATTTTTTTCGGAAAATACCAGCAGCTCTGCCATGATTACCTCCCAATCGCCCCTTCTTTTGTAAGAGCGTTGAACAAATTCTCGACAACGTCTTTTAACTCGCCCTCGAAAACCACCTGCTTTCTTGCTTGCTCCGGGGCGAGATTGCTAACGATCTCCCTGACCGACCCCTTCACCCCGACCTGATCGCCGGAAAGCCCCAGATCTGCGGCCTTCCAGTCCTGAACGGGTTTTTTGCCAGCCTTCAATATATCCTTGAGCAAGGCGAGTCGTGGTTGATTAATCTCGTTCGCAACAGTCACCACGGCCGGCATTTCAACTTCGACAACCTCGAAGCTCTCTTCCATGTTACGAACAGCCCTCAGCTTCTTTCCCTGGACTTCCAGTTTCCTGACATAGGTGATCTGGGGAAGGTCCAGGATCTCGGCCAGCCTCGGTCCAACCTGGCTGGAAAAGTTATCCGTTGAGCCTTCACCGGCAAGGATAAGATCGCATCCCCCGATCTTCTCGATGGCCTTGCCCAGCGCCCTGGCCGTGCCTGCGGAGTCAGAATTGGCAAAGAGAGGATCCGTCAACAGGACCGCTTCATCAGCCCCAACGGCTAAGGCCGCCTTGATCGTTTCCTTCAGTTTCGCTCCGCCCAGCGCCAGCGCAATCACCTTTGTCCCTTCGACCTTTTCTTTGATCCTGATCGCCTCTTCGAGAGCGTTTCTGTCCATATCTCCGAAGATCAGAGGGGCCCCTTCCAAGATAGCTTTCCGATCCTTGATCCGGATGTATTTCAGGTCAGCGATCTGTTTCAGGCATACGATGATGTTCACGTTTTGACCTCCTTTCCACCGACTTAACCCTCCACTTGGGAAGAAAACAATATCGAAACCGGGCGGGAGTACTGACAAAGCCTTCCAGCGGTACCTTTGAGAGGTGGCTACATGCTTTCTAGGTAAAACCGATATTTTCCCTAAGGAGGCGCTCTGAGATACTTACTTTCTCAAAAATCCGCAATTGCAAGGGTTTGGAAGTACTCCTGCCCGTGTTCGATGTTACAACATCCGACATCACTCTAGGCTCCAGGGGCGACCATCGGAGTTGCCCCTGGAGTCCGGGTGCAAGAACATTCGGTTTCTAATAGGATTAGTGACCTGTCTGTGTACCGCGATACGGCACTCCTTCATCACCGATGTAGTCACGGGCGATGATGATCTTTTGAACGTGATAGCCGCCCTCTGCTCCAACTACATAGGACATCGCCCCTCTCAGGGCCATCTCAAGCGGTGTATCCTTGGTATAACCAAAACCGCCGTGGTACATCATGGCATGTTTCGCGATATCAACAGCAAGCATCGGTGAATTGGCCTTGCAGACAGAGATCGTCCGATTGATCTCTTCCTTGGTAAAGCTGGACCGATCTTCATAGAATTGGTCGATCATCCAGGTCCCCTTCTGAAGCATCAGCTTCAGCATCTCCAACTTGGAGTAGTCATCCGCGATCTCGAAGGAGATACCCTCAAAGCTCGACAGAGGCCGGCCGAAGATGATCCTCTGTTTGCTGTAGTCCCGGCCGATTTCCAGGCACTTCTCAGCTCCTCCCAGGCAGGCGGCTGACACCAATACTCGGGCGGCATTGAAACCTTCCATGTTGATATAAAACCCTTTGCCTTCTTCACCAAGAATGTATTTTTTCGGAATCTCGACGTTTTTGTAAACAAACCCGCCGGTGGAAAGCCCCATACGGCCCATGTCTTTATAGACGGTAAAGGTTGTGCCCGGGGCTTTGGCCGGAAAATAAGCAAAGGTGGAGCCTTTGTAACCTTTTGTAGGATCGGACTTGAAAAGGGTTAGATGACCTCCACCCCACTCATTGGACTCCCTGACACCGCTGATGTAGGCCTTTTCACCGTTGACGATAAATTTGGTCTTTTCGCTCTTGGCCACGGTCTTAATGTTGGCAAGGTCGGAGCCTCCGCCGGGCTCAGTCGTATTGATCCCCAGGAACCATTCGCCTTTTGCTACTTTGGGTAATATCTCTTCCTTGGCCTCCTTGGTGCCGTACTGAGAAAGCATAAATGCCCATCCGATGCAAAGCAGCGTGTAAACAGGCACCGACATGCTCAGCTCGGCCCGGGCTATCTCATGAATGGTTATCATAGCATACTGCATCGTTTCTCCGGGCACGGCGGTGCCACCGTACTCCTCGGGAATGGTCACTCCGAAGATGCCAAGATCAGCCATCTTCTTGACGACCTCCTTGGGGATTTTCTCCCACTCCCCGTCGATTTTCCGCGCGATGGGCTCCAATTCTGCCTGCGCGAATTCCCTCACTGTGTTTTTCCATAATTCCTGCTCCGTACTCATTCTGAATTCCATTGTAATCTTCCTCCTTTCTTAAATTTGATGAAGTTCAAATCGGCCACCGACAGCGTAAGGTGGTGGCACCAAAAATAATAATAAATACCCTAACCGCATTCGTGCCAAGCAGTGGTATTTGACACGCATTGACTCTGCTATACTTGGCTGGGTGTCCGCAGTAGAATTTAGCTGCCAAGAAAACACTTCGTCCAGAACAGTTTGCGGGCACCTTTATATGAGCAAAGACCGTGCCGTTTACCATATAAACAGTAAGCATCTGATATTTAAGGTTTTTTCCAAAACAGGAAAGGAAAGAAACTCTCTGGAGCAAGAAATATGTCCTGAAATCAGGACATTACGATAGGAAAAAATATCATAATCACTTAATTGTATTATATAATTTGGATATGTCCGGTAAGTAAGACATGTCTTATTTACTGGACATTATGTTGCCTCATCTTCTCGTAGAGTGAAGACCTGTGAATTCCAAGAACTTTCGCTGCCTTCTTCCTGTTTCCCCCAACCGACTGAAGGGCATCCAGGATGATCTGCCTTTCCATATCCGCTAAAGCATCTCGTAAAGACCCGTCGGGGCGAATCAAACCCTCGTTGACCCTCTCGATCCTGGCGATTCGTCCCGGAAGATGCTCGGGTTTGATCTGTCCACCTCTTGCCATAATCAGTCCTCTCTCCAAGACATTCTTCAATTCCCTTACGTTCCCCGGCCATTGATATTTCCTGAGCATTTCCATTGCCACATCGGATATGTCCGTGGGGTAAGACCCTACCTCCTCATTTAAGAGAGACATCAGGTGGCGGGCAATAGCCGGAATATCTTCCGGTATGCTCCGGAGGCTTGGCGCATGGATGTGGAAGGAGCTGATGCGGTAATAAAGGTCCTCCCGAAACATTCCTTTTCCCATCATCTCCTGAAGATCTTTGTTCGTAGAGGTAATCAGTCTGTAGTCAAGTTTGATCGTCGTGGTCCCGCCGATACGCTCCAGCTCCTGGTCCTGAAGGACTCTCAGAAGTTTCGCCTGCATGGTCAGCGGCATGTCGCCGATTTCATCAAGGAGAATCGTTCCGTTGTTTGCAAGCTCGAATTTTCCAGGCTTTCCCTGAGTCCGGGCTCCTGTAAACGCCCCGCCCTCATAACCGAAAAGCTCGCTCTCGATCAATTCCGCGGGAATGGCTGCACAATTGACCCTGATGAAAGGGCCGTCCGCTCGCTTGCTGTTTCTATGGATATAGTAGGCAATCGTCTCCTTACCGGTTCCCGATTCTCCCGTGATGAGAACTGGAAAATCACTTCCGCTGACCTGTAAGGCTAATTTCTTTACCCTTTGAATCGGATCGGACTGGCCGATCAGGACTCTGGGTCCCTTCAGGCTCTTGATTTCATCCTTGTAATATTTGAGCTTGCTGTTGAGTACATCGAGGCGTCTCTGGATTTGCATCACCTTTGCCTCGTGATGAAGCATAGCCTTACCAACAGCGCCGATAATTTTTCCATCCCGGTTTCTCAGAGGAATTCTCGAAATAATTTGAAGCCGCCCGCCGATGAAGAGGGTCTCCCCGATCTTGGCCCGGCCCGTCTCCACTACCTCGTGCAAATTCGTTTCCTTGATGACCTCCTTTACGTGCCGGCCTATCGCCGTGGCGGGATCGACCCCGATCAGGTCCTTGCTGTAGTGGCTGATGAAGCGGATAATCCCCTTCGTATCGATAATCACTGGGCACTCATACGGATTATCAACGATGGCTTCAAGAAGGTCTTTATCCAGTTGGTCCAGCGTGTGATCGGTGGGTTTCGGACTCATAAAAGCCTTCGATCAATATGGCGAATTACTCGTCGGTAATAAGATTACCCATTCAAGACACCCTGTCAAGGGGCGAATCCCCCCTTGCCCTCTCCCGGTTTTTCGCCCCCCACCTGGGGTATCCCCCTCCGAGCCTTCATAAGGCCCATTCTTAATAGGAATGAGTCGAAGACGTATCCAGAAGAGAAACTCCGGTAAGGACCATCACCTCTGTGCCCGAACCTCTAAACGGTCGGGCCGATGAAGCCTCTCCGAGAGATCCCCAGGTGGGGGCTTAACCCATCTCAGTGGTTCTACTTTTGGCGTGCGCCTGAATGATGAGGCTGGGGACCTTTCACCGCTTCTTTTCGGCGAAACGGGCAGACAAGCTTATTGATAAAATAAGGACAATTCCGGCATCCGGAATTTTTTTTATCACTTTTCTCTTTATCTGAACCATTTTTCCTTTTCACTCGCACATGCCTCTTTTTTTAATGAAAATGTAATAGATCGCCGTGTCAATTTGCAAATTTTATTGACATAGCAAGGGTCTCAAAATAGTCGTTCCATTGGTAGGTTGGTGTTAAAGGGTTCTCTCCGTCTCCTCTAACAGTCGCCGGGCAATGATCAGCCTCATGATCTGGGCTGTCCCTTCGTAGATCTGAATGACTTTGGCATCTCTCATTAATTTCTCTACCGGATGCCATTTCGTGTATCCCATCCCGCCGTAGATTTGAACCGCATTCGTTGTCACCTGCATCGCCACATCCGCGGCAAAGGCCTTTGCGATGGCCGCCTCTTTCGAATTCCGAATTCCCTGATCTGCCAGCCAAGCAGCTTTCCAGACCAGGAGCCTCGCTGCCTCGATATCTTTCGCCATATCCGCTAACATAAACTGGACAGCCTGGTGCTGGGCGATGGGAACCCCAAATTGAATTCTTCTTTTGGCATACTGGGTGGCCAGTTCCAATGCCGTCCGTGCAAGCCCGACGCCCCCTATCGCAACCACCGGCCGGGTGATATCAAGCGCAGCCATCGCTTTTTTAAAACCCTCCCCACCTCCCCCAAGAAGATTCCCCTTGGGAACCCTCACATTTTTGAAGGTCAAAGAAGTGGTATTGGAAGCCCTCTGACCCATCTTATCGATCGGCTCTCCATGACTGAGACCTTCCAAGTGAGAGGGGACGATGAGGCTGACGATCCCTTGATGCTTTTTGGCGGGGTCGGTGGTCGCAAACACGACATAAAAATCGGCATATCCTCCGTTGGTAACCCACATCTTAGCCCCATTGAGAACGTAGTGATTCCCGTCGAGGACGGCGGTGGTCCGCATGGAAGCTGGATCCGATCCTCCCGTCACTTCACTCAAACAGTAAGAAGCAATGCTGAACTTTGAGCAGAAAGGTTTTAGAAATCGCTCTTTCTGGTCCTCCGTCCCGAATTTGATGATGGGATAGAGCGCCAGCGTGCTCACAAAAATGGAGACATAAATCCCCATGCAGCCCGCTGCAAGTTCTTCTGAGATGATGCAGGTATCCAGCAGTCCTAAGCCCTGCCCTCCGTATTTTTTGGGAACCAGCGGGGTGAAGAACCCCTCCTGATGAGCCTTTTTCATGATATCGAGGGGAAATGTTCCATCCCGGTCATGCTTCGCGGCTACAGGCAGGATCACTTCTTTAGAAAATCGCCATGCCTTTTCTTGAAGGCTTTTCTGCTCCGGCGTTAAGTCGAATCCGATCATTGTTTTCCTCCTTTAACAAGTATTCCCTGGCAAAGCCGGGGCTTTATCCCGCCAAGTGCGGGACTGGCCCCTCAAAGAGGCCTGATGGCAATCGGTCAAAATCGAAACCGAGGATCATTCATTGTTCAGTCTTCCGTGAAACTCCTTGTTGTCGTCATTCCTGCGAAAGCCCTGCACCGCATGGTGTACAGGGCGAAAGCAGGAATCCAGGGTTCCCGATGAAAATCGGGATCTAAGGTACAAAATGGTTCCCGGCTTTCGCCGGAACGACGTCTGGATTCCCCCGTGTCAAGCACGGGGCAGGCTTATCAAGTCCGGAATGACGATCTCAGTAAAACAGCCCATGAGATACCACTCTATATATCTTATTGCTTCATTTGCAATGGGTTCCGTCACTCTCCCGCAAAAATACTGTTTTTCGAACCAGGAACTACTGGATTCACCCTATTCGCCGGCCCGAATGAAGGGTTGACAGGGGTTCACGTGTGTGTATAAACTGAATTTATGGTTCAGAAGGGGAATACATCTCAATTGATCCTGGCCGGAGATGTAGGCGGGACAAACACCCGTCTTGGCCTTTTTGAAGTTGCACGCGGGCGCCTTCGCCTTTTGTCCGAGAAAACCTATCCAAGCAAGAAATACAAGGGACTGGAGAATATTCTTCTGAACTTCCTGAGAGAGCACAGGGCAATCGCAGCAGCCTGCTTTGGCGTTGCCGGTCCTGTTACTGAGGAAGTCATCATCGCGACGAACCTGCCCTGGTGGATAGATATTCAATCTCTTCGGAAAGTGGCTCGTTTTGAAAAAATAGAAGTGATCAATGACCTCGTTGCCAATGCTTATGGAATTTCTCTCTTGAAAAAGAGCGATTTTGAAATTTTAAACGTTGGCAAGCCAAGAAAAGGGAACCAAGCCCTCATCTCTGCCGGAACAGGTCTGGGCGAGGCGATCCTCTTCTGGGACGGAGAACAATTCGTTCCCTCTCCTTCTGAAGGGGGACATGCTGAATTCGGGCCCAGAAACCATCTAGAGATGGGGTTGTTTAACTATCTTTCCGAACGCTTCGATCATGTCAGCTATGAACGTGTCCTCTCGGGAGAAGGTCTCTTCCATATTTATCAGTTTCTAAAGGACTCAAAAAGGTTTGGAAGTGAGCCATCGTGGCTTTCTGAGAAGATGCAACCAGAGGATCCCGCTGAAGTGATCTCCGAGGTGGCCCGTCTCGGAAAAAATAGGTTGTGCGTGAAGGCCCTTGATCTCTTCGCTTCCATCTATGGCGCGGCCGCCGGAAATCTCGGCCTCCAGGTCATGGCCGTTGGGGGAGTCTACATCGGAGGCGGCATCGCTCCCAAGATCATCTGGAAACTGAAAGAGGGGACTTTCATGAAAGCCTTCAAAGAAAAAGGAAGACTTTCCCGGATTGTGGCCCAGATTCCCGTCAGGGTTATTCTGAATGAAAGAACAGCTCTTCTCGGTGCAGCCTCTCGCGCCAAAGCCCTCTTGAAAGTATAGATGTAGCCGACGAGAATTCTGTATTCGCCCCCAATAAATGGGGGCGCTACAATAACGTTGTTAAGAACAACCTAAAATGAGATTCTATGGGAGTGAGCGATGAAAAGTCTTGAAGAATGGGAACGATATAAGGAGTACCTCAATTTCAACCCAGAGATCGGACTGATGGTCGATATCAGCCGGATGATGTTTCCGGATGACTATTTCGATCGGATGAACGCTCCGATACAAAAAGCCTTTCAGGAAATGGACTCCCTTGAATCCGGGGCTATTGCAAACCCTGATGAGAAGCGGATGGTCGGCCATTATTGGCTCCGTGCCCCGGAATTGGCTCCCCAGGGAGAATTGACCCGCGACATTGAGAAAACCCTTCAGGCCATCAAGGATTTTTCCAAAAGGGTTCATGCCGGAAAGATCAAACCTCAAAAGGGCAAACGTTTTTCCCGTATGCTCATCATCGGCATCGGCGGATCGGCCCTGGGTCCTCAGTTTGTATCCCATGCGCTCAAGACCTCCAAAGACCAGGTCAGGCCCTATTTTTTTGATAATACCGATCCAGACGGATTCGACTGGGTCTTGAAGGAAATTAAAGGTGCCTTGTCAGAGACCCTTGCCATTGTCATCTCAAAAAGTGGCGGGACAATAGAAACTCGAAACGGGATGCTTGAAGCAAAGGCCGCTTATCAATCAAAAGGTCTTCGGTTCGAAAAGCACGCCGTTACGATTACCGAGGCAAACAGCGGCCTCGACCGGATAGCAAAAAAGGAAGGGTGGATCGCACGTTTCCCGATGTGGGATTGGGTGGGCGGCAGAACCTCTGAGACTTCTGCAGTGGGACTTCTTCCCGCCGCACTCCAGGGTTTTGATGTCGATGCGATCCTGGAAGGTGCCCGTCTCTGCGATGAAGTGACCCGGAAAAAGGACTCCCGGTCCAACCCCGCCGCTCTTCTGGCTCTCGCCTGGTATCATGCCACCGGGGGGCGCGGAAAAGAGGATATGGTCATCCTCCCCTACAAGGATCGACTTCAGCTCTTTCCGAAATACCTGCAGCAGCTCGTCATGGAGTCCCTTGGCAAAGAGAAAGATCGCAGCGGCCAAATCGTCAATCAGGGAATTTCGGTTTACGGCAACAAAGGCTCCACGGACCAGCACGCCTATGTCCAGCAGCTCCGCGAAGGACTGAACAACTTTTTTGTCACTTTCATTGAGGTGCTTGCGGACCGCGAAGGTCGGTCTTTAGTATTGGACGGGAAGGCCACCAGCGGCGATTACCTGAATGCTTTTCTCCAGGGGACCCGAAGGGCCCTGAGCGAAAAGGACCGGGAATCCATCACCCTTACGATTGAAAAGATAGATCCCCGTTCCATCGGCGTCTTAATCGCGCTCTACGAGCGGGCCGTAGGCTTCTATGCATCGCTGGTCAATGTCAATGCCTATCATCAGCCCGGTGTGGAGGCGGGGAAAAAGGCGGCAGGGTTGATCATTGAGCTCCAGACCAAAGCCCTCGCCTTTCTCAAGAAAGAAAAAGGAAAGTCTTTCACATCAGAGGAGATTGCGGCCGCTATCGGTGCACCGGATGAGGCGGAGGTGGTATTCAAATCGCTGGAGCATGCATCGGCAAACGCCGACCATCCGATCAAAGAGGTGTGTGCCGACCCCCCATTTCGTTCGCGGTACCGGTATGCCTCGTGACGTGGAAAGTGACGTAGTCGAAGATGCACACATCCGGCGGCATCAACCTATGTCGCTCGGATGACACCAGAAGGTTACATACTCCGAATCGAGCAAGATCAAATTAGATTTTCTTCAGATCTGCGTTGATAGCTTCAAGCAGAGCAGGCGTAAGCTGCCCAGGCATAAAAGCCGCAATCTGTTTCAGGGTCATGCCCCGGCCCATGGCCGTCCGCGGGTCTTTCGATACGCCCGGCATGTGCTTCTCCAAAACAGCCTTGCCCTTCTCATTATCTAAGACTTCTCCCAGTGTCGAATCCGTTGAAAACGCCATCGGGGGCCTCCTTTCTTAATTAGTGAATACTTTAACAAAGATTTCTAAGATGTCAAGGAATTTGTTTCCTGCTCTCGTTCTTGAGGTCCGGGGAAACAAATGACCCGCCCCCCTTTATTTCTAAGAATTCAGGTTGTATATTTATTTCATTTCGACGGGATTTGGTCTATCCCATTAAAGATTCAAACGGGGCTTTATTTCCAAGAGGAGCATACTTGAACAAGAAGATAAGCGAAGAGCTCGACCACATTTTCAAACCAAAATCAATCGCCGTGATAGGGGCATCGGACACTTTCGGAAAGTGGGGGTACCTGATGGTTGCGAGACCTCTGAAGACGGGTTTCAAGGGGCCCATTTATCCCATCAACCCCACAAAACGCGAAATATTGGGGCTTCCTGCCTACTCCAGCGTCTCCGCGGTGCCGGGCGCTATTGATCTTGCCGTCATCACCACGCCTGCGGCAACGGTTCCGGCTGTCTTGCGTGGCTGCATCGAGAAAGGCATCAAAGGGGCTGTTGTGATAAGCGCCGGCTTTGCCGAGGTCGGTGAAGAGGGGAGGAAAATTGAGCGCGCGATGGTAGAGGTCGCCCGTTCAGGTGGCATCAGGCTGGTGGGACCTAATGGCATGGGGATATGGAGCGCCGCGGGACAACTCAGTTTATGCTTTCCCCAGGCGCCCAAAGCGGGTCCGATTGCATTTATCTCACAGAGCGGGACCTTTGGCGTTGCCATGGCCCAGGTCGCCAGCAGCAAGGGATACGGCTTGAGCAAATTCATCAGTATCGGAAACCAGGCCGACCTTGAGGTAGCTGACTATCTCGAATACCTTGCGGACGATGAGGATACGAAGGTGATCGTGCTCTATCTCGAGGGACTGAAAGACGGCAGACGTTTTTTCACGGTCGCCCGCCGGGTGATAAAGAAAAAGCCCATTGTCGTTTATAAGGCTGGCCGTTCTGCTGCCGGCGCACGGGCCACCCTGTCACATACTGCGTCGCTTGCAGGGTCTGACAAGATCTTCGATGGCGTAAGCAAGCAGATTGGATTGCTGCAGGCTCATGAGGCTTTTCATCTCTTTGAAATGGCCGAGGCGCTTGTTGAGTTACCTGTGGCTGACGGCAACCGCGTCGCCATACTCGGCAGCGGAGGACAGGGGGTTGTCGGAACAGATGCATGCTCCGCCCTTGGCCTCGACCTGCCGGAATTGGACGCGGACACGGCATCCAGCATCACCGCATTGCTTCCGGCACACGCACCACCGGCAAGAAATCCCATCGATTTTGCCGGAAGCGCCCGCACCGCGCTTCAGGAGGCGGAAATAATAGAAAAGCTGCTCAAGCTTGATTATATTGACGGCGTCATCAGCAACGTGCCGGTCAGTCCCCAGATTTGGGATCGTTCTATGAAAATTGATACGAATTCCGATTCGCTTCCCGAACCCATTCAAGTTGCCCTCGAAGGAGCAAAGGTCTACGCATCGCTGCCGAAAAAATATAACAAACCCGTTATTTGTCTTCGATTTGCCCGGATGGAACACGATATCATGGAAGGCATCCTCAGAGAAGGCGGGATACCGATTTACGACACACCTGAACAGTGCGCTCGCGCGATGTACGCCCTTGTTCACTACGGACGGGTGCGCCGAAAGAACGATTTCCGTTAGGCAATACGTTCCCTCCTTACGTCCTCTAAACTTTTTGTTCTATTTTTGTCTTTTTTCGATATACCTGACGCCTTTGATACCCCTGAAGTCCTCGTCCTGAGTCCAGATGACGGCGGCATGGGTACGGGCAGTCGCCAGTATGACACTGTCGGCAAGTGGCAGTTTGAGCTGGGCCCCTATCTTTGCGGCATCGAGGGCAATGTTCGAGGTCAAATCGGCGATTAATCCCTGGTGCATCAAAGCAATGGCTTGAAGTGCGGCGTCCTCGTTGCGCTGCTGGAGGGTCCGTTTAAAAACTTCTAAAATGCAGATGGTCGGCACAATGAGGTTCTCAACGTCCTCGATTGCAGGGGGCGTAGAAATCGGCATGAGGAGCGTCCGCGAAATATTCGAGCCATCCACACGAATCGACGAGGTTCATACCCTGTCTCTTTCACGTTCCACGGTTGTATCGATGCCCTTCAAGAAACCCCGCATCCGCCTCAGGCTTTTGATAGGAATCAATTCAATACGGTTCTCATACAAAAGCACCTGGACCTTTGAACCGGGTTTAATTTCCATGGCCTGCCTCACCTCGCGGGGGATGACTACTTGATATTTCGGAGAAACGGTTACTACCTTCATGAGTACCTCCGTCGATACGTATTCCGTAACACGATAGCATAATCGATAACATTCTTCATCGATAACATGCTAATAATCTAACAATGGGATGTGTCCATATTTTATGGGTCCCCGGGAACAAGCCCAGTATTATCACCACCCTACAAAAAATAGGGACGGGATCGAGAAAGCCTCTATTTTGGTTAAACCCATGGGACAGCTCCCCAAGAATTTTGATTGTATTTTTATCTCATTCTGATAAGATTTACCCCGTTAGAAATTCCGGTCGTTGCGACCCGGAACCGAGCGGCGCATTATTTCTAACGGGGTGAAGGTTGAGCGGAAGAGCCGTTATGAAATCTAAGTCCGCAATCTCAGCGTACATCCTGATTGGGTTGGGGATCATTTTCCTCCTGTCTAATCTTGGCTGGCTACCGCCTATTCGCTCACTCATGTCCCAGTGGTGGCCAATTATTCTTATTATTGTTGGCGTCTTGGTGCTGATCAGGCACTCTCGCCCAAAACCGTAGATTCTTGCATGTACTTGGTATGGTGCAGGGTCTACCCTGAACCTAATATGGTTCGGGGCCTGCCCTGAACCCCACGTGGTTCAGGGTCCCTTCCTCGATATCTTTGACGCGGCTTTTCGGCATTAGTCAATTGTGGGACGATTTTGGGAAACACTATCTGCCCAAAGCGGTGGTTATGCAGCACGCAGAGGAGAAATCCTCATAATCTTCTCCCTCATCGCCCTTGCTGCTTCCCATAAGTCAACAGCGCGTTGGGCGTTCAGCCAAAACTCTGCGGTATTTCCAAACAACTGCGAAAGTCGCAATGCCATTTCAGGGCTGACCGCGCGCCGCTCTCGCAAAATTTCGTTCACCGTCTGACGCGACACCCCAAGGGCCTTCGCAAGACTCGATACGGTCAGTCCATAATCCGGCATGAAGTCCTCGCGGAGCATCTCGCCAGGATGCGTGGGGCGAACCTTTCTATCTCTTGTGTTGGCAATGCTCATAAGACACCTCTCCTCAATGATAATCCGTTATTTCAACATCATATGCGTCGCCATCAGCAAATCGAAAGCAGATCCTCCATTGGTCATTCACAGAAATGGAGAATTGCCCTTTTCGTTCCCGCTCCAGCTCATGAAGTCGGTTGCTGAGAGGAACCTTCAAGTCCTCCAGACCCGTCGCGAGGTCAAGATATTCCAGCCTTCGTACCGCCCTCTTCCAGATCGCTGGAGGCAACCGCTTCGACTTCCCTGTTTCGTACAGGTCTTTCGTGTGCCTGTCAGCAAACGTTTTTATCACTACTGTATTGTAAACTGTAACGTGACACTTGTCAATAAGATTTTTTTCCCACGCCGGGTCCTTGCGGCCGGTTCCATCTGCTGCATTTCAATTCATGATCTTATGGCAAGCATCTGAGGAAGTTGACTGAAAAATTCAGTCAGAAGGTAAGCACCAAGTTAGAATTGACGGTCGAATCAATTGTTTCAAGAGGCTGACTGAAAAATGGAAGCACCTCAAGAGATCGTACTTCCCGGTGAGGTTCACCCCGTTAGAAATTCCGGTCCTTATGACTCCAAAAAGGGCGGGGCACCATTTCTAACGGGGTAAATGTCATCTCAAGTTGTGCGCTTGGCAGCGCACTTTGCCGGCCAGGCAGGACCCTCGGAGTTCTTGTCTTAAAGACTTACTATAATTGATAAGCTATCCGCAAAGGAAATAACCTCGGCTTTCGGTGCCCGGTTAAATCCAAAAATTCTGGTTGTATTTTTATCTCATTTTGATAAGATTTACCCCGTTAGAAATTCCAGTCGTTGCGACCCGGAACCGAGCGGCACATTATTTCTAACGGGGTGAAGGTTGAGCGGAGGAGAGGTCATGAAATCTAAGTCCGCAATCGGAGCGTACATCCTGATTGGGTTGGGTATCATTTTCCTCCTGTCTAATCATGGCTGGATACCGCCTATTCGCTCACTCATGTCTCAGTGGTGGCCATTCATTCTTATTATTGTTGGCATTTTGGTGTTGATAAGGCGCTCATCCCGCCCAAAACAATAAATCGGTTGTCGGCGCCCAGGCAGTTTTCTGCAGACATTGTCAAATGACATCTTGATTACCGAGTACACCTACAAGTCACCAGTGGGAATGACCTCCAGGAATTGAAGAGTCGAGTAGCGCGGGGGAATTTCACCTCCACGCCCTCCCGGAACCGGACGTGAACCTCTCGATTCATCCGGCTCTTATTGTCCAGCCGTCGGTCGCATCCCCATTTGCCAATGGGCAAATAGATT